>JAABUT010004465.1_pt1 | contig 11087 bp, 7 predicted proteins | sample 5559281 | NCBI WGS metagenome assembly JAABUT01 (sample SAMN10711880, study PRJNA513359) | rock metagenome | isolation source: Antarctica rocks | place: Antarctica: Victoria Land, Ricker Hills nord | collected 2016-01-04 | reverse complement strand
CAGGCGATCGAAGCTGGCGACACGATCGGGATCATGCGCCGCGTCTTGCCAAAGAGTGCCTTGCCGGAACTGTTGACGACCGTCCGGCAAGAGACGGCACGCGGTCGGAAAATTGCCGGATTGTTTCGTAAAGGGCGGGCTGCAGAAGCGCTGGACATGAAGCGGGAGGACGGCACGGCCCGGCTCATCGGCGGCGACCAGGACCAGGTGATCGAGAGGATTGCCGACCTCTACATGGAGCGTCGTGATGTGCTGCGCGCCGCCGGGTCCAGGCTAGGCGTGACTGTCTCGGCGCTGACAAACGAGGATGCCGCCGACATCAGCCGCGCCATTCGTGCCAGGATGAAGGAGCGGGGTGAACTCGGGAGTGATGAGCGCAACTATGCCGCCGTCGATCAGCGTGGGCAGACCTACGACCTGCAGCTGGCGCCCGGCGACAAGGTGCGGCTATTTCGCAAAACGGCTGCGCAGATCAGAGGCAAGTACGGCAGCATCGGATCAAACGGCGACGTGGTTGAAATCGTGCGTTGGGCCGAAGGCGGTGTCGTGCTCCGCGATAGAAACGGTCAAGACGGTGAAGTGCAGTGGCGGAAGCTGAAGGATCAGAGGTCCAATCGTTTGCTGCTCGGGTTTGGTCACGCGCTGACGGTCGACAGCGCCCAGGGCATCACGTCCGGCGAGCACATCAACGCTCTGCCGCGGGGCACGGCTGGAGCAACGGCCTTTAAAGCCTACGTTGCCGAAAGCCGCCACGTAACTCAGGTTTATACCATGATCGCCGAGGCGGCGGTTTTCGAGGCGGTCAAACAACGTCGAGCGCTCGGCGACGTAACGCCCGTCACGAACAGGGATCTTTGGGATCGGGTGGCGGAGGATATGAGCCAGAAGCGCTACAAGCCGCTTGGCATCGATCTGATGGCCAACGCTCGTCGCGGCCATGAGAGCACAATCGACACCTTCATCCAAAGCGAACAGCGCATTGAGGCCATCAGGGCGACCGGTCGTAAGCCTGGACTCGAAGCGCGTGCGCGCATCCGGGCGGATGCCGACCGCAAGACCCTGAAGACGCAGATCGTTGCCCTTGATAAAGCCTTGCGGCGCAATGGCGAGGCCGTTACCGAACTCGGTCGGGAAGTTGAGGATTTCTTGCAAACAATGCGGGATCAGACCGCCGGCCTTGCTCGCCGGGCCATCGAGGCGGCAGACGTTCGCCGCACCAGGGAAGAGGCGGCGGCACGTCCAATCCGCTATTCCAGCCCAACTCCATATTAAGGCTGACAGTCCCCTGGATTTCTGCACGCCTACGCCTTGGTCAGATGGTGAGCGGATCTGGAGAACTTGTGCATGTGTGGCGCCTTCGTTCCGCGATGTGCGGACGAATGGCGGGCGTTCCACCTGCCCGGTTGAGCAGGGAGCTTGTGCAATCGCCGGTTTGCGCGAGACTGGCGTCAAAACCAAAAGGCAGGAGCACGCCATGGATGTCCCGGCGACCCATTTTCCGCTGCAATCGGCATCGCCGGAGGCCCTCGGGCTCGATCCATGCCGGCTCGACCTGCTGTGTGTCACCATCGAGCGCCAGGTCGCCCGCGGCGACTACCCGGGCGCCCAGGTCGCGGTCGCCCGGCGTGGCAGGCTGGCGCTGTCCTGCAGCTTCGGCCAGGCGCGGTTGCAGCCGGCGGCGGTGGCCACCGACGACACGCTGTTCCTGCTCTATTCCAACACCAAGGTGATCACCGCGGCGGCGATCTGGACCTTCGTGGAGGACGGCGTGCTGCGCTACGGCGATCGCGTGGCCGACGTGCTGCCGGGTTTCGAGAGGCACCGCAAGGGCGAGATCACGCTGTTGCAGTTGCTGACCCACCAGGCCGGCTTTCCCGGCGCCGTGATCCCGCCGGACATGATCGAGGACCATGCCCGTGTCCGCGAGGCGGTGTGCGACTTTGTGCCGGAATGGGCGGCGGGCACGCGGGTGCACTACCACCCCGCCGCCGCGCACTGGGTGGCGGCGATGATGATCGAGGAACTCACCGGCCAGGATTTCCGCGCCGTGATCCGCGAGCGCGTCACCGGCCCGCTGGGCATCGGCCACGAGGTCCTGGTCGGCGTGGATGACGCCGCGCAGTCCCGCTGCGCGGACATGCACGATCCTGCGTCCGCGATGGCGCCCATCGCCGGCGATTGCTCCGCCGCGGCGCGGCGCGCGGGCCGCCCCGGCGGCGGCGGCCACGGCACCGCGCGCGGCATGGCGGCGTTCTACCAGGCGCTCGTGCAGGGCGGGCAGCTCGGCGGCGCGCGGGTGCTGTCACCGCGCACGCTGGCCTATGTCGCCCGCAACTTCACCGGCGAGCGCATCGACCTCAACAGCGGCGCCAGCGCGCAACGCGGCATGGGGCCCTATGTGCGCGGCGACATCGAACTGGCGCGCAGCATCGGGACGCTGGCGCATCCGTCGACGTTCGGGCATGGCGGCGCAGGATCGTCCTATTGCTGGGGCGATCCGTCGTCCGGGGTGTCCTTCGCGTTCCTCAGCAATGCGAAGCACGCCAACGACGTGCACGATGCGCGCATGGACGCGCTTTCCAACATCGTGCACGCCGCCATCGTGGAATGACGTGGCCACCACCGGGCTGCGGCATCGAAGATGCCTGGACACAGCAAAATGCTGCTTATTACCTTTAGTAATAGGCCGCTGCTTTCAGGCCCAGGGCTGGTCGATTTTACGCGGCCGCATTGGCTTCCTTGTCGACCAGCGCCTGGTAGGCCAGTCCGTGGAAGGACCGTTCATCCTAAATGAGCGTTGTTGCCCTGCAGCCCGTTCCTTCGCGCAACCGAGTTACCTGTTCAGTTCCTGAGCGAAATGCCGTTGAGCCGCAGCACCCCGTCCGTCACAGGCATGAGGCCCTGTACCCTGGACGATAGGCCGGACAGCCAGCGAGGGGCGTAAAGATAGATGATCGGCTGGTCCTCGTGGAACTGGGCGCAAGCCTTTGCGAACAAGGCGCGGTGCTCGCTCATATCCGTGGTCGCGCGCGCCTGATCGATCACACCGTCCACGGTCTTTCTGCTGTAGCCGGCGGTGTTCTGCTGGCTTGCGGTGTAGAGCAGATCACGCACGTTGCCGTCCGCATTGGGCCGCCCGGTCCAGCCGATCAGGTAAGGTGGTGTAGTTGCCAGTGAACGAGCGGTCGAGGCTGGGCGCGAACTCCATCGCCGTCAGCTTGACGTCGAACCCGGTCTCGGCGGCCATGGATTGCAGCACCTCACCAATTCTTGAGAAACCCGCGCTGTTTCACAAGCGTGAGCATTGATGACGGAAGGTGCTCCTTCTCCGTTCCGAATCGGCCACTACCAGCGCTGCTTGAGGTTCTCTCTTGGCAGGAAATTCGCCCGCCAGTGCCGCGCGATGTCTGCCCGCGTTGCCACCCATACGCGATCATGCCGCGCCACGTGGTCCAGGAAGCGGATCAAGCCGGCGGTGCGGCCAGGGCGGCCCGCAAGCCTGCCGTGCAGGCCAATGCTCATCATGCGCGGGCGCCCTTCGAGACCGTCCTGGTAGAGCACGTCGAACGTGTCGCGCAGATAGGCGAAGAACTCGTCGGAGCTCGGGAAGTTGTTCGAGACCGCGAAGCGCATGTCGTTGGCCTCAAGGGTGTAAGGCACGAACAGCTCAGGCTTGCCCGCCACATCGCCCAGAACGGCAGCTCGTCGGCGTAGTTGTCGGCGAAGTAGAGCAAGCCGCCGTGTTCCGACAGCAGCCGGTAGGTGCGTGCGGTGCTGCGGTTGTACCAGCCCAGAACCTTCTGGCCGGTCAGTTGCTCGTGCAGTGCCAGGGTTGCCGCGATTTCCGCCCGCTCTCCGTCCTCGCTGTCCGGCGGGTCGATATTCCAGCGCATGCCATGCGAGGCGATCTCCCAGCCCGCCTCGACCATCGCCGCCACCGCCTCAGGGTTGCGCTGCATCGCCATGGTGACGGCGAAGGCGGTGACCGGCAGGCGGCGCTGCGACAACAGCCGCCATAGCCGCCAGAAGCCGACGCGCGAGCCATATTCCCAAAGTGACTCCGCGGTTGGTGCGCGGTGCGGCACTGAAGTGGTGATGTGCTCGGTCAGAAAGGCGACAGAGCCGGGATCACCATGCAGCACCGAACTCTCGCCGCCTTCCTCGTAGTTCAGCACGATGTTCAGCGCCAGCAGAGCGCCACCCGGCCAGCACGGATCAGGCGGATTGCGGCCGTAGCCGATCATGTCGCGGGGGTAGGGGCCGTGCGTCATGCCGCAACTCAAGCATGGCCCTGTCCGCGTGGGCAACTGGCCAGAGCCTGATGCCTCCCTTCTGAGGAGGTCATCAGGCTCCGGTAAAACACCGGACTACCCGACGCTGTTCAGCCGGCCATTCTATAGCAGTACACACAGTTTGTTGCCATCGGGGTCATGGAGGTAGGCTAAATACAAGCTTCCGGAACTTCCCTGCCGCACGCTTGGCGGATCTTCAATGGCAGCACCTCCGTTTTCGACGCCGGCCTTGTGCCATGCATCCACTTCCGCGGCGCTTTCCAACCCGAAGCCGATCGTGCCGCCGTTGGCGCTACAGGCAGGCTCGCCGTCGATGGGCCGAGTCACGAGCAAACGGCCGCCTTGATGGGCATAGATGAGACGCCCCCTGGGGTCTTGTACGCCCATCTTCCCATCCATTGCACCGACCAGCGCGTCATAAAATCGCTTAGACCGCACAATGTCATTGCTGCCGATCGTGATATGGCTGAACACCTGGTTCTCCATTTTTCGTGGTGCGTACACCTTGCCGGAGGATGGTGGGCAGGGACACGGCCCCAGTGCCGACCAAAGTCGCAGGATCCTGGCTTCCCACCCACTCAATGTCTTCTGCTCCAGTGAATTTAGCTTGGAAGCCGCCCGTCCGGTTTCGACTATCAAGCGCCCTTATCGGCCATACCGCGGCATCTGCGCCAGCACCGATAACGGACATTTATATCTGGCAAGGTGGCAAGGCTACCGAATTCCAGGCCAGCTCAACTGGATTGAGCCTGCCGGGTTGTGTCGCGAAGCCCACCTGTCGAGAATGGGCTATGGAAGGTACTCCCGAGACAGTTCGCCAGGTGCTCCGGTCCTGGCTGGCGACCGAGGTGTTGACGCCGCAGATCACACGGAACGGCTGGAGCGGTCTTGCCCTAGAGAAGCAGGGGCAGCAGCGCAATCGGGAAAGTACCGTTGGAGATGATCCCGGGCTGTGGGCGCAACCTGGCGACGACGACCCTCCACCCTGGCCGCTTCGCGCAGAGCCGGTCGAACCAAGTGCTGACCAAGTTTGTACGTCCGAGGTCGGTGCTGGGGGCAAGCCAAGACGGTCCAGAGCTTGGTATCTGGTGATCCTGGGAGCGCTGCCGGCCAGGAAGGCGTTCGTCCAGTTGGACGCCGCCTTTGCTGACGAGGCAGACGAGGACGAGACCAGCCGCCGCACTCAGGGTCACGTGATTGCGGCGTGTGCGGTATTGGACGAGTGGGGTGTACTGGTTCCTGATACCCTAGCCGTCGCCAGCTTTGTTTGGGGGCTGGGGCACATGATGTCCGGCGGCGCGGCATCGGAGTTGGCTGGGTGGGACAACCACGAGCAGGACCTCAAGGAGCGCTTCACCAGCATCCTGACGCCGATGGCTCCGGGCGGCACACCCCGGTCGCTGACATGGCGCGACCTCCGCGGCGTGTCGTGTGAACTGGCCAAGGAGTTGCGCGTGCCGCCCGAGTTGTGGCTGGTGACGCCTTGCGCAATCCTGATGATGAGGGAGAACCCGCCCCGAGCTGAGATCCTGTCCAGCTTCCTTCTGCCCGATCTTGGGCGGGTGCTACGGGACTCGGATCATCTGTCCGACACCGTGGCGGCCTATCTCGGCTTGCGTCCGCCAGCCCGGCCCTGGGATGCGCTGATCGATCGCGTGCAGCTGTCTGCCCTGCTTCAGCCGGCACTGTTCCCCCTTGGGCGCTGGCCTGGCCCAGGGTTGCATCCGCTGACCCTGCTGCAGCAAGCGGCGGTCAATGCCATCATTCGCGATCTCGACTGCATCGGCATCGCCGCGGTGAATGGTCCACCAGGCACTGGCAAAACCACCCTGTTACGCGACATCGTGGCGCACGTAGTGGTGTCGCGGGCTGAACGGCTCGCGGCACTGGAAGACCCGAATGGAGGGCTATCCGGACTCGATCTGATGGACTTCGCAGTCGTTGTGGGCAGCAGCAACAATACCGCGGTGGAGAACGTCACCTTGGAGCTTCCAGTCCGCGGCAAGGCGCTGGACCGCTCGCTCTGGAATGACGAGGGCCTGGCGTATTTCGCCCACACTGCCGACGCCGTGCTGGGCATATCGCCGACCGCACCGGACGAGGAACACGCCTGGGGGTTGATGGCGGCACGGTTGGGCAAAGCTGATAACCGCCGGGCGTTCTTCAAGCAGTTCTGGTGGGACGCGGATTGGGGACTGAACGACTGGCTGAACCTGGTTGCCTGGCCTGATGTGCAACAGAACCGTAGCAAGAAGCTAGGCAAGCTTGCCCAGGTCGACCCACCGCCCCGATCGCCTGAGGCACTGGCCCACTGGCGCACGGCGCGTGACGGCTTTCAGCACGCTCTGGCGATGTGCCGTCGCCTCCGTGACGGATTGACCACCCTTCATGAGGGCAGTTCTCGATTGGCGGAGGTGGAAGCCCAGCTGCCCGCAGCCGAAGAGCGACTCTGGGTTGTTCAGCGGGACTTGGCCTCGGCGGTCCGGGCAGTGGCCACGGCACAAACCGATTACGAGACGCACCACCAGCAGCAAGCAACTGAAGTGAGCAAATTGGCGGCGCTATCATCGTTGGCACCCTTCCGGCTGGCCAAGCTCTTCCGCACACGAGCCTGGCAGGCGCACGAGGCCAGCACGCGGGGACAGGTCGATAGGTTGGACGCGGCCCAAGACGCCGTCGCAGCAGCTACGATCCGATTGGCTGAGGCAAGCGCGGAGGAGAAGCGTCATGCAGCCGAACAGCGGGAGGCGCTGTCAGTGCGTGATGCACTTCGCGCTGACGCGGCCCAGCTTGCCCTGCTGGTGGAACAGGGTCAGTCAGAGACGGACGGCGCCATACCGGGGCCGGGCTTCTGGTCCCTTCCCGATGCCGAACTGCAGCGCGCGGCGCCCTGGAACGGCGGGGCATTCCTGGCCGCGCGGGATCAGCTTTTCATCGCCGCCATCCGGCTACACCGCGCCTTCATCACGGCGGCGGCTCGCACGATCAAGCCATCGCTGAACACCATTGCCAGGGCCACGCAAGGCGGGCCTGATGCGCCCAAACCGACTTTGACCGATTGGGGTGTCTTCTTCCTCCTGGTGCCCGTCGTCTCGACGACCTTTGCCTCGTTCGGGCGCATGTTCCAAGGCGTGGGCGCAGGCGAGATTGGATGGCTCCTGGTCGACGAGGCTGGGCAGGCTACTCCGCAGGCCGCCGTAGGCGCCATCTGGCGCGCCCGACGCGCCGTGGTGATCGGTGACCCACTGCAGATCGAGCCAGTCGTCACCACGCCACCGCGCACCACACGGCTGATCTTCGCCGGCAACGGTGCCGACCCGGCAAGCTGGGCGGCCCCAGCGCAATCCGTCCAGACGCTGGCCGACCGCGTCAGTCCCATCCAGGGACGCTTTCGCATTGCCGATGGCGGGACCGGGCAGACGGAGCGCGTCACGGGCATCCCGTTGCTGGTGCACCGGCGCTGCGAGCAGCCGATGTTCGCCCTCGCCAACCGCATCGCCTACGACGGACGCATGGTGTTTGCGACCCCCGCGGGCGCCTCGCCGATCCGCGACTTGCTGGGCCCGTCAGCCTGGATCGACGTGGAGGCGCCGTCCACAGACAAGTGGGTCGAGACCGAGGGCAGGCTGATCGCCTCTGCCCTGGTTAAGCTTTGTGGGGCACTGCCACAACCGCCGGACGTCTACGTCATCTCTCCGTTCAGAATGCCTGCTTCCCGGCTCAGGGCGATGCTCCTGAGCACCCAAGGCGTGCTGCCGGGATTGTCCCGAACCGACCGGCGGGACTGGATCAAGCACCGGGTAGGTACGGTGCACACTTTCCAGGGCAAGGAGGCCGAAGCGGTGATCCTGATGCTCGGCGCCGGACGGGGCGCCAAGACGGGCTCGCGGACCTGGGCCGGTGCCACGCCGAACCTGCTCAACGTCGCCGCGACCCGAGCCAAGCGGGTGCTGTACGTGGTTGGCGACCGGACGGAATGGCAGTCGGCCGGCGTGTTCGCCGTTGCTGCGGAGGTCCTTGAGCCCCGGTCAGCCCAGGATTGGCTGGATCCGAACCAGACGGCACCGGCACGGTAAGTCGACCTGCTCTGCCCCGCTCCTTTCGCAGCTAACTGCCAACCCTGGCTCGGCAGTCCAGGCAATTGCGGCCGGCCATCAGGCTTATCGATCAGGTCTGCGCGTGGGCAGGCGGTTGCTACAGCCAGCCCCGCTCTTGGAACGCGGTAAGCGAAACATCGGCCGGGGCATACCACCCACCAGCCCGGTAACGCGCACCCAGGGCCTGTGCCGTCTCCTTGTTGCCGTACGGGATCCGCAGCGGCGTGTCACCACTCGACACGTTGCCACCGCTGTTTATCGCTGGACGGTTATAGTGCCCACCGTTCGGGTTTGTTTGGCTTCCGCGTGCCCTCGCCTTATGCCCCGCCGGAGTGCGATTTGCGCCGGCCTTCGTCGCATCGGCAGCGAAGGACGGCGTTGAGCGCCGCTGCTTCGTGGCGGCGCGAGCTGTCGCAGAAGAGGCGGCATTGGGACCAAGACCCGGTTCGATAAGGGTTCGTCGTGTCGGCGCTTTCGACTGAGCCGAGCTGGCACGTCGGCCAGACGACGCTTGCTGAAGCCTTTTTGGTGCCGCGTCCGTAGCCACGGTGGTCGGGATCACTTCCGAAGCCCCTTGCTCCGTAAGCCGTTTGATGATCCGGCTGGCTTGCTCGCAGACGGCATCGATGGCGGACATCATGTCCTGCCGTCCGACCAGAATGTCGTCGAGCAGGCGCTCCATCTGTGCCGTGACCCCAGGGTCGACCAGCGCCGGATCGGCGCGCTGCAACACGCCATGCAGCACCAAGCCGCGCTCCGTCGGCACGATGTGCTTGCCGTCCGCAACGAGGAACTCCTGGGCTTTAAGGCCGCGGATGATCTCGCCCCGGGTCGCGGGCGTGCCGATGCCCTTGGCCTCCTTGAGCCGCTCGCGTAAAACTTCGTCCGTCACAAACCGCCACGCGTTCTGCATCGCATCGATCAGCGTGCCCTCGTTGTAGCGCGGCGGCGGCCGGGTCTCCTTGGCCTCGACTTTTACGTCACTCAGCCGCGCAGCTTCGCCGTCCCGCATGGCGGGGAGCAACTGTGCGTCTTCCCCGCGCTCCTCCGCCGGCTGCCAGTCCGGGAAGGCGGCGCGCCAACCGAGCTCAATCGGCTGGCGGCCGGTCGCCCGGAACGCGTGGCATCCGACGTCCAATGTCACGGTGGTCTGACGGTAACGGAAATCCGGCATGACGGCCGCGAGGTAAGAGCGCGCGACGATGTCGAACAAGCGTCGCTCGTCGGTGGACATGCGCGGCCAGATCTCACCGAGGCTGTCGGCCGTGTTGACATTAGGAATGACGGCGTGGTGGCTGGCCCCTGCCAAACCGCGGTCGCTGAACGGACTGCCGGTGCCGCGGCGGATCAGCGGTGGCTGGGGCACCGGGATAGCGGCAAAGCTTTGTCCAGCCCGCAGCGCGGCGACAATGCGTGGGGCGTCTCCGATCAGGGTCTCGGGTAAGTAGCGGGTTTCGGCCCGCGGATAGGTGATGACCTTCTTGCCAGCACCGTCATAGAGCTCTTGCGCGACATCTAGCGTCTTGGCGGCCGACCAGCCGAACCGCGAACCACACAGCTTCTGCAAGGACGGCAGGTCGTGCAGCCGTGGCGGTGCCTGGCGCTTGTCCTCCACCTTGAGGCCGAGCAGGCCCTCATATCCCTCGGCCGCCGCAACGACCGCCTCGGCGGCATGGCGGGTCCTGATGCGTTCCTTAGGTGCATGTCGCATCTGGAACTGCCCGGCCGCGACCGCCGCCGTGGCCACCACTTCGTGGTAGGGCTCGGGTACGAAGGAGCGGATCTCGAGTTCCCGCCGGCAGACGATGGCCAGCGTAGGCGTCTTCACCCGGCCGATGCCAATGACGGACCGTTGCCCGCCCGCCAAGGTCACGGTCGCGGTGCGGGTGAGCGACAGGTTATAGATCTGGTCGGCTTGGCGGCGCGCGACTGCCGCGGCGTAAAGCGGGGCAAAGTCGCGGTTCGGCCTGGCTCGGGCGAAGGCATCGCGGATGGTCTGCGGGTCCTGAGCGGTGAACATCACCCGCATGACCTCGCCGCGGAAGCGCAGGTGCTCCAGGATCTCCTGCCCAATGAGCTGACCCTCCCGGTCGCAATCGGTGGCCAGCCAGACCCGCTGAACGCCCCGCAGCGCGTCGCGGATGGCTTTCAGCTTGGCCGCTTTGTTGCCACCGGCGGCCGGGCGGGTGCCGTAGAGTGCGTCTGGCCGCAGTAGCACGGCCGTCCAGCGCTTCCAGGCGGGCACGACGTCCTCGGGCTCCTGTAGGTCAAACAGGTGACCTTCGGCCGGCAACACCACGCCGTAGCGGCTACCCACCGCCGCACGTACGTCCTTGGCCTGACTGGTCTTCTCCGTGATGACGAGCTGCTCAGTCATGGCGGATGAGAATGTTCGCTCTCTGTTCCTAACGGCTTTTATGCCAGCAGGGGAGGCTTGGCAACTCAGACGTCCAGGATGATCCTTGATGCTTCTGGGCGCCGCGTCCTTGCTTGCGAGCAGCGGATTTACGCCGAGCATTGTCACGTCAAGCTGTCTCTCCGCTTTCCAAAGGCGGACCTCTCCTCCCCACGCTAACGAGGACCGCTTCGCTCTCGTCATCCCGCATCGCAATATCTTGCAAACCGAAATCCTCAATCGGAACGGCGGAACCCTTTCAAGATCTCATCCCTGCTGATGCAGTGTCAGCCGGGTTTTGGC
>JAABUT010004463.1_pt1 | contig 11092 bp, 10 predicted proteins | sample 5559281 | NCBI WGS metagenome assembly JAABUT01 (sample SAMN10711880, study PRJNA513359) | rock metagenome | isolation source: Antarctica rocks | place: Antarctica: Victoria Land, Ricker Hills nord | collected 2016-01-04 | reverse complement strand
CAAAGCCTCCACTGGACCGCTCCCCATCCCGCTCCCGATCCCGCTCCCGATAGCACTTCCGAAGCACCTCCCGCACTTGCCGGCGCACCCAGGTGCGCCAACGGGACACGCCAACCTGGGGCGCTGACCGCGCACCAGGCTCACCAATCCGCCAGCGCGACGGACCGCCGGATCGCCCGGGCGATGAGCTGGGGGTGTTCGGGGCGGAGCGTTCCCTAGTTGTACGTGCCGCCGACGCCTTCTGGTCCTAAGCAGGTGCCGGGTGGTCCGACGTCAGGTTGTTGGTGTCCTGGCAGATGGCGAGGCACCCAAGGAGCAATAGCAAATCTGTCAGGCGCGCCTATCGGCTCATCGGCGTTGTGGCGGTACCGTCCGCAGCATGGTCATCCTGGGAATCATCCTGCTCATCATTGGGCTGCTTGTCGCCAGCCTGCACGTGCTGTTCGTCATCGGCATCATCTTGCTGATCGTCGGGCTCGTCCTGAACCTCGTCCCGATCGGTGGCAGCAAACGACGCGTCTTCTGACCTCGCGGCACGGCGCTGCGGCAGGCGATGCCTGACCGCGGCGTCTGGGCCGTCTTGTGGCGATTGCCAGCTCCCGGGGCAGACCAGCACCGTGACTCTGCGCAGACGCCGATCTTCACGGCACTGATCCAGAGGGCGCAACCGCCCGGGTTGATGCTGCAAGTACAGGGCATACTGCGTCCATGCGCATCGGAAGCCTGTTGCTGGTCATCTGGCTCCTCATCGGAGCGGTAGCTGCCTTCCAGCGTGATTACTTCAAGGGCAGCGATGTGAATTGTGCAAAGGCCAGCACGATTGCAGTCACCATCGTCGCCGGGCCGCTCAACTACGTGGGGGTCAACCCCAAACTGAAGTGCCCAGACGTGAAGGTCCCGCAGCCGAGCTCGTAGTCAGGTGCATCTGTGCGCTGACTGCCCAGCCGCCGTGGCTGCGGTGTCAGGCGCCCCAGGTTGACAGAGGGTGGCATCGGGAGAGCTCGCGGAGAGCCGAAGCACAACTGTCTTGCGCTTGGCTGCAGGCCCCGCCCCTAAAACGACGAGAAGCGTCCTGAGGCCCGCCCACCGTCCCGGAGGACAGTAGGCGGGCCAGATTGGGGTCGGCAGCTTCCGCCAGCAATCCGCCGGCTGTCCGCGGTCCAGTGGAACAGCCGGTCCTGGACGTCAGCAAGCGGAACGGCGCCGGGGTAGTGGTTGGACTGCTCACCTTGCTCCTCGGCGCGCCAGTGCCAGGCCGTGCCGCGCTTGTTGGTGAAGCCGATCAAGGTGTTCGTGTTGAGCCAGTTCAAGCTCTCTCGGGACATGCTGTTCTCCTTCGGACATGACAAAGCCCGACCCCGGAAGCGGGATCGGGCTGGGTGCTGTCGATCAGGCCTTGGCTTCGGCGTCCTCCTCGAAGCAGACGAATGTCACTCCGGCGTCGAGGACGCAGCACGGACAGGGCGCAGGGCCGCCGGTGACGTCGTCGGGAACGGACCGGGCTCCTGCGCAGTCCTGGCACGTCATGCCGTCGCCTCCACGTTTAGCGTGGGCAGCTGCACGGCCCGGTAGACCGACGCCCTGCTGACGCCGAGGACCTTGGCGATGGACGTGACGTCGTAGTCGCCGCTCTCCCGCATCGCACGGGCGGTCTTCAGCTTGTCCTCGGTCCACACGGTGGGCCGGCCGCCGGTCCGACCTCGTGCCCGGGCTGCTGCCAGCCCGGCCATGGTGCGCTCCCTGATCAAGTCCCTCTCGAACTCCGCAAGGGCCCCGAACACGTGGAAGACCAACCTGCCGCCGGGGGTGCCGGTGTCCAGGGACTCGGTCAGGCTGACCAGGGCCACGCCACGCTCGTCGAGGTCACGGACGACGTCGATCAGGTTGCGAAGGCTCCGTCCGAGGCGGTCCAGCCGCCACACCACCAGGCTGTCGCCCTGCCTGGCGCACTCCAGCGCACTCAGAAGACCTGGACGGTCCTGCAGCGACCCGGACGCACGGTCGATGAAGACGCGGTCCACAGCGGCTTGCTGAAGGGCGTCGAGTTGGAGGGCTTCGTCCTGACTGACGGTGGACACTCTGGCGTAGCCGATCTTGAAGGCGGACATGGCCATGGGACCTCCTTGCTTGTAGGGATGATCTGGTGGGCTATGGCATCGGTGCGGGTGGCTGGTCGCTCGCAGCATTTGAAATGCGCTCGCCCTCTTCGCCTAGCTACGAATAGTGCGAATTTGCCCAGGGCCTATCGGACCAGCGCGCCGGTCAAACGCTTTGGTAGGCGGAGCCCAGGCACGTGCGTGAAGAACTGGCGCTAGATGTCCGGCGGCGGCGGCGCGGGAGATCGCAAGATGCCCCGCCGTGTACGAGATGCGTACGCCCGCGTCACCTTCGGCTGCGTGACCCGGGCCGCTCGAGCCCAGGCCGGGTGGCGCAACCCTGGATGATCTTGTGCCTTAGGTTCCGATGCGGTGTCGGCTTGACGTCGACGGCCGCCGGGACAAGGGTGCGCAGACTGCACAAACGCCTACAAGGAGGCCGAATGGCACGACAGGGTGACAGGCGCATGAGGCGCGCGATGGCAGCAGGACTGATCGTTCTGGGCAGCGGAGCACTGCAAGTGGCGTTGAGCGCGCCAGCGAGTGCCGCGGGCTCGACGGGCAGCGGTCGCCAGCTTGTGAGCCGCGGAACCAGCACGCCGACCGCCAGCACCTCGACCACTCGGCACGGGGGGCTGTTCACCGGAGCGCAGGAGGCCGGCGACGCGGCCGGCGGCAAGGGGACTGGACCGAACCGGTCGCAGAGCACGCGTGGGGGCCGCCACACGGCGGGGACTACCTCTCTAGCGGTCGACCAGAGCACGCCGCGGCTCGGAACCAGCTTCAAGGGCCTCGGGATCACGGACGACGCGAGCACGGCCGGTTTCGTCCTTGAGCCGCCGGACCAGGGTCTGTGTGTCGGCAACGGCAAGGTTCTCGAGCTCGTCAACGTCGTCGGGCAGGTCTACACGACCGGCGGCGCGAAGAGCGGACCGACGTTCTACCTCAACGACTTCTTCCACGAGGACCCGAACCTGGCCAACGCCAGCGACCCGTCCTGCTACTACGACCCGGACACCAACCGCTTCTACGCCGATATGCTGTTCTACGACAGCGACCCGAAGACCGGTCAGCTGAACGGTCAGAACCGGATCGACATTGCGGTCAGCGACAGCAGCGACCCGAGTGGTAGCTACCACATCTACAGCTTTGACGTGACGGCTGACGGCCCGAGCGCGTTCAACCTCGGTGACTACCCGCAAATCGGGGCCGACAAGCAGGGGCTGTACATCACGACCAACAGCTACCCCTTCTTCGAAAACGGCTTCGGTGGGGCGCAGCTGTACGCACTGAGCAAGCGTGGCGTCGTGGACGGCTCGGACACTCGGGTCACGCATGTGGCGCTGTCGAACGCTCAGGGCGGGACGCCCTTTGGTTTGCGGCCCACAACAGCCCCGGCCTCGGGCTACGCCACGGAGAACAACGGGACGGAGTACCTGCTGTCGTCACAGGCGACGGAAGAAGCCGGTAACAAGCAGGGCTTTGACCAAGGCATCGGCCTGTGGGCACTCAAGGGCACGAACACGCTCGCACCTGGCGGGTCGCGCAACGTCAGCATCGCCCGGGACAGTGTCACGGTCGACCGCTACGGCGTCCCGCCGCTGAGCGACCAGAAGGCCGGGAACTACCCGCTGGGGCAGTGCCTGTCCGACACAGCCTGCAAGCACGCGGTCTTTCACAGCACCAAGCCTGGAACCGCGCACGTCGAGGGCCAGTTGGACTCCTCCGACAGCCGGATGAACCAGAGCGTCTACAGCAAGGGGCTCGTGTTCGGCACGCTCGACACGGTCGTCAACGTCGGCGGCCAGGACCGCGCCGGGTTGGCCTACTACGTCCTGCGGCCCACGTACAGTCGCGGTGGCGTGCTGAAGGGCACCGTCGTCTCGCAGGGCAAGCTGGCCGTGGCCGGCAACAACCTGAGCTTCGGGGCGTTCGGCGTCGACGCGGCCGGCAAGGCGATCATGGCGCTCAACCTCGTGGGCAAGGACTACTACCCGAGCGCCGGCTACGTCACGTTCGACTCCAAATACCGCCCGAGCCCGGTGCACGTCAGCGGACTTGGCGTGGGTCCAACGGACGGCTTCACCGAGTACACCGACTTCACCGGGAGCTACCGCCCCCGTTGGGGTGACTACGCAGCGACGGCCTTCGACCCCAACACCGGGTCGATCTGGACGGCGAACGAGTACATCGCCCAGACCTGCACAGTGACGCAGTACCAGGCTGATCCCACCTGCGGCGGTACCCGCAGCAAGTACGGCAACTGGTCGACGCGGGTCAGCGAGATCACCCCCTAGCACCAAGATGACGGCTGACGGCCGGACCGGGACCTCGGGGTCGCGGTCCGGCCGTCAAACGTTGAAGCCCCCGCCGAGGGTGGCCGGCGCGGACGACCGCGGCTCATCGAACTCTGCTCAGCCGCCCCCTGCCGCTTCGATGAGGCGAACGCACGTCATCGGTTGAGCCGGCGATAGCGCTGTTGATCTTCGTCGCCGCTTGCACCTCAACCACCCTCGAGGGGGACCGCTGCCTGATGACAGAACGGCTACCCACGTCCGTCCCAGAACTCACTGCCCTCCTCCGGGAGTGAGACGACCGAGTGGCCACGGGTTGTGGACACTCTTAGAACATGAGGAGCCAATGCCTGCGTGATTTCGCAGAACCCCTCGATTGTCGGACGGATGCTCCTAGTAGGACCGGCTGCCTCGCGCTACGCTCGGTCGCGAGCGGTATGCGCCGTTCCGTGTCCCGGGTTCGCCTAATGCAGTCCGCCCGATGGAGATGAGACGCCAGGACTGGCACCGGGGATCCATGTACGCGGACGCGAGTCCTTGGGGTGAAGTCTTACGACCGGGCATCCGAGCCCGAACCCGACAGCTAACCCGGGCGGCGTGCGGAGGTTGTCGTGCGCACCCTGTTTCCTGTCCTTGTGGCGTTGCCTTTGGTGGTGGCCGCTACCGGGGTTGGTGCGGTGCTGACTGTCCGGTCGCCCCACGCATCGGTGAGCTCGGTCGCAGGCCGCCCGACATCCTTGACTACTGCTGCAATCGGTTTCGATCGCGAAGACGACCGGGTGTCGTCGCAGGCGGCGAGCCGCAGCCGCAGCCTGCTGTTCATGGCCCAGCAGGTTCGGCTTCGCGAGGCGCAGGCCCGACAGCGCGAAGCCCACGACCGTGCCGTGGCCGCGCAGGCCCGCGAACGGGCTCACCTGCTCGCTGTTCAAGCCCAAGACGCCGCGCACGCCGCAGCGGTGGCCGCACACGACCGGGCCGCCGCCCAACAGCAGGCAGCGCGTGCAGCTCGAGCAGCCCGAGCCCAGCAGGCAGCGGCCCAGCAGGCATCTTCACAGCAGGCCGCCGCCCAGCAGGCAGCCTCCCAGCAGGCAGCCTCCCAGCAAGCCGCCGCGGCGCAGCCCGTTAAGCCCTCAGCGCAGCCCGCACCTGCACCCGCACCGGCTTCGTCGGATAGCTACTCGAGTTCGTCGGCGTGGGCGGGGTCGGCGCACGCCACCCGGGTGCGAAACTGCGAGAGTGGCGACAACTACCAAACGAACACCGGTAACGGCTATTACGGGGCGTATCAGTTTAGCGAGGCAACTTGGCAGTCTGTGGGCGGCCACGGCTATCCGCAGCAGAACTCGGTCCAGGAACAGGACTACCGCGCCTACCTGCTGTGGCAACGCTCCGGCTGGTCCTCCTGGGGCTGCGCGTGACCAGCTAGGGGGATTGCCGCCGGTATGGAAGCTGCCCTGACGGACAGCAGAGCCGTGCTGCCGGGCGTGCTGGCCGGTGACATACACGGCGTCTTTCCAGGCCGAACCAGCCACAGCTCGCCATGGTGACATCCGACCCGGCGGCGTAGGGTCCTCGGTCATGCGCAGCCTGGTCTACGCCAGCCGGGCGCTGCAGCCATTCGGTGACGACGACCTGCTGCAGCTGCTGAAGGCCGCGCGTGCCCGCAACGACGCGCACGGCGTGACCGGGATGCTCGTCTTCGCAGCGGGCAGCTTCCTTCAGCTGATCGAAGGCGAGGACGAAGCGGTCGAGGTCATCTGGGACCGCATCCGGATGGACCCGCGGCACACCGGACTGCGGGTGCTGAAGGACGGGCCAGCTCGCGAGCGGCTCTTCGCTGAGTGGTCCATGGGGTTCGAGCACCCCGACCAGCAGCGGCTCGAACAGACGCTGCCTGGCTACCGCGCCGGGAGCGCCTACCCCTTCGTTGACTCGCAGCTGGTGAGCACGGCGGACACCGCGTCAACCCTGCTGGAGCTCTACGCGAGGCGGTCCGACTGACACCCTGGTCAGCCTGACCGAGGCGATCGACACCGCGACCCCGGGGGGCCTTGCTGCGGAGAAGCCCCGCGCAAACTAGCCCAGCGCCGCCAGCGCCCTGCGGGCGATGTCGCTTACGTCCAGCGGCGTTCTGCGTCCCGAAAGTGTGCCTTCGCAGGGGTTTTGGGGGCCGTGGCTATGTGTCGTCTAGAGACACCCCGTCCAAGCCGAAGGCATCCTACGGCATAATCGACTATGCCCTCGCCCAGTAGACTTCACGTCGTCGAGACCGACAGCGGCACTGCCCACCTCGGTGTCCCGGTGGTCGCCGGCGACTATCTGCAGGTCATGACGGGCCTTCGAGGCCGCCCTGTCGTCCTGCACCGTGATGAGGTCGAGAGCATCACGGCCGCTGAGGGACATCCCGACGTGGAGTGGGCACCGGACTCGTCATGAGTCCGAGACGCCGCCCGCAGCTGGCCGCACTCCCGCGGGCACTGATGCCATACAGCCTTCCGCGCCGGTGGTAGAGGTGCGCAGGGAGATCTCCTTGGCATTGTTCGACCAGTTGAAGGGCCTGCTTGGCACGGCGAAGAAGCTGCCGCCGACCACCCGGACCCGGACCAGGTCAAGTCTTCCTTGGTGAAGGTTGAGGACGCCGTTGATAAGCAGACCGGCGGCACGCACCACACCCAGATGGTCAAGACCGGCGACAAGGCCGAGCAGTACCTCAACATGCCGCATCGCCCCTGAAGGCGCCCGTGGCTGCTTCGCCGGTCCACTGGTTTAGGAGCGGTCGATGTCACGGCTGCTGTGGTGCAGGTCGTGCAGGCCCAACTTCAGCCTCATAGGCCGTGACCCGTGCACCTCGCAACCGCTGCTCCTGCCGCGTAACGTTGCGGCTAGCAGCCCATCGCCGCCGTTGTTAGCGCTCGCCGGCGGTCAGCTGCGCCAAAACGTGCCGGACCTGCGGGCCTACCACGCCCGGGGTTTCTACCTCGAGCCCGTTAGCGATCTCGAAGTTGTGGGTGGCCTGTGCCGACTGGGGGCCGTACTGGCCGTCTACAACCAACGCGTAACCGCGCTGGATCATCTGCCGCTGCCAGACCTTGACGTCGCTACGCGTCTGGTTGACCAGGGCGACGGTGAAGTAGGGCTCGTCCTGGCCAGCCGTGGTTGCCGGCGCACTGACCGGCGCCGGCGTGTGCACGGCCGTCTCGACGGGGGCGGTGGTGCCGGTCACGGCGTAGCTATTCAGCCCGAGGCGGGCTGAGCACGCCGGCCAGGGCTGCCAGCCACGCTGTGCCTGCAAGGTGCGGGCCGCTGCGTCCTGGGTGGCCGGGGAGGCCTGCGACGGCAGACCAGACAACCCCAGTCCCTGCCAGGTTCCGATGTCGAACTGGTAGGCCCCGTAGAAGCCGTTGTGGGTGTCAGTGGAGTAGTTGCCGCTGGACTCACAAGCGCGCAGGGCCGCGAACGGGTCACCGGGCGTGGTGGACGATGCGGAAGCTGAGGTGGCCAGGACGGTTCCGGCCAGGCCGCCTAGCAGTCCTACGGTCACCGCCAGCGAGCGGCGTCGAAACGGACGAACAGGAAGAAGGGTGGAGCGAGACAAGGTTGACCTCTCCTGCACGCCTACGAGGTGAGCTGTCGGGTTCGGGCGGGAGCTTGCCCGGCCGCAGGACGCGGCTTCACCCCAGGGCACCATCGGTGCCCGACTAAATGTGGTTCCCCCGCTTCCGCCCCGATGCGGACGACCGGAACGTCCTTGGCGTGGGGCGGAACTCGGCGAAGTAGCCAAAAACGTATGCTCCTGATGGAGTATGCCTCAGACACTAGCTGAGACGTGCCACGCAGCTCCACCGCCGTCGCAGATGTGCCCCGACCGTAGCCGGGACGCGCAGCGCGGCGGCGCCCAACGCAGACCGAACCACCGAACCACCGCACCACGGACCGCCAGTAGGCCTATGCCGCCCTTTTTGACTCTCTTTGGCCCTCTTGGCCCTCTTGGTGATGTTGTTTCGGGCCCATTGGACAGTGGGTCCGCATCCGCGGGCGCCGAGGCCTCGCTCGTTGATGAGTCCCGCGTGGAGCTCGGCGTCTGCGGCGACGAAGGGGTTCAGGACGAGTCGCTCGGTCTCCAGCTGCCCCGCCATTGGGCTGTATACGCCGAGAACCTTGGCGATGATGGAGACGTCGTCTAGTACAAGATGACCGAGCTCGGTCCCTCAGCCACCTGGGGATGGGCGGTGGGATTGAGCCAGCGCATGACGTTCAGCACACTTTGGGTGCTCAGTGAGATGCAGCCGGCGGTGGCACCGCCGGTTCCGACGTGGAGAAAGATTCCGCTGCCAGCGCCTTGGACCGGCCTGTAGGTGTTGTAGCCAATGGTTACGGCGTAGTTGTACGCCGGCAGGGTCTGCCATAGCTTTTCAGACCCGCTTGCGAATGGCGGGTAGTAGCGACGGCATTCTCGAGACCGTCGCGAACGGCAGCATGCCGTGCGACCAGGCGTGGTCGGCTGAGCAGGTCTCCAGTTTCAAGGCTTGGATGGGCGAAGGCTTCCCCGAATAGGCGGGGCAGTCGCGGACCCGTACGACCGGCTGCTGTGGAGGCCCAAGGCCCTCCCTGTCGGCGCTGCCAACTCGCTGACCACATACGTGGGCACGACATGCACGCACATGGCCTGCTCGCCAGCTACGTCCGCCCTCGCTGCACGGACGCAGGGGCCGTTCTGGTCGTCGGACGACGTTCGTTTCTGCCGCTGTTGTCACTCCGCTGGCGGATGGCGGGTGGAGTCGAAAGGGTGCCCGGGACCGCCCGCATGAGCACCGAGCCGTCCTGCTAGGCGGAGAGAGCCTCGAGCATGCGCTCGGCGAGGGGGCCGGAGGAGGCAGGGTTCTGGCCGGTGTACAGGCTGCGGTCGACCACGACGTTGGGGGCCCACGGCTCGCCCTCCACGAACTCGGCGCCGAGCGCGACCAGCCGATCCTGCAGCAGCCACGGAGCCTTCTCAGCCAGCCCGGCCTGCGTCTCCTCGGCGTTGGTGAAGCCGGTCAGGCGGAAGCCCGAGAACGGCGAGGTCGTGCCGGTAGCCTCCGTCGCCAGCAGGGCGGCCGGGGCGTGGCAGACGATACCCAGCGGCTTGCCCGCGGTGAGTGTGGTGGTGAGCACCGCGGCAGAGCTCGCGTCGACGGCCAGGTCCTCCATCGGGCCATGGCCACCCGGGTAGAACACCGCGTCGTAGGTGGAGACGTCGACGTCCTCGAGCGTGAGGGGGCTCTCGAGTTGGCTGACGCCCTTCAACGCGGCCCGCATCTCGTCGGCGCCGTCCTGCCCGCCGTTGACGTCCGGGGCCAGGCTGGCCTCGTCGACCACCGGCAGCACGCCGCCGGGCGTGGCCAGCACGACCTCATGCCCGGCGCCGGTGAACACGCGGTAGGGCGCGACCAACTCCTCGGCCCAGTAGCCGGTGGGGTGCTCGGTGCCGTCGGACAGGGTCCAGTGACGCGCGCCGGTGACGACGAACAAAACGGTGCTCATGCGGTCGCTCCAGGGGCAGGGGGGCAGAGGCCTGATGCTCCTGCCCTCCGGCGCGCCGGGAAACCACGATCAGCCCGTTGGGCTTGGTCACGTCGAGCAGGCACAGGCGGTCGAGCAGGTCGTCGCGGCCCAGGTCAGGGGTCACCCAGGCCCGCACGGTCGTGGAGCACGTGCATCGTGGTCCACGACCCGCCGCAGCAGCGTCCCCATCTACCGCTGAGAGCCGGTGTCGCGGTGATCTAAGGCGACCAGAAGCGCCACTTCTGCCCATCGGACTGTCTCACATACGGTCGTTAGTGGGACGTTTGTCAAGCTTTCGTGCATCCGCCTCAGCGTGTGGGCTCTTCCTGGCACGGTTGCATGTCGACCTGAGTGCAAGGCGGGCGGGAACCTCATTGGGCGGGACCGAGGTGCTCCAGCGGAGGCAGCCGGGGTCGCCGGCCGCCGCAGCGCGGGCACCTCTGCGCCCCCGTCACTCGGGGTGCGATTGAGAACGAGGCGAGGTCAGGCAGTGCTGGTCGGGGACGGAGGCTGGCGACCTGACGGCAGGCCCGTGCAGTGCTATTCGGCGTCCCCGGGACACCTCGAGCAGGACCGGTCACGCCGTACCCGTCGCGACCCGTGCGACCGGACATCGTCGCCGTCAGCGGCGTGACTTGACGGCACGCGCCGCGGCCACCGCATCGGCTGGCGAACCGGGCCAGGGGTCGCCGTGCCCGGGCAGCAGCAACTCGGCCTGCAGCGCCTCGAGCCGCGCCAGCGACGTACGCGCGGCTTCCGCATCGTCGTTCACAGCGGGCGGCATCAGGCGGGGGCCACGCTCGCGGGTGAGCACGTCGAGGGTGACGAGCTCGTCGCCGCTGAAGAGCACCCCGTGGTCCTCGAGCAGGAAGGACGTGTGACCCCGGGTGTGACCGGGCGTCGCCACGGCGCGAGGGCGCCCAGGCAGGTCGAGGACCTCCCCGTCGTCGAACGGCTCAACCTGCTCCACCCATCGCGGGGTGAGGAATCCGTGCCGCGTCGCGTGTAGGACGAACCCGAACGCCGAGGGCCTCCACAGGTGCGGAAGCAGGTGCGGAACGAGGGCGAACGACGAGCCGCCGCGCTCTCGCCCACGGACCCGGTCGACCTCCGCGGCGCGCGCCCGCACCGGGGTGCCCCACTCGCGCCGCAGCCGCT
>JAABUT010004461.1_pt1 | contig 11096 bp, 10 predicted proteins | sample 5559281 | NCBI WGS metagenome assembly JAABUT01 (sample SAMN10711880, study PRJNA513359) | rock metagenome | isolation source: Antarctica rocks | place: Antarctica: Victoria Land, Ricker Hills nord | collected 2016-01-04 | reverse complement strand
ATCAGCTCGGGCTTCTGCGGGTCACCCTTCTCGCCGACGTAGCTGCCCTCCGGGTCGACGAAGTAGGACTGGCCGTAGAAGTCGTCGTCACCGAGCTCCTCGATGCCGACCCGGTTGATCGCCCCGACGTAGTACTCGTTGGCGACGGCCGCCGCGGGCTGCTCGATGCTCCAGAGGTACTCGCTCAGCCCGCGCGACGTCGCCGACGGGTTGAAGACGATCTGGGCACCGTTGAGGCCCAGGGCCCGCCATCCCTCGGGGAAGTGCCGGTCGTAGCAGATGTAGACGCCGACCCTGCCCACCGCGGTGTCGAAGACGGGGTAGCCGCCGTTGCCGGGACGGAAGTAGAACTTCTCCCAGAACCCGCCGACGTGGGGGATGTGCTGCTTGCGGTACTTGCCGAGGTAGCTGCCGTCGGCGTCGATGACCGCCGCCGTGTTGTAGAGGAACGGGTCCTCCCGCTCGTAGACCGGCAGGATGATGACGAGCCCCAGCTCCTTGGCCAGCGACTGGAACCGCTCCGTCGACGGGCCGGGGACCGCCTCGGCATACTCGTAGTACTGCTTGTCCTGCACCTGGCAGAAGTACGGGCCGTAGAACAGCTCCTGGAAGCAGATCACCTGGGCGCCCTGAGCAGCGGCGTCCCGCGCGTAGTCCTCGTGGGCCAGGATCATCGACTCCTTGTCGCCGGTCCACGTCGTCTGGACCAGCGCCGCGCGCACAACGGTCATCGTCAGCTCCACCTCCCGTAAAGGGCGGCCGAAGCAGGCAACGCCAGCGAAACCGTGGTGCCGCTGGCCCGGCGAGCGTTCGGCCGATTCCGTCGTTGTCGTGAAGTCGTCAGCCTAGACACATCCGCGCCAACCACAAGAGGCGCGGGGCGGACCCTTGGGGCGAGGTCCCACTCTCGCCCAGGTCGGTGACCCCTCCGTGAGGGCCCCCGCCTCGCTCATCGTCACGTGCCTGCCGAAGTGAGGTCGGAAGGCTGCGGTGACCTCACGGGTGAAGCCGCCGGACGGCGACGTCACCGGGGGGGCGCCGGCCCACCCACGCCACGAAGACCGTCCCGTATGCCGCGGCGCACCGCGCGCGCCCGCTCCGCCCGGCCCGGGACCAGGACCGTGACGAGGAGGAGGTGGCGGGTCACCCCGAGCAGCTGGCCCGCCGCCCAGCCCGGGTGTCGACGACCGTGTGCCCTGACGAGCGCGATCCGGTTGCGGGCGATGAAGTAGTAGCGGAACGCCCGGGCATGGGTCAGCTCGACGGCGGAGCCGCGCAGGACGACGGGTCGACCCAGGAACCGGACCGGATGTCGGGACCCGAGCCGGTGCGACAGGGTCGTCCCCGGCACCAGGACGACGACGAGGCCGGCGTCGAGGCAGCGCAGGTAGAACTCGGTGTCGACACCGTCGATGAAGAGCGACTCGTCGAACAAGCCGACCGAGCGCAGCACGGCGGTCGGGACCAGCAGACCGGACTGGACCGGCTCGCCCCCGAGCAGCACTCCGTCGCGGGAGCCCCGGAGGCGGCCCGGCAGGCCCGCGACGCGCTCGGGCGCCACCATCGCCACCCGGATGCCGTGCCGCTCGGCCGCCGCCCGTGCGGCGACCGCTGCCTCGACATAGCCCTCAGGGACCACTGAATCCTGGTCCAGGGTGAGGATGTCCGACGGCGCCGGGGATGCCGAGAGCGCCTGTGTCACACCGGAGTTCAGCGCGGCGGCGACGCCACCATTGACACCCCGACGGACGACGGTGCAGCCGAGGCGCTCGCAGGATTCGAGGACCTGGCCCGTGCCGGTGGCGGTGCTCCCGTCGTCGACGACGACAACCGCGCCCACCTGCCCGACAACGCTCGCGGCGACGGTGAGAAGGCTCTCGCCCGGGTCGAAGGCCGTGATGACCGCGGCCACGGTTGCGGCCGCCGGCACGCCGGTCACCCGGCGCCGGCAGCCGGCCGGGCCCGCACGACGCCCTCGGCCCCGGCAGTGGGTCGACCGTGTGCGACATCCGGCAGAGCGAGCCAGTCCGCCATCGACGCGAGCGCGCGCTCCAGGGCCGCGCCGGCCTCCGACTGGGCGCCGGGCTCCCACGTGACCTGGTGGACGCGGAGGACCCCGGCGGCGCGGTCGGCCTTGAGGTCGCAGCGCGCGACGAGGCGGTCACCGAAGAGGAAGGGCAGGACGTAGTAGCCGTGCACCCGCTGCGCCGCTGGCGTGTAGATCTCGATCCGGTAGCGGAAGTCGAAAAGCGCCTCGGTCCGCTCACGCTGCCAGACCAGCGAGTCGAAGGGGCTGAGCAGCGCCTCGGCGTGCAGCCGCCGGGGCAGCCGGGCCTGCGCGTGCAGCCAGGCGGGGCGGCCCCAGCCCTCCACCTCGACGGGGATGAGCTCGCCGTCCGCGACGAGCCGGGCAATCGCCGGCCGGGCCTGGACCCCCTTGAGCCGGAAGTAGTCCCGAAGACAGAGCTCGGTGCCGACGCCGTGCGCCCGCGCCGCGACGCGGACCAGCTCGACGAACGCCTCCGGCTCGGACGGCCGGACGGTGGGTTCGACCCACGCCTGCCGCACCTCGACCGGCGCGACCTTGGCCAACCCGGCGTAACGACGCTCGAACTGGCTGGTCCGTCCTGCGGAGCTGATCTGGCCGGCCCAGAAGAGGTGCTCGAGGGCCGCCTTCACCACGGACCAGTTCCAGCCCCAGTGCTCCTTGGACCGAGGTAGGTCGTGCGCCAGCGCGGTCTCCACCTGTCGGGAGGTGAGAGGGCCACGGGCCTGCACCTCACGGCATACGGCCTCGACGACCCCGGCGTGGTCGCGGGCCACCCGCTGCATCCCGCCCCACGACTCGGTGAGCGCCCGGCGCATCCGGAAGTCGAGCAAGGGCCACGTCGCCGGAGGGATGAGGCTCGCCTCGTGGGCCCAGTACTCGACGAGGCGGCGGGGAGGCCGGTCGCGGGCGCGGTCGAGCAGGGCGGTGTCGTAGGGGCCGAGCCGGGAGAAGAAGGGGAGGTACTGGCTGCGGGCGACGACGTTGACGCTGTCGATCTGGACGATGCCGACGCGGTCGATGACCCGCTGGACGTGCCGCATCCCGGCACCCCACGCAGCGGGCACCGGGTCGGCGAAACCCTGTGCGGCGAGCGCGACTCGGCGCGCCTGGGCCTTCGTCAGCCGACGAGCCGCCATCAGCCCTGGCGGGGGTCGATGAGGTTCTGCTGGACGGCATACATCGCCGCCTCCATCCGTGTGTGCAGCTGGAGCTTCTCGAGGATGTTGCGCACGTGATTCTTCACGGTGTTCTCGGAGATGAAGAGCTGCGAGCCGATCTCCCGGTTGACCAGCCCGCGCGCGACGAGGCGGAGCACCTCGACCTCACGACCGGTCAGCTGGGGGGTGTGGGGGTTCGGGGCCTCGGCCCCGCGCCGGCTGATCTGCGCGAACTCGAGGAGCAGCTTGGAGGCCATCGACGGCGAGATGAGCGACTGGCCGTTGTGGACCGCGCGGATCCCGGCGGCGATCTCCTCGCCCGGGACGTCCTTGAGCAGGTAGCCGTTGGCGCCGGCGCGGATCGCCTCGAAGAGGTCGTTCTCCTCGTCGGAGATGGTCAGCATGAGGATCTTGCTCGACGGGACGAGCTCCTTGATCGACAGGCAGGCCTCGATGCCGTTGCTCCTGGGCATCCGGACGTCCATGAGGATGACGTCGGGCAGGAGCTCGACGGCACGCTTGACGGCCTCGACGCCGTCACCGGCCTCGCCGACGACGTCGATGCCGCCCTCCTGCTGCAGGACCATCTCGAGGCCGCGCCGGAAGAGGACGTGGTCGTCGGCCACGAGGACGCGGATCGGCTCACCGCCGCCTTCTGCGCCCGCACTGCGGAGGGCGTCCTGGGACGCCGGCATGCGGTCCATGGGACGCATCATCGCACGAGCCGCCGACCCGCTCCGGAGGCGCGACGACGAGCGGGTGGGACGCCCGTCGCCGTGCTGACCGGTGCCGCCTGGCTCAGACCTCAGACCGTGTCGAGCAGGACGTCGTGCTGGTCCACCTTGAGGTGGATCACGCCGTAGGACCAGCCCCGCCGGCGGTAGACCACGCTCGGCTGGTCCGTGTCGGAGTCGTGGAAGAGGAAGAAGTCGTGCCCGACGAGCTCCATCTGGTTCAGCGCCTCCTCGAGGGTCATCGGCGCGCTGGCGTGGACCTTCTCGCGGACCTCGATCGGGGAGTCGCCCATGGCGCCGAAGGCGGCCTGCCCGTCGCTCGCCGCGAGCGCGGCCGGCGGCATCACGTCCTCGGGGGCGCCCAGCCGGCCGGTTGCGTGGGCCACGGACTCGGGCACCCGTCGACCGGTGCGCGAGACCTTGCGGCGGTCGTTGGCCCGCCGGAGCCGCTCGAGCAGCTTGTCGAGGGCCGCGTCCAGGGCGGCGTACTTGTCGTCCGTGCACGCCTCGGCCCGGATGACGGGTCCCTTGGCGTGACAGGTGATCTCGACGGACTCCGAGTTGCGGGCGGTCGGCCCGTGCGTGACGACGACGTCGACGCGAGAGACCTTCGGCAAGAGCTGCGGCACCTTCGAGAGCTTCTCATCGAGATGCTGGCGGAACCGGTCAGAGATCTGGGCGTGGCGCCCGGTGACGACGATGTCCACGTGGTCCTCCTAGCAGTTGGGGATCGTGTCGGGTCGGGCCGGGTAGACCCACCTCACCGGTGGCACCACCTCCGATCCTCGACTGCTCGGGCTCTCCCCCGACCGTAGTCCGCTCCGCGCCGCGACGGAACACGGATGACCATTTCCTTACCCGACGCCCTGCCACGGGCCCTCACTGCCCCTGGCCCTCACCGCTCCCGGGAGCCGCGGCGGCGGGTTGCCGCGAGCGTGGCCACGCCGAGCACCGGGACGCCGTCCGCGCGCAGGGCCCGGGCGGCCTCCGCGAGGGTTGCGCCGGTCGTCACCACGTCGTCGACGAGCAGCACCGCCTCGGTGAGGCGGCCGCGCCACCGCGGCCGCACGGCATACGCGCCGGCGAGGTTGACCGCTCGGGCCGCGTGGCCGAGGCCGGCCTGGTCGGCGAGGCGCCGCACGGGCACGAGTGCCGGCGCGAGGGTGAGCCTGCGGTGGTCGACGAGCCGCAGGCTGCGGCGGGCGAGCTCGGTGATGGGTGCGTCACCGCGTCTTCGGTTCGCCGCCCGTGAGGACGGCACAGGGACGACGGCGACCGCGCCAGTCGGGGCCGCGGCCTGGATCGCCGCGAGCAGCAAGGGTGCCAGCACGGCACCGAGGTCGCGCCGGTCCTCGTCCTTGTATGCCGTGACGAGCGCCTTGAGGACGCCGCCGTAGGGGCCGCACGACGTCACCGGCGGCAGGCCGGGTGGGCATGGGTCGGGGGCGACGAGGAGCGGACGGGGGAAGAGCCCGGCATACAGGTCCTCGTGGCAGTCCGCGCAGAGTGGTGCCCCCGGCGCGTCGCAGGCGGCGCAAATGCCTGGGAGGACGAGGTCGAGGAGCGCGGTAAGAGCAGTGCGCGCGCCGGAGTGGGACATCCGTCAATCCTTCCGCCAACCGGGTGGCGACGGACCCGCAACGTCCTCGAACTGTGGACAAGTGATCCGCGAGTTCCGATGAAGTGGCCGCGGGTTGGAATTATAGGGACATACTGGACAGGCAGCTCGAAAGATACCGGTACGGATCGAAGAAGAAGCAGCCAGTTTGTTGAACTTCCAACCGTCGGGGCTCTCATCATCCAAGATGGGACCGTCATCGGGGGCCTGGGAGTGCGGGGAAAGGCACCAGCCCATGCGGTTGAGTAACGGACTCACCACCGGCACGCGCTTGCGCATCGCCGTAGCCGTCGTGGTGGTGCTCGTCAACGTCGTCCATCAGAGCGCCCTCGCGGTGCTGCCGTGGGCGCTGCTCGTGGTGGCCGCAGACCTGGCAGCCGGCTTTGCCCTGACCAGGGCCCCCTTCTTGGCGCGCGACCGTCGCAGGGCCGCGTTCGCGCTCACGCTGACCGGGGCGATGCTCTCCGGACTGGCTCTGAGCGCCGGGCCCGGTGCCCTCCCGCTCGTCATCGTCCCCGTCTTCCGCGCCGGCGAGTACGGGGGCCGTCGCTACGTCCTCACCTGCGGCCCGGTCTATCTCGTTGCCGCCACCGTGGCGTGGATCGCGGAGCCGAGCGTGCGCGCCGCTCTCGACGTGTCGACCGTTCTCATCTGGGGAGCCCTGGCGCTCAGCCTCGGCGTGCTCGCCGCGTGGTCGGCCCGCCTGTCGGGCGCCCCAACGACGAATGCCGCTGCAGGAGAGGCGACCTGGCTCCTCGCGCGGCTCGACGACCTCGCCAGCGACCTTCGCGGAGGTTTTGACCCGGCGACGTCCGCGGAGCACCTCCTCGACGCCCTGCCGCCGTTCGGCTCCCAGTCTCGGGCGAGCGTCCTCATCGGGTCCCCGACCGACCGACCGGTGCCGCTGGCCCTGCGGGGGTCCCTGCGGGTGCCGTGGCCGGACCCGCTGACCGACGACGGCGTGCTCGGTCTCGGCTGGCGTGAGGGGCGGATCGGCAGCGAACGCGACGAGGGCACCCGGCGCAACCTCGTCGTCGCCCCTCTCGACGACAGCACCGGCAAGCGGATCGGCATGGTGGTCCGCGACTGGCTCGCGGAGGGTCCAGCCCTCGCCAACCAGGTCACCCAGGTGGCCGAGGTCACGGCGATGCGGGGCGGGATCGTGGGTGTGGCGCTGGCGTTCGGCCAGCTGCGCGAGCGCGCCGGGCTCGAGGAGCGCGAGCGCCTCGCCCGACAGATCCACGACGGCATCGCGCAGGAGCTCGTCGCGTTCGGGTTCCGGCTGGACCGACTCAAGCGCATGTCCAGCGAGCCGGCCGTGACAGCGGAGGTCCACGTCCTGCGCGGGGAGGTCAGCCGGATCCTCGGCGACGTCCGCTCCCACATCGGCGACCTGCGGCTGACCGTGCGGCCCGAGGGTGGCCTCGGCGCCGCTGTGACCGCCCAGCTCCAGAGCTTCGGAGCCGCCACCGGCGCCGTGGTCGGGCTGCGGCTCTCCGAGTCGACCTTCCGCCTCCCGGCCGACGTCGAGACCGGGCTCTACCGCATCTTCCTCGACTTCCTCGCCGACGCACGGCGGTCCGGCGACGTCACCTCCGTCGACGTCGAGCTGACCAGCCAGGCGCCCGACGCCACGCTGGTCATGCGTCACGGGAGTTCCAGCAGCCTCAGCGAGGTCGACCTCGCACGGCACCTGCCCGGCTCTCTCGACCCGCTGATCAGCATCACCCAGACCCCCGGCGGTCCCCAGGTCGCCGTTCACCTCATGGCCGTGCCCGACAAGGGCATCGCCGTCCTCCTCGACGAAAGGTTGCCGGCCCCGTCATGACCGTCCTCTCCGACATCGACGCGCTTGCCGACCAGTCCCCGGGAAGCGGCGCGATCCGGGTGATCCTCGTCGACGACCATCCGCTGGTCCGTGAGGGCATCGCCCGCCTGCTGCTCGACGTCGGGATCCGCGTGATCGGTCAGGCCTCCAGCCTGGCGGCGGGGACACGCCTCGCCATCTCGACGGAGGCCGACGTCCTCGTCGTCGACGTCTCGCTCGGCGACGGGTCCGGTCTCGACCTCGTGCGCGAGGTGCGCGGGCTGCGGCCGCAGCTGGGCATCGTCGTCCTGACGATGCACTCGGACGACGAGACCCTCCTCGCGGCCCTCGACGCCGGCGCCTCGTCGCTCGTGCTCAAGACGTCGACCTCCGAGGAAGTCGTCGACATGGTCCGCCGCGCCGCGGCAGCGCCTGACTCGTTCAGCGCGGTCGGGCTCGGCGACGCGATGCGGCGCCGGTCCAACCGGGTCGTCCTCAAGCTGACCACCCGCGAGCTCGAGGTGCTCCAGCGGCTCGCCGCCGGAGACTCGGTGGCCGGCATGGCCAAGCAACTGTACATGAGCGAGTCCACGGTCAAGACCCACATCGGCAAGCTTTACCCGAAGCTCGGAGCGCACAACCGGGCCAGCGCGGTCATGGCCGCGCTCAAACTCGGCCTCATCTCGTCCTGATCGACACGCACGACTTCGTGCGCCCACCCAGAATCGGGCTTCGTCTGCCGTGGAGCGGCCTCCGGGTGACGAGGTGATCCCCGCCTGTCAGGTCCGGCGAAGGATCCAGTGGACGAATTGGGCGAGCAGCACGATCGTGAACAAAGCGGTGGTCAGCGCCAGCAGGAGACGGTCGTGTCGGGGATCGCCCCACTTCGCCGATGATCGCGCTCTCAGACGCGTTGGGAAGTTTTTCATCCTCCCATCCCCGAGAACATCGTGATCATCCTGATCGCCGCCGGACCGATAATGACGACCATCAAGGCTGGGAAGATGCACAACAACATCGGGAAGAGGATCTTGACGGGCACCTTCTGCGCCTTCTCTTCCGCGCGTTGCCGGCGGACGAGGCGCATCTCCTTGGTTTGCTCGCGAAGCACGTTGGCGATCGGCAGACCAAGGCGGTCGGCTTGGACGAGGGCGCTGACGAACGTCTTGACCTCCGGCACGGAGCTTCGCTGGCCAAGGGCCGCGAACGCCTGACCTCGGGTCTTGCCGATCTGGACCTCGGAGAGGACCCGGGCGAACTCTCCAGCAATCGGTCCTTCGACCGAGCGGGAGACCTGGAGTAGACCGCCGTCGAAGCCTTGACCGGCCTCCATACACACGGTGAGCATGTCCATCGCCTCAGCGAGCCCCCGACGCAGCTGTTCCTGGCGCTTCAGGCCCGAGTTGTAAACCAACAGGTCCGGCAGGAACAGGCCGCCAGCCCCGCCAATCGCCGCATACACAAGGCCGCGGAACGACAGTCCGCCGAACAAGAATCCCAGCGCTGCCCCGACTATGAGCCCCAAGCCCTTGGCGCCGAGAATACGCGCCACTGGCCACTCCGGTGGGTTGCCCGCCACATCGAGCATGCGAGAGAGCCGCTCGACCGTGCCCTTGGGTGACATGGCCAGCCCCAGGCGCCGCGAGCGGTTGAGGACGGGCAGGAGCAGCCGGTCACGCGCCGGCAGCTCGTTACGCCCCACCTCGGCGTGGGTGATGCTGCGTTCGATGATGGCCAAGCTTCGAGCCACGCCCGTAGGTTCGGTCGAACGCAGGCCCAGCGTACAAATCACCAGTGTGGCGAGGAAGATCAGCGCGCCGCCGAGGAAGAGGAAGGTCTCCGGACTCATCAGACCTCCACCTCGACGACCTTCTTCATCCAGAAGAACCCAATTACCAGCATGATGAGCGCCATGGCGAGCATGGCGATGCCGATGAGGTTGGTCCACAGCAAGGAGATGTAGGCGGGGTTCGCCTGCAACATATAGAGAAAGATGAAGACGGGCAGTGCCAACAAGATGTAGGCGGAGAGGCGCCCCTCAGCAGACAAGGCCCTAACCTGGCGGAACAGCGCCTCGCGGTCGCGAAGCGTCGCAGCCGTGGTACGCAGGGTCTCGCCGAGGTTGCCGCCGACCTGCCGCTGGATCTGGATGGCCATGGCTGTCCACCGCATGTTCGTGCTGTCCATCCGCTCGGCCATGCGTTGCAGGGACTCCTCGATGTCGGACCCGATCCGGGTCTCGGCCATGGCGCGGGAGAACTCTTTGGCCGCAGGTTCGGCCACGTCATGGGTGACGGCGTCGAGCGCCTGCAGCAGCGAGAATCCGGTCGAGAGACTGCTCGCGATCAGGGTCAGGACGTCAGGCAGCTGACGCTCGAACTTCTTGGCCCGACGCGTCGCAAGGAACTTGAGCACCAGCGGGGGACCGAAGACGCCGACTGCAAGACCGAGCAGCGGCCCGAGCACGGTGAGGAGCCCTCCCCGGAGGAAGAGTGTGCCCGCGATCACACAGATGACGACGGCCAGAACTCGAAGGATGGCCCATTCCCCCGCACGCCAAGGCAGGTCCGCCCGGGTGAGCAGCAGGGTCGTTCTGGAGGTCGACTCGCGGCCCTCGACGGCCTTGTCGCCCATCTCGATGAGTTGCGCGGCGATCGCGCTAACGCTGGTCGTTCGGGCCGGGGCCGCCGGGCCCCCTCCGGAGTTGACGTACTGCTCGATGGACTCCACCCGTGCCAGGCGGCGAGACGACTTGCTCGAGGGGGACAGGAGCAGGACGACAAGAGCCAGGATGCCGCAGAACAGCGTCGCCGCGGCCACGAACATCATCATCGGAAGTCCGGCTATCGTTATCGGCTTCGGGGTTGCCAGGTTTGGAGCTTTCGGCTGCGGTGCCGCCGCTGCGGGGACAGGACCGGAGGTTGCCCCGGGTGAAGTCGTCGTCGGATTCGCAGGGACGGCGGCCGCTGCGCCGACGTCGACGCTTGCGGCTGCCGTGAACTGCGCACCGTTGGCGCGGCCCACGAGCGTGACCTGCTGGGCTCCTGTGAGAGCCGGGTCTACGCTGCTTGTCCATTTTACCTGTGAGTCGAGCGCTTTGGCCGCGGCGCGGAAAGCGTTGGAGACGGCAGCAGGGTTCTCTGCTGCTGCAACGCTGCCCTGCCCAGCCGCGGCTAGCTCCCCGAGCACGGCGTTGTCGCTGTAGCCCGTCTTGAAACCGATCACCTCCGCCCGGATCCCGGCCTGGCGCAGCGCGTCGACAGACTGGGGTTTGGTTGCAGAGCTGCGGGTGTCGGCGCCGTCGCTGAGCAGGACAATGCTCCGGTCGCCGTCCGATCCAAGGGCGTTGATGGCGACCTTCACGCCGTCATAAAGGGTCGTCTCCCCTGACGACTTCAAGCGGTTCACGGCAGCTTGAATGGCCCCATGGTCAGTCGTTGGTGCAACATCGACGGCCGCAGACGCCGCGAAGGAGACCAGGCCAACATTGACGTCCGGAGGCACAGTTTGCAGGAACGCCGCGACGGCAGTCCGCACCGCAGCCATCCCGCTAATGCCCATCGAACCACTGGTGTCAACGACGATCATCGTTGTTCGACGGGTCGCCGCGACTGGCTCGGTGGTGACGGGGTACTCCTTGCCGGCCACCGACAAGTGCAACGATGCAGGGTCGACCATGGCCGTGTCCTGGCCGGCTCGAACCGTGAGGACGCCAGTCACTGCATGGTTC
>JAABUT010004460.1_pt1 | contig 11096 bp, 6 predicted proteins | sample 5559281 | NCBI WGS metagenome assembly JAABUT01 (sample SAMN10711880, study PRJNA513359) | rock metagenome | isolation source: Antarctica rocks | place: Antarctica: Victoria Land, Ricker Hills nord | collected 2016-01-04 | reverse complement strand
CCTACCGCGGACAGCCATACTTCGTCTCCGAATTCGGCGGTATCTGGTGGGACCCCGACCACAACGAACTCGACGGAAACGACACCACCGCATCCTGGGGCTACGGCCAGCGCGTAGCAGACGAAGATGAATTCCAAAAGCGATTCGCCGGCCTCACCGGCGTGCTCTTGGACGATCCACTCATGTTCGGGTACTGCTACACCCAGCTCACCGACACCTTCCAAGAACAAAACGGCATCTACCGATTTGACCGGACCACCAAACTCGACGTCAACCGCATTCGCGTCGCACAAGAACGCCCCGCGGCGGCAGCGTCGATCCGGTCGGGTCGAACAGTGGTCGGCGTACCGGTGACGCTGACCCAAGGCATTGGCCGCGCCGACGACACTCACAAGTGAAGCTACGCGGCTGTTCACAGTCGATGCAGTGACAGCTGACGCCGGCTCCTACGTCGTCGACTGCGGTTGGCCCGAAAAGATGCCAGCGCACTCGGGAACGGAACGGCCCGGTACGTTGGAGGGACCCGTCCGACAACTGGCCCTGTTCGTCGGAGGATCCAAGGACGGCCAGACAATCATGGTGCCCGTCGAGGACGGAGCATGCCGGAGCTTGCTGCTGGCCGACGTCGTCGACCTACCCTCGTGGAGGCACTGCAGGTCGCCGGGCGGTGGGACGAGGCTGGCCGGCTGCTCGCCGAAGTGGCCAAGGAACTCGAGGCCGCCGGTGCCGAGCTGCTGCTGATCTGCACCAACACGATGCACAAGGTCGCCGATCAGGTCCAAGCCGCCGTCGAGATCCCGCTGCTGCACCTGGGCGATGCCACCGCGCAGGCAGTGACGTCAGCGGGGCTGGTCACGGTCGGGCTGCTAGGCACCGCATTCACGATGGAGCAGGACTTCTACCGCGACCGGCTCACCAGCCACGGCCTGCGGGTGCTCATTCCACCACCCGACGACCGGGTTGAGGTGCACCGCATCATCTACGACGAGCTGTGCCTGGGAGTGGTCCGAGAGGAGTCCCGGCAGGCCTACCGCGACGCCATCGGGCGCCTGGTTCAGGCCGGCGCCGAAGGTGTCGTACTCGGCTGCACCGAGATCGAACTGCTGATCTCCAACACGGACAGCCCGGTACCCGTGTTCCCCACTACACGCCTGCACGTCGAAGCGGCCGTTGACGCTTCCCTGGCCACACACATGAGCATCTGACGCCCCGCAAGGCGATGGCGGCCTCAGTCGGTCGTTGCAATACCCCAGGCAGCTTCTGACCAAGATTAATGGCACAACCCGCCCAGCCCATGCTCGGAGCACTGGCCAACATCAATGGAAATCGACACCCTGCAAGCTACCGTTCCTGCGCCGGCGCCCGTCCGGATACCTCCGCCCTCGTCCGCCGAAACGCCTACCCGGCACTTGGCTAGCTGGACAGAACCACAACCACGCCACCGGTGGCTACAACCCCCAGTACACGCTTCCCACCACCTCGAGCACCTCCGGTGCGGTAGCCAATCTGGTCATCCCGACGCGCACTAGCTATCGAGGACTGGGCCACTTCCTGTCCGAACACACCATGGTCAGCTACCCAGCTTCTTCAGCGCCGCCCACGAGCCCTTCGACGTGTCGATGTCTGACTCCGAGACGAGCAGGTACTTCCATGCGAACTCGACGTTTTCGTCAGCCGTAACGTAGTTGGCCCAGCGACGAGCTGCCACCCGCTTGGTCTGGACCTCCCCTGACTTCATTTCCTTCTCCATTTTGGCTTCGACAACCCAGTGCGTGCCGTCGGTCTCGATCACCAAAAGGTCGGGGTTGTAATTCTGACCACCCGAGCTCCACAGGATTGGGAGATCGTTGATGTGCAGCCGAAGCCACCACGCCACGGAGTCATCCTCGTCGACCATGTTGGCAACCGTCCGCTCTGGCTTCGAGTCAAACCAGGCCAGTGAATAGATCGACCGTTTCCAGTCCCCGTACGCCATCGCCTTCGAGAACGCACCCAAGCGGTCGGTCGAGACTTGCTTGTCGGTAATCCTTATGGGCTCGAAAGCAGCTGAATCAACTACCTCCTTGTAACTGGGATTGGCCATGTACTTGCGTTGCTCGGACTCGACCAGGCGGATCAAGCGGGCTCCTGCTCGATCGAGGTTGGCTGAGAGTAGTGACACCATCTCCTTGCCGAGGCCTTCGAGGAACGCGTCGAGCAACGGCTGCAGTGCGGTGCGTTGGTTCTTCCGAGCTGGTACCGCCGGGGATCCCAGGACGATCTCAGCCAATTGGATTCGCAAGTCAGCTTCAGGAAGCAACGTCGGGGCGGAACGTACTCTGTCGGCACCTGTCGTCGTGACTAGCTCAGTGTGTCTAATACCGTCTCTGCCGGTCACAACACGAGCGCTGAGTAGTGTTCGACTGAGCTCGCCGGCCGGATTAGCGGCAAGCGATGCTCCAAGCTTTCGGAACGGATCTGTGTCGGTAATGTCAGCCAGAGAGAAGCTGCTCTCGACCGCCGACATACGAAGCAGCGGAATGACAAGAGCTGGCGCATCTTCTCGCCGAAGGATCACCTGCTTTAGCTTGAGAACCGTCTCATCGATCTGAGTGGATCTGTCCGTGATGGTGGTGACGACGGGCGCAGCGCTCTCGTCTACTCCCGTTGTCACCACTGGGTCCGCAGAATCGGTGATGATCGGCTCTACAGCGGTCGAGGTGGACTCGCTGACGACTACCTGTTGGCCTTGCGCGTTGAGCCTGAGCACTGCTCGGGTTCGGTAGTCGACGAACGCTTCGTTCAACACCCCCGCCTTCTTTAGAAGTTCTTCGTAGCGCTCGTGAGCAACAACCTCAAGAGTGTCGAGGATTTCGAGATCTGTGTAGTGGCCGAACGGCAGCCGCATTCCACGGCCAAGAGTCTGCTCGGTGAGGATCTCCGACACTGACGACCGCATGGAAGCAATCACGTAGACGTTCTTTACGTCCCAACCCTCTTTGAGCATGCCGACCGAGATGATGATGCGGACGGGCGAATCGACGTCCTCGACGGCGGCCAACGCTTCCAGCGCCTCGTCTGGTGCGCTCGAGTGAACGACGAGAACCGCTTCGGCGTAGGCACCGCCGAAGAATTCCCCCGACCTTAAAATATCGCCGTACTGATCTGCGTCGTCGATGGTCTTCGCAACGACCAGCATCACCGGGTTGACGACCTTCAGGCCGTTGGCGTTGGTGTACGCCTTGACCGCCTGGTTCTTTGCGCGCAACAGAGTCACACCGTCGATCAGCTTGGTCAACGGATCACTGCGATCGTCTTTCCGTCCAACGATGACTGGAGTCTTGACGAGCTTGTCGGCGATAGCTGCTGCCAGCGGGTATCGATAAATGATCTGTTCTTTGGGCGTGCGCTTATCGGGCGTGGCAGTTAGACCGAGCAGAAGCCAAGGGTTGAGTTCGGACACGGCCTTTGAGAAGGCGACGGCGAAGTAGGCGTGGTGCTCGTCGGCGAAGACGACGAGTTGATCGATGGCTTGGAGGTGGGAGTAGAACTGCGCGCCTAGTCCCTCTTGAAATTGATGAACCTTTCGGTTTTGCTTTGCCGTTGGGCGCAATAATGACTGGACCGTGAAGAGGTAGATCTTAACGAGGTTCGGGTCATCGATAGCGGCCGCGACCGCTGGGGAGGAGAAGTTTTCAGCCGTGATCACCAGGGGATCAAAGCTCATCGGACCTAGAAGGCTCTTAGGATGGTTTTGTGTAAAATTGTCCTTGGTTTTTTTAAGGATCGTGCTGCCCGGAGCGATAATTACGAAGTTGGTTATGTCATAAGCCTCAACCATCAATTCCATGGCTCCGGCGAGGATGTACGTTTTACCCACCCCAGTTGCAACGTCGACAATGACTTCGAAGGGTAACTGGCCAGCTTCGACGTCGAAATGCTGGCTTAGTTCCGCGTCCAAGGTCTCGATGGCGAGCTGGTTTGGAGCACGCAGACTAAGCCTGGCTGAGATCTCAGCAACGGCATCTTGGTGAAGCTGGAGTTCGCCGGCCATCAGTGTTCTGTCTCCATGGTGGTGTGCTCTGCTGTTTTAGGAACTGCCTTGTGCCGGGTCGCTCGGTAACGTTCAAGAAGTGCTGCTGGGACCTTTCGTAGTGTCGACCCTGGACGAAGTTCGCGAAGGATTGGGCGCGCTTCTGGGTCGACGGCTGTTCCACAGACCACGACGCGCTCTTCGATCTGCAGCGCAGATGCCAGCAAGCGAACGACGCCTTCGTTAACGACGCCGTCGATGACGGCAAGTCGCGTACGACCTTTGCGACCAGCGAACGGAGGATCGGCTTCGTAGTCAAAACCGAGCTGAGCAGCCGTTGCCTCTGCAAGTGATCCGTTCACCATGCCGTCGGCCAAAAACACCATGCCTGCGTCGTCCTCGAACATGGACGGGGCGACACGCAGAACTCGGAAGCCGCCCCCGCCGTCCCAAACGGTCTCCTTGGCACTTCGGTCGACTGCTTTGAGCGCCTTCGCGAGTCGCTTGATAACCTCTTCGTCCTCGTCGTCGATATCGTCAAGTGTGCCCGCTTCGAGGAACGCAGAGATCACGCGGGCTGCTGATCTGGCTTGGCCAGGTTTAACGTCCTCGGGCAGCTCGCCAGCGATTGGCACGTCGACAGTGCTAATGCCACCTTCATCGTCACCGTTCACCACCTGCTCAAGACGCGGCTTGGTGAACTTAGCAACTGTGTCAGCGGACCGCTCGACGGTGATCCAACGACGACCCATTTTCTGAGCGACAGCGGCGGTCGTCCCAGAGCCAGCGAAACAGTCCAGAACGATGTCGCCCTTGTCCGTCGCGATCTCGAGCACGCGCTGAATCAGCTGTTCGGGTTTCGGTGTCGCGAATGGACTGAGACCCGGGAACAGCGCCTTGATCTCGGCTTTAGCCGTTCGGTTGTGACCGACTTCGTCGTTCAGCCATAACGTCTGGGGCACTCGTGATGGGCTGACTTGGCCCAAATAGCGCTTGAGCTTGAGCCCTCCGTTGCCCCCACGAGTGAAGTACAGCCGGGGCCATGCACCCTGGGCGTGGCGGGTCTTAGCCTTGCGCTTGGCCTTCGCCAGGTTCTCCTTGATCATCAACGCACCAATGCCGGTACGGACATCCGAGAGTGGAACACCGCAGATGTGGGCACGACGGACGTCATCGCCGATTAGCCGCACCTCATACTCGATGCCCCACTCTTCGATGAGTTCTTTCATCGTTTCCTGTTTCGAGCCCCAGCACCGACCGGTTGCTGGGTAGACCAGGTCGCCTGTGAACGGCGACTGGATAGCATAGACCCAGGTCTGGTTGCGGTGGGCGCTCGGTGCGGCGGGATCACCGGAGACCCAGGGAAGCGGGTCTCCATCGGGAGTCTTGAACAGCGCATCCCGCGACGCCAGGCGGGGCAAACGGTTGCTTCTCCAGTCCGGGTGGCGTGAGTACACCAGGATGTAGTCCTGGTCAGCGCTCAACGCAGGAGCATCGTTCTTCGGGGAGTAGGCCTTTTGCCAGATCACGGTGGCGACGAAGTTGTCGGGCCCGAACACCTCATCGAGCACGACACGACATCGGTGCACCTCCCGATCGTCGAGATGCACCCAAACGGAGCCCTTGGACGAGAGAAGCGGCTTGATTTGAAGGAGTCGGTCACGAAGCATCGTCAGCCAGACCGAGTGCTCCAGGTTGTCGTCGTAGTCGGGGAAGGCTTGCTCAGTGTTAAACGGCGGGTCGATGTAGCAAAGGCGAACCTCCCCGACGTACTCCCGCTTGAACTCGGGAAGCTTGGCGATGCTCGTCAGGGCGTGTAGGGCATCGCCCTGAATCAGCAGGTTGCTGACCGCCCGGGAGTTTTCGACCGCACCCACGGCTTCCACTTCCTCGAGCAGACGCACCTCGGCCACCCGGAAGTCGGAAGTCGGAAGCCACTCGTAGGTGCCGTCGTCGTGCGCAAGCAGGAACTTGTCCTTATTCGTCCAGGTCAGCTCTAGCTTGCCTTTGTACTTCGGCACTCCTGACCGCCCTCCGTGATACGTAGATCGTGCTTGAGACCCGGTCAGCGTGCCATCCCAAGCAGCGTTGTTCCTAGCTGGGCAGGGCAACTTGCCGAAGCCGCGTGACTACGCACCGACATTGACCTTGGTGACGGAGCAAAGTCCGCGACCTTCGAACGCGTGATCCAACTGGTGCCGTTCACATTCAACCCCCGGGCTAGCCACGGGCGTTGATCTGCAGGACGCGATCCCCCCGTGGCAGCAGGTCGTTGCCGCGGGCGGTGTCCCCCGTTCGTGGGGCGTGCGAGCCCGACGAGAGTTTGGGAGCGAAGGGGTCTGATTGATCCGTCACGCACACAGCCAGGGCTGTGGCACTTGGTGCTTTTCCGGTGGGCCACGCCTGACGCCCCACAGGTGACGGCCGTGCCTGGCTGATCGCCGACGGGCGAGAAGGTGCCCCTGCGCTTCGGTAGAGGATCCACTAGCTGTGGGCCCGGCAGCCTGGCGACGATGTCACGAAGGTCCATGAACGCAACAGCTGCCGCATTCCAGATCGTGGCCCATGCAGACGGCCAGTCGAAGGGTGGCCCCGGAACCCCAAGTTGCTGCAGGGCCACCTGACCCTTTGGCTGTGCCGCGCCGTGTGACCTGGCGTCCCTAGTCTGCTGCTTTCATGCCGGAATTGATTTCAGGGTGTGTTGGGCATAGGAAAGGTGCTCTGACCTGCGATGATGAGGGTCTCTGAGGTCCACATCAATCGCGAAATAGGAGCACCTTTCTAGTGTCGAAGCTTACCGGTTCCTATCCGTCGTTGACAGTGGACACGACCGCGAAGCGGGTGGTCTCTCAGGCCGGTGCGGTGTTGCTGGTCGCCACCGCGGGGAAGATCGGGTTGGACCGGGCGTTGTCGGCGGCATTGTCGCCGTGGCGGAAGCAGTGGGCGGTGCTGGACCCGGGCAAGATCCTGCTCGATTTGGCGATCAGCGTCGCGATCGGCGGGGACTGCCTGGCCGACATCGGGTTGCTGCGGGCCGAACCAGCGGTGTTCGGCCGGGTCGCCTCGGACCCGACCGTCGACCGGAATCAGTTCGAGCTTCAGGGTGACAGCGAGCGCAGCGAGGCGCCGGCGGTGGTGAGCCGAGTGAAGGAACGGGCAGGATGGGCCGATGTCCTACGCCTTCGCTCCGACCGAGCTCAGTTTGCTCACCGAGTGGCGTCCGGACTATGTGGTGGCAGTGGTTCTCGTTCTCACTGCCGTGGCTTATGTACGGATGAGGCGGACAGCGTCCCGCTTTCACCTGCTCTGCCGGCGTCATCGGGACGTCGTCTTCGCTGCGGGATTGGCGGCTCTGCTGTGGACCTGCAACGGGTTTCCGCAGGCTCGCGGGTTTCAACTGATGTGGGTCTGGATGGCTCAGGAGTTGCTGCTGCTGCTCGTCGTTCCGATCGTTCTGATGTCGGCGCAGCCGCTTGCGCTCATTCGGGCGACGTACGGTGACCACGCGTGGCCCATCCGCATGCTGCGAACCAGGGTGATAAGAATCGTTGGAAGCCCGTTGGTCGGCCCGGTGCTGGTGCCGGTCCTGTGTCTGTGGCTGATCTTCGGCGGGCTCGGTTCGTTTGCGGTGAGTTCGACCTGGGCGGGCGGCGCGGTGCATTTACTGCTGTTGGCGGCGGGGATCTTGATCGCCATCCCGTTGGTTGATTCCGACGATCGCCGGACGTCGCTGGCGGTCGGTCTGTCTCTTGGTGTCGGGTTTGTGGAACTGATCCTTGACGCGTTCCCCGGCATTGCGTTGCGCTTCCAAACGCATATGACGCTGTCGCATTTCGTCGTTGGCCGGCCGGCGTTCGCGCCTGTTCCTATCGACGATCAGCACACCGCCGGCGCGATTCTGTGGGTCGTCGCCGAAGTTCTCGACCTGCCATTTCTCATTCTTGCCGCCACTCGTTGGATCAAGGCGGACGCCAGGGAAGCGGCCATCCTGGACGCCGAACTCGACGCGCGGCAGCACTGGGCCGCCGACGGCGAGCCGATGGTCGAAACATCCCTCGATCGCCCCTGGTGGCTCGACGACCCGGAACTTCGAGAACGATTCCAGGGTCGCCGCCCTGGTCCGGGCCCACACTGAACTAGCTGACGCCGGTACCCGCCCGGTTGTGCACAAGGGTGGTGTTCGCGCCCGGCTGAGGCTGGCTCGTGCGGCCGGTCCTGCGAGTTGTCGCACGCAGCAAGACGCAACCTGGGAGTCTAAAGGGGCTGCTGACCGGATACGGTGACGACGTGCAACGTAACCGCCTCTACCGCAACGGGGTGCTGGAGGTTGAGGACTTCGACCCGGCCGACATCAGTGAACGGATCTGCGAGCCCGGCGTCGTAGTCTGGCTCGACCTGGAATCACCTGATCAGACCGAGCTAGGACTGCTGGCGCAGGAGTTTTCGCTGAACGCGCTCGCCGTCGAAGATGCCACCCACGAACACCAGCGGCCCAAGGTCGACCATTACTCCACGCACATGTTCATGAGCTTGTACGGCGTGCACCTCGATTCCGGGACCGGCGAGCTGCACACCAGCGAACTGGCTGTGTTCGCCGCCCAGAACTGGCTGATCACCGTACGCAAGACCGGAGCCTTCGACATGACCCACGTCGAAACTGTTTGGGACAGAACCAGCGACCGCGCCAAACACGGTGTCGGGTTTCTCCTGCACGGCCTTCTGGACCACGTCGTCGACGGTCACTTCGCCACAGTCCAAGAGCTCGACGACGCAGTCGAAGAAGTGGAGGCCCGCCTTTTCGACGACAAACCCCAACCCTTGGCCGTCCAGAAACGCTCTTTCCAGATGCGCAAGGCCCTGGTCGACCTGCGCCGGGTCAGCCTACCCATGCGGGAGGTCCTCAACACTTTGATGCGTCGAGACCTCGGCATAGTCGACGAGCAGATGACCCCCTACTTCCAGGACGTGTACGACCACGTCCTGCGCGTCACAGAATGGACCGAATCGCTGCGTGACCTGGTCACCACCATCCAGGACAGCAACCTGCAGGTCCAGTCCAATCGCCTCAACGAGGTGATGAAGAAACTGACCGCTTACGCGGCCATCTTCGGCGCGGTCGCTGCGATCACCGGCTTCTTCGGCCAGAACCTGCCCTACCCGGGTTTCGGCAACCACCTCGGGCTCACCATCATGGCCGTGCTGCTATTGGCCAGCACCGTAGGTTTGGCCATCCTTTTCAAGCGACGAGACTGGCTCTGATCGTCACCTGTTGTGTTCGTTGAACAACGCAAACACGCAGAGAAGGCGCTGACGTCCGCGGTGGCGACCTGCTACCTGCTGGGGGTGTCAACCCGGCGGATGGACAAACTCGTTCAATCCTTGGGATTACGGGGATCTCCAAGTCTCAGGTATCGGTCATGGCGAAGGACTTGGACGCCCAGGTCGAGGCACTGGCGTCTATGACCAACCCGACGCGAAAGCTGTTGATGCCTACTACGACCGGGTGCTGGAAACCCTCGCCGAGAAGCTGCCGAAGGTCGCCGCGCACCTGGAGGACGCCCGCCCGGACCTGACCGCCTTCACGGTGTTCCCGAAACAGATCTGGCGGCAGATCTGGTCCAACAACCCGCAGGAACGACTCAACAAAGAGATCCGCCGCCGGACCGACGTCGTCGGGATCTTCCCCGACCGCGACTCCCTGATCCGACTGGTCGGCGCCGTGCTGACCGAACAACACGACGAATGGGCCGAAGGACGCCGCTACTTCGGCATCGACGTCATGACCCGCCCCCAGGCCGCCACCGACCCACCGAAGAAGGACACCGACGAACCCACCATCTAGGCCATCAGCGCCTGCCCCCGATCACCGGCGACCGAACCTCGATACACCACGCCCCCGGACTTGACCCACGGCTGTTGCCATTCCGGGACTGCCCAGGATCAGTGGTCAAGCAAACCGGCTCTTCCGCTTTAGCAGTGGCAGGTCTGTTTGGTGCTGGATGCCGCCCGCCGGTGTCGAAGAAGCTGCCAGCAAGTTCACCCCGCATGGCCACCAGTTCCGCCTGCCCCGACACCGGGCGGTGCGACGTTCGGGTTGTGGCTCACGTTGGTACCGCGCAGAGCCCGAGCAACGTTCGAACCCGTCCCTTCCGACGTCGGAACGCAGCCGACGATTGCGTGAGCCGTTGTGTCAACGCCGGGTCGTTGCGTGGTCTGCGTTTCCGCAGGATGCTGCTGGGATGGAGTAGCCCATTGAGCGCCGCGCCTGTGCCCAGCTCCGCTCCGCAACAGCTCGGCGCGGGAGCCGGCGTCAACCCTGCCCGGGGCCCGAATGATCCCCCGCCGGACAGTGATCAGCGACCGCCCATCATCGCCTGGCACCAGTTCCGGCCCGGCGACGAGCCGCCGGCCCGGAACCAGCGCTACCGGCGGGTCGCCGCCCGAACCCTGTCCAAAGCTTGGGGCGACTCACTGTTCGGCCTGAGCTCCCAGGCGGCGTTCTGGTGTGCCCTGTCCACCGCGCCGATGCTGCTGGCCCTGCTCGGACTCACCGGACTGATCGCGCCGCTGTTCGGACCGGCGACCCTGACCGACGTGCACACCGCCATCGGCCGCTTCCTGCACGGAGTGTTCAACCCCGAAGTCGCCAACAACCTCGTCGGCGACACCGTCAACACCATCCTGGGCGCCCCCCGAGGCGAGGTCGTCTCCGTTGGCCTGATCGTCAGCCTCTGGGCGGGTTCCTCCGCCATCTCCGCCCTGATCGAGGCGATCACCATCGCCTACCGACAACACGAATACCGCCACCCCGCAGTGGAACGCCTCTTCGCGCTGGGCATCTACCTGATCGCGTTGCTGTTCGGCATCCTGCTGCTGCCCATCCTGGCCATCGGCCCGGACCTGCTGATCAAATGGTCCCCGCCCCGCTGGCACGACACCGTCAGCACCGTCGTGTCAATCAGCTACTACCCGATCACCGCGGTCCTGCTGATCCTGCTCCTGGCCACCCTGTACAAAACGGCGCCGAAACGACGACACCCCTGGCGCCGCGGCCTACCCGGAGCGCTGCTGGCCGCCGTCGTGT
>JAABUT010004459.1_pt1 | contig 11097 bp, 10 predicted proteins | sample 5559281 | NCBI WGS metagenome assembly JAABUT01 (sample SAMN10711880, study PRJNA513359) | rock metagenome | isolation source: Antarctica rocks | place: Antarctica: Victoria Land, Ricker Hills nord | collected 2016-01-04 | reverse complement strand
CCTGCTGCGCCTGGACAGAGGGGGGCACTCGGCGGTGGCCGGCGACCTCGACGGGGGGCTCCCCGCGGCCGCGGCCGTGCTGGTGGCCGACTACGGACGCGGCATCACCGGCCGGCCCGGGATCCGCAGCGCCCTGCGCTTGCCTGGACGCCAGCGGACGCCGATCGTCTGGGACCCGCACCCCCGGGGGACCGAGCCGGTGGCCGGCTGCGCGCTGGTCACCCCCAACGCCGGCGAAGCCGCGCACTTCGCGCCCGGCCACGAGGGCACCTCGCTCGCCGCGACAACGGCCCGGGCGACGGAGCTGCTCGCACGCTGGTCGGCGACCGCCGTCTCGGTGACCATGGGCGCGCGTGGGGCGCTGGTGGTCACCGGCGACGGAGTGCCTTCGGTGGTGCCGGCGCCGCAGGTGCCTTGCGTCGACCCGTGCGGGGCCGGCGACCGCTTCGCCTCGGCCGCCGCCGGACTGCTGGCCGAGGGTGCCCTGCCGAGCGAGGCCGTGGCCGGTGCGGTGATCGCCGCCTCGGCGTTCGTCGCGGCCGGGGGAGCGGCGAGCGTCGAGGTCGGGGCGGCCGCGCCGGCCCACGTCCCCCCGGGCAGCGATGCCGCCCAAGTGGTATCGCGGGTCCGTGCCGCCGGCGGTACGGTCGTGGCCACCGGCGGCTGCTTCGACCTGCTGCACGCCGGCCATGTGGCCTTGCTGGAGCAGGCCCGTTCGCTGGGTGACTGCCTGATCGTCTTCCTCAACTCCGACGACTCGGTCCGCCGGCTGAAGGGCGCCTCGCGACCGCTGCAGAGCGAAGCGGACCGGGCCGCCGTACTGATGGCCCTGGGCTGCGTGGACGCCGTCGTCGTCTTCGCCGAGGACACCCCGGTGGCGGCGCTGACCCGCCTGCGCCCCGATGTCTTCGCCAAGGGCGGCGACTACGCCCTGGCCTCGATCCCCGAAGCGGCGGCGGTCGCCGGCTGGAGCGGCCAGGCCGTCGTGCTGCCCTATCTGCGCGGCCGGTCGACCTCCGAACTCCTCAAGAAAGCGGTATTCCGTGCCTGAACCTGGACTGGGCGCTGTCCTCATCACCGGTGCGGCCAGCGGTCTGGGTGCCGCCGTCGCGGCTGCCGTCCGCGAGGCCGGCGGCCACCCACTGGCCCTCGACCGGGTGCCCGTCGAAGGCATGCCGCACGAGGTCGTCGACCTGGCCGACACCCGGGCCGCCGAGCAGGCCGTCCGCCGTGTGGTCGACGGCGCCGGCGGCCGGCTTGACGCGGTGGTGACCGCCGCCGGCACCGACAAATGCGGCGCACTCGTCGATGTCGACGGCGCCGACTGGGACCGCGTCGTGATGGTCAACCTGCTCGGGACGGCGGCCGTTGTCCGCGCCAGCCTCCCCTATCTCAAGGCCAGCGGCGGCAAGGTGGTGACCGTTGCCTCGACCCTGGGCCACCGGGTGTTCCCCGACGCGACCGCCTACTGCGCTTCCAAATTCGGCGTCGTCGGCTTCACCCGCGCCCTGCAGAGTGAGCTCAAGGGCGAGGTCGGCGTCACCCTGCTCACCCCCGGCGGCATGCAGACCGCGTTCTTCGACGACCGCGACGAGCAGTACAAGCCCGGCCCGGACGCCAAGCTCAACTCCCCCGTCGACGTCGCGCAGAGCGTGCTGCACGTCCTCACCCAACCGGCGGGTTGTGAGGTCAAGGAGCTCGTCATCGCCTCGGCGTGGGAAGGCAGCTGGCCGTAATGCGGGTCCTCGGGGTCAACGCCGTCTTCCATGACCCGGCCGCAGCACTGGTCGTCGACGGCGAGATCGTGGCCGCGGTCGAAGAAGAAAGATTCACCCGGCGCAAGCACGGCCACGGCAATGTGCCCTTCGCCGCCTGGGAATTGCCCACGCAGTCGATGGCGTGGTGCCTGTCCCGCGCCGGCCTCGCCCCGGAGGATCTCGACGCCGTCGCCTACTCCTACGACCCGGCGTTGTGCGCGCCGTACGGCTCGGTGGTCGACGACGGCTGGGAGGGCCTGCGCACCCTGTACGCCCAGCGCGCGCCGCTGTTCCTGCGGACCGCGCTGCCCGGCCTCGACCCGGCGGTGGTGCGTTTCGTGCCGCACCACATCGCCCATGCCGCGAGCGCCGCACTGGCCGCGCCGTACCCGACGTCGTCAGTGCTGGTGCTCGACGGCCGCGGCGAGCAGCACTCGCACCTGGCCGGGCGTAGCGTCGACGGCGACCTAGATGTCCTTGCTGCGCAGGCATTACCGCATTCCCTGGGCCTGCTGTACGAGGAGATCACCGAGCACCTTGGCTTCCGGCGCTCGAGCGACGAGTACAAGGTGATGGCGCTGGCATCCTACGGAAAGCCACGCTGGCTGGGCGAATTCCGCCAGCTCGTCCGCACCACCGGCGACGGCGGCTTCGTCGTTGAGGGAGTCGAGTGGGGCAGCTTCGTCAAGCGGGTCACCAAGGGCGGGGACACGGTGGAGGCCGACCACGCCGACCTGGCGGCCACGGTGCAGCGCCGGCTGGAGGAGGTGCTGCTCGAGCTGGTCGGCTGGCTGCACGGCCAGACCGGCGACACCGCGCTGACGATGGCCGGCGGCGTGGCGCTCAATTGCGTCGCCAACAGCAAGATTGCTGCGCAGGGGCCGTTCGAGCGGGTGTGGGTGCAGCCGGCGGCCGGTGACAGCGGCACGGCCCTGGGCGCGGCACTCCATGTCGCGCATGCTTTGGGCGACCGGACGGCGCCCATGTTCACCGCCGCGTTGGGCCGCGAGTGGAACGACGACGAGCTCGAGGCCTGGCTGACCACCGCGCGGGTGCCCTTCAGCCGGCCGGCGGACATCGCGCTGGAGGCGGCCGACTGCCTGGCCGCCGACGGCATCGTGGCGTGGTTTCAGGGGCGCAGCGAGTACGGCCCCCGCGCCCTGGGACACCGCTCTCTGCTGGCCCACCCGGGCCACGCCCACAACCTGGAGCGGTTGAACGACGTCAAGGGCCGCGAGCAGTTCCGGCCGGTCGCCCCGATGGTGCTGCTGGAGCGGGCCGCGGAGATCTTCGACGGCCCGTTCCCCTCGCCCTACATGCTCTTCACTCACGGTGTACGCCGCGACTGGCGCGACCGCGTGCCGGTCGTCACCCACGTCGATGGCAGCGCCCGGGTGCAGACCGTCGACCGGCGCGAGGAGCCGCTGGTGGCTCGAATGCTCGAGGCGTTCGAGCGCCGGACCGGCATCCCGGTGGTGGTCAACACCTCCCTGAACACCGCCGGCCGGCCGATCGTGGACGACCCGCGTGACGCGCTGGAGTGCTTCGGGTCCGGGCCGGTGGACCTGCTGGCGATCGGGCCGTTCGCGGTACGCCGGCCGCTGGCCTGACCGTGACCGTCGAAGTCGTCATCCCGACAGTGGGGCGGCCGTCCCTGGACCGGGCCCTGGCGCCGCTGGCCGGACGGCTGCCCATCATCGTCATCGACGACCGGTCGGTCCCTCTGCCGGCGCTCGCCGTGCCCGAGGGTGTGCGGGTGCTGACCTCCGGCGGCCGCGGGCCGGCGGCCGCGCGCAACACCGGTTGGCTGGCGTCGTCGGCCGACTGGATCGCCTTCCTCGATGACGACGTCGAGCCGCCGCCGGGCTGGGTGGACGCGCTGCTTGCCGACCTGGCCGCCTGCGAGGGCGACGTGGCCGGCAGCCAGGGGCGGATCACCGTCCCGGTGCCGGCGGACCGCCGGCCCACCGACTGGGAGCGGTCCACGGCCGGGCTGCAGACAGCCGTCTGGGCGACCGCCGACCTGGCCTACCGGCGGGCTGCGTTGGTGGCGGTGGGTGGCTTCGACGAGCGTTTCCCGCGGGCCTACCGGGAGGACGCCGATTTGGGGCTGCGCCTGGTCCGGGCCGGCTGGCGCATCGGGCCCGGACGGCGCGAAGTCAGCCACCCGGTCCGTACGGCGCCCTGGCAGCAGAGCATCCGCTCGCAGCGCGGCAACGCCGACGATGTGCTCATGCGCGCGGTCCACGGACCTGGGTGGCGTGAAGCCGCGCAGGTGCCGGCTGGGCAGCGGCCGTGGCACATCGCGACGACCGGCTGCCTGCTCGGCGTCGTCGTGCTGCCCGGCCGCAGACGCCGGTTGGCGGCCTTCGGCTGGCTCGCGCTGACCACCCGCCTCGTGCTGCTGCGCATTCCCCCTGGGCCCCGCACCCCCCGAGAGGTCGCGACCATGACGGTCACCTCGGCGGTCCTGCCGGCCGCCGCGGTCTGGCACTGGGTGAGGGGCTGGCTGCGGCTGCCGGGCCTGTTGACCGAAGGCGGCCCGGTCGCGCAGCTCTGAGCCAGCTCCCACCGGATGGGTCGGTCATCGGCGAGAGCGGCGACCACCCAGGGCCGACCGGACCTTCGATATGCGACCCGCGGCTGGCTCCCGCCGCCGCATCGCAGAGCTTTGGGTGCCGGCGCCGCGGCCCATGCCGGCGATCAGCTCATCCAAGGCCGCCGTCGCGCTGATCTGCGGTTGCCAGTCGAGCACGTGGCGGGCCCGGTCGGTCGCCAGCAAGGGACAGCTCATGGCGAGATCGAGCCAGCCGGGCTCAGTTGGCTGCAGGCGGGCCTGAAACGTTGCAGCGGCGGCGATCCGGAATACCCGGGGGTCGACCGACAGCGGGCGGCCGCCCAGCACCCCGGCGAGGACGGCGGTGTCGATGACCGGCTCGGCAGCGATGTTGAAGGCGCCGGCGGCCCGGCGCACGATGACCCGCGCGTAGGCATCGGCGGCGTCGTCGGCGTGCACCGCCTGCATCTGCAGCCCGCGGGGCAATGGCACGACTGGCAGCCGGAGCACCCGCAGCAGCGAGGTCGGCACCAAGGGGCCGAGGAAGTAGCGGGCGATCTGCGACCCGGCGCCGCCCTGGAAGATGAGCCCGGGCCGGAGCCGGCTGACCACCATGTCCCCGCGGGCCTCGGTCTCGTCGAGCATCGCCTCGACGGCCGCCTTCTGCCGGCTGTACGGCGCGGTGGGCACCCCGGTCACCGGCCACGATTCCGGCCGGCGGACCGCGCCGTCGCCAGCGGACTCGTCGGGGGCATACGCCCCGACTGAGGATGCATACACCAGATGCGCAACACCGGCATCCCGGGCAGCGGCGAACACCCGGCCACTTCCGTCGACATTTGTGCGCCATTGCCGTGGTTGGTCGTGGCTGCCCTGAATTTCCCAGGCCAGGTGCACCACGACATCGGCACCGGTGAAGCAACCCCGCAGCACCGCCGCGCTCGACTCCACCGAAAGGTCACAGGGCACCCAGTCCACGCCCGCGTACGGTGCTTCGGTCGCGGCCGGTGGGCGCCGGGCCAGACCGGTCACTGCCGTCACGGCCGGCTCGTCGGCAAGCCGTCGCAGCAGTGCTGTCCCCATATTGCCGCTTGCGCCGACGATCACGATTCGCATGCCGGCGCCCATTCCCCCGATCCGCCGTGGCACACGCCGGCGGGCGCCGCTCAGCTAAGGCTCCTGATGGTCAGTGCTGGAGCCCAGCAAGGCGAGCATGTCGGGCAGGTCGAAGAACGTGGCGATCGCGTACGCCGACCGCTCACCCAAAGCGGGATCTGCTCCGGACTGCAGCAGTGCCTGGACGCCGGCCGTGGACCGGCGGAATACCGCAGCCGCCAGGGCTGTCTGACCCCTGTCGTTCACCCGGGCCGTGTCGGCACCGTGGGCAAGCAAGGCCGACACCAGGTCGGGATGGTCGTGGTAGGCGGCGAGCAGCAGGAGGGTGTCGCCGGTGCCGTTGGTCAGATTGACCGGGAGGCCGGCCTTTACCAGGGGTAACAGTTGGGCGACGTCACCGTGGCGGGCCAGGTCGAACGCGCTCTGCAGAAGCGCCAGTTCCTCATCGTCCAGATCGAATACCACGGCGCCATGGTAGGGCGGCCGGTACAGCGCCCGCGTTTCGCGCACCCGTAGGCGGTCCGAACTATGAATCAGCAGATCGCGGCTGAGATGTTTCTCAGCGTGGATGCCGTCAAGATCACCTGCGGTCGCTGTTCGACACATTCGCCATCGACAGCGGGCCGGCCGGTTCCGCTGCGCGGCCGGGCGGTGCTCCGGGTCGTCTTGCATGGTGGCCAGGCAGGTGACAGAAGTGGCGCATCGACGGTGCACACTCCGTCCACGCTGACGCCGGAGTTCCCGACCCTGCGCCAGGTGCGACCGGCCGGGGACTTCGAGGGCGTCGTCACGTACGGCCTCGGATTGCGCGACCGGGTGGGATTCCGGCTCTTCGGGCTGTCGAATCCGACCCGTGTTGTGGTCGACGTCGCGCACTGATTGGCGCCAACCCCTCCATCGGCCGGGCCACCCGCTGTGCAACGGATGGCCCGGCCGATCAGCTGTGCAGTAACTGCGTTGATGACAGAAAAGGCATCAGTGGCAAATAAAGCGGTGAAGGACGTGCGAGCGACGGTGTGGCCGCATACGTGGAGCGACCCGGCTATGCCGCCCGGTAGGCGTCGCGTATCGCTGCCGAGATCCGTCCACGGTCGGCCACGTGGTAGCCGTTGGCTAAGGCCCACTCGCGGACGAGCGCGCTGTCGTCGGACTTGCTGGCCCGGGCCCTAGTGGTGGCCGATTTCTGGGGCGTCCGCTTTGTTGCGTTGCGGCGGCCCCTGGTGGGCCTGGTTTCCTCGCGGGCAGCGGTGCCGGTAGCGGTAGATGAGGATGAGACCTGCACCTCGACGCCGAACATCGCTCCGACCGCGGGGAGAACCTTGTCGATGGACTCAGATGAGTCGATGGTCAGTTGCACGATCGCCTTTCGGTTGGATACGCCGCAAACGGGCGTGGGATGACTTTCAAGAGTACGCGCCGTCTGGGTGAGAACCAAAGTGACAATACCGCGCTGGTCTGTCCGATCGGCCATAATTCGCTTTGCCACCCGGCGGACGGATGATTCAGGCGGTGGCGGCACCGGCATGGGCGGCCTGAACGCCGACGGGCCGGGCAATCTTGCAAGAATGCGCGCATGACCTACGAGCTGCGCCGCCTGGGTGTCGAGGATTTGCCGGCCGCCTGGGAGATGAGCCGGTTGGCTTTCGGCGGTGAGGATCAGCCGCCGGCGGCCTGGCTGACCGACCGTCCCGGCCGGCAGACCTGGGGAGCATTCGATGGCGCCGGCCGGCTGGTGGCAAAGGCGATGGACCGCGAGCAGGGCCATTGGTTCGGTGGCCGGCTGGTGCCGGCCAGTGGAATCGCCGGTGTCGCCGTCGTCCCGGAGCTGCGCGGTGCGGGCCTGGCGCGCCAGGTGCTGACCAGACTGCTGCATTCGGCGCGGGAACGCGGTGCGGCAATCAGCACGCTATTTCGGACGACACCGGTCCCTTACCGGCGGCTGGGCTGGGAGCAGGTCGGCAGCCTCAGCTGGACCGCGCTGCCGGCGGCGTCACTGGCCGCCTTGCGCAAGCCGGAGCAGATGACGCTGCGACCGGCCCGGGCGGCCGACGTGCCGGCCGTCCTCGAGGTCTACCGCAGCCTCGCCCGTTCCGGTAACGGCCTGATGGAACGCAGCGCCCCGCTGTTCGACACATCTGCCGAAGCGGTTATTGCCGGACATGACGGCTTTACGCTGGCAGTCGGCCCGGAGGGACACGTCGACGGCTATGCCAGCTGGGACCGGGGGCCGGGCTATGACTCCTCCGGGCGTTTGTCCGTACCCGATCTGATCGGCCTCACCGCGCCGGCGACCACCGCCCTGCTGGCGATGTTGGCGAGCTGGGCGAGCGTGACGCCGACCCTTCACCTGCGGCTCCCCGAAGCCGACCCGGTGCGGCTCCAAGCAGCCATGACCGGCGCCCGCATCGAATCCGACAATCCGTGGATGATCCGGCTGCTCGACGCGCCCGCCGCTGTTGCCGCACGCGGCTGGCCGTCCCACCTCGACGGGAGCGTCGACATTGTGGTTCTGGACGACGAATGTCCGTGGAATGCCGGGCCGCACCGGCTGACCGTCAGCTGCGGTAGCGGCCGCCTCGAGCCCGGCGGCCGCGGTAACGTGCGCTTCACGAGCAGGGGAATCGCGGCCTGGTATTCCGGGGCCGGCGGCTCGGCCGTGCTCCGGCGAGCCGGTCTGCTCGACGGAGATGACTCCCGGGACGGCTTCCTCGAGTCCCTGACGGGCGGCCCGGCACCCGCGCTGTTGGATTACTTCTGAGCCGTCAACCCCGGATCAGTAGATAGCTGAGATAGGCGACCACCAGGAAGCAGCCGACAAAGAGGATCGAGAAGATCACGCGGGCGGTGCGCAGCACGGCCTGCGCTCGCGGCGACGGATCCTCACCGGGCACTGTCACGGCTCCACAATAGGGAGCCGGAATTTCACTCCGGTGAGTACTCCGCCACCAGCATGGCAAGGTCGTCGCCGAGATCGTCGCCGACGGCGGTGCGCAGCGCGGCCAGCACTCTGGCCAGCACGCTGTGCAGATCCCCGCTGCTCAGCGGCCCGAGCAAGCTCGGCAGTTCGACGAAACTGCGGTCGGGTCGCCGAGCCTCCAGGATGCCGTCGGTGTAAAGAAGCAGCCGATCACCGACCGCGAGTGTCACCGTCACCTGCGCCGGCGCCGCGCCCAGCCCCAGTGGTGTGCTGTCGGCCTGTCCCACCGCGGTGAGGCGGTCAGCCGAGGCCAGCAGTGCAGGCGGGTGCCCGCAGCTCACCACATGGCAGGTGCCGTCTTCGCGTATCTCGGCCAGCAAAGCCGTCACGAAATCCTCGTCTCCGAGGTATGGCCGAATGCGGCTGTCCATGCGCCGGGCGACCTCGGGCAATGTCTGGCAGTCGACCGCAGCGGACCGGAAGTGGCCCAGTGCGACGGTGGCCATCCGTACCGCGTCGAGTCCCTTGCCGCGCACGTCACCGATGATGATGCGGACCGCCCCGGGGAGCTCGATGACCTCGTACAGATCGCCGCCGATCAGGGCCGCCGCGGCCGCACTGATGTACTTAGCCGTTAGTGCAACCGATCCGAGCCGCGCCGGGATTGGGGCCAGGATGGAGTGCTGCGCAGCCTCGGCGATGCGGGTGACGGCCGCAAGCTGCCCGGTTTGACGCTCGTAGGCTCACGCATTTTCGATGGCCACCGCGACCCGACCGGCCATATCCTCCGCGAGCGACAGGTCACTGCGGTCGTAGTGCCGACCGGACTCCGCGTAGATCATGGTGATGGTCCCGTACGTTCCACAACGCCCGGTCAACGGCACGATGAGGATGCTGGACAGGCCGAGCTCGCGGGTCAGCCGTAAATGCTCCTCGTCGATCGCGCCGGCGACGAGCATCTCGTCGGTGACGTCCGGGTAGAGCTCGCTGATTCCGCTCCGCAGCACCTGGGGGACTCTGGTCGACGCCTGCGGATCGACCGGATATCGCTCCTGCAACCGCTGTGCCCACGCCACTTTGGCGGGGTCGGTGTGGGCGACGGCGAGGGTGCTGTAGGCGCCGTCCTCGACGGTCTGGATCGCACACCAGTCCGCGAGCCGCGGCACGATGAGCCGGGCGACGTTACGCAGGGTCGACTGGTAGTCGAGGCTCACGGCCAGCTCGGCCGAGGCTTCGGCAAGGAAGGCCAACTTGTCGGTCGCGACCCGGGCCCGCTCGAGCGCGTCCGCGCGTTGCAGCGCCTGAGCGCACGTCTCGGCCAACGTCGTGAGGAAACCCAGCTCGTCGCCGTCGTCGAGGGCATGCGGCGAGGGAAAGCTCAACGAGACGACGCCGAGCGGTCGCTTGCCGGCGAGCAACGGAAGGCAGACGAACGCGTTGTCGCTGTCGGCCTGGGCGGCGAGCCCGGGAAACCTGCACCTGCGCTCGGCCGCGTCATGGACGACCACCGGACGGCCGGTGCGCACGGCCTCGCTGCCAGGTAGCGCTGCCGAGATCGGATAGGTGCGCCAGCGCTGATGGACGTGCTCCTCGACGCCGCGCAGGCGCACGACTTCCAGTGTCGAGTCGTCGACAGCCAGCGACAGGCTGGCCCCCGGCGCGCCGAGCGCATCGGCCAAATGGGTGACGATGATGTCGGCGATGTGCTCGACGTCCCGGGCGGCGGTCAGCTCGGTAGTGACCCGCTGAAGCCGGGCCAGCCGGGCGGCCTGAGCCTCTGCTGACCGGCGAGCCTCGCGCTCGGCGGCGTAGAGCCGGCTGCGCTCCATGACCTGCGCGGTTTGTGCGGCCAGCGCCAAGACAAATGCGCGCTCGTCGGTGTCAAAGAGCCGATAGGTGTCGAAACTGAAGCGCAGCGCGCCGATCGTCTGTCCCGAGAAGATCAGTGGGACCGCGCACATCGACAGGGCGCTCGGCTCGAGCGCGTTCAGCTCGGGAAAGCGTTCGTCACGGTCGGGACGCGACTCGAGCCACACCGGACGGCCGGTCCGCAGTGCCACCGCGGCCGGCAGGTCCGCATCCAGCCGTTCTGCTTGGAAGTGGTCCACGAGATCGTCGTCGGCGCCGACGACGGCCGGCACGATCAGGCGGTCCTGGCCGCCCATCAGCACGATGCCACTGGAGGCGCCCAGCGCAGTCGCGCCCTGCGTGACGACGACGGCACCGACCTCCTCCACACCGACCGCACTGGCCAGAGCCGCCGTCACGGCCTGCAATCGGGCAGCCCGGTCGACCGCCCGGCGCGAGGAGGCCACGACGTCCAGCTCGTCGAGCAGCCACCGCTCGAAAGACACCGTCATCATCGTCGGGTGGGCGCTTCCGGCACGCAGCTGTGCGATGAGGCTCCGCACATACCACTGCCGGAAGGCACGGTGCTGAGGTGGTGTCTCCAAGGTCAGGATCCGGGCAGCTCGCGCATAGGCGTCCACCTCGTCCAGAGCCGCGAGGTACGCCTCACCGTCCTCCGCCGACGAGGGCGTCAAGGTCAACGTCAGGTCGGTGCGCCGATCGCCGCGCCGGGACGCCTCCTGCGCCTGGCGCTTGATTGCGCGCCGTGGATCGGCAAAACGTTGACTCACGCGGTCGATGACCTCTGCCAGGCGGGGAGGGACCGCAGCGGCTGTCTGCGACTGCGCGCCGCCAGCGGCTAAAGCGAACTCCAGGATGACATTGTCGACGTGGGCCTTGGC
>JAABUT010004458.1_pt1 | contig 11100 bp, 11 predicted proteins | sample 5559281 | NCBI WGS metagenome assembly JAABUT01 (sample SAMN10711880, study PRJNA513359) | rock metagenome | isolation source: Antarctica rocks | place: Antarctica: Victoria Land, Ricker Hills nord | collected 2016-01-04 | reverse complement strand
GCACAGCGGCAACCGGCCGACGGCGCTCTCCGCAGAGGCGTTGACCTTACGGTGGCGCTTGTCGGACTCGCGATCGCCACACCGGTACTCGCGGTGCTCGCACTGGCAGTACAGCTCACCAGCAAGGGCCCGTGGCTGTTCCGGCAGACGCGGGTGGGTCGCGGTGAGCAGCCATTCGAGATGTGGAAGCTACGCACGATGGTGGCGGACACCAACGGTGCGGGCTCCTTGGTCAGTGGTCCTGGCGACCCGCGGATCACGCGCATGGGGGCGTGGCTACGTCCGCGGCGACTAGACGAGTTACCTCAGCTGGTTAGCCTGCTGCGAGGCGATCTGACGCTGTTCGGCTCACGACCCGAGGTACCACGGTTCATCCCGTACTACACGCGCGCGGAACGCCAGATCCTGCAGGTTCGCCCCGGCATCATCGGTCCCGGCGCCGTGCTGTTTGCCTCCGGACAAGACAGTGAACTGGACGCTGTCGACGACGCGGACGCCTATTACGTTGCCCATCACCTACACTCCCGACTGGCCCTTGATCTGCACTACTTCGCCGACCGGACGGTGCGCCGGGATCTCACTCTGCTCATCAGAGCTCTAGGGGTGTGCGTTCGCAATGGCTGAGTGTCGCGGACGGATCGGCCCCGTCGTTGCCCTGCTCTGCCTGTTAGTCGGGGTCGCCGCGTGCAGCACAACTACGGCCTCACCGGCGAGCAGCACAACTGCGGCGGCACCGGTGAGCAACGCACTCGCCGAGGTGCCTGTGAGCGGCGCATCTGTCGCAGCTTTGCACTATGCGGCAAACGACAACCTCAGTGCCGATGGCAGCTACCCGGCTGGACGACTGGGTTTCAACTTGGCCGACATCGGTAACGTGGACCAGCTTGATGCTTTACCGTCCGGTGTGAGCGGTCTGGTCTTTCTTGGCCTGTGCAACGGGGCCGACTCGAAGTTTCGCTCGCGCGTGGATCCGTTTGTGAATCACCAGCGGTTGTTCGGTTTCTATGTCATGGATGATGCGGATCCGGCCTCCTGCGCAGCGGCCAACCTCGCGGCCGAAACCGCGTACATCCACACCCACATCAAGGGCGCACGCACCTTCCTTGTGCAGCAAAACCTCTCGTCTTCCAAAACGCCGACGTATCGAGGTGGCTACAACCCGGCCAACACCGGGATAGACTTGTTCGGCCTCGACCCGTACCCCTGCCGCAGTGAGATCAACGGCTGTGACGACGCAGTCATCGCCGGTTATGTCAGTGCTGCGACGAGCGCCGGCATACCGATCGCAGCAGTCGTTCCAGTGTTTCAAGCCTTCGGCGGCAGAGTGTGGGCCGACGACGATGGTGGCTACTACGTGCTCCCTACCGCTGAGCAGGCGACGCGGCTCGTCGCCGAGTGGCAGCGACTCGTCCCCTCGCCGGTGTTTGACTACGCCTACAGCTGGAGCGTCCAGCGCGGTGATCTCGCCCTCAGCGTCGCGCCCGAGGCGTTGCGAAATGTGTTCGCCAACCATAACTACAGCTGATCAAGCGGTGGTCGTGCTCTCACTGGGTGAGCAAAGGTTTGAGGTCGCCGCTGGCGGGATCGGCTGCCGACCCGAGTAGTGCCAGTCCGTAAGTCTCCTCGATGCCTCGGAGCAGTCCGTAGTGGTTGATCGGAGTGGTGAGCGGCGCGATCCCACGATCTCTTTCAGAGACGACGACCGTAGCGACCTGTTCCGCTGTCTCGCCTTCGTCGAAGGTCAGGACAACCGTCCCGCCTTGGCGATACCAGCTCGAGGCGAAGATCGTTCGGAACTGGGTGGACAGCCAGGCATCACCCTGTTGCAGGGTGCCGTCGTGCATGTCGTTGGTGGTGTTGGGGGCGACGAAGATGAACGGGGGGGCGGTGCCTGCGTTGAGGTCGCTGGCGAATTGCGTGAAGGGGACGTCCCGGCCGCACTGCGCGGTCGAGCTGCGGACCTTTGTGAAGTACAGGAACGGGTTGTGATTGACGTCGTAGCCGCCTGGGCCGTAGCTGTCGGTCAGGTCGCAGGGCTGTGGCATGTCTTCCAGGTAGGCCTTCCAGCCGATCCCGTGCTCCGCCAGCTGATCGACCACGGTGGGTCCGGAATACGTACCGTCCTGGGGAGTCCGATCCGGTGGGTTGTTCCAGATCGAGCCCGACACCATAGCGAGGTAGTTGGGTTCGGAGGGATGGGAGACACCGACGTAGTTGGTGGCCTGGCCGTAGGTGTGAGCCAGGTCGTTGAGGAACGGTAGCGCCGGGTTGCCGATGATGTCGTCCTGGCTGTGGTTCTCCTCCACGATCACCATGACGTTTGGTGGCGCCGGCACGGCAGGGCCACCGGATGTCGGCAGCGCACCCACCGGCGGAGTTGGCGCCACGGAACCGTCGGCCGCGGTGCCGGGCGTCGAGCATGCCGTGGCCAAGCCGCTGATCGTCATTACCCCGGCAATCAGTGAGCGTTGCAGCCGGGCGGCCGCTGGCAGGCTCATTGCCCGGAGCGGAGGTGGAGGACCGCGGCGACCTCGTACCAGTCGGCCGACTGTTGCAAGGCCCAGGGCGATTGCTGCGTACCTGCGGTCGTCGTCGAGTCGGCGTCGTCGACAGAGAAATCGGTGTTGTGGTCGTGGATGAGGAGGCCGTTGTTCGCGGTAGCCCCGCCCGGCGAGGTCCCCGTCATCAGGGCGCTGAAGAGCAGCCCGCCTGCGGCGACCGAACCCGTTGCGCCGCTGTTCGCCGCGGTGCCCGTACCACTCGCCACAGCGATCTGGTCGAGCCTGCCGATCACCGCTACGCCCGCGTACTCCGCCGCCGACCCCTGCAGGTAGGTGCCTGCAGCGGAGGAGATGGTCACGGTCACGCCCGCCGGTGCAGCAGCCGCGTTCTGCACGTAGAACAAGGCAACGTCCCCGCCGCCGCTCGAGAACGTGGTGGACGGGCTAGCACGGGTCCACGCGCCGTTGACGTTGTCGGACACCTGCACCCGACCTGAGGAGTCGTACTGCCCGAACCACCCGACAAGCAGGTTGCCGGCACTGACAGCTGCAGTGAGCTGGATGGGCACGATCGTCACCGGGGTGCCGGTAGCCGCCGTGCCGCCCTGCACCCAGCGTGCCGCCACCGGGGGCGGCGCTGTCGTCGTCACCGCCAGCGCCGTGGACTGCGCCAAGTGGTTTCCGGCAGCGTCGTAGGCGTCGACGCTGTAGGTGTACGTCGTTTTCGCCGCCGCACTCGTGTCCGTGTAACCGGTGGTCCCCCCGTTGGTCTTTCCGAGCGGACTGCCGTTGCGGTACACGGTGTAACCAACCAACCCGACGTTGTCCGTCGACGCGTTCCAGCTCAGGACCACCCCTCCCGCGGCGTTCGAGGACGCGGCGAGGCCTCCTGGTGTCGTCGGGGGTTGCGTGTCAGAGCTGACGACGATCAGCTCGTAGGCCCCAATGTCGCAGGCGCTGTCGCTGATGTTGATTGTGGTGTCGTTATCCACCACTCCGCCGCCCGGCCCGGTGTTCCCGACGAATGTGCTCATGGCCACCGTGGTGGTGCCGAAGGCGTTGAGAATCGCACCGCCGCCGTAGATCGTGGCCGCGTTGTCGGTGAACGTGCTCTGCGTAATGTTCGCGATGTTCTGGTTGAACACTGCGCCACCCTCCATCGCGACGTTGCCCGTAAACAGGGTCGTGCTCACCGTCATCGCGCCGCTGTTCTGCACCGCACCACCGGACGTGCCCGAAGTGACGCAGTTGGCGTTGGGGTCTGCCCCCACTTTTGTGGGGGCAGACCCTTGTTCGCGAACGTGCTGGCTGTCACCGAGAGCGCCCCGGCGTTGTTGATGGCGCCCCCTCCTTGCTGACCGTGATCCGCGATGCTGTTACTCAAGCTTGCCGCGTTCAGCAGCAGGCTCCCACCAGCGGCAACGTCAAAGATCCGAAAGTGTGCTGTGCCGGAGGCCGTGGACCGGGCAATGGTGGCCCCGTTGCCTTGCACCGTCACCCTGCCAGTAATCATCGGAAGGCCGTTCCCGCCGTCGACAGCGATGTTCGCGCTCGTCAATGTGTACACGCAGCCACTCGCCAGGGTGACCGTGCCACCACCTGGTGTGCTGTTGGCCGTGGACACCGCGGAGACCAAGGTCGAAACCGAGCACTGCGGGGTCCCCGCGGGAGTGGTGACGGCCAGCGCGGTGGAGGGGGATGATGTCTGGCCGGATCCGTTGGTGGCGGTCACGGTGTAGCTGTAGTTGGTCGAGGGTGCCACGGTGGTGTCGCTGAAGGTGGTAGCGCTGGTGGTGGCGAGGACGGTGCCGTTGCGGGTGATGGTGTAGCCGGTGACGGGCACGCTATCGGTGGACGCCGTCCAGCTCAGGCCGACTTGGGTGGGGGTCACGGTCGTGGCTTTTACGTTCGCCGGAGCGGTGGGCGGTTGGGAGGCGCCCGCCGCGAGCGGGCGGAATGTAGCGACCACTGCGTAGAAGTCCGTCGAGGCGCCAAGCTTCGCGCTGCCCACCTGCGTGCCGACGGCACCGGCGAGGATGTCCTCCTCGAACGCCGATCCGCTGCCGCTGCTGGCCCGTGCGGTGTACGGCAGTCCCTGGCTGCTTCCGGCAATCGCACTCCTGGGCGAGCCCCCGGTGACCAACGCCGAGAACACCAGGTCGCCGGCGCCTACCGCCGTCGTGGGGCCGGTGGCCATGGTGGCACTCACTCCCTTGGCCATGGCCATCTGGTCAAGGGCCGCGCTGGTGGCAATACCGCTGTAGTCGGCCACGGTCCCCTGCAAGTAGGTGGCGGAAGGACTGGACACAGTGACCGTGACGCCTGTAGTGGAGGCGTTGCTGCCCTGCAAGTAGTAGAGGGCGTTGTCGCCAGCGCTGCCGAACAGAAGCGACGACGCCGCGCGGGTCCAGGTGCCGTTCACACTGTCGGACACCCCACCTTGCCGGCCGCGTCGTACTGGGAGAACCAGCCGACCAGCAGCTCACCTGCACCGATTGGTTTGGTGAGCGGCACGCGGAGGGACGACACCTGCGTGCCGGTACCGAACGCGGCGCCCTGCACGTAGGCAACCCCCGATGCCGCCTGGGCGGCGGGTGCCGCTGGGACCTCAAGCACCGTCAGGGCGGCGAACAACAAGAGACCGAGCGCAAATCCACCAATGCGCTCAAGCATGGTGCATCTCCGTAATGTCGGCATCCGCTGGCTGGGAGCATCGCCCTGGCAAGTCGGCGGAGGCGTCGGCACCGACGGGATCGGGCTGAGGACGCGTCCAAGTCCGGGCATGGCACTACGGTCACACCACCCGCGTCGGTCCGCATCGTCCGAAAGGACGAAGGTCCCCCACCCCTTCAGCTGCTCATCGAAGGCGGTGAAATCGACCAGGCACTCGGTCTGGTGATTGTGAATGCTGTCCGGAGGGTGCTTCTACGGCACCAGCACGCCCCAGTCGATGAGTTTCGCGGTAAGCTCGTCGGGAGTCAGGCCATAGATCATCGCCATCGAGCACAGATCCTCAACGCGAATGGGGAGCACCTTACCGTCGTAGTCGCCGTGCACGCTTTGCACAGTCGAGATCCACTGAACCAGGGGCCCGACCTGCTCAGCAGGCAGCTTGTGGAGGCGCTGCAGGTCGATCACCAAATGGGGCGCGGCGGCCATCCGTCCCACCGGCAGCAGATCGAGAACAGGGACACCGTAAAAATCAGCGAGCTCCGCCAGTTTCTCCGCGGTCACGGCCCGGTCGCCACGCTCGTAGGAGCCCACCACCACTGCCTTCCACCGTCCAGCGGACTTTTGCTCCACGCGGTGCAACGACAGTCGCTGTTGTAGTCGGGTTGCCCGCAGCTTCGCGCCCAGCGCCTCCGCGTACTCACTCATCGCCTGCCCCTTCGTGCTGAGCCCTCTCACCTGTCGAGCTGGAGAGCATGGATCGTGAACGCACGGTCCGTTTATGCAATCCCGCCAAGAACCGGCCAGGGTGCTCGGCTCGGTAGGACAATCGACGCGACGGTCGCACGCGGCTAGGTGTCCTGGTCCAAATGCGCACTGCGCGCGATGGCAGCAGCGCCGAGCGCGGTGTGCACCTCCAGCTTGTGTAAGACGTGTTGAGCATGAGTGCGTACCGTGTTTGGTGAGAGTTGGAGTGAGTTGGCGATCGTGTTGCGACTCATGCCGACGGTCATCAAACGCAGGACGTCACGCTCGCGGCGACTCAGGGTTGAGATCAGGCGCTGGCTCTGCTCGATCTCACCGTCGATCACGCGCAACGAGCGCAATAGTCCCGTGAGCATGAGCGGTGGCACATGCGTCTCGCCCGCATGGACACCGACGATGACGTGTACGAGTTCCTGCACGCCCACTTCTTTGGTTACCCATCCGGCCACGCCGCGGCGGACCGCGTCGGACAGCACACCTGGGTCCTCGAGTCCGGTGACGACGATAAAGCGTACGTCCCGCTCTCCGTCATCATGCTCGTCGAGCAGACGCAGGCCGTTGTCGCCGTCGATGTCGAGATCAAGAAGCACGACGTCGACACGGTTTCGCGCGAGCATGCGGCGAGCCGCGTCCAGGCTCGTTGCGGTAGCGACGACGTTCAGGCCCGGTTCAGCATCGAGCAGAGCCGCCAGCGCTTCGGCGAAGACCGTATGGTCGTCGACAAGAGCAACTCGAATGTTCACCACGGCTTGTACTGTGGTCCAAGCCTCGCAGTCGCGGTTCCGCCAGTTGACGCAGAACAAGTGGTCAGCGCGTCTAGAGCTTTGGGCCTGACGCATCCTATGACCTACAGTCGTGCCGATGGGCCGAGGCGAAAACCGGGGTCCTGCATGAGCCCGCTTTCGGCCACGAGAGCGGCCGCCTCGAGGCGAGAGCTCACTCCGAGCTTGCCCAGCAAGCTTTGGACATGGGTGCGAGTTGTGCTGTGTGAGACACCCAGCCGGGCCGCGATCTCGTCCGTGGACAGCCCGACGACAAGTGCCCGGAGAACCTCCCGCTCCCGCGGGGACAGGAAGGCGGCTAGGCGGCGTACGTCGTCGAGCTGTCGACTGGATTTGTGCGCCGACCTTTCCTGGCTGACTGCACCGGCGTCGCCGCGGTGGATGCGCTCCAAGGTGTGCACGATAGTCAGCGCGTCCTGATCTTTCCTAAGGAATCCTCGGGCGCCGAGGCAGATTGCTTCAGTCCCGTTGCGCGTAACGCCCCCCGTGAGAAGCACGACTCCGGTACGGGGCGCGCGTTGACCTAGCAGGGCAAGCGCGTCAACGCCGCTCGATTCGGGAAAGGTCACGTCGAAAACCGCGATGTCGGGGGCGTGTTCATAGACTGCGCTGACACCGGATGCAACCGTGTCGGTGACCGCGGCGACGACGTGTCCGTAGAACGTGAGTACGGCGGCGAACGCCTCGGCGAAGAGGCGATGGTCGTCACAGAGGACGGTTTTCACGAGGTTGTAGCCGGCGGGGGTGGAGTACGCGGCAGAGTGAGCGTGACTTTTCCGCCGCCGAACTCGCTCGCCTTCAGCGCGAGTTGTCCACCGCAGGTGCTCGCTACGAATGCGGTCATCGACAGACCGAGGCCGGTGCCGCACGGTGCCTCGCCGAAGCCCGGGCCGTCATCCTCGACGATCACGACAACAGCAGGTCCGCGGGAGCGGACGCTCAAGCGAACGTGCCCGTCGGGCCCTGCTGCACGGGTTGCGTTGTCGACCAGGTTGGCGATTGCCCGGCCGACGAGCACTCGGTCGACGAAGGCGGACACGGATGGAGCGGCGAGGAGCTCAATCACGGCGGTCACCCCTGATGCGGCGGCTACCGCAACTACGCGCTTTGTCACGTCGACGACGTTGACCACCTCGGGTTCGACCGTGGGAGCATGATGAAGCATCGTGTGCACCATGTCCGAGATCCAGGTGGCTTGTCCGGTGATCTCGTCGAGATACTGCTGCACCCGGGGGGGCGCCCCCGGCTCTAGGGAGGCGGCCGTCGCAAGCATCAGAATTGTGGCAATCGGTTGGCGCATGTCGTGACACGTGCGCAACAACGTGCCACCTTCGGGAGGCGGTACCCCGCTTGGGGCCTGAGCTCCTTGCGCAGTGCGACTGAGTGTCTGACGGTTGGCAGACTGTCTTGCGCACATGACGAGCCTCCGCTTGTACGTGAACCGTTAGCGGTGTCCGGGCCCCGACTGCCATGTCCACAGCAACGCGTCTGAGAACTACAATATCTAGTTGGTTACTGTACGAGATCTTTGTGAATGCGCAAGGAAACTTAGCAAGAGTCACGAGAAGCGCCGGCTACTCGCCGATGTTCAAAACATCGCAAATGCGAACTGAGCACAGACTCGGCGGCTGCTCGTCCGGTGGTGAACTGACGAATCGTCGACACGGCTTGGCTTCGATCGTTCGATGGTGTCCAAAGACGTTGGGGCAGAGGCAAATACTGTAGTCTTTAGATTCATTACAGTTGATGAGCCATGGCCGGATGTGAGGCGCGTCGCGGGCCCGAATCACTATAGCCCAGCACTGCCGGAGTCTATAGAGATTCCATTTCGGTAAGCTTGTTGGGTCGCTGATAGATCTAAAAGGGTCGAAAGCTTGCGTAGTTCGACATTTGGTAGATCGGGTCGCGACGGTAGAACTTCGGCCCGAATGTAGCAAGAAAGAGGTATCCGAGCCAGGCAAGTGTCTGGACAGTGTCCGCTTGAACGTTCGGCGAGAAGTGTCGAGGCTCCTATTGGTCAGTTGAGCTCGTATGTCCACACTAGTGACAAACCGCGCAAAAGTAAACGACGATTTACTTTGACAATGGACAATACTTTGGATGAGGCGTTTCGGTCGCCACCCATCCGCACACTGTTCGGATCGGTGTACAGCATTGAACGTGGGATGTGGTTGTCTGAAGGGGCGCACTGACCGTGACGAAACTTCCTCTGCGCGAGCCGCATTGCCAGCCGTGGCGGTGCCACGCCCAGCCGATCGCCTGAAGGGTTTGCGGGGTTGCGGGCAGGAGTCTCCATGGCGCGGTCTGTTACCGCGCTTGCGGGTACAGCAGTCACTGAAGTTACTGACGGTGCTGGCGTCACTACACGACGTTGCGCCCAGTAGCAAGTTAATCACTACTGTCAGGTGACATGTTACGTATGCGTTTAAACTTGGATGCTCGGGGCGACAGCGAAACGGACGGGCAAATATTTGAAGTATTAACCATCGCTGACCTAGGGCTTCGGGGACAGATGTTCTGGTGATCGACGCGGCCAATCATTGCGTTCGAGTTCCGACGCCGGCGAGTGGACGGTAGGTAAAACCACTTGCCCTAATTCGAATCGACTATCTTTCAGCCGACGGAGCTTCCGGCGAGGGGTTGGGGCCACTTTCGATATCCCCGGGCTCGAGTTGGGGCGTTGAGCGCAGTCACTGGTTACCGCGCGGTGACCCGCAGCACCTCGTCGTGGGTCCCGTTGTCGGTGGTGAGATACAACGCACCGTCGGGTCCCTGGTGTACGGAGCGCAGCCGGCCGTGGGTGTCGCTGAGCTCCCGCGGCACGCTGACGCGAGTGACAGTGCCTGCGGCGTCCAGGTTGATGGCCAACAGCTTGATGCCCTTGAGTGCGGCGACCACGAAGGCGCCGTCCAGGTTTCCCCACTGCGCACCGCTGAGGAAGGCTGCTCCGGAGATGGCCTGGGTCGGCTCACCCGAGGACCACACCGCGCGCGCGGCGTCGGGAAAGCGCGTGCTGTCGGTCATCGGCACCGATTCGTCGTAGTTCGTTTGGGTTCCGCCCTTGCTGGGGTCCCAGCCGTAGTTGCCGCCGGCGACCTCCAAGTTCACCTCGTCGTCGATGTCGGGGCCGTGCTCGGCGGTGAACACCTGGGTGGTGCCCGGGCGCACCTCGATGCCTTGCAGGTTGCGATGTCCGTAGGTCCATACGTAGGGGTGCTTCGGGAACGGCGGGTTCGCCAGCGGCTTGCCGGTGGTCAGGTCGGCATGCAGCGTCTTGCCGCCCAGTGACGAGAGGTCTTGCGGCACCGAGGCGTTCGCGGTGTCGCCGGTGGTGATGAGCAGCTCGCCGGCGGCTCCGAGTGCCAGGCGGCAACCGGAGTGGCGCCCCGTGGGGTTCAGCGGTAACCCGGCGATGAGCGGGTCGCTGACGGTGGATGCTGTGGTGTCGTCCTCGGACAGCCGCCAGGTCTTCACGCGGATGTCGACTGGGCGGCCATTCTCGGCGTGGGCCTGGCAGGTGGAGAACTGCCTGCTGACGGCGAAGTCCGGGTGCACGAGCACCCCCATCAGTCCCGACTCGCTCTGCGCGAAGACATCGGAAAAGTCGGCCTTGACCTGCGTGGTGGTGCCGTCGAGGACCAGCTGCAGGCGCCCGGCGCGTTCGGTGACCAGCAGGGCCCCGTCGGGCAGGAAGCCCAAATCCCACGGATGCTCCAGTCCGGCCACCACGGTCTGCACGCGCAATGCAGGCGTGTCCGACGGCGGAGCGGGCGCGACGGAGCCACAGCCGGCGAGCAGTGCCAGTGCGACGGCGATTTCGCCGACGGCCCGGATGCGCATGTGCCCCAGTGTGCCCGAGGGCAGCGCTGGACACCGTCACCCCGGTCAGCGGCGTTGCTCGCCGGCCAGGTCGACCACCGGACCATGCGCACGCACCCGGTCGGCACCGCGTGCGGTGGCCCGATCACCACGGCGCGGTCTACTCCAAACCCCGTCCTGGACGAGTTGATCGAGCTGCGGCGCCGTGTCGACGGGCAGTAAACGGGCTAGCGAAGTGCCTCGGTCGGTGACGATAATTTCCGCAACGCCCCGAGCCCGATGGATCCAGCTCGCCAGCTCGGCGCGCAAAGTGCTGACACCGACGTCCATGTACTTAACGTAGAGCGGAATGACCCGAAACTGTACGTGAACAGGGGCGCCTAAACTGGAGACTGCAGCCACCACCGCCGTCCTGGGAGTGGTCTGTCCGCGTGTCCGCCACCCTGGGAGTCCTTTCTTGTCCGCACCGCTCGCCGGTCTGCTCGCCACCGCTATTCCCGACCCGGCCTTGCGCGCAGTCACCGACGCGCTCGGCGCCGCCCGGTTGGAGCTGGAAGCGCCGA
>JAABUT010004455.1_pt1 | contig 11109 bp, 7 predicted proteins | sample 5559281 | NCBI WGS metagenome assembly JAABUT01 (sample SAMN10711880, study PRJNA513359) | rock metagenome | isolation source: Antarctica rocks | place: Antarctica: Victoria Land, Ricker Hills nord | collected 2016-01-04 | reverse complement strand
CAACTATGTAAAAGACGATATACTATCTCAGTATGATGACGAGAGTGTGCTTCACTCGATAGTCTTTTATAGCAAGAGCATGATTTCAGCTGAATGCAATTATCACATTTATGACAAGAAATTGCTAACTATCATTCGATGCTTCAAACATTGATGACTTGAACTAAAAGATACTGAGTTATTTATTCAGATATTTACTGATCATCAGACTTTGAAGATCTTTATGAAAAACAAACAGCTGACTCGATGACAAGCGAACTATCTGAATATTCTATTGAAGTTTAACTTTCAGATTATCTTTCAATCAGACAAAATAAACATCAAAGTCAATGCTTTAACTAAAATGTTGATGATCAATAGTTCTGAATCATCTAAAGACATAAATGATCGTTTTCAGACTATACTGATCTCGAATCGAATAAACATTTTATTGATTGAGTTTGAAATCAAATCTGAATACAAGATCAATCTTTATCAACATGTACATTTAGTCAATCAGAAGAATGAACTATGCAATGAGTATCAACAAGCTATGAACAAAGATGAACTTAAGCTTCATGACATGAAGTTAAAGAACTGTCAAATCATTGACAACGTTTTATTTAAAAAAAATCTACTATGAATGTCAAAACAAATGCATACGAAATTGCTTCAAGAAATTCATGATCAATCATCAATCTTGCATTCTGACATTAGATGAATAATTGATCTAGTTCAACGCTTCTACTATTGATCAGATCATTAAGCAACTATTCAACAATACATTTGAAACTGTCATGTTTATCAGCAAAGCAAAGCATCTTGAGATGATACAAATGATTTGCTTTAGTCATTATCAATTTCTCAGCAGCGTTGACAAGATATAACTATGAACTTCATCACTGAGCTATTTCTATTGAAAAACTATAACGTCATTTGCATGATTATATGTTGTCTCTTCAAAGAACATCACTATGTTCTCTGTCATTGAGAAAATGATGACATCTCAATTGAAGAAACAGTATGAATCATGCTATGAAACGTCTATTGACTTCATGATCTACTCAGTTCTATCGTTTCGAATAGAGACTTTCAGTTCATATCGATCATGTGACAAAGTCTTTGTAAACGACTGAAGATCAAAGTCAATTTATCAACAGTTTATCATTTAAAGATTGATGATCAGTCGAAATGAGTTAATCAAGATGTTGAATGCAAACTTCGAATCTACTGCAATTACATGCAGAATGACTGAGCTAAATGACTTTCAATGATGAAATTCAGTGATAATTTCAATACATTCTTAACTATCTTGATGATCTCTTTCTACTTCAATAAAGACTTTCATTCTCGAATGAGTTTCAATTCAGATACAACTGATTACAAAACAATTTGTCAACGTATTGAAGCTAGAAAGATCGATGACATTATCACTTGAATAAGCGAACTTCTTATCTTCGATCATCAACAATTGAAAAAGATCAAGCAGATCACTGAAGCTCAGATGAACAAGCATAAATAAGACATCATCTATGAAGTAGATGATCAAGTTTGATTAGTTTTTGAAAACATCAAAATCATTAGATCATGCAAAGATTTGAAAGACAAGCAGCTTGATCTCTATTCAATTACAGTCAAAGTTGAGATCTTTTATCATCTTCAGCTATCTAGAAGCATGAAGCATATACATTCAATATTCAGCTTGAAGTGTTTATGATCTTCATCAAATGACTTTTTATCAAAACAACATTCTGAGTCTTTTAGATTGATGATCATTGAAGAGAATGAAGAGCACTGAAAAGTAAATGATATATTGAACTTCAGACAATATAGAGAAAGACTACAATACAAAATCAAATGAATTGAGATAAATCATGATGATGAATGATACTATGTTGATAAAGAAAAATTCAATGACTTGAAGAAAGTTCTGAATGAATTTCACAAGCTATATTTGAATAAGTTGCACTAAATTGAAAACATGATGAATTTTTTTTGCTTTTATTTCTTTTCTATTCATGCAAACATGAATGTTCAAAGAAAAAGATAATGTTATGAACATGTTTGAATCAATCAGAATTCAGATCTAACTCTAATCAATTTGATTAAAGCAAGTCATGATGCTATGTCTAGTTTGAATTTAGCGCATTTCTGTTGAACTCTTCAAGTCATTCTCAGCACTTTTTCTCATTGTTCAGCACTTTCTTCATTCATCTCTTTCATCATTCTTTTAGACAAACACATCTGACATATTACATCACATCTGTATCAAGTCTAGCGCAATCTCAAGTCATTATTTATAGAAGAGCTTGCATTCTTTCTCTTCTGTATTCTTAATGTCTTGTTATAACTATCTCTAAAGAGCAATACATACATATCAGCTTCAAGTCTCTTTGATTGAATGATTTAAACACAGTTTCAACAATTTGCAACTGATCACAAACAATCTGCACGATCACTTCATCAATGAACGAATAGTCAGCAGCTTTGATGTCTATCAATGACTTCAATGAGTAACTAATTTCATTGCTAGAAAGTACACATTCAATAGTCAAAGATTCAGAAGCAAAAGAATCATCTGACATGCTTATTGTTGAAGAAATTAACACATCTTTCATTGCATCTTTGATGAAAGTCTCTAGTTTTTTGCCTCGTTATTCTCGAAAGACATTTTCTCATTCTCTTTATTCTTCGAAATGACGATTTCATGTAAACAAGAAGTAAATGCATAAGATGTCAAGATGAATGCACAAGATGTCAAAATGTTGATCTTGTTCTGAGAGCAGTTCTTGAATAAGTGATCTGAGATTTTGCAGATATAGCAGACGATAAATGATCTGACTGACTCAGAGATAGAAAAGATAGTTGACTTAACATATTCAATTATTGAAGTCGTCACTGCTGATAATGAAGTAGCAGCACATTTATCAGATACAACAGTGACTTTGACGATGACAATGCAAAGCTGACTGCATAGCTGATAGTTGACTCACTGTTTATTATTCACATCTTGAAGAAAGATTCTTAAGCAAGTGAGCGAAGTAAAGTTCTTTGAACAGATTGATAAAGCATTTTGCAAGCAATTATTGATTTTATTCTGAAGATCATTTATCAGAATGCAATCATTGTATTCAAGATAACTGAATAGCTTCATAAAGTTGAAGTAAAAGTCATTGAAAGACTTGTCTGTTTATCTCAGAATGTTGTACTTGCAATGACACTTTCGATTTCTATTCAGTTCATCATATATTTCTTTCAGATGCTCAAATAGCTTGTAGATCAAAATGTAAGAATGCAAAGCATTATGATTATGTCAAATGAAAATATGTTCAGCAGCATCATTTTTTAATCTAGACATCACATAGACAATACAAATATTCTCATTATCAAAGTGATTAACATTTGTCTAAAGCTTATCATTCATCTTGATTCTTCAGCTATCTTATGTTGATTCATCTTCATTAATGAATACAAATAAGTTTGAAAACTTGAAAGACTTGTGATGATCATTATTGAATAAAGTGAATGATTCACGTCAAGTATGATTCTTGATAGATTGATGAAATAGAGATTTCATAGAAACTTGAGATTCAGTAAACTGATGAGATCGAGACTGATTCACTGAACACTGTCTCTTTTTTAGACTCAAGACTTTCTCTTGTAAATTGATGATAGTTTCTTCTTGAGTATTTATTGTCATTTGATTGATCTTTAGCTCATCAAGTCTCTTGATGTGATTGACTTAAACATCAATTTATTGCTTGTTGAGTTTTAAAGTCATGTTTTGTTGATCTTTTAGCTCGATCAGCATCTTGATGATCTTGTCTGACTGATCAATAGCTCATTGACAAAGTTGTTAACTCATATTGATGTTTCATAAGATAACAAAATTCTGAGATTTTGCTGAAGCATTGACAGAAATAAGAAAAATGCGTCTGCTAGCAATGCTTCTAAGCAGATGAGCTGTTCGTGACTCAATTGATTCAAAGTCGCGTGTCATTGTGAGAAAGATAGATAAATAGATTTGATTGAGTGATTGATTTGATAATTTTGAGTAAATTTGAATGAATGTTTTGATGAAAGTAATTCAAAGAATTTCTTGCGAATTTTCTGACTAGAAGTAGATTATTTCGTATCATCTACACATCAATAGCAAAGTAGTTGATTAGCATTTATCTACTGTTAGAAATCAATTTAGAGCGAGTTATAAAGATGTCATTTAATTAATAAATAAATGCTAAGAAAGAAAAGTATCTACAGAAAAGAACTTGATTCTTATATGTGTGTTTCTCAGCTTTGTGCTAAACTCGATTAAGTTGACATCTTACACATATGATGCAGAGTCTCAATGACATCATCTTTAAATCAGATTCTTGCTAGACTTGATTAGAATGAAATCAGATGAAGATTAGATGAAGAATAAACAAAGGCTAGAAGCGTAACATTTATGATCTTCTGATATTCTTTGAATTCACTTTCATCAACGTTGTATCAATGTAAATCGACGTTGTATTCTTTTCAATTGACACAATATTGTAGTCGTTTATCTTGTTTATAGTGTTTGAAGTTCAGTATATTCTTCATCTTTCATTCATCTTCATCATCAATCACTATAAAGTCAGATGATTCATTTCATTATTTATTCAGAAAGTTCTTTGAATTTAGTTGCAGCAGATTTGATGCAAACTTCAAATGTATTATTACGATTTTAGCTACGCATTTTCGTTGATAGCTATGTTGATGACTATTCTGAAAGCTATCGTTGATCACTTGTTGCTAGAACATAGACTTGTTTCAAAGTTAACTTTATTCAGAGTTAGCTTATGTTCTTCTGAGTCATATAGATAGTCGATTTTTCTCTTCTAGATACTTTTCTTTCTTAGCATTTATATACTTATTACATTACACTCATATGACTCACTTTATGCTGATCTTTAACATTATATAAATGCTTCTTTATTACAGACGAAGAGAAATAATTTGCATTGACTTCATCAAGTGCTTTTGCTCAATTCACATGACTATCGACTTTGATTTAGTCGACTTGCAACTATGCAGCAGCACTCATCTTTCTTCTCTTGTGAGCTGATTCAGCGAGAATAAACAAAAGATTCAAACTCATGCGCTGATCAGCGAGTATAAACAAACGATTGAAATCATTCAACTAGATCAAAGATCAGCAAATTAATCATTCATTCAGATTCGCAAGAAATTCTTTGAATTTGTTGAACAATCAAATGAGATCAGTCATAAAACTGCGTGAAGTCTCTATCTCAAGAAGCAAACTCTCAATGAGTTTGCTTCAATGACATTATCAATGCAATGATCTTCTCATTGCTTTATCTATCAGTGAATCAATTCATCTATCAGTTCACATGCAACTAGTGAGTCTGCTTCAAAGACATTGTCAATGCAATGATTTTCTCATCACTTTATCTATCAATGAATTGATTCATCTATCAGTTCACATGCAACTAGTGAGTCTGCTTCAAAGACATCAGCAATGCAATGATCTTCTCATCATTCTATCTATCAATGAATCGATTCATTTATCAGTTCACTTGCAACTAATGAGTTTACTTTAATGACATTTATTCTCAATGCAATGATTTATTTTCTCATCATTTTACTCATCAGTAAATCTGATCATACATTCACATGCAACTAGTGAGTCTGCTACAATGACATCTTTCGTCAATGCAATGATTTATCTACTCACATTGCTCTATCTATCAATGAATCTGTTAGAGATCAGCATAGAGCGAGTCATATAAATGTAAGATAATGAGTATATAAATGCTAAGAAAGAAAAGTATCTAGAAGAAAAGAGTCAACTATTTATATGACTCAGAGAAACATAAGCTAACTCTGAATAGAGTTGACTTTGAAACAATTCAATAGTCTAGTGACGAGTGATCAACGATAGTCATGAACATAATCATCAACATAGTCATCAACATAGTTATCAACATAAATGCGTAGCTAGAATCGTAACAGTATCTTTTCTCTTCAATGATTCATGTTTACATGAATGTATTTTCTTAGTCTTGTGTAGAATCGAAATGTTTATTGTAGCAGACTCACTATGTAGAAAAGAATCGACTTGCTCAGCAAAGAGATCAACTATTGACTGATGTCATTGAAGCAGACTCACTAGAAGAGAATCGACTAGCTCAGCAAAGAGATCAACTATTGACTGATGTCATTGAAGCAGACTCACTGATTGACTTACTCATTGAAAAGATTGACTTTGAGCTCGTCATTGTAGTAGACTCACTAGTTGCACATGAATGTATGATCAGAATCACTGATGAGTAGAGCGATGAGAGCGAGTAGATCATTGCATTGAGAATAGATGTCATTGAAGCAGACTCACTAGTTGCATGTGAACTGATAAACGAATCGATTCACTGATGAGTAGAATGATGAGAAGATAAATCATTGCATTGACAATGTCATTGAAGCAGACTCATTGATTGACTTGCTCATCAAAGAGATTGACTTTGAGCTCATCATTGTAGCAGACTCACTAGTTGCATGTGAATGTATGATCAGATTCACTGATGAGTAGAGCGATGAGAGCGAGTAAATCATCGCATTGAGAATAAATGTCATTGAAGCAGACTCACTAGTTGCATGTGAACTGATAGACGAATCAATTCACTGATAGATAGAGTGATGAGAAAATCATTGCATTGACGATGTCATTGAAGCAGACTCACTGAGAGTTTGCTTCTTAAGATAAAGACTTCACGCAGTTTTATGACTGATCTCGTTTGATTGTTTAACAAATTCGAAGAATTTCTTGCAAATCTGAATGAATGATTAATTCGCTGATCTTTGACCTAGTTGAATGATTTCAATCGTTTGTTTATACTCGCTGATCAGCGCACAAGTTCAAATCTTTTGTTTATTCTCGCTGAGTCAGCTCATGAGAAAGAAGAGTGAGTGTCTGCATGATCACAAGTCAACTAAATCAAAGTCAATAGTTGTGTGAATCAAGCAGAGCAAGTCAATGCAGATTATTTCACTTCATCTGTAACGAAGAAGCATTTATATAATGTTAGAAGTCAGCATAAAGCGAGTCATATAAGTGTAAGATAACAAGTATATAAATGCTAAGAAAGAAAAGTATCTAAAAGAAAAGAGTCAACTATTTATATGACTCAGAGAAACATAAGCTAACTCTGAATAGAGTTGACTTTGAAACAATTCAATAGTTTAGTGACGAGCGATCAACGATAGTCATAAACATAGTCATTAACATAGTCATCAACATAGCTATCAACATAAATGTGTAGCTAGAATCATAACAGAATCAATCTGTTGACTCGTTCATGTGCAACTAGTGAGTCTGCTTCAATAATACTTTTATCTTGCATAGTGAGTCTGCTACAATAGACATTTCGATTCTACATAAGACTAAGAAAATACATTCATGCAAACATGAATCATTAAAGAGAGAAAGTAATATTACGATTCTAGCTACGCATCTTTATTGATCACTATGTTGATGATTATTCTGAGAACTATCGTTGATCGCTCGTCGCTAAAGCATAGACTTGTTTCAAAGTCAACTTTATTCAGAATTAGCATATGTTCTTTTGAATCATATAAATAGTTGACTCTTTTCTTCTAGATACTTTTCTTTCTTAGCATTTATATACTCGTTACATTACATTCATATGACTCGCTTTATGCTGATCTTTAACATGTATCTTCATAGTCAATGATAGTTTCAATTGATAAGCATGTTCAATCTTGATCAGAATCTTGAAGAATTCTAGCATTTTATCGTTTAGCTTTTTTGATGATCGTAAGATCATTATGTTTCTAGAATTCAGAAACATCATGTCATTTATCTTGTAAATCATTTTCTTTCAATGCTTGTTAATCTGTTTCTTCATTGTGATTCTGACTTTTGTCAAGACTTGCTTGATTAATACTAGTGATTATTTCATGTGTTTGAATATATTCTTTGCTTTATCTGCTTTGATTCTAACTCAAGTGATTTCATATTTGATTGAATTCAAATCGAAGCTCATATGAGAGTGAAAGCTCTTATTCAGAAAGAATGTTGACTGTTTAATTAATGATGAAATAGCATTGTTATTAATGAATTCAATCATGAATAATTAAATGAATTAATCATCTTGCATATATGAGCAGTAACTTCATAGATATTGTTTTACATTCTGATTCATTCTTTCTGTCTGATCATCAATCTGAGAATGATAATCAATGAATAGTTTCATCTTGATGTTTAGTCTCAGACATAAAGACTTTCAAACAATCAATATGAATTATAAATCATGATTAAACATTATTGATTTTGATAATTCATGTTACGATTCTAGTCTTCATTTATTCTTCATTTAATCTTCGTCTGATTTCATTCTAATTGAGTTTAGCAAAAATCTGATTTAAAGATGATATCATTGAAACTTTGCATCATATGTGTAAGATGTCAACTCAATTGAGTCTAGCACAAAGCTGAGAAATACACATATAAGAATCGAGTTCTTTTCTGTAGATACTTTTCTTTCTTAGCATTTATTTATTAGTTAAATAATACTTCTATGACTCACTTTAAATCGATCTCTAACAGTAGATAATGTCAGAATCATGTCTAGATGATACAATCAATGAAGATCAGAGTTGATAGTGCTTGATCTTTAGAGATAGCTATAACTGAATATTAAGAATACAGAAGAAGATTAATACAAGAGCTTCTATTTATGTAATGTTTAGAGACTGCGTTAAACTTGAAAGAAATGTGTTTGTAACACGAAAAGAAGATGATGTAGATGAACAAGATGTTGAGAAAGAAAAAGAGTGTTGAGTCATATCTGAGTCAAATCTGAGTCAGATCTAGATCAGATCTCGACTAGATCGTTGACTAGTTCTAATCAGTCTTGATACACTCGTAACATTATCTCTTTCTTTGAAAATTCATGTTTGCATGAATGTAGTTTCTTTGCTCGCTTTTGTTGATAGTTATTTCGATATTTAGCGCGGTTTGCTTGAATATAGCTTATGAAATTCGTTCAAAACTTTCTGTTGCGATCGTGCACTTCGAGTTAGCCTAACATAGATCGTGTCAGACTATCATAGACTAGTATAGAGCTGATGTTGACACGCTAGCGACCTAGCGTGCCTTCGTGAGTAAAACTTACGACGTGTTGCATCTTCTTTCTTCTTCGACTTTGAACTTCTAGTTAGAATACACTCATATGATTCGCTCTATGCAGACTCATAACATTAGTTCAAAGCTCATTAATCTTGCTATCGATGTGTAGACGATATAAAAACAAGCTACACAACTCAAATCAGAAGTCGAATTCAGAAATTTTGACAGCAGAATCAGAACTCGAGCTCAGAAAGCTCGATAGAAACCAGAAATTTCTAAAGAAGAATCTTGATTCAAAATCAGAAATTTCGATAGAATCAGAATCGAAGAACACGAACGCGTTGTTCTTGACTAACTCTTTATTGAGCTCGTCATCAGGAACCAGAAATTTCAGCAGTACTCGAACTCAGAAAGTTTGATAGAGTAACATCAGAATTTCGATCAGCAATTTTCTACTCATATCATGACTAGAAGCTCAGAATCAGCGAGCATTGCTCGCTACGAACTTTGAAATGCTAGAAGAGAATCACTTCTATCACAGAATCGAACAGTTTCAGAAGAAGAAGACACAAATGCGTCGTCAAATACAGAAGAAGAGAACACAAACGCGTTGCTCTTTGATCACGAAATGATCAAGATCAGCATCAACACTGAACTGAATGCTTGAATAAGCACTCATGAAGCAGACGACATCGTTGTCTTTATCAAGTACATATGTCAACAGCACGACATCGAAATCAAGACTCACAATGACATGATTCAGATGTTAGAAGATGTCAACGAGATAAACATCACGTTGAAGATTACGCAGACGCGTCTGCAGAAAGAGAATAGAGACAAGAACGTGATTATACATCATCTAAAAGCTGCATCAAGTCGACAAAGCACTTCGATTTCTGAAGATTGATTCTCGAAGTCAATCAAGTTACTCGACTCATCTCTGTTTGAAGATTCGACGCAGAATGTAGACAATTGACTGTCTCGAATGCGAAATAAGCTGAAGACAAATAAAAATCATTTTTCTATCGAAGAGTTGAAGATTGCATACATCGAAAGTTGAGTCAGTGAAGCTGCGATCAAGCACATAGCTTCTCGCATGCGAAATACCTTCTTGAACTCGTTTCTAGAAGTCAAAGAAGTGCTATCGATTATTAATAAGATGTACGACGATCTCAATCATCATCATACAACTCAACGACAGTATTTGAAGCTGTATCAAAACAAGATCTTCTTTCATGAATTTTGAATGAAATTTCAGAGATTTAGTGCAGAACTAGAATACAATAACGAGACTCTACTAGATGATCTTCAGCACAAGATCAGCTCAGACCTTCAACGAGCAACGCTCAATGAACGAATCACGAATTTGAATGAGTTTGTCAACATCTGCATGCGAGTCGATGTTAGATTAATTGAATTGAACGCGCGATCAGTCGTCAAAGCATCAGCGACTCAAGCTGCTCGCTCTGCCTCTAACACATTGACTGCTCGACTCACGTCATCAGTTTCTTCGTGAAAGAAACTCAGAAGATCGAATCTTGATTTTATTCAGAAAGAGTTGTTTAAGAAAGAACTCTGCTTCAAATGCAAGAAGTCAGAACATAGAGCATATGACTGCTTCGAGACAACTCAAGTGCATGAGATTGCTGCAAATTCGAAAAACGATCTGTCTTTGTCAAAGTAGTGACTGAGAACGATATACTCATATTCTGTTTCATCAGCATGTCTGACGATTCATTTGATTTCAAGTCGTTCATTGTTGACGTCATCTTGAGTAGTCTAGAAAAGATATTCAGATTCTCGATTCTGATAGATACTGAAGTCACTGACATGATTTTCATCGATAAATCTTTGATGTCAGAGCTATGTGAACGCTTTGATATTCAGTCAATATCGCTGTCAAAATCAAAGTCGATTCGATCGTATGATGAAATCTCTGATCGAAAGTCGATTACACACGCTCTGTATACATCGATCATGATACAAGAACACAAGAATGA
>JAABUT010004454.1_pt1 | contig 11114 bp, 11 predicted proteins | sample 5559281 | NCBI WGS metagenome assembly JAABUT01 (sample SAMN10711880, study PRJNA513359) | rock metagenome | isolation source: Antarctica rocks | place: Antarctica: Victoria Land, Ricker Hills nord | collected 2016-01-04 | reverse complement strand
CCGCGTCTACGCCGAAGCGGGCGACGACGAGCCGGTGTCGACTGTGGCGGCGCCCAAGGCGTTGGCGCTGATCGCCTGGCAGGTGCGCAACATGACCCGTCAGCTCAACGACGGTCGCGGGTACTCCGGAGCGCAACTGGACGAACTGACCGCCATCGACAGCACCGTCCCGTTCTCGATCGTCGTGGCCGCGTACGTCAAATCCGGCAAGACCGCCGGGGCGAAGCTGTCGCGCGAGCTCATGGGCGGGCAGGACTTCCGTGGCCAGGCGCGCGCGCTCGTCTACCCCGCCACCGTGCTCGCGCTGCTCGCCGCCGACGAGTCGGGTGCCGCGCCGCGCAACGGAGCCGCACCACGGGATGCGCGGGTCCGCCAACTGGCCGGCGCGGCAGCCGTCACCGTCGGGGTTTGCGGAAAGTTGGCGAACTTCGTCGACCAGACGTTGCTCGACGTGACCAACGCGCTCAAAGCCGACGCGTCCGGCGGCGGAGTCCTGGCCTCGATCTGGAACACGGTCATCGACATTGCTGCCTTCCTGGCGAAGAAGGCCTTGGCGGCGCTGACGGCACCGGTCGTTGCCATCGTCCATGGCGCGCTCGCCGTGGTGGGGACGCTGTCGCTGTTCGCGGGGCTGCTGCTGCCGTGGAAGCTCGACATCGACGAGGACGAACCGGTGGCCAACTTCGGCGTCGAACCCGACCCGGGCACGCCGGTCACCGTGACCGCGCATGTGGACACCGACGCCGGCTTCACATGGCCGACGGACGTCGCGGAGTGTGCCGGACTCGCCGGGGTGACCCTGCCTGATCCCACCAGTGCCAAGGGCAGTCCGGTCACCTTCACGACCAAAGGACTCGACGGTCTCGCGACGGTGGGCAAGGCCGACGACGAGATCGGCGCGGACAATACCGCGAACCTGCACCTGACGACTGGTACCGAGAGCAAGAAGGACGCCACACAGGGCGACACGCTGGTCGAGACGTACACCGTCGCGGTCAATGTCGAACGCACTCAGATCAAGGACGTGCTGAAGTTCCTGACGGGCCTCATCACCCGGCAGTTGCCGGACCTGGTGGCCAAGGTGATGACACCGGTGCTCGACTACCTCACCGAGCCGATCCGGGCGAAGCTGGCGAAGCTCATCCCGGTGGACGGGCAGGTCCATGGCGCGACGATCGTGCACCACGGCCCGGCGAAGGACGAGCCGACCCCGCCGGCGTCCGCCGACACCTGCGCAGGCCTGGCCGACGGCACGATCCCCGACGGGACGTGGACCGGACCGATCAGGATCGTCGTCGTCGGAAGCGGCGCGGGTGCGCTCGTCCGGACCTACAGCCGCAACGGTGGCGGCAGGATGTCGGTCACGGTGCAGGACGGCAAGGTCACGCAGGGGACGTGGTCGGTCAAGTTCGTGTCGGTCGGGAAGTTCGTGAAACCGGGTGCGGCCGGACGGTTGTACCTGATCGGTGGGATCGCCGGCACCGTGAAAGGTTCGGCTGCCCGCCCGACGTTGTCCGGCAGTTGGAACTTCAAGGCGGCCGTGCATCTCGTCAGTCCGGTCAAGACCAACGTGCCGATCGTGGCGGACGGTACGGACACCGAGCACATGCAGATCGAGCGGGCGACGTGCGGTGCGGTCAGCGGGACGTTCATCCCCTCGTTCAACACCAACGCGGCCAACGCCCCGACCGGTGCCGGGGTGTTCAGCGGCACCGCTCGTTGGACCGGCGAACGGGTCTGACGACGCTCCGCGACCTGGTGATCAACTTGTGGACGCAGCGGTGCACAAACCCCGATTCGGGGGACAACCGGGCCGTTCTGTGGACGAATTGGTCGGGCGGCCCTGATCGACGCCGTTGAACGCTGTAGCGCGACGGGCAACCAGACGCCACCGTCTTCATGCTGCGCGAGAGAACCGACGTCGTGGGCGAACGACGCGCTCGCCGTGATCGTCAGGCCGGCCACCACCGCGAGGATCGTCGCGAAGGCCACCGCGGCGCTCACGCCGAGCAGGATCGTCCCGCCGAGTTCGAACGCGAGAAGCGGCGCGGCCGAGTTTGCGTACCGATCCGCACCGTCGGGACAGTCTCGTTGCCGGAATTGGCAGAACGCGCGACCTCGCGCGCTTGCGCGTCGTCCCAGATGTTGCGCCACGTTGCGGACACAGAGCGACGGTTCAATTCCCTGCGCAGCTTTGAGCAATACGGACAGCCGGGGCGCCAGAACACTTCCACGAGCTCGCCGGCCGCCCGCTGCTACTCGTCCTGTTCGTGGTCGTGCCGTTCTTCTTTATCACCAAAGCGATCGCCGCCACCCAACGTCTGCCGCGCGTGATCGGCCTTCCCGCCGGTGCCCAGGTGCTGACGAACATGCGCGATATCCACGGCGCGGTCATGGCCGCGATCACGGTGTCCTTCCTCGCCGGGCTGGTGGGGGTGTTCGTGATGCGGTCGGTACGTCAGGCGGACCGGCGACTGGTGGTAGCAGGCTTTCGGCCCGTCGAGGTGTTGGTGCCGCGCCTGTTGGTGCTCAGCGCGGCGACCGCGTTCGTGCTCGCCGTTTCCCTCGCGGTCACGGCGCTGAGCTTTGAACCCAACGGGTGGCTCGCATTCATCATCGGCAACCTGCTGGCAGGTCTCATCTACGCGATGCTCGGCGCGTTGGCCGGCGCCGTGTTGGACCCGCTCGGTGCCACGTACCTGATGCTGTTCGGGGCAATGCTCGACCTCGGCATCGTGCAGAACCCGATGTTCGGCACCGGCGCGCCACCGGCATGGGGCGCACTGCTTCCCGGGTACGGTCCGAGCCGCGTTATCGTCGACGCCGCCTTCGCCGACGGCTTCCACGCCTGGAGCGACCTCGCATTGAGCATCGGCTGGGCGGTGGCACTCGCTGTCGTCGTGCTGGTCGTGCTCGGGCGCGTAGTCGCGGTAGCCGGTCACCGTTCGACTTGAGCGCGCTCGGAGCGTGGAGGCGCCGACACTCAGCGCCGGGTCGACGCTGATGTCGACCTCGGCCCGTAGCGTGTACCCGATCCAGGTGATGCGGAGGTTGTCGACTGGTCCACTGCCTCGACCGACGCCACCGCAGCGGTGGCCTGATCAACGAGTTTCGGGTCAACCGTTACGTCGAGTCCGGTGCTCCGCCCGTGGCGAAGGTCTGACCTCGGGCAGCACGAAGGTCACAAGAGTGCCCAGGCGGATCGTTGGCCTCACCCGAAGGAGCGGGGGCTGGTGTGGACGCGCAGCACCCCCGGCACGGCGCGGGCCACCGCGGTGATTGTTTCCTGCCTGCGGCCGGATTCGCCGAACCGGCCGCGGATCGTGACTACTCCGTCGTCGACGCGGACATTCCAGCGGGCGACGTCGCCGCAGTAGTCGTCGAGGCGCGCAACGATGTCTGCGCGAATCGCCTGATCGTCGCGGAGCAGGGTACGCAGTAGGTCGCGTCGGCTCACGATGCCGACTAACTGCCCGCCGTCGACGATCGGGACGGCGCGGACGCTGTTGTCCACCATGAGAGCGGCGAGGTCGGCGGTATCGGCATTCTCGCCTAGGCAGATGACGGTGCTGCTCATGACGTCCACGACGCGGCGGGCGGGATCGGGTTCCTGGTGTTCGGCGGGCCGCAGGTGGCTGCGTGAATCGTGGGGCATCCGGTCGCGGATGAGGTCGAGCTCGCTGACGATTCCCACCACGCTGCCATCGTCGTCGAGCACCGGCAGTGAGGTGATTCGGCGCTCGGTGAGGAGCGCGGCGGCCTCATGTACCGAGGTGTGCGGGCGCACGGTCGCGACCGCGACCGTCATGATCTCGCGTGCCTTCATGGTGAGCTCCATTCAGCGGGCAGACGCGCCGCCCGGAATCAGTAAGGGCCGCGCGGATGGTTGGTGGGTAGGGCCCAACGAACCAGCCTCAGCAGGACTTTCTGCTCACGGGCCCAATGACGGCTGTTTGCGCTCGGTTTCGGCGGCCTATTCCAGTACGACTGATCCCTCCATATCTGACGGAACTCGGCTGCGAAGCGTGTCGCGGGTGCGCCGTCGAGACGTTGTGGTCGATGGTGACGGTCAAGTCGAGCAGCTCGCGTGTCTCGGTGCGTGCGTCGACCTCGAAAGGACTGAGCTCATCCGACCGACGACGGCGAGAGATGCGAGGGTGGCAGAGCAATGGCGAAGCCGTCGCCGCTGGCAAACATGCCGAGCGCGTGCCGAGACGAGCGCTTGGTCGACGTTGATGACGCCGCTGGTCGGGTACCGGCCGGCGTATCCGGTTGCTGTCAGTGCACCGGCCGCATGTCGGACGACGACCGGAGCGCGATGGCCGGCGGCGGCGCTGTTGCGTTGGCGATCGGCGGGCACGCCGGTTGCGAGGTGGTGGCCGCTGGCTGCGGTCAGAGGCAGTGAGCGAGTTCGTGGAATGCGACGCGTACCCGGTCACAAGTGGGTAGGTCCGCGGTGATCTCGTAGTGGCCACGTCGAAGGTTTCGCACGAAGGGGGGCCCGGCTGAGACGGTTCGCGTGGAGGCCAGTCGTTTCAGTCCCCGCATTGGTCGAAGCGTGGCCTTGCGTCGTCCGTGGTCGGCCTCGATGGCGTTGTTGGCATACTGCTCGGTGATTTGCCGGGCGGTCGGCTCGAGGTCGTCGATGATCCGCGGGTAGACCGGTGCCCGGTCCGCTGGTCACCTCGAGCGGCGATGGCCCGAACCGCAGGGCACTGGTGAAGAACAACCGTGTGGCCGCCGCATCGCGGCGGGTTGAGAGGAGCACGTCGATGACCTGGTCGTGCTGATCGACTGCACGGTAGAGGTAGGTCCAGCGGCCGGCCACCTTGACGTAGGTCTTGTCGACGAACCACCGATTACCCCTCGCGTGTCGAGCGGGGCGTGCAGCGTCGATGAACTCGGGAGTGAAGGTCTGCACCCACCGGTAGATCGTGACGTGATCAACCTCGATCCCGCGCTCGGCAAGCAGTTCTTCGACGTCTCGGTAGGACAGGCCGCATCGGAGGTACCAGCGCATCGCGACCGCGATGACCTCACGCGGGAACCGATACCCGGCGGGCGGGGCCGACGACGGTGGCTTCGCGTTGATCATCCGACCAGTGTCCCCACACCCTGCAACCAGTCAACGCAACAGCGCCCCCTCGAGTACCTCGAGGCCAGTTCTACCAGCAGGGCAACGCACGCGGCCTACTCTCCGGACAGGCCAAGCAGTACCTAGCCCAGGTTCAGAACCGCCGAGAACGGTGTCTACATGGGGGCGTTCGAAAGTCCGAAGACCACGGCTCAGGTGCTGGCAGCCGCCGGGCCATTCCTGGCCTCGCAAATGACCAAGATGCCGGGCGGTGCCCCCGGGACCGGTGGCGGCAGTACCGCCGGGACCCAGGACTCCGGGCTGCTGGCCGCTGGGGGTGCCGCGCTCTTGGGCGGCGCCGGTATTGCGGCCTATGTCGCCACGCACCGCAGCGCCGAAACTGACGCCGTCGACTGATCCGTTCGGCGGCCCGTCCCGTGAGAAATCTGACGGGGCGGGCCGCGTGGACCACTAATCGGGTGACTGAGCGAATCCGACTGGCGGGCGAGTTACGAACTAGGTTCTGTAAGGCTGGTTGATGCGATCATCGCGCCTTCCGGAACCGGTGAGAAACGCGCGCGGGCGGGACACGAGCTGCGCCGCCAATAGGGGTGAGCACTCGATGCCGAACTTCGAAACCTTCAGCCGAGGCCTGCGTCAACTCAAGGCCAACCCGCAGATCACCATCTTGCGGCGCGGCATCCTGTCCTTGAACAAGCCCGCACACTCGGCCCTCGGCTCACCCGACGCCGTTGAACTGCTCTACGACCCGTGCGAACGGGTCGTCGGGCTTCGTCCGGTCGACACCCACGCGGAGAACTCCTACGTCGTCCGGAGACCGCGCAGTGGAGGACGGGGTCCATTCGTGATCACGGCGATGGCGTTCACGAAGTTGTTTGAGATCGACACCACCCAGTCGCTGCTCCGCGACGCGTTCCTCGACAACGGTGTGCTGTGTGTGTGCCTCAACGACGCCGCCACCCCGGTCACGAGCAACCGGGCGCGGCACACCGACATCCCGCAGCTCGATTCCCCCGAACAAGAAGGTGCGACGGGCTTCGACGAAATGCAGTCTGTGCCCTAGCGAACCGACGAGGACCCAGTGACGGAGCGTTCAACTGATGATCACGGAACAGGGACCACCGTGCGAAGTCCTACGCCGCCCGCCACCCCGGTTAACCATCGGCCGGCCACAGGAGTGTCGAGAGCAGGGCTTGCGACCCGGCCGGCGTATGGCCTCCTCGACCCACCTCCACTGGCACTGTCGCGTTAGGCGATCCTGTGATCTTGACGCCGAAAATAGTTCGGCCGAGCCGTGTCCCGCTCGCAAAGATCCGCGAGTTCCGGGCCTCGGCGTGCCTGTGCGGAGTGCTCTATCCCATCCCTGTCGCCCCCGAAACCGGAAGAGTTCCGGCGTCAAGATCATCTGATCGTTCAACGCAACAGCGCCGCGGCGAAGTAGATGGCAAATCGCAATCCTGCACAATGCTGGTTGCACCCGGCACTTTCGAATCTTGCGCGACCAGGCCAGGTGCCGCGCACGCACTCGGATAGGGTGTCTGCCGATGCCTCAATTCGAATCATTCTCGAAGAATCTGGTCGCGCTCAAACGCGACCCGCAGGTCACCCTCAACCGACGAGGGACGATCTCGTTGAACAAGTCCGCGCATACAGCGTTGGGATCACCGGATGCCGTCGAACTGCTCTATGACCCCCCACAACGCTATAGTCGGCCTGCGACCGATGGATGCACGGGCAGGCAACGCCTACTTCGTACGGCCAACGGCTGGAGCCCGCGGGCCGTACGTGATGTCGGCGATGGCCTTCACCAACTTCTACGACATCGACACCACCCAGACGATGCGGTGGAACGCGCACCTCGACGAGGGGATCCTCTGCATCGATCTCAACGATGCCGCGACGCCGGTGACGAGCAACCGTGCGCGCGATCGACCGCCCGGCGGCGACGACCACCATCGCGACGATGTCCGTGCACTCGGCGAAGGCGACGACGAGCTTTTCGGCGGTCTGTAGAGAGGAAGATCCTTCAGGCAGGGCGCGGAAAGGGACCGGATGGCCCGCGGGTGGCTCACATCATCCAGTTGGTTCGGGCGGCGCTCGGGTCAACGACCCGCGAGTTTCACGGATAGCGGGGTGCATTGTGGGAATTCAGCAGCGGGTGATCAACTCAGGGCTGCGCGGTGCCGTCGCCGCGATGGCCATGAGCGGTACGCGAGCACTGACCAGCTCGCTCGGGCTCATTGAGCAGACTCCACCCGAGGCGGTATTGCATCAAAGCGCCCCCGCGATGATGGCGAAAGTACCGAGACAGCGACAAGCTGCTGTCGCTGAGCTGGCGCACTGGGCATTCGGCGTGGTTGCCGGAGCCGGGTTCGGGCTGCTGCCCCTCGCGGTGCGCCGCTACCGATGGGCTGGAGCCGCGTACGGCGTCGTCGTGCTGACCGGCTTCGAGGGTCGGCATCGCGCCGGCGCTCGGGCTGTCCCAGGCCCAACATGCACGCCCGGTCGAGCGTGTGATCTTCTTGGCCGACCATCTCCTGTTCGGCATCGTGCTCGCGCCGCCACAGCACCAACACGCATGATCCGGTAGGCGACAGCCTCGTCGGCCAGCTCGGAAGCGCGCCGACAAGAGACCGATGACCTAGGCAGCAAGGCAGTTCGTTCAGACGCCGGTGATCGTCAAGCTCGATCTTTGCTGAGCCTGCCGCACGGCTGGTTACCCAACCGAGGCCGTTCTCAACTGACCGAATGGGCAATGGCTACGCAGCACGAAGGTGCCATTCGCCGGGTGCGACGAGCCCAACCGGGTAGGTGTCGGTCGGTTGCGGTCTCGATGACGTACTCGGACGCGAGCAGCTATCGATCTCCCCGGATTGTCGCGACCGCCGAGCGTGGCGCCCGATCATCGAGTGCTCCGGGGCCTATCAATGACGCCATGGCCACCGAGCGCATAGGGCAAAGACACCCCGGTGAGCCGCGGCTGCCAGCCGCCGTGGCGGTCATTGCGGCGATCATGCTCTACGCGGCATTACCCAACGACCTGTTGATCGGGCCGCGCTACGTCGTACCCGGACTCGAGCTAATCCTATTCGTACCCCTCGTGCTGGCAAACCCGCGACGGATGAGCAAGCAGAACCGCCTCCTGCGTCGGCTCTCGATCGGGCTGCTGCTGCTGATCGCGGTCTCGAACATCGCCGCGCTCGTCCTACTGATCCGCTCGCTGGTCACCGGCCAAGCAAAGGTAGGGGGACAGCTACTCGGCGCCGCCGGACAAGTCTGGCTCACCAACGTTCTAGTCTTCGCCCTCGCGTTCTGGGAACTCGACCGCGGCGGACCAGTCACCCGGGTCCGCGCGCCACGCCCACGACTACCGGCGGCCGACTTCCGCTTCCCGCAAGACGAGGACCACGACGCGATCAGCGAAGTCGCCCAACGCTCCTCGGCCAAATCAGGATGGGCACCCGGATTCATCGACTACCTCTACGTCTCGATCACCAACTCCTCCGCCTTCAGCCCCACCGACACCATGCCACTGTCGGTCCGCGCCAAGCTGCTCATGGCCGTCGAATCGGTGTCCGCCCTGACCCTGTCCGTTCTCGTCGTCTCCTTCGGCGTCGGCCTGCTCAAACACTGACCGACCAGTCCTCAGTTCGACCGGAGCTACGGCCCGCATACCGACCACGTCCGCGCAGGCGTGCTTGACAACCATCAATGAATGCTTCGAAGGTGCCCTGGGTGGGTAGATCGCCGCGAGTTAGGAACGCAGCTCACGCCAGTGTCCACGATCTGAGTGACTCGCAATGAGGTCCCACGAATGCTGCAGCTCTACCGTCTCGGCGCCGGGTCCTCGTGGCGCTCCCGCTACCCGCATGCCGGCGCGCTGCTCACCCAGCCCATCCAGCCCCGGCTGATCGCCGACCACTGGAACGACCTGCTCCGCCTCGTCGGGTCGATGAAGTTCGGGCACACCACCGCCAGCCTGCTCATCGCCAAGCTGCACGCCAGCAGCCGACAGAACTCGCTCGCCCGAGCGCTGCAGGAGTACGGCCGGCTCGTGCGCACCATCTATCTATGCCGCTACGTCGCCAGCGAAGAGCTCCGCCGGCGCGTACGGCGGCAACTGAACAAGGGTGAGAGCCTGCACGCGCTGCGCCGCGACCTGTTCTTCGCCCACCAGGGCCACGTCCGTCGGCGCCACCTCGACGACCAGGTGGATCAGGCCCTCTGCCTGACCCTGGTCACCAACGCCGCAGTCCTGTGGACCACGACCTATCTCGGCGACGCGCTCGACGCCCTGCGCGCCGACGGCTACCCCGTAACCGACGAAGACGCGGCGCACCTGACACCCGCGCAGCACGACCACATCAACTTCTACGGCACCTACTCCTTCGACGTCGAAACCGAACTGCGTCGCCAGGGACACCGACCGCTCCGGTCACCGGCTGCCTGAGTAGGCCCGCCATGCCGAAGGGACCAGATTCGTTCCGCTGCTAAGGGAACCCCGTGATGAGCGAACTGTCCCAGGCGCGCAGGGCCTACCGGCGGGCCTGCGCCGCCTACGAGCGGGCGGTGCAGGCGTCGGCACCGACTGGGCACGTGCATTGTGAGGCTGAGCAGGGCGCACGAAACGACGCCGAGTCTGCGCTGCGGGCGGCGTGCTGGCGGGCAGGTGTACGCCTCCCCGCAGTGGCGCAAGTGTCAAAGCAGTAGCCCTCCGGCCGCGGCTGCAGATCGCTAGGCCGGAGGGCGGCCGGTGAGCAGCCGGCGGCGGGTGTGTTCGTAGAGGCCGTCGAAGAGTCGGTCGGTGACCCTAAGGGTGGCCTCGTCGCTGTCGCTGGTCAGGGACAGGCCGCGGATCAGTACGTCCAGGCCGGCGGCGATCGGTGCGTCGAACTGCTCGTCACCCAGGTCGGCTTCGTGCACGATGCGCCCGATCTCTTCCAGCACCGGGTCGGCGGTGAGCTCGTAGCGGGTCAGCGCGGTTTCGAAGGTGCAGCGGCCGTGGTGATGGCTCAACGCGACGCCGCGCATGTCGAAGGCGGTCGCGCCCGGGGGTACCTGGGTGGGGTCGGTGACGAAGCTGAACTCGGCGGCGGGGTCGATGAAGCGTCGGATCAGCCACGCGCACGCGGCCCGATCGACGTGCACCCCGGCGCGGGTGGCCCATTTCATGCCTGGGCGCTCGCGGACTCGAGGGCGGCGAGGTCCTCGACGGCGTGGCGGGCGGTGTCGCGCGCGGGCGGGGAGAAGAAGTCGCGCGCCTCGATCCGGTGCAACTCCCGCTGTAGGCGGGCCGCGACGCGGCGCCGGGCAGCGGGATCTGCCGCGCGGGTGTCGGCTGCTTCCGCGGCGGCGCCCGCATACTCGGCGGCGATGGCCGCGTTCATTTTGGCCGTGATCATGGCCAGCCCGTCCGCGTCGGCCGGGTGGCCGAGCCAGAGCGTCGCCTCGCCGGCATGGTCGATGACCTCCTCGGCGACCCATTCCAGCGCCTCGCGGGTGCGCGGGTCGGCCGGCAGCGCCACCAGCCCGTCGCCCAGTTGGGCGACGCCGAGGCGTTTGAGGGTGCGCCACACGCTCGAGCGGGGGGTGGAGGGCACCCGGGGCAGCCGGTAGGCCAGCAGTACCCACTGCTGCTCGGGTGTCGTGGATGCCATTGCATCAGGATAGGCGTCGATGCGACCCTGGTTGCTTATTCGCGACCGTGGTTGCAGCATTGAGAGATGAGTCGCGGCACCGCACGACTGCGTCGAGCCGTCACCCGGTCTGCCCCGGTGCAGATCCTGCTGTTCATCGTGGTCGTCGTGGTCGTTCTGCTGGCCGGTGAGTATCTGGGTCTGTTCCCGGCATGAGGATGCGATGACCCGCCCGGCACGGCTCGGGCGTGATGCGAACCTGCTGATCGCGGGGCAGGCGGTGCGGGCGGCCGGGTACGGCTTCACCGCGGTCCTGCTCGGCGCGTTGCTGGCTGCCCGCGGGTACAGCCATCTGCGGGCCGGGATCGTGCTGACGGCGGTGA
>JAABUT010004452.1_pt1 | contig 11116 bp, 9 predicted proteins | sample 5559281 | NCBI WGS metagenome assembly JAABUT01 (sample SAMN10711880, study PRJNA513359) | rock metagenome | isolation source: Antarctica rocks | place: Antarctica: Victoria Land, Ricker Hills nord | collected 2016-01-04 | reverse complement strand
CACTTCGTGCCTGAAGCGTGACCCGTCACGCGACTATGCCGACCTCCTAACCCATCTCAGTGCCGATGACCTGCACCATCACAGCAACTGTCGGCATAGTCCGAAGGTCGGCATAGGACATCACCAAGCTGCACGGGCCAGCGAAATGGACCTACTACTACCTGTACTCGATCATCGACATCTACTCCCGGTACACCGTCGGCTGGATGGTCGCGACCTGCGAGTCCGCGGCCCTGGCCGAACGGCTGCTGGCCGAAACCATTACCAAACAAGGAATCCGCCGTGACCGGCTGACCATCCACGCCGACAACGGTTCCTCGATGGCCTCCAAACCCGTCGCGTTCCTGCTCGCCGACCTCGGCCTGACCAAGTCCCACTCCCGACCACACTGCAGCAACGACAACCCCTACTCCGAATCCTCCTTCAAGACCCTGAAGTACCGGCCCGACTTCCCGGCCACCTTCGGCTCGATCCAGGACGCCCGACAGTTCTGCGCCACATTCTACCGGTGGTACAACCACGAACACCGTCACTCCGGGATCGCGATGAACACCCCCGCCGACGTCCACCACGGCCGCGCGGAAAGCGTCCGTCAAGCCCGAGCGAGTGTCCTGGCAACCGCGTTCCAAGCCACTCCCGAACGCTTCGTCCGCAAGCCACCCGAGCCACTCCCCCTACCGACCGCAGCCTGGATCAACCGACCCGACCAGCAACAACAACCAGCTCAATGAACCCAGCAAGAACATGACCCGAACAGGTTGACAGACATCCCATCCCGAGATTTGTCAAGCGGCTGCGTGCTGGGTGTCGGTTCGGTGGTGCTGCCAGGCGACGTTCTCGTTGTAGAGGGTGCCGGTCTTGAGGCAGCCGTGCAGGATGCCGACGAGTCGGCTCGCGAGCTGGCGTAGCGCGGCGTGGTGGCCGATGTTTCGGCCCCGCAGCGCGTCGTAGTAGGCCCGTGCGCCGGGTGATGCGCCGAGGGCGGCGAAGGCCTGCAGGTGCAGCGCGGCGCCGAGGCGACGGTTGGTGGCGTAGCGGGCCAGCACCACGCTCTTCTTGCCCGAGGCGCGGGTGATCGGGCTTTGCCCGGAGTAGTTCTTGCGTGCACGTGCGTTGGCGAACCTGTCCGTGTCGTCGCCGAACTCACCGAGGGTGCGCGCGGCGAGGACGACCGCGAAGCCTGGCTGGCTGAGGTAGATCTCAGCGTCCGGGTGCCGCCCAAAATGCTCGGCCATCACCTCGTTCAGTCCCGCGATCTGCTTGTTGAGCGCGGTGATGATGCCGACCTGTCCGAGGACGACAGCCGAGTAGGCCTTCTGAAGGGTCACTGGTTGACGCAACGCCGGGGCTCGCAGCACCGCCAGCAGGGCCTCGGCCTTGGCCTCGACGTGGTGGCGGCGAGCAGCCCGCAATGCGGCAACCAGCTGCCCGCGAGTCAGCTTCGCGGCCTGGTCCGGGTTCGGCGCTCGCCCCATCACCGACAGAGCATCCGGTGCCGCTAAGTCCTCAAACGCCTGCACCGCAGCGGGAAAGTACTGCAGCAGCGCGGATCGCAGTCGTAGCACCTGCCGGGTCCGTTCCCAGACTGCGGTCTGATGAGCACGCGCCAACAGCTTGATCGCATCAGCCAGATCGCTGTCCCCAGCGACCGGACGGTGATGATCACGATCGAGGCGCACGATCTCGGCCAGCACGTGCGCGTCACCGGCGTCGCTCTTCGCCCCCGAGGTGGAGTGCCGCTGCCGGTACCGCGCGGCCGACAGCGGGTTGATCGCGAACACCTGATACCCGGCTGCCCGCAACGCGGTGACCCACGGGCCCCGGTCAGTCTCTATCCCGACCACCACTTGAGCGGCCACCTGCTCCGGCGGCAGCTCCGCACAGGACAAAGGGGCATGCTGGGCCACCAGCGCGTGCAGCCGGGTAACGCCCTCCAGGCCCTCAGGCAACCGGACCCGCGCGAGCCGACGACCGTCCTCGTCCTCGATCTCGAGGTCGTGATGATCCTCAGCCCAGTCATCTCCGATGAACAACACCTGCGACTCCTCCCGATAGCCGAACACGAAACAGCACCCGGAGACCCCTGCAACCTAATGATCAAGTGCTCACGCCGAGGCGGGCACGACATCCCATCAGCAGTCCAGTCACCGGCGAACCGGCGGGCGCACGGTCTGTCAATAGGCCTCCGAAGGGGCCGGATTCAGTGAGTGCTGACCCGTCGGCCGCTGCTGCAGCTGAGCCTCCCATCGAAGCCCGCTGGTCTCAGTAGATTCCGTTTCTGCTGATGGTGCTGACTTCATCGACACCATCGTCGCGCAGACCTGCCCCAACGCGGTCCGGGTGGCCGATCCTTTCCATGTCGTGAAGTGGGCCACCGAGGCCCTCGACGAGGTGCGCCGAGGAGCCTGGAACGACGCACGTGCACTGGCCCGAAAGGAACCCCAACGCGGCCGCGGGCGACCACGAACCGACGCACCGCCACGGCCGGGAAGCGAACGGGCCAAGGCGCTCAAGGGTGCCCGCTACGCGCTGTGGAAGAACCCCGAGAACCTCACCGACAACCAGCAGATCAAACTCGCCTGGATCGCCGCGACCGACCCGAGACTGTATCGGGCCAATCGGGCCTACCTGCTCAAAGAAGGACTCCGGGTGATCTTCGCGATGCCCCACCAAGACGCCGTGCGAGCCCTCGACCGGTGGATCAGCTGGGCCCGTCGCTGCCGGATCCCGTCGTTCGTGAAACTGCAGAAGAGCATCGTCAGACACCGAGGCCGGATCCTCGCCGCGATCGAACACGGGCTCTCCAACGGCCTCATCGAATCGACCAACACCAAGATCCGCCTGATCACCAGAATGGCGTTCGGCTTCAAGTCCCCCCAGGCCCTCATCGCCCTCGCCCTCCTCAGCCTCGGCGGCCACCGACCAACCCTCCCCGGCAGGAAATGACCCACAGATCAGTCAGGAGAGCCGGTTTGGTGGTTTGGGGCGCTGCTGAGGTGCAACACGCCGTTCCCGCATAGGTTCTGAGCTGTCTTAAGGTCCAGAACCAGTGTTGCGGAGAACGGCGTGCGCGATGTCAGCCTATGGCGTGCCCTTTTGGGTGTGGAGAAGACCGCTATTGAGCGGGTCGAGTTCGACGAGGACGCGGAGCTGCTCGTGGCCCGGGTGCGTGCGGTGCGCCGCGCGCAAGGCCGGTGTGGGCTGTGTCAGCGCCGGTCTCCGGGCTACGACGGCGGCGAGGGTAGGCGACGGTGGCGGACGCTGGACCTGGGCACGATCCGGGCGGTGCTGGAGGCCGACGCGCCACGGGTGACCTGCCGCGAGCACGGGGTGGTCGTCGCGTCGGTGCCGTGGGCGCGGCACGGCGCCGGGCACACCTACGCCTTCGATGAGACGGTCGCGTGGTTGGCGACCCAGTCATCGAAGTCCACGGTCACCGCGTTGATGCGGATCGCGTGGCGCACGGTGGGCTCGATCATCACCCGGGTGTGGGCCGACGTCGACGCCGGCGGTGACCGCCTCGACGGGCTGCGCCGGATCGGGATCGACGAGATCTCGTACGAGAAGGGCCACAAGTACTTGCTGGTCGTCGTCGATCACGACGCACGCCGGCTGGTGTGGGCCGCTCCGGGACGCACCAGTGCCACGGTGCGCCAGTTCTTCGACCTGCTCGGTGCGGACCGGTGCGCCCAGATCACCCACGTCAACTCGGATGGCGCGGACTTCATCGACACCATCGTCGCCCAGGCCTGCCCGGGCGCGGTGCGGGTAGCCGACCCGTTCCATGTCGTGAAGTGGGCCACCGAGGCCCTAGACGAGGTCCGCCGCGAGGCGTGGAACGACGCCCGGAAACTGGCCCGGACCGAGCCGAAACGCGGCCGCGGACGTCCCCGAGCGGACGCGCCCCCGCGGCCCGGCAGCGAGCGCGCGGTGGCGCTGAAGGGCGCCCGCTACTCGTTGTGGAAGAACCCGGAGAACCTCAGCGAGAACCAGCAGATCAAGCTCGCCTGGATCGCCGCCACCGACCCGAGACTTCATCGGGCCTACCTGCTCAAGGAGGGCCTGCGCACGATCTTCGCGATGCCCTACCACGACGCCGTCCAGGCCCTGGAGAAATGGATCGGCTGGGCCCGCCGATGCCGTGTCCCCGCGTTCGTGAAGCTGCAGAGAAGCATCGTGAAACACCAGGCCAGGATCCTCGCCGCGATCAAACACAACCTGTCCAACGGCTTGATCGAATCGACCATTATCTGGAGGCCGCGAACGGATGTCCTCGACGTCGCTGATGGGCCTCACAGCGGCCGTCGGCGACACGTTATCTGGAGCCTGTCGCTGACGTCCCACACGTCGAGGTTCTGTGGGAGTACACCGGAGACGGCTCGATTCCTTGCCGATCGAGTCGTGCTCGGTGGAGGGCGGTCTGGTGAGGGCGCAACGGCTGGTGATGCCGGTCTCTGGTGTGGAGTCTTGGACCGTGCTGGACGCCTCGTTCGCGACAGTGGCCGCGGCGGAACGGTATCTGGCCCATCTTGCCGCGATCGAGCGTTCCCCGAACACGGTGCGTGCCTACGCTCACAGCCTGGCGTTCTGGTTCGAGTTCCTCGGGCTGCGTGCGGTGCCATGGACCGGCGCCGAGGTCGACGACGTGTCCGAGTTCGTACGCTGGCTGCGGTCCCCCGCGGTGAACGTGATCGTGCTGGACGCCTCGGCCGCGCGGCGGTCTGAGGCGACCGTCAACCGGCATCTGGCCGCGGTGTTCGGGTTCTACGACTTCCATGCCCGGGCGGGCGTGTCCTTGGCCGACAGCCTGGTGGCCTGGCGGCGGGTGCCGCGCGGCTCGTTCAAGCCGTTCCTGCACCACGTCACCAAGGGCCGCCCGATCCCGACCCGTCCGGTGAAGCTGAGGGCGCCGCACCGGCTGCCGGCCACGTTGACGTTCGAGCAGGTCACCGTCGTCCTGGCTGCCTGCACCCGGTTGCGGGACAGGTTCCTGTTCGCGTTGCTGGCCGAGACCGGGATGCGGATCGGTCAGGCCCTCGGACTGCGGCACGTCGACGTGGTCTCGCGCCGCCGTGAGGTGCGGATCGTGCCGAGGCTCGACAACGCCAACGGGGCCCGGGCTAAGACGACGACGATCACCACCGTGCCGGTCTCCACGGCGTTGATCCGCCTATACAGCGACTACATGCACACCGAGTACGGCGAGCTGGACTGCGACTACGTCTTCGTGAACCTCTGGAGTCATCCGATCGGTCATCCGTTGCGGTACGACGCCGTCGCGAAGCTAGTGATCCGGCTGCAGGCGCAAACCGGGATCATGTTCTCGCCACACATGTTTCGGCACACCCGAGCCACCGAGCTGGTCCGCGCCGGGGTGCCGATCGAGGTGGTGTCCAAGCTGTTGACCCATCGGTCGGTGACCACCACCAGCGACACCTATGTGCACCTGAGTGTCGACGACGTGCGCAACGAGCTCGTCCTCGCCGGGATCTGGCCCGGGCTGGAGCCACCGCGATGAGCCCGGCAACCGCTGCGGCCCGCCTTCCTGCGGACCCGCCGCTGACCACCTTGCGCCTCGCTGTCCGTCCCGGATTCGATGAGGACCTCATCCGGATCGACCCGGACGACCCGGTCTTCGCCCGTGGCCGCTGCCAGGTCCACAGCTGCCAGCGCGGCGCGTGGAGCACGTTGTTGTGCTCGGCACACTACAACCGGTGGCGGCTGCACGGACGCCCGGACCGGCAGGCCTTCCTCGCCACCGCCGGCCCCGTCCACGCCAAGGCATTCGCCCGATGCGTGGACATGTTCGACCTGCACGACCTCCCGGAGCAGCTGCGCCTGGAGATCGCCTACTCCATCCAGTGCCGCCACGACGACCGCTCGGTGCGGCTGCTGCCGACCATGATCACCCGGCTCATCCGCCTGATCGCCGGCTCCGGCGTGGGATCCCTGCTCGACCTGACCCTCGAACAGTGGGCCACCCTCGCCGAGGATGCCGCCACGGACCCCGGCGGGCGAACCATCGGGCAGCTGCGCTACGCATGGCGTCACCTGCGGGATCTGGCCGACGGCGGCGACATCGAGTCGGAGTTCGCCGGTGACATCTGGCGTGCCCGGGTACTCGGGATGCCGGCCACCAGCCCTCCCCAACAGGTCCGTTTCGACGGTCTCCGTCAGCCGTGGCTCAAGGATGCGGTCAAGAGGTGCTCGCGCTACCGGCTCGGCGCGGGCAAGACCTTCGGCACGGTCAGCATCGACGAACGGGCCCTGCGCTGGTTCTCCCGGTTCCTGTCCGAGCAGCACCCCCAAGTGACCGACGCGGCAGGACTAACCCGCGAGGTCCTCGAGCACTACCTGTCCTGGATCACTGCCGCGGCCGCGCTGTCCGGCAACACCACGAACACCTACCTGGTCATACTGCGCGGATTCCTCGACGCCTGCCACCGGCACCGCTGGCTGCCCGGCCTCTCCTCGCGCGCGGCCATCTGCCTGGACGAGCTGCCCGCCCGCCCGAGGCCGTTGCCGAGGTTCATCCCGGAGTTCGTCATGACGCAGCTGGAGGAGCCGAGGAACCTCGCCCGACTCCCGGATGAGACCACCCGGCATCTGGTCATCCTGATCATGGAGACCGGATTGCGAGCCAGGGACGCCTGCGTGCTGCCGTACAACCCGCTCATCCTCGACAGCGTCGGCTGGCCCTGCCTGAAGTTCTTCAACACCAAAATGGCCACCGAGCAACTGATTCCCTTGTCACGGAAGGCCGCCGACGCCGTCACCGAACAACAGAGCCATCTGCGTGGCCGTTGGCCCGGCGGCTGTGATCAACTCTTCCCCTCCCCGCACGCCAACCCTGACGGCACCCGCGCCTTCCAGTACGGCACCCTCCGGGCACGACTGCAGGCGTGGCAGCGCGTGATCGACCTGCGCGACGAGTCGGGACAGGCGGTCACCGTCACGGCCCACCGCTTCAGGCACACCCTGGGAACGCGGCTGATCAACAACGGCGTCCCCCAGCACGTGGTTCAGAAACTGCTCGGGCACGCCTCACCACAGATGACCGCCCGGTACGCCACGCTCCACGACACCACCGTGCGGGCCGCGTTCGACGACTACCAGCGCCGCCGCGTCGACATCACCGGTGAGCGCCTCGACTTCGACCCCGACGCGCCGACCGCGGACGCCGAATGGGTCAAGCACAACCTGGCCCGGGTACAGGCCAGCCTGCCCAACGGCTACTGCGGCCGCCCGCCACAGCAGGACTGCCCGCACCCCAACGCCTGCCTGACCTGCCCCGACTTCCAAACCACGCCGACGTTCCTGCCGCTGCACCGGCGCCAACACGATGACACCCTGGCGCTCATCGACCTGGCCGAGCAGCGAGGCAACGCCCGCCTCGTCGCAAACCACCGCCAGGTCGCCACCAACCTGCAGCGCGTCATTACCGCCCTCGAAGCCCTCAACCCGCCAGGCAGCCTCTGATGCCCGGCCCCAACGGGCACCTCGCCGCCGCGACCGAGCGACGGGCCATGGCTGCACGCGACCGGGCCCACTGCGCCCTTCGGCGACTCGACCGCCAAGGCGAACCGGTCACTTTCGCCACCGTCGCCGCCGCCGCCCACGTCTCACGAAGCCTGCTCTACCGCGACCCGACCCTGCGCGCCGAGATCGAACGCCTGCGCCGACCGGCCCGACCCACAGCGCCGCGACTGCCCGCAGCCCAACGAACCACCGAGGCCTCGTTCCAGCAACGCGTGGAGAACCTCCTGGAAGACCTGCGAGCACTCCGCGCCGAGAACCACCAGCTTCGCGAGCAGCTCGCCACCCACCTCGGTGAACACCGTGCCACCGCCGTCCCAGGCCGCACGACGAGTGCCCGACCCCCGATGGGACCACCGTCGAGGACATGTCCCCCACACAAACCCGCAGGTGACACCCCGATCGGCGGTCACCCCTCCAGATAAGCACCAACACCAAGATCCGGCTGATCACCCGGATAGCGTTCGGATTCAAGTCACCCCAAGCCCTCATCGCCCTCGCCCTACTCAGCCTCGGCGGCCACCGACCAACCCTCCCAGGGCGCAAATGACCCACGGATACGTCAGGAGAGCCGCAAGCCCGCCGAGAATACAAGGATCTCTGACGTGAGATACCAACTGAGACAATAACTTTCGTTAAAGAGCGAAGGCGAGGCCCGCGTCACTTCGGCCCGAGTACGCCGTCTGCTGTCTCGCAGCCTGCACGTTAGCGGCAGTTGGTTCCCCAGCGTGCCGCTGGTCGGCGGTCTCAGATCCGCGCCGCACTCAACCCGATGACTCTTCGACATGAAGTGGCGCAGGCCGACTTTCATGGGAGGGTCTTGACGTTGGCCTTATTGGGGCTTGGCGATCGGCCCTGTGTCCCCCGGCGCGGTCGACGTCGGCGGCTCAGGCCGCCTGGTGTCCGACTCGCCGGAGGTGTGGCCCTGCATCTCGCCGAGGTCCGCCGGACCCATGGCCCGTGCCAGCGTTCCTGGGTCGGCCTGGGGTCCTTCCGATGGAGCGACGTCGGGGTGGTGCAGGTCGAAGGCCGGTCGCTCGGAACGGATCCTCGGGATGCTGTCGAAGTTGTGTCGCGGCGGCGGGCAGGAGGTGGCCCACTCGAGCGACCCGCCGTAGCCCCACGGGTCGTCCGTCTCCACCAGCGGCGCGTAGCGCCAGGTCTTCCAGATGTTGTAGAGGAACGGCAGGGTCGAGGCGCCGAGGAGGAACGCCCCGGCCGTCGAGATGATGTTGGCGGTCTGGAACCCCTCCTCGGGCAGGTAGTCGGCGTAGCGACGGGCCATGCCCTCGATGCCGAGCAGGTGCTGGATCAGGAAGGTGGTCTGGAAGCCGATGAAGAGCATCCAGAAGTGGAGCTTGCCGAGCCTTTCGTCGAGCATCCGGCCGGTCAGCTTGGGCCACCAGAAGTAGAAGCCGGAGAACATGGCAAACACCACCGTGCCGAAGACCGTGTAGTGGAAGTGCGCCACGATGAAGTAGGTGTCGGTCAGGTGGAAGTCCAGCGCCGGGCTGGACAGGATGATGCCCGTCAGCCCGCCGAAGAGGAACGTGACCAGGAAGCCGATCGACCACAGCATCGGCGTCTCAAACGTGAGGTGACCGCCCCACATCGTGCCGATCCAGTTGAAGAACTTGATGCCGGTCGGCACCGCGATCAGCATGGACATGATGGCGAAGAACGGCAGGAGCACCTGGCCGGTGGCGTACATATGGTGCGCCCAGACGCTGACCGACAGCGCCGCGATGGCGATCGTCGCGAACACCATGGTCTTGTAGCCGAAGACCGGCTTACGGGAGAAGACGGGGATCACCTCGGTGACGATCCCGAAGAAGGGCAGCGCGATGATGTAGACCTCGGGGTGGCCGAAGAACCAGAAGAGGTGCTGCCACAGCATCGCCCCGCCGCTCTCGGCGTCGAAGATGTGCGCACCGAAGCGGCGGTCCGCCCCGAGTCCCAGCAGCGCCGCGGCGAGCACCGGGAAGGCGATCAGGACCATGATCGAGGTGATCAGCACGTTCCAGGTAAAGATCGGCATGCGGAACATCGTCATCCCGGGGGCCCGCATGCAGATGATTGTCGTGATGAAGTTGACCGCGCCGAGGATGGTGCCGAACCCGGCCAGGGCGAGCCCGAACACCCACAGGTCGCCGCCGAGACCGGGGCTGTACGTGGCGTTTGAGAGCGGCGCGTAGGCGGTCCAGCCGAACGCCGCCGCTCCCTGAGGGGTCAGGAAGCCCGCCGCGGCGATGAGGCCGCCGAAGAGGTACAGCCAGTAGGCGAACATGTTCAGCCGCGGGAAGGCGACATCGGGGGCGCCGATCTGCAGCGGCATCATCGCATTCGCGAAACCGGCGAACAGCGGCGTCGCGAACAGCAGCAGCATGATCGTGCCGTGCATCGTGAACAGCTGGTTGTACTGCTCCGGGCTGTCGACGATCTGCAGACCGGGGGCGGCGAGCTCGGACCTGATGAGCAGCGCCATGATCCCGCCGAGCAGGAACCAGACGAACGACGTGATGAAGTACAGGTTGCCGATAACCTTGTGGTCGGTCGTGGTGAGCCACTTGACGACGGTCTGGCCCGGCACCGCACGGGGAGATGGGGGCCCCGCCTCCTTGGTGGTGGGGGTGGTGGTGGTGTCCTCGACGGTGCGACTGGTGGCGGTCATCACACCCTCCTAGCGATGGTCGGGAGTTGCTGGGCGGCTGTGGGCTCGCGGTTAACCGACTTCGGGCTCTTTCCCCTCTGGCCGATCTCACGCAGCCCGCCGGTGAGGGCCACGAACCTGCCCGGCAGCACCCGCACCCATGGATCGATCCCGCCCGCCGACACGGAGCCTGGCCCATGTGGTCGGGTCGACACCCCCCGGTCCGCCGCGCCGGAAGACCGTTCGGTGACTCCGGTGGGAGCCCCGACGGTGGGAGCGGGCCGGTTTGGTGGGGGTGGCCTGACCCGTGGTGTCAGGCATGCGTCTGCCCCGCCGGGGTCGCCGGCATGGCGACCTCGATGCCGCCGTCGATGACTCGGACTGGGGACCGGGACCGGACGGGTGGCCGGCGGTCCGGTCGGGACCCCGCCCGCCAGCTCGAATCGCGAGCCGTGCAGCCAGCATTCGACTTGGCTGTCCTCGACGTCACCGTCGGAGAGCGCGACCTGTCCGTGGCTGCAGATGTCGAGCAGGGCATGGACCCGCCCTTGGCTGCGGGCCAGACAGACCGGGTACCCGGCCAGGTCGAGGTGCACAGCCGTCTCCTCTCCCAGCTGGGCCAGGGGACCGGCTGGAACCCATACCACGCCGACGCCGGCGCTCAGGGGGGACTGATTCCATCCGGTACTCGCTCGGCGCTCGGTGGTGGGACAGCCGACCACGGTCTGCACGAATCCACCAGGGGTGAACGCCGCCGCGCCGGATGACCGGCTGGGCGCTCGGGACCGTGGGCCGCACCAACTCGTCCCCCTCGTACAGCACCACGAACCCGGGCACGACCTTCTCCTGCTGAGTGTGGCTGGAGAAGACGAGCTCACCGCTAGGGGGACGACCAGAGCGAGCGAGCTGCGGTGATCGTACTCAGGCATC
>JAABUT010004450.1_pt1 | contig 11123 bp, 9 predicted proteins | sample 5559281 | NCBI WGS metagenome assembly JAABUT01 (sample SAMN10711880, study PRJNA513359) | rock metagenome | isolation source: Antarctica rocks | place: Antarctica: Victoria Land, Ricker Hills nord | collected 2016-01-04 | reverse complement strand
ACCGATTCGCCGAAGCCGTCGACACCAACATCCGAGAACACCGGCTGATCGCATGAAACTTGACTCAGGAACACAAGACCAAGAACCCTAGCCCTCTAGTAGGAGGGCGAGCCCGCCGGCGAACGCTAGTGCCGGTAGGTTCCGCCGGGCGGCGCCGACGGCCTGTTCGCGGGCCTGCCGCGGATTGCCGGCCACATCGCGGGCGGTGCCAGCCAGCCGCCGCCCGGTGGCGGTGAGCTGCTCGACCGCCTCCTGGCGGCTGGTCGGGGCGACGCTGCGGGCCTTGCCCAGCAGGGCATCTTTCTTGGCCGTTGCTTTGTCCTTAACCCGGGCTCGGACGTTCCCCTTGTAGGTGATGGCGTCCGCGGTCTGGCTCATCCGGTCGCGGGTGGCTTCTATCTGGGACCGGATTTCGCTTGGGTCTTGGCCCACGCGACGTCCTCCTTCACCGTGTCGATGGTCTGCTCGGGTTGGGCGGGGGCCGCCTTACGCAGCGCCGCCCGGCCGGCCAGCGCCAGCACCGCGGCCAGCAGCGCCAGGAACACGGTTACCGCGAGGGCCGCCACCCAGACCGGGAGGGCGAGGGCGAGCACCGCGATCAGGAACGTGGTGAACGCGCCGAGCACGGCCAGCCCGATCACCGCCGCACCGACCAGCAGCACGGCGCCCTTTCCGGCTTGCTTGGCCTTCTGGGTCAGCTCGGCCTTGGCCAGCGCGACTTCCTGGCGGACCAGCGTCGAAGTTTCCTGCGACAGCTCCCGCAGCAGCTGCCCGACCGACTGATCATCACCGCCGCCCGGATCGCCCGACGAATGCGGTGGTTGATAGAAAGTGCTCATCGCCAGCTCCTCCCTCGGTTGTGTCTTCGGTGACTACCGGTTACCTCGGCCCTGGCGTGGTTCCCATCAGGACAGGCCGTCGATGCTGGGGTCGGTGCCCGGGTCGGGGAGGGTGCCGACCGGGCCGGGCGGCATCTGCGGGCTCAGCGGTGACCCGCCGGCCTCGCCGGTCGGGTCGGCGGCCGGGTATGGCGGCGTCTCGGTACTTTCGGCACCGGCGCTGCTGGCCCGCCGGCGCAGTGTGGCGGTGCTCGCAGTTGCGCGCTGCCCCCACCGCCCCGGCGCGGTTTGCAGTTTCTCCTCGGCCAACGTCTTGACCCGGTTCCCGGCCTGCTTTACCTGCGGGTGCTGCGCGAGTCGGGCCGCGGCCTTGGTCAGCTGGTCGTACCGCTCCCGCCCGGCCCGGGCGCCAAGCAGGTAGCCGGCCCCGAAGCCAAGCCCGGCGGTGAGCTTCCCCATCACGTTGCTCCACCTCTTCTGCAGCTTCTCGCCGCTGTCGGAAACTAGGTCGGGTACCGACCCGACCACCGCACCCACCCGCTGGGCGCCGGCCACGCCCGGGTTGGCCGCCCCGGCTACCCCTGAGGTCACCGCGGCGCTCAGCCGGCCCGCTCGGCTGGCGGTCCGCTTCACCGACCCGGCGCCGGCCCGCCCGGCGGTGGCGCCGCGTTGCCCGCCGATAGCCGCCGCACGGGCGCCAGCCGCGACCACCGGTGCCGCCGCCGTGGCGGCCCGCCCACCCGCCTCTGCCGCGGATTGCAGGAACGGAGCAGTCCAGCCGGTGAGCTGCCGGCCGCGGGCGGTCAGCGCGGCCGTAGTAGCGCCGGCCATCCGCGCGGCCCGGTCGGCCGGAGTCACCCGACGCCGGACCCGGAGCCGCTCGGCGGCGACAACCGCGCCGACCGCGGCGGCTAATACACCGGCGAACAGCAGCAGCGGGCGCAGATTACGCACCCACAGCCGAACCTCGCGCCCCGGCGAAGGCGTCACCTCCCACGGGGCGCCAGAAACCTCCGGCCCAGAAGCCACAGAGGCCGGCGTAGGGATATCGGTCGGTCCGTCCGGTCCGCCGGCGGGTGGCAGCCTTCCCGCGGCTTTGGCGAACTCCATGCCGTAATGGCGGTAGAGCGCTGCCGCTTCCACCTGCGACACCCGGCCGGTCTCACCGACCGTCGGCGCCGCGGCGACGTCGGCGTAGTCCACCGCCACCCGCACCACCCCGCCGGACTCGATCGCATCGACCAACGGGACGAACACGGCCAGCCCATCGAGCTCCACCCACACCCACTCCGGCAGATCGGTGGCTTCGTCGGCGACCACCGCCGTACACGCCCCGATCGGCGTCCCGCCGCGGTCGACCACCGACATACCAACCCACCCCGCGGCCACACCCCGCTCCGGCAATGCCATGACTACCTCCACCCGATCTTTCGCCACGTGGACCTCGGACTGACCCAGGCGCCAATCTGGTCAACCGATACCCGCCCGCATCGCCTTGTCCGACTACCATCCGACCCGCCGACGGCCCCGGCCAGGACCCGACGGCTGCTGCGCCAGGGGCGACCTTGAGACGACGAGCGAGAGTGCGCCCACGAGCGGCGGCCGTCGGGCCGCTCGCCGTCCCATGCTGCCGCCGGGTGTCAGCGCCTCTTGTTCCTGGAGTCGTCGGTCGTCGTCCGGGCGTCGCCGTCGACGTCGACGTGTTCCTTGCGGACCTCTTCAGAGACGGTCTGCTCCTCGGTGACCTGCTCCTTGCCGAGGCGGACCCGCTCCACCGGGACGGTCTCCTTAGCGACCACCGGGCGCTCCTCGGTCAAGACGACCTCGTGCTCGGCCTCGCTGAGGTCCGGGCCGCTGGTGGCATTGCCCCGGTTGGCCTCGGTGATCGGCTCCCGTTCCAGGCGGGCCTCTTCGCGGGTGGTGGTGACCGGGACCTGCTGCTGCTCGCTCACCACGTACTTGCGTAGCCGGACCCGGCCCTGCTCGACCTTCTCGGTGCCGACCCGCAGCCGCTCCTCCGAGCGGGTCATCGCCTCATCGGTCGTCGGACCCGAGGTGTCGCGGGTGCGGCCCGTGGTGGCCGTGCCGGTGGTGGTGTCGGCATACCCGGTGTCGCTGCCCGGCCCGGAATACTCCATCGAGTAGTGCCGGTACAACTGCGCCTCCTCATCCCGAGACAGGTGCCCGCCCGCCACGTCGACGCTCGGCGCGTCGGTCACCATCGACTTGTCAAACGGAACGGTGAGCCGGTCACCGTCCCAGCTGGCGTTGCCGATCGGGACGAAGTTCTCCTTACCACCGAACAGCCCGGTCGACACGGTCACCCATTCCGGGGTCCCGGTCTCATCGTCGAGGAAGACCTGCCCGACCTTGCCGATCTTGTCCCCGCCCTGCCCGTACGCGGTACCGCTGATCAGCTCAGCTGCCTGCTCCTGCGAAATCATGCTGTCCCCTCTCGTGGTGCGGTGGACGTGGCGTACCGGTCGGCGGACGCCGCCGCTGCTCGTCGGCCGGGAAGATCGGCCCGGTCCAGCTGCTGGGCCTCGGCTGCCCCGCGGCAGCCGGCCGCAGAGCGGGCTACTCCTTCTCCGCTTACCCGCAGTTGCTTCGTCTGCTGGTCGAGCATGGCTTCTCCCTCCATGCACCTCAGAGCCGCGCCGTGCGTTCGATCCGGAGTCACTGTCTCACGAACGGTACATGTGGAACAAGGGCACCCCCCACGATGCTTGAGAGCCTTGGATGGGGAGTGACAAGGTTCGAAGAGTGGCACAGTACGGGACGCCCGCGGCAAGACGGGACAGGTAGGGCCGAGGATCGGATGATCCGCTCCCAAAACCATCAAGCGGCGGCCGCGGACTCTCCGTTTTGCGGATGGCAGTGGTCGCAGATGGCACCGGCGACATGCCGAGGGCCCTCCGATGGGAAGGGCAGCGGTTCGCATCGGGCTAACGGTCGGCCAGCCTCCGCAGGGGTACCGATACATCCGCACTGACGAACGACTACTACGATGGAATCTAACTTGAGTGACCCCGCGGGTAGTAGCGAAGAGCGTGACGCCGCTGAGGGTTGGCGTGCGGTCACCCGGGCCGATGCTGTCGCCACTCGCGAGCGCCTCCTCGAGGCTGCGGCCGCGCTGGTTGGCGACCGGCGGATGAGCATGATGGAGGTGGCGGCCGCCGCCGGGGTCGGCCGCTCGACGCTGTACCGCCACTTCCCGACCCGCCAAGCACTCCAGCAGGCCCTCCAGCAGCGCGCAACTGACATGGCTGCCCTGCTCCCGGCACCGACCTGGCGGGTGGCCACGATGCCTTTCCGGGCGCCGGGCCGGCTCGGCCGCGACAACCCGCTGCCCCTTGAGGTAACGCACGTCCTCGACGAGGTGCCCCCACATCTGGTACCCGACCAGCTCGTGGCCGAGGCGCGCCGCGCCGCCGGCGTGCCCGTCGCGCTCTACGTCGCCGACATCGACGGCTCACGGTTAGTTCGACTCGCCGGCTCCGAAGACTTCCCCGCCGAGCTCGAAGCACCCCCGGCGCTCGGCCCGGAGATCGTGCCTGAGGGCCTACCCGCCTTCCAGGCGCGGCTGCGTCAGAAGCTCCCCGGCTGCGTAACCGAGCCACTGTGGCTGCGGGGGCGGATCACCGGTCTGCTCCTGTGTATCGGGGCACCGATCACACCACTCGATGACATCGCCAAGCAAGGAGCCGCTGCCCTGGAACTCGCCAACGACTACACCGACTTCATCGAGGCCGCGCGGCGGCGGAAACCACCAACACCGGCCGCTGAAATCCAACAAAACCTGTTCCCACCGCGGATCGCCCGAATCGCCGGCGCTCAGATCGCCGGCGGTCTGCTCCCGACCTACGAAGTCGGCGGTGACTGGTTCGACTTCGTCGAAAACCGGGACGGCGCCTGGCTGGCGATTGCCGACGCCGCTGGAACCGGTCCGAACGCGGCCGGGCTCGGCGCTGCGGCACTCGGTGCGTTACGCGCCGCCCGTAGAAGTGGCCACGACCTCGAACAGGCGCTGCAGGCCGTGCACCAGACGGTGCGCCGGCTCGGGAACTCCGACTTTTACGTCACCGCGCTCTTCGCCCGTTGGCGCGCCGCCACCAGCACCTTCACCTGGGTCAACTGCGGCCACCCGCACGCCTACCTGGCCGACGTCGACGGCAACGTCAACCAACTCGAAGGGCCGATCCACCCGCCGCTCGGCACCGGCGACGACGACCATGCCCCGACTTTCACGCTGACCGAACGCCAACTGACGTCCCACCAGCGGCTAATCCTGGTAACCGATGGGATCACCCAGCGGCGCACCCAAGGCGGTGGGAAGTTCGGAATCGACGGCATCCGCCGCGCCGTCACCGCGGCCGAGCACCCAACCGCAGCAGCGACCGCGATGGCCATCCTGCAGGCCGTCACCGACTGCTGGCGGGAGCCCCTGGAGGACGACGGAACCGTCGTCGTGATGAGCGTCGCGTAGGCACTCCAGCCCCCATCCTGGCGGACCGCCACGCCGCCCGTGAACCTGGCCGCAGCTCACCCGAAACCAGGCCCGACCCGCCCCGCGGCCCGTCCAGACTGGAAGCGGACGTTGCCGCCACTGTCCCGTCCAGTTGAACATTGCGAGAGATCGCCCGCGCGACGGAGTTTCGCAAGGTAGATCTGGACGGTCCAGGCCGAGGTCGTCCACCCCTACCTTGCGAAATTCGGCGTCGTTGCGGCTAGCCATGTCATTCACAACTTCGGACCAACCCCCTCATGGCGAGCGGTACTCGGTTGGGAGCGGTGGGAGAGGTCCCGAGCTAAGGAGCGACTCTGGGGCCTTCGGCGCGGAACACGATAACCGTGCTTCCTGACGGGGCGTCGACCTGATACGCGTAACAGCCGGGAGCTTGCACGCGGGTGTAGCTGGGGTAGTCGCGCCATCCGCCAGGCGTGATGGGTGTCTTCGGTGCGAGCACCAGTTCGCTGACGGCTGGGTCGCTGAATCGGAGACCCCGCGGCCCGTCGAGTTCGCGCCCACGCACGAGGACGGCGCCGTTGACGGCACTGTCGGCCGCCCAAAGGACCTTCTGCCCGCCCCAGGACTTATCCGTGAACGCGGTGGCCTGCGCAGGTCCTACGTATTGCAAGACGCCCCGCGCTGAGAGGCCGACTGGTCCAGCCGGCCCGGTGCCTTGAACGATTCCCAGGGCCGGGTCTGGCTGGTGTCGCGACAACGTCACCGGACATGGCTGACCTGGGCGGATGGTCGGCAGCCGTAGCGGACGGTGCAACCCGGCGAGGGAACTTGACGGAGACGACGGCTGAGACTGTGTTGCAGTGGGCGACCCAGTCAAGGGCTCCGTCTTGCTTTGGCGTGAGGTCGTGGCGCTGGCTGTGCAGGCGGCGAGGATCGACGCGGTGACGGCCGCGGTGGCGGTCAAGCAGAATCGGCCCGATCGGGGCATGCCGTCAGTATGAGCCAGATCTCGCAAAACCCAGTGCCGGCCGCGCGCCAAGCCGTCCGGGGGAGGTGGCCGTGCTGATCGAGGTGCTCGACGGCGTCGAGGTCAATGACTCGCTCGAGCGACTCGTCGCCGGCGTATGCGTTGATGAGTTGCCGCTCGACGTGCGGCCGGCGAGCGTCATTGCCGCGGCGGTCGCCACGACTGTCAATCGGAGTCGGCCCGATCGGCCCGAGACGTCAGTATGAACTCGTCTGGGCCGACTCGGCGCCTGGCGATCCGCCGCCGACTGCGATTGTGGTGCACGGTCCGATGGCCACTGAAAGACGGAAACGAGATATGCGATTGCTTAGCATATCTCTGGCCTTGGGGGGCCAGAGATGGCAGCATCGCGGCAGCGCCTGAGCGACCCGGCGGGGTCGACAGGCGGGTGGGTGGACGTCCCGACCGGGCGCGGTCGAGACGGAGGCAGGCTGAGGACAGGGGAGCCGATGGCCGAGGACGCCGAGGACGCCGAGGTGGCCGAGGGTGGTGCGGTGGCCGTGACCCGGCATCGGGAGCACCGGTTTCCGGGGCGGCGGCGGCCGGTGCAGGTGCGGTTCGCCGAGGAGGAGTACGCGGCGGTCGCGCTGGCGGCGGGCCGGGCCGGGTTGACCCCGACCGGCTACGTGGCGGCCACGGCGCTGGCGGCGGCGACCGGGGCGGTCGGGCCGGCGCCGTCGGAGACGCGGGAGGCGTTGGCGGAGCTGGTGGCGGCGCGGGCGCAGGTGCGCCGATTCGGGGGGAACGTGAACCAGGCGGTGGCGGCGCTGAATGCCACGGGGGAGGCGCCGGTGTGGCTGGGGCAGGCGGTGGAGCTGGCCGGCCGGGCGGTGCGCCGGGTCGACGAGGCGGCGGAGGCGCTGATGCGGCGCCGCCCGTGACCGTCGACTGGCAGTCCGTCGGTGGTGGTCGGTGATTGCGAAGGTGTGCCCGCGGGGGAGGCGGGTGGCCGGGCTGATCCGCTACCTGTACGCGACGGGGCCGGCGCAGCAGGAGGGCCGCGGCCGGCGCAACCCGCACGTCGACCCGCGGGTGGTCGGCGGGTTCGACGACCCCAAGGTGCTGGAGCCGGGGGTGGGGGAGGACGGGCGGCGGGACTTCCGCCGGCTGGTGTCGCTGCTCGAGCAGCCGCTGGCCGCGGCTGGGGTGGGGCCGGAGAAGCGGCCGGTGTACCACCTGGTCATCGCGGCTAGGAAGGATCCGGAGACGGGGGAGCTGGTCGACCGGCTGCTGTCCGACGGCGAGTGGGCTGACATCGCCGAGACGTACCTGGACCGGATGGGCCTGGCGCCCCGCGGTGACGACTTGGGGGTGCGGTGGGTCGCGGTGCGGCACGCCGACGACCATGTCCATGTTGTGGCGACGCTGGCGCGGCAGGACGGCAGGCGGGTGTTCCCCCGCAACGACTTCTGGCGGGCCGGGGAGGCCTCCCGGGCGGTGGAGGCCAAGTACGGGCTGACCGTCACGGCGGCCAGCGACCGGACCGCGGCGAAACGGCCCAGCTACGCCGAAACGGCGAAGGCTGCCCGGCGGGGGCAGGCGGAGCCGGCCCGGGACACGCTGCGCCGCTCGGTTCGCACGGCGGCCGCCGGGGCGGGCAGCCTGGCCGAGTTTCTCGAACGGCTCCGCGACGACGGACTGCTCGTCCGGGAGCGGCTCAGCGAACGCAACCCCGGGCAGGTCACCGGCTACGCCGTCGCCCTGCCCGACAGCCTTGATCCGGGTGGGCAGCCCATCTACTACGGCGGCGGGAAGCTCGCCGCCGACCTCACCCTGCCCAAGCTCCGCCTCCGCTGGCATGTCGAAGTGCCGGCTGACGGCCGAAGTGGTCCTGGTGACGACAGGGTGGCGGGCGCGCAGTCGGCGTCCAGGTCGAGGACTACCAGTGGCCCTTGCCAGGAAGGGGCGGGGGAGGACCGGCAGCGCCTCACCGGCGAGGAGCGGGTCCGGATCTGGGAGCAAGCGACCGCCGCTGCGGCCCGTGCCACCGAGCAGGTCCGCGCTGCCGACGGCAGCAATTCCCGGTCCGCGGCGGATGTCGCCTGGGCCGCCTCGGACTTCCTGGCCGCCGCCGCCCGGGTCGTGGAAGGCCACGGCGGCGGGCCGCTGACAATCGCCGCCGTCGAGTACGACCGGGCCGCCCGGGAGCTGTGGGGCCGCATCCCACCGCCGTCACAGGCGGGCCAGGGGCTCCGCAGCGCGTCGGTGCTGCTTACCTCCGCGCGGTTCGTCGGACGCAACGAGACCAAGCAGCTGCTCGCGCTGCTGGCGCAGCTGGCGGCGCTCAGCGACGCCGTGACCCGGCTGAGGGAGACCCAGGATCGGGCGGCGCAGGCCGCCGCAGCCCGGCGCGCCTCGGAGCAGCTACGCCTCACCACCGGGCAGCGGGCCGCTGGCCCGGCTGGTGCGGCAGCAGCAACGGCGACTCATAGGCGAGGGGCGGGAAAGTCCTTCGACGCCGGTCCGACCGAGACACGGCCGGCCCACGGGTTGACAGGACCACGCCACGGACCCCGCCGGTAGACGATCTCTGAATACCCGGAGGTGGTGTCGCGGGGCGGCGAAGGGATGTTCTGCATCGGTCGCGGCTCGTGACTCGCGCCTCGGACGCTCTTGTGCTGCTACGCCGGGGGACAGCGCGTTGAGCGCGGCTGCGAGGGCGATGAGGCGTGAGCCGGTGTTTTGCCAGTTGTTCCGGAAGGCCGAGGAGCGGCAGGTCGTGCGCAAGGTCTGTGGTTGCACGGGTGACGCGGTCGCACCGGTGGTGCCCAGGATGCAGTTCTACGCCAGCGAGCAGGGCGGCTGGGGCGGCTTGGGGACGGCATGGTCGGATAGTTCACCGCATGTCCTGCCGCCCGGGGGCGGTCGGCGGCCTCTTAGATGAACGCGGTGGTGGTGAGGCCGAGGAGGGCGCAGACGCCGAGGGTGCGCAGCACCGACCACTTCAGCCGGAAGATCATGACGGCGGCGGAGAGGCTGATCGCGAGGGCGACGGGTCGCAGGGTGGTCGGGTCGGGGAGGTCGACGTGGATGGGTCCCCAGTTGTGCCGGCCGGTGTGGGTGAACAGCGTGTGCACGGCGAAGTACACGGCGAGGTTGGCGATGACTCCGACGACGGCGGCGGTGATGCCGGCCAGCGCTGCTGCCAGGGTGTGGTTGCCGCGCAGGCGTTCGACGTAGGGGGCGCCGAGGAAGATGAACAGGAAGCACGGCACGAACGTCACCCACGTTGTCAGCAGGGCTCCGATGATGGCGGCGACCCACGGGTTGAGGCTGCCGGGGTTGCGGTAGGCGCCGACGAACGCGACGAACTGCACCACCATGATCAGCGGGCCGGGGGTGGTTTCGGCGAGCGCGAGCCCGCGGACCATCTCGCCGGGTGCGAGCCAGTGGAACACCTCGACGGCCCGCTGGGCGACGTAGGCCAGGACGGCGTACGCGCCGCCGAAGGTGACGACGGCGGCGCCGGAGAAGAACAGGCCCTGCTGGGTGAACACGCTGCCGGTGCCGGTGAGCAGGGCGACGGCGACCAGGGGCGCCGCCCACAGGGCGAGGCCGACGACCAGGATCCGGGCCGCGCGTCGGCCGGTGGGACGTTCGGTGTGTAGGGCGTCGTCGGAGATCACCGGGGCGGGCCCGTCCGGCCCGCCGCTGTGGCCGCCGGCGGCGGCCATCACGTTCGGGGCGAGGCGCCCCAGCGCCCACCCGACCGCGGCGGCCGCCGCGACGACGACGGGGAACGGGACGGCGAACACGGCCAGCGCCAGGAACGCCGCGACGGCGAAGGCGACCAGGGCGGGGTGCGCCAGTGCCCGCTTGCCGACCCGGATGACGGCTTGGGCGACGATGGCGAGCACGGCGGGGGCGAGCCCGGCGAACAGGGCGGTGATCGCTGTGGTCGCGCCGAACCCGACGTAGACCGCGGACAGCGCGCACGACACCGGGCAGCACGAACAAGATCCCGACCACCAGGCCACCGCGGGTGCCGTTGAGCAGCCAGCCGATGTAGATGGCGAGCTGCTGGGCCTCCGGGCCGGGCAGCAGCGTGCAGTAGCTCAGCGCGTGCAGGAACCGCTTTTGCCCGATCCAGCGCTTCTCCTCCACCAGGACGCGCTGCATCACCGCGATCTGCCCGGCCGGGCCGCCGAAGGTCTGCAGCGAGATCGCGAACCAGGTCCGCAACGCCTCGCCGAACGGCACCAGGTCGCGGGAGGCGACCGGCGGCGACGGCGCCGGCCCGCCGACGGACCCGTCAGGGGTCGGGTGGTGCTGCTCATCCGGGCAGCTGACTCCTTCGTAGGGGGGTCACGCGGGCTCGCGGCCCAGAAGCAAACTGCGGCGGTGTACCTCGTACAGAGCGTCGAATATGGCACCTGGGCCTGGTTCGGGGTAGGGGTGGCAGCGGGGTTGTTGCCGCCGCTTACTTTGCTGGCTCTCGTCTGGTGTCGGGCGTCGGTGCGGTGCGCCGCATGTGCGCGGTTACTGCTGGGAGTACGAGGAGCCAGACGGCGGCGAGGAGCCAGCTTCCGACGATGTCGCTGATCCAGTGCACGCCAAGGTAGATCCGGCTGAGCGCGACGAGCAGCGTCCAGCCCGCCAGGGTCGTCCAGATGGCCAGGCGGGTGAGCCGGTGTTGGACCAGGTGGTAGGTCAGCAGCCAGGCCAGGCTCCCAGCCACCAGGGCGCTGGTGGCGGCATGGCCGGAGGGGAAGCTGTAGCCGTGTACCCGCACCAGCTGGTCGGCTTGGGGTGGCCGGCTGTCACTGACCAGCGTGGATAGTCCGAGGCG
>JAABUT010004449.1_pt1 | contig 11124 bp, 9 predicted proteins | sample 5559281 | NCBI WGS metagenome assembly JAABUT01 (sample SAMN10711880, study PRJNA513359) | rock metagenome | isolation source: Antarctica rocks | place: Antarctica: Victoria Land, Ricker Hills nord | collected 2016-01-04 | reverse complement strand
CCGCCACTGCATCCCAACCCTCCAGCCCAAACCAACCGGAGAGCTTCGAATCCCAACGCAACACCAAGCGCAAGCTATTTTCTATTCTGGTCAGCCTGAGAACGCTCTAAGCAGGCTCATCGCCGCGCTGGGCCAGGGACAAATCACCGGAGTGGCAAACAACGTTCGCTTCATGAAGGCTGCATGCGCGCATGCAGCCTTTCACGCCGGTGACATTGATACCGGGTTCCTCGATCGATACCGCACCGAGTTGCTGGCAACTGCCAACAAAAACGAGGGCGTGCAATAAACGTGCACAACAGCACGGGAGAATAGACGTATGTCTTGGCAGGCTGAATTGGACGAGACCGCCCGACGACGGGCCATGACGGCTGAAATGGGTGGCCCGGAACGGGTAGCCCGGCAACGGAACGCCGGCAAGCTGTCCGTTCGCGAGCGCATCGATGGGCTTCTCGATGCTGGGAGCTTCAAGGAGGTTGGCAGCCTGGCCGGGCATGCCACCTACAACACCGACGGAACACTGGGTGGAGTGACTCCTTCATCCTTTGTCATGGGCCGCGGCCAGATCGAGGGACGCCCGGTGATCGTTGGAGGAAACGATTTTACCGTCCGCATCCCAACCGGGGATCCCGCGCAAATGCGCAAGAACTTGGCTTGTGAGCGAATGGCCGCCGAGTTGCGGCTGCCGCTTATACGCCTGATCGATGGCTTTGGCGGATCGGTGAAGACACTAGAACAGATCGGCCGCACCTACATTCCTGATAATCCTGGATGGGAGCTGATATTAGCGAACCTGGGGAGGGTCCCTGTAGTTGCGCTGGGGCTCGGCACCATCGCTGGACTGCACGCCGCGCGCCTTGTTGCAAGTCATTACTCGGTCATGGTGCGAGGTAGCTCCCACATGTTCATGGCTGGCCCGCCTCTACTGGCGCGGATGGGACAAATCTACACCAAGGATGAGTTGGGCGGTGCCGACCTGCAGGCGCGGGCAGGCGCGGTGGACGATGTGGTGGACAGTGAGGCCGAAGCCTTCGCGCGGGCTCGTTCATTTCTTTCGTATCTACCGAGCGCGGTCGGAGAGCTGCCACCCCGGACAGAGCCGCAGGATGATCCGGCACGTCGCGACGCATGGCTGTTGGACGCGATTCCGCGGGAACGTCGCAAGGTCTACGACGCGCGCAAGATCATCCGCAGTCTGGTGGACCTTGACTCTTTCTTCGAAATGGGGCGGGCGTTCGGCGGCTCCGTCATCACGGGTCTGGCGCGCCTGGATGGTTGGCCGGTCGCAGTCATGGCCAGTAACCCGCACGTTTATGGCGGCGGCTGGACGGCTGCCACCTCGCAGAAGGTAGCGCGTTTCGTGGATTTCGCGACGGTATTCCACCTGCCAGTCGTGAACCTCGTCGATATTCCGGGCTTCGTCATCGGACTAGAGGCGGAAACGGCAGGGACAATCCGCCATGGCGCGCGTGCCCTCGCAGCGGTTTACCAGGCACAGGTTCCGTGGTGCTCGGTGATCCTCCGAAAGTCCTTCGGCGTAGCCGGAGCTGGGCACACCAACCATTCGCGCGCGCAGTACCGTTACGCCTGGCCCTCCGGCGATTGGGGATCGATCCCGTTCGAGGGTGGCATTGAGGCCGCGTATCGCGCCGAGATCGGGGAGGCGGTCGATCCCGACGCCAAGCGTGCGGAGATCGAGGCGCGGCTAAGCCGGCTGCGTTCGCCACTGCGCTCCGCGGAGACTTTTCTGATCGAAGAGATGATCGATCCGCGCGATACAAGGCCATTGCTGTGCGAATTTGCCGGGCTCGCAAGCCGGCTGAGGGATCCTGGCCCGGTTTCATTTGGGGTCCGGCCGTGACGTCGCTGTTGGCTGCCATACTAGGTCAAGCCAACATCGCACCAGACGAGTAGAGACTGCCGGAATCGGTTGAAACCGCTTACATGGAGACCTCAGGATGAAGGAGTGGCCAGTCACCTCCGAGCTGAATGCACGGGTGTGGATGATTAACATTGCCGTCGGCGACCGGGTGGAAGCGGACGACACGCTGATGGTACTAGAGTCGATGAAGACGGAAATCCCCGTTAATGCGCCTGGCCCAGGCGTCGTCGTGGAGATCCTGGTCGTAAGCGAAGAACTAGTAGCAGAAGGCCAGCCGTTGGTGAAACTCGGACCGTAGTGGCCTGATGGTCCCTGAAATACGCTGGTATTTCAGGGACCATCAGGCCATCGGAATTAAACAACTCGTGTCTCAAGAATTCACCTATGAATTCATAAACCAGGACATTAGTGTTCCGGCCGATACAGAGGATTCCCTAGTCGGCTCGGCTATGCGAGTCTGTCCTCATGAGGACAGGAATTGAGGTTCATATCACGCCCGAGGATCGGGCGCGGCTAGACAAGGTGGTGGCGGACCGTAATGCGGCGCAGAAGCACGTGTGGCGGGCGAAGATCATTCTGCTGAGCGCGCTTAACGCTGGCACGATGGAGATCGCGCGGAAGGTTGGGCAGTCCAAGCCCACGGTATGGCGCTGGCAGGAGCGGTTCGCCGCCGAAGGTGTTGACGGGCTGCTGCGAGACAAGACGCGCCCGCCTGGCAAGAAGCCTCTGGCGGAGGCGGTGGTTCGGCAGGTCGTGACCAAGACGACGACCGAGAAGCCGCCGGGGGCGACCCACTGGTCTGCCCGGGCAATGGCCAAGGCGGCTGGGATCGCCGTCAGTTCGGTGCAGAAGATCTGGCAGGCACATGGCTTGAAACCGCATCTGCTGCGTAGCTTCAAGCTGTCCAACGACCCGGCATTCGAGGAAAAGTTGGTCGATGTTGTCGGTCTGTATCTGGATCCGCCGGACAAGGCGTTGGTGCTGTCAGTGGATGAGAAGAGCCAGATCCAGGCTCTCGACCGCACGCAACCGGGCCTGCCGTTGAAGAAGGGCCGAGCGGGCACCATGACGCACGATTACAAGCGGCATGGCACAACCTCGTTGTTTGCTGCGCTTAACGTGCTGGACGGCACGGTCATCGGGCATTGCCTGCAGCGCCACCGCCATCAGGAATTCATCCGCTTCCTCAGTGTCATCAACGAGCGGACGCCAAAACATCTCGACCTGCACTTGGTCGTCGACAACTACGCCACCCACAAGCACCCCGAGGTGAAGAAGTGGCTGGCCCGGCACCCTCGCTTCCGACTGCATTTCACCCCAACCTCGTCGTCCTGGCTCAATCTTGTCGAGCGCTTCTTCGCCGAGATCACCCGCAAGCGCATTCGCCGCGGCGTCTTCAAAAGCGTCACAAACCTCGAAGTCGCTATCCACAGCTACCTCGTCCAGCACAACGACCACCCCAAGCCGTTCGTCTGGACGGCCAAGGCCGCCGCTATCCTCGCCAAGGTGCAGCGCGGGAAGCAAGCCTTGGAGTCAGAACACTAGCAAGCACAATGCAAAACGCCTCGGCACGCCGCTTTCAAATTGCCGCTAAATAACCGGTTGCCGCAGGTGACAAGACACCAGATGCCCGGCGGCGACCTGCTTCAGGGGCGGACTCTCGACTCGGCATTGGTCGAACACAAGGGGACAGCGGGTGTGAAAGTGACAACCGCTCGGCCGGTTGATCGGACTTGCCACGTCTCCCTGAACGATGGTCCGGAGGCGCTTGATCTGCGGGTCGGGTATGGGGACCGCCGCGAGCAGGCTTTCGGTGTAGGAGTGCAACGGGTTGGCGAATAGCTCCCGCTTGTCGGCGAGTTCGACGATCCGTCCAAGATACATGACTGCGACACGATGGCTGATGTATTCGACGACGGCCAGATCGTGAGAGATGAAAAGATATGACAGATTGAACTCTTCCTGTAGGTCCCGGAGCAAATTTATAACCTGCACCCGGATGGACACGTCGAGTGCGGAGACGGCTTCATCGCAGATAATGATCTTGGGATTGAGTGATAGCGCGCGCGCGATGCCGATACGCTGACGTTGTCCACCCGAGAACTCGTGCGGGTAGTTTTCCATCTGCGCTTGGCGCAATCCGACTTTCTCAAAAAGTTCGGAAACACGCTCACGAAGTTCCGATTTCGAGAGAGCCATGTGAATCCGGAGAAACTCACCGACGATATCGCCTGCTTTTTGGCGTGGGTCCAGGGACGATGCCGGATCCTGGAAGACGATCTGCATCGTCCGCCTGTGCGGGCGGAGAGCGCGGTTTTTTAAATGCGTGATGTTCACGCCGTTCAATTCTATGCGTCCGCTGCTGGGCTCAAGCAGGCGAAGGATCGTTCTGCCAGCCGTGGACTTGCCGCAACCGCTCTCGCCGACAAGTCCCAGCGTTTGTCCATGCCCGATCTCGAAGGAGATGCCATCCACCGCATGGACATGGGCCGCCACCCGTCCAAAAAGGCCGGTACGGATGGGAAAGCGCTTCTCAAGGTCCGTGACCTTGAGGACCGGAGGCGCCGGCGGGTCGACGGTGGGGATGATTTGCGGGTTGTTCATAGTTTGTCGGCATTCCAACAGGCTGACCAGTGGCGCCGACCGACTTGCAGGAGCTCCGGAGGGACCTTGCGGCACTTTTCTTCGACAAGCGGGCAGCGTGGACCATAGGTGCAACCCTGCGGCAGCTCCGACAACGACGGTACGATACCGGGAATTTCGGTTAGCCGGGCCTGGGCGAGGTCATCCCCTTGGACGCTCGCTCCGAGCCTCGGAATCGATTTCAGCAGCCCCAGCGTGTAGGGATGCCGGGGACGCGCGAACAAATCGTCGACCGGAGCTTCCTCGACCTTCCGGCCCGCATACATCACGATCACGTCGTCGGCGGTCTCGGCGACGATGCCGAGGTCGTGGGTGATGAGGATGACAGCGGTTCCGAGCCGGCGTTGAAGCTCGCTGATCAGTTCCAGCACCTGTGCCTGTATGGTGACGTCCAGCGCGGTCGTCGGTTCGTCGGCGATGAGCAGCCTGGGATTGCAGGCCAGCGCCATTGCGATCATCGCTCTCTGGCGCATGCCGCCGGAGAGTTGGTGCGGGTACTCGGTCGCGCGCCGGGCCGGCTCGGGAATTTTGACCAAGGCGATCATCTCGATGGCCTTGGTCCTGGCCTCGGTTTTGGTCAGCCCCTGATGCCGCCAGATGACCTCGGCAATCTGGTAACCGATCGTAAGCACGGGGTTCAGCGATGTCATGGGCTCCTGGAAGATCATCGAGATGTCGTTCCCACGGACATCGTTCATCTCCTTCTGCCCAAGCCTGAGCAGGTCCCGGCCGTCCAGAAGCACCTCTCCGCCTGCTTTGCGCATCGGCGGGGAACTGATCAGCTGCATGATCGAAAGGGCGGTCACGCTTTTGCCGGAACCGCTCTCTCCCACAATGCAGAGGGTCTCGCCCGCGTTGACCTTCAGCGAGACCGCATTGACGGCTTTCGAGAAGCCCTCGGGGAGCACGATCTCGGTCGTGAGTTCGCGGACGTCGAGCGCCAGTTGACCCCGGACAGCCGACGTCGCGCGTGGGCTCGCAAGGCTCATGGCGGCGTCCGGTCTCGTACGCAGATCACTGCCTGACCCAAAGGTATTTCAGGCTCATCTTGCCGTCCGCGGCAAGAAGCGTGTTCATGTTCTGGATCTTGTTGGAACCCGCCGCGTAGGTGACGGCATAGACCAGCGGATGCCACAGGACCTGACCCAGCATGGTGTCATTGATCCTGTTGTAGATTTCCTTGCGCTTGGCCTGATCATACGTCGCGGCGCCTTCGCCGATGAGGTCATCGACCTCCTTGTTGATCACCTTGCTCGCGTTGTAGTAGCCGCCGCTTTTGAAATCCAACGAGGCGATCACGTCAGGTTCGGTGTAACGGCTCCAGGACGTCAGGAACACGGGGCTGGCCTTGGCCGCGAAAAATTTCTCCGTCGCGGGGCCGACGGTCAAAACTTCGATGTTGGCCTTGATCCCGACGCGACCAAGTTGCGCACGGACGATTTCCGCGGATTGCTGATGGGACGGCAGGTTCCAGGTAACGATGTTCAGCTCGGAACCATTCGGCTTGCCGGCGGCGGTCAGCGCCTCCTTTGCCTTCTGGACGTTGTACGGGAGCCGGACCTTGCTGGGCTCATGAACCCACGTGTTCACCGGCCAAAGCCCCGAGTCCGCCACGATGCCCTTGCCGAAGAACGCCGCCTTGTTGATGTCCGCCGGATTGACGGCATAAACGACAGCGCGGCGCAGGTTGATGTTGTCCATCGGCGGCACGTCCGGATTGAACACTAGAATGGACGCAGTGCTGCCACCGTCCATTTTTTCGATCTGGAACTTCGGGTCGGCGAGGAATTCGTTCACGTTGCGGTTCGGCACGTTCGCAACGTCGATCTCGCCCGCCTTGAGGGCGGATGCGAGCACTGTCTCGTCCTTGATGACCTTGATGGTGACCTCGTCGAGATACGGCAGCCGGTTCCCGGCCTTGTCTTTACCCCAATAGTTTTCGTTGCGAACAAGACGAACGTGGCTGCCCGTCACCACTTCCTTGATCTTGAACGGTCCGGTCCCGCAGGGACTCCAGCCGTAGTCCTGCATAAGCTTCGTGAACGCGGTCGGCGAGCTCATCGTGCCGCCACGGTCCGCGAGCAGGCCGAAGCCTGCTGCCCATGGCCCGGTCAGGTTCAATCTGACCTCGTGGTCACCGGTGACGTCGACCGACTTGATCGCCAGGATGCTGGCACGTGGCGTAGCCTTGCTCGCCGGGTCGAGGATGCGATCGACGTTCTTCTTCACTGCCTCGGCATTGAACGGCGTGCCGTCACAAAACTGAACGTTCTCCCGCAGGCTGAAGGTGATCGCGGCTGGCGAGTCCGAAACCTTCCACGACGTCGCCAAGGAAGTGGACGGATCGGGATTCCCCTGCTGATCCATATCCACAAGCTGGTCGAACATCTGCCGCCAGTAATAGGCGTCGCCGCCAGATCGTCCGGCTATCGGGTCAAGTGAAGTAGGTTCAAGCGCATAACCGACCCGGAGATGTCCTCCGTACTGTGGCTTGTCCTGTGCCTGCGCGAATGGTGGCAACAGGAGCGCCCCGAGGGTGAAGGCCACCCCTGCCATGGCATGCCGTAACGGTCCGAATTGGCGCATGTGTTTCCCCTACCTTCCATTGTTCCGACGCTCAGACGCCTTTCAAGGTGCAGGCTCCGGTTTTTGTCCGCTCGCGTCGGTGCTACCCGGTATGCCGTTGTCGGTCCGGGAGCCTGGTACCCTTCGGCTCACGGCGTCGCTGGACGACGTCGATTGCATCCATCGATCATTTGCCTCCGCCTACGGGTGCGAGTTGCGACGCTTTTGTTGCACTCGTACTTTGCTCGCCCTTCATTGCCTTCGGCTCGAAGCAGATGATGTTGTCGCGAACCATGGCGTCGAAGCTGTCACGATCGGTCCCCAGGTACTGGTTGAGCACGTCCTGGCTGTGTTCGCCGAGCAGCGGGGCAGGGCTTGCGGATCGTAGGCGTTCGCCATCCTTGCTGATGGCAGAACCACACTGCCTCTGCGGTCCCGAGAATTCTCGCGTCAGGTCGATGAAGAAGCCCGTCTCAGCCAGATGAGGATCGCGTAAGATATCCTCCGTGTGGACGACCGGAGCCGCGCAGACACCGGCCGCCTGCAATTGGCTTGCGGCGTGTTCGGGAGCCAAAGTGCACGACCAGGCTCGGGTGGCACGGTCGATCTCGTCCTCGGCCTTCTTACGTCCATCCAGTGTTGCCAGTTCCTCGTTTCCGATCCAGTCGGGCCGGCCGATGACCCGGGCCAGGCAGTAGAACGCTTCGGCATCTTCGATGGCGATAGCCAGCCATCGGTCCTGACCCGAACCTGGATAAATGTTGTGCGGCGCCATGGCCGGGTGGCGATTTCCGCGCCGGATCGGCTCGCAGCCCGTGACTTGGTACTCCAGCAGAGCCGAAGTTGTGAACTGAAGCATCGCCTCGATCATGCTCAGGTTGACAAGTTGCCCTGTTCCACCTCGCTTCCTATAGGCAAGGGCGGTCAGGGCCGCAGCGCAGCCGAACAAACCTCCGACCGGATCGCCGTAGGCGAGATGGGCCATTGTCGGTGCCGCGTCCGGGAAGCCGGTAAACCTCGGCAGCCCAGATCCCTGCTCGAGGGTCGAGCCGTATGCCCTGGTATCGGACCACGCGTTGCCTACCCCGAATGCCGACATCGACAGCATGACGACCTCGGGGTTGACGGCCGCCAGCTGCTCGTAACCGAGACCGAGCTTGGCCATTACGCCGGCCGCCTGGTTCTCGACGACGGCATCGGCCTTGGAGATCAATGACAAGGCGAGGTCGCGCCCGGTCAATGTGGTCAGGTCGATGCTCACGCCGCGCTTGCCGCGGTTCAGGGCGCAGAAACCCTTGGCGTTCTCGTATTGACGATTTGCAACATATTCTGGCGTCCAGTTCACGCCCCGCCACCAGTCCGGGTACCGGCCTGCCTCGATCTTCAGGATGTCCGCCCCGAGGTCGCCCAGCAGGCGACTTGTGAGCGGTCCCGCCCAGCCCATCGCAAAGTCGACGACGACGATGCCGCTCAGCGGCGGGCCCGTGTGGACGGCTTCCTCGGAGCGGTCGGATGACGTTCCGCTCCCGGGCATATCCCTCGCCAGCTGGGTCGCTGTCGGCGTCTTCGTCAGGCCGAACGGTGTTCGGGGCACACGATAGCTTCTACCCTCGGTCGCAAATGACGCGAGTGACTGCCGCGCCTTGAAGATCGGATGCCGGAGGATGCCCGCCGCATCGGGCACCAGCACGATCGGGATGCGATGCTCGCGTCCCAACGCTGCCCATTCCTCGGCCGTTCGATGCGCCAGCAGCGCGACCATCGCTTCTTCGACCTCGTCCAGCCGCTGAAACCGCAACTCACGGGTCGCAAGGCCCGCATCGGCACGCTGTTCGTCCATCCCGAGCGTTGTGCAAAGCGACAGCCACTGGGCGGGGGTCGTCGCGATGATCCCCACCCATCCATCTTTGCACGGATAAACGCCGACAGGACCGTTCGGGGAGAATCGGTTCACGCCGTGACGGGTAAGGGGAACGCCGTCACGCTCGACGAAGTGGATGTCCATCTCGCTCAGGACCATGTTAGCTTCGAGCAGGTTCACCGCGAAATGCTGAGGTTTCCCCTGCGACTTCGCGACAATGCCCGCGATCGCCGCGATATACGCAGTCACGCCACCGATCAACGCCGAATGTCTGTCTCCACCATGGACAGGAGGACCTTCGATGGCACCGGCGAGATGCGGCATGCCTGTTAACGCCTGGATGATGAGGTCGCTTGCCTTCCACTTGCTGTAAGGACCATGCGTGCCGAACCATGTCAGCGAGACGGTCGCCATCCGCGGCAGCACACCGCCCAGGTCGACGGTCGCGTCTTCACCAATGACCACGAGATCGAATTCGCGCGTGAGCGCGGAGAAATCGTGGACGGTGCTGCTGTCCGCACGCGTCTTTCCCGCCGACAGATACGCGGCGTGGAGATTCTCGGTCGGCATGTCGGCGCGCGCGCCACTGGCGCCACGGTCTGCCGCGGTTCCCAGCACCGTGACCAAGGCTCCGGCGTCAGCCAGCAATCGACCGCAATACGCCCCTGCCGTTCCTCCAGCGATTTCGAGGACGGTGATACCTGCCAGAGTGCGTGGACTACCCATGTACGTCTGCGTCCTTCAGTGATAAATGCCACGGAGGCGGGGGTCGAGAAGGTCCCGCAGGGAGTCACCAACGAAGTTGAACGCGAGCACGAGGACGAAGATCGCGAGGCCTGGAGCGATGGAAAGCAGAGGCTGCTCCTGCAGCAGCGGAAACGCCTGTTGAAGCATGTTCCCCCATGTCGGTGTTGGAGGCTGGACGCCGACGCCGATAAAGCCGAGGGCGGCTTCCACGAGAACGGCATATCCCATCCCGAGTGTCGCCTGGACGATCACCGGGGCGAGCGTGTTCGGGAAGATGTGCTTCATGATGACGTGAGCATGTCCCATTCCGCCAGCTACGGCCGTGGCGACATAGTCCTGTTCGCGGACGGACATTCCCTGGCTACGCACGATCCGGGCAATCCAGGGGACGTTCGAAATCCCAATCGCCAGGATCACGGTGGTCAGGGAGGCCCCCATCATTGCAGCCAAGGCAACGGCGATGATGAGGCTTGGGAACACGACAACCGCGTCCATGACCCGCATCAACAGGTCGTCGACCCAGCCTCTGAAGTAGACGGACGTCAGGCCGAGCGGCACGCCAAGGATGACCCCGACGGTGACCGACCCCACGCTCACGATCAAGGCTACCTGGCTGCCGTAGATCAGGCGCGCCAGCGTGTCTCTCCCTAGTTGGTCAGACCCCAGAAGATGAACTGCGCTCACGCCCTCCAGGAGGGCGTCAAAATCCATCTCCTCGGGATCGAACGCACGATCCAATGGGCGAACACGGCGCAAAACAGCACGATTGTCAGGACAGCAAGCCCGAACGCGGCACGCGGAATACGTACAAGCTTGCCCACGAGGCTCGGGCGTATGGCCGTCCGCGTTGGCCGAGTGACGGTAAGGTCGGCTGCCTTTGCGGCTTCAAGCACCGGACTTGATCCTCGGGTCCAACCACGCACAGACCACATCAGTGGCGAGGTTCGACACCAGCACGCCCATGGCTATAAGCAAAATGCTCGCCTGAACCACCGCGAAATCACGCTGGAAGATGGCCTGGACCAGAAAGCTTCCCATGCCGGGGATGCCAAACAGCGTTTCAATCACGACGGCTCCCGCGAAAATATGCCCGATTTGCAGGCCTAGCAGCGTCACGACGGGCAGCAGCGCGTTTCGCAGCGTATGGATCCATATGACGACTGCGTTGGGCATTCCTTTCGCCCGTGCCGTCCGGACGTAGTCCTGCGTGAGCACCTCGAGCATCGCCGAGCGCATCTGACGCATGATCAGGGCACAACTCGTGATTCCCAGCGACAACGCCGGCAAGATAAGGTGGGACAACCAACCCCAGGGGTTTTCACTGAATGCGACGTATCCCTGCACGGGCAACCAGCCCAGCTTCACGCCAAACAGCAGGATCATCATAATTCCGAACCAGAACCCCGGAACCGCGATCGCTCCAACC
>JAABUT010004447.1_pt1 | contig 11127 bp, 10 predicted proteins | sample 5559281 | NCBI WGS metagenome assembly JAABUT01 (sample SAMN10711880, study PRJNA513359) | rock metagenome | isolation source: Antarctica rocks | place: Antarctica: Victoria Land, Ricker Hills nord | collected 2016-01-04 | reverse complement strand
CAATCATATGCCGCCGGCGGACGCCACCAACTTCAAAAGCTGCTAGTTGCCGTTACGGCACAGAGTTTTCACACGGTCTGCAAGGATTGCGCGTCGCCGAATTTACGAGCGCAGCAGCCGTAGCGCGTTCAGCGTCACCAACACCGTGGCACCTGTATCGGCAAGGATTGCGGGCCACAAGCCGGTGATGCCAATGACTGTCGTGACGAGAAACACTGCTTTTAATCCCAGCGCCACGGTGATGTTCTGCCGGATGTTGCCCATTGTCCGGCGCGAGAGATCGACCATCCGCGCCACATCACCGACGTGGCCATGCAGCACGGCCGCATCAGCGGTTTCGAGAGCCACATCCGTGCCGCCTCCCATGGCGATGCCGACATGTGCCGCCGCAAGCGCGGGCGCGTCGTTGATACCGTCACCCACTTTGGCGACGATCAACCCGCCTTGCTGCAATTCCTGCACGATCCGCTGCTTATCCTGCGGCAGCAGTTCGGCGCGGACTTCGATGCCGAGAGTGGCGGCAATCGCTGTTGCCGTCGCGCGGTTGTCGCCCGTCAGCATGATCGCTTTAACGCCAGCCGCTGAAAGAGCGGCGATCCCTTCGCGCGCGTCCGCGCGCGGCTCGTCCCGCATGGCGATCAAGCCGCCGACCTCATTGCCGACCACTAGCACCGAGACGGTTTTGCCCTCACGTTGCATAGCTTCAATTTGGCAAGAGCGATGAGCGTTCAACGTCGCACGTTCACCAGCCGCCGGCGCGGAACCGAGAAACAGCGACAGGCCATCAACCGTGCCGACGATGCCCTTGCCCGCGATAGCGGCGGCATCGGCAGCCGTCAGCGGCGCGACGCCATCCATGGAAGCGCACGCGAGAATGGCTACGGCAAGCGGGTGATTTGATCCGGCTTCGATTGCGGCGGCGAACCGCATCACTTCCGCCTCCGAGCGACCGACGCCGATCACATCTGTAACTTGCGGCTTGCCTTCGGTCAGTGTGCCGGTTTTGTCAAAGGCAACCATCGTGACACGGCCGACCTGTTCCAGCACGGCACCACCCTTGAGCAGCAGTCCACGCCGCGCGCCCGCAGACAGAGCGGCGGCAATCGCCGCTGGTGTCGAGATCACCAGCGCGCAAGGGCAGCCGATGAGCAGGATGGCGAGGCCCTTATAAATCCACGCATCCCACGCGCCGCCGAAAAGCAGCGGCGGCAAAATGGCGACGAGCGCCGCGACGGCGACAACGCCGGGGGTGTAATAGCGCGAAAAGCGGTCGATGAAACGCTCCGTCGGCGCTTTAGACTCTTGCGCTTCCTCCACCAGCCGGACGATGCGGGCGATGGTGTTATCCGTCGCCGCCGCCGTGACACGCACGCGGAGCGCGCCATCAAGATTGATCGTGCCAGCAAAGACCGGCTCATCCGGCCGCTTGCGCTTCGGCGTGGATTCACCCGTGACCGGCGCTTCGTCAATCGAACTCTCGCCGGAAACGATCGTCCCGTCAGCCGGAATGCGGTCGCCCGGCCGCACCACGATAATGTTGCCGACGGCCAGCCGTTCGGCGGGAATCTCCGTCGTGCTGCCGTCCTGTTCCAGCAGCGCGGTTTTCGGCACCAAGGCCGTCAGCCCTTTGATGCTGGCGCGCGCGCGACCGGCGGCGACACCTTCCAGCAATTCGCCGACCAGAAACAGGAACACGACCGCCGCCGCTTCCTCACCGGCACCGATAATCACGGCACCGACGGCAGCGATAGTCATCAGCATTTCGATAGTGAAGGGCGACCCGGCAAAGGCGGCAGCGAAAGCGCGGCGCGCAATCGGCACCAGACCGACGGCGATGGCGGCAATGTAGAACCACTGCGCATAGGGCGGATTAAAATGCGCCAACCCGAAAGCGAGGGCGAAGGCCGCGCCGCTTATCGCTGTTAGCCGCACCTTCGGGCTTTGCCACCAAGGCCCGTCAATCGCTTCGTGAGCATGATCGTGGCCCGCGTGGTCGTGGCCGTCATCGCTGAGGTGGTCGCCACCTTTGGCCGGGTTCTCGCCATGCGGCGCAATGACGCCAATCCCGTAGCCGAGGCCCACAACCTTGCGCTCGATTTCAGCGCCGGGAGAGGTGGCCGGATCATGCTGCACGGTCATGGTGGCAGCCGTCACCGAAACCGAAACATCGACCACGCCGGTTACTCGGCGGACGGCGGTATCGACCTTGGCGGCACACCCGGCGCAATCCATGCCCGTTACCCGATAGCGGGTTTGCGCCTGCGTTGCCGCCGTTCGGTCATCCAGCTTGCTCATAAACATACCCCTTCCGCGCGTCGGAGGCAGGGTTTACAACCTCTAATCACTAGAGGAGCAAGGGCAAATGATGCAGCAAGGCGTGTCAATCGGCGAAGCGGCCCGGTTCAGCGGCGTGAAGGTGCCGACGATCCGGTATTACGAACAAATTGGCCTGCTACCGGCCCCGCCGCGCACCGAGGGCAACCGGCGGCACTATGATGACAGCGATTTACGGCGGCTGGCTTTTATCCGCCATGCGCGCGAGCTGGGCTTTGAAGTGGACGCCATCCGCACGCTGCTGGTGTTGCAGGATGAGCCGAACCAGTCATGCACGGCGGCTGACATTATTGCCCGCGCCCGGTTGATCGAGGTGGAGCAACGCATCGCCAGCCTGACTGCCCTTAAGGCCGAACTTGAGCGCATGGTTTCCGGCTGCGCCCACGGCATGATCGCGGAATGCCGCGTAATCGAAGTGCTGGCCGATCATGGGCAATGCCAGCACCATCACTGACAGCGCATAAAGCAAGGATTACGCTTCGGCGCGATGCTCTTCCCGAGCCGCCTGCCAGACCTCGCGGGCGGCATCGGCATTCATGGCGGCAATAGCCAGCCCGACGATCAAATCCGGCCATGCCGACGGCCACAGATAAGCTGTGATCAATCCCGCCGCGATAATGCCGACATTGGCGAGGGCGTCGTTGCGGGCCGACAGAAACGCCGCCTTGGTCAGACTGCCGCTGTGATGGCGATAGCGGGCCAGCATCAGGGCGCAAGACAGGTTGACCGCTAACGCCCCCAGCCCTGTCAGGGACAGCAGCACAGCGTCGGGAGCGGCAGGAATGTTGAACTTTTCCCAAGCCGTCCACAGCGTCGCTATGCCCGGAACCAGCAGCAACGCGGCCAGCGCCATGCCGACCCGCGCCCGGTTGCGGGCAGTCCAGCCAATGGCGAGGAGGATCAGGAAATTGACTGATGCATCTTCCAGAAAATCGACGCTATCGGCGAACAGCGATACGGAGCCAATGGCACGCGCGACGGCGAATTCGATTCCGAAATAGGCAAGGTTGAGGATGGCGACCAGCCGAACAACCCGACGTAGGTAATCATTTGAAACTTCAAGATTCATGCCACGACGCCATCACGCGCGGAAAGTCTCAATCAAACAACGTGAGCCGCATGCAGTTCGCAGGTTTCGGCCAACTCCGCCGTCTTGCGGACTGCTGGATCATTGAGGCGTTCTCTGCCGCAACTGCCAGCTTGTGATGGTGTCGTCGGCCGCGCCGAACTTCCGATAGAAGTAACCTGTCAGACCTCCGAGGAGCGCCCAGCATGGCAGCGATGTGAGCGTGGCGACGACAATGAATTGCCGAGAAAGAAGATCGGGAACGTTGGTTTCGACGTGATCGAGCTGCGGCGCGCCGAAGATCTGTGGTGCCACAATGACGAGGATCGCCACGACCGCCGCAGCCGGCGAACGTCGAAAAGCGATCAAGCCCAACCCGAGTGTCGTCGCTAGGACGGTTGCCACCCACCAGAGCTGACGTGGGAGTAGTGGCGCGGCGGGAATGCCGGGCAGTTCGGGTGGCAGACCGAGGCCGGGCGCGATGACAAAGACGAGGAAGCCGCCGAGCCCCCAGAGGAACCCCTCCCGCCACGTCACCGACCGACGCAGCAGCACAAAGGCACCATTCAGCAGCAAGCCGAAGCCGATCCAATCCACGACGTTGAACAGCGCCGTATAGGCGGTGCGCTCGAAGCCGTCAGCCGGTTCCCAGGCTGCCACCTCGTGTTCATGCACCGCAGGTGCTGCCGTCGACATTCCTGGGTGGATGTGAGCCGCAAGTTCGGCCTGTCGCTCATACACTTCAGCCCGCAAGATCAATGGCACCGTGCCGACCCATTGAGCGGCCGTCACAAAGAGACCGACGATCAAGCCCGCGAGGACGGCCGAGAAAACGATCGAACGAAACGTGGTCACGTATGCGCCTCAGTGACAGGGAAAGCCGTTGGAATGCCGGGTATCGTGGGCGGCGTTATGCACCAAATCCACGTGAGAGAATCCGGCGATCCCGATCACCAGCGTGCCGAGCAACAAGGCCAGAGTCGCCGGCATGATGTGGCTGCTTTGGCGCGAGCGCGCGTCGTCAACGGCGGCAGTCGGTGCAGGCGGGACAGCAAACATGTCTTAAGCTTCCTTATGCAAACGTTGTCAGGACCGTAGACCACAAGCGCCCAAAAAGGGAGCGCGCCGGTAACTCATGGCCATGGCGCATAATTCAAGCAGACCGTGTGGAAACGCGCTCGCGCTGTAACGCTGGTAAAGTCGACCGGCGGAAGTGCACGGCGGGGTGCTGGTGAACCGCGGAAGCGGTTGGACGGAAAACACCGGTTCGACGCCGCGACTTCGGGCGATCGTGCCGGTCTGCCCGGCAAAACCGGCACGCATGCGCCTTTCAGGCCGCCACCGCGGCCATTAGCTCGGCGAAGCCGACAATATTGAGCACCCGCCTGAGATTGTAGGCGAGCGCGGTCAAGCTGAATTCGGCGCGGACCTTCTCCAAGCCACGCATCAGAAACGCCCCTTGGTTCATCCACTGCTTGATCGTGCCGAACGGGTGTTCGACCGTCTCGCGACGGCGGTCAAGGACATCCGGGCGCTCCTTCAATCGGGCCTGCATTCGGTCCAACACGGCTTCGTTCTCCAGACGAGATACCGTGCGAAACCGGCCGTTCGTGCATCGCGAACGGATTGCGCAATCGTCGCACGCCAGCTTGTTGGTGTAGTTGATCTTCTCCAGCCCACGCAGAAGCGAAGATGAATAGGGATGAAGACGCTGACCCGCCGGGCAAACAAAGCTATTGCTGGCCGCGTCGTAGCTGAACTCGTCTTTACGGAACAGACCCGCCTTCACTGAGGGGCCTCGCTGGGGCCGCGGCACATAAGGCACGACCCCGGCTGTCTCGCAGGCCTCGATGTCCTCGATCTTGAAATAGCCCTTGTCGGCCACGACCGCGATGGTCTCGACGCCAAGGACGTCCTTCGCCAGCTCGGCGGTCTGCGTCAGCAGGCCCATGTCGACGACCTGATTGGTGACCTGCTGCTCCACGATCAGCTTGTGCTTTGCATCCACCGCAACCTGAACGTTGTAGCCCACGGCAACACGCGTGTGCGCCGCCATCGCTCGGCTGTCGGGGTCGGTCAGCGAAATTTGGTCCTCTCCGGTCCGGTCCAACTCCGCCAGCATGTCCCTACAACGCGTGCGCCGCTCGCGGATCGCGGCGATCTTTTCGGCCAGGTTCTTGACCCGAGAGCCGGCTGTTCCGTTCTCGGTGACATCGCTCTGGTCAAGGCGTTGCAGATAGTCGTCAAGCTTGGCGTCAGCCATTTCGATGAACTTTGCCAAGGACGCGCGGGTGAAGTTGCGGTTCTTGTTGTTGACCGCCTTGATCCGGGTGCCATCCACGGCCAGCAGCTCTCGGCCGAACAGCTCCAACTGGCGGCAAAGCAGCACGAACTGGCGGAAGATCGGGCGGAAAGCCTTGCGGTTGTCGCGCCGGAAATCGGCAATGGTCTTGAAGTCGGGCTTCAAATGCCGCAACAGCCAGATCACCTCAATGTTGCGATGGGTCTCAGCCTCCAGCCGGCGGCTCGACCGAACCCGGTTGAGGTAGCCGTAGACATAGAGCTTCAACAGATCCTTTGGTGCATAACCCGGACGCCCGGTCACTTGGGGCGCCACACGGAGGAAACCCGCCGCCGCCAAATCCAGTCCTTCAACGAAGGCGTTGATGAACCGCACAGGGTTCTCAGGACCGACATAGTCGTCCACGCTTTCTGGCAGGAGAAATATTTGGGATCGGTCGTGACCGGCAACGTGAGACATGCCGGATTCTACCAACTCTCATGCCGCGCCGGAATCCTTCCGGACAGGGTTTTCACACGGTCTGCAAGACTTTTGCAAACTTCTCTGGACCCAGCCTTTCCAATGGGTTAGAGTTTGCAAAAGATATGACCGAATCTCAATCCCCAAACCGCGCCATCGGATACGCCCGCGTCAGCACCTACGGCCAGACGCTTGACGCCCAGCTTAAGCAGTTGAAGGCGGCAGGCTGCGTTAAGGTCTACCGGGAGAAGGCGACCGGCGCACAGGTGGAGCGGCGCGAACTGCAACGCATGTTGAAGGCCATGACCCCCGGCGACATGGTGACAGTCACCCGCATTGACCGGCTGGCCCGCTCGACGTTCGACTTGTTTTCCATCGTCAAGGGCATCACTGACGCAGGCGGGCAATTCCGGTCACTGGCGGAGCTGTGGGCCGATAGCTCGACCAGCACCGGGCGTTTGATGCTGGCCGTCCTGGGAGGACTGGCAGACGTAGAGCGCGACCTCATCAGGACGCGCACGGCAGAGGGCAGGAGCCGTGCCACGGCGCGAGGCCAGCATATGGGCCGGCCGCCAACTCTGACCGCCCAGCAAGCCGCAGAGGCCCGCCAGAGGCGGAAGGACGGGGCCACGCTCAAGGAGTTGGCGGACAGCTACAACGTCAGCAAGGCGACTATCTCCAGACTGTCCGTCGCATGAGCATAGAGATTACTCTTCATCCAAAGCATGCGACACGCAGTGAACTAAGAAAGCTTCTTGAAGAACTTGGCTATAAGCCATGCGAACACCTGTGGAAGTGGCCGAAAGGCGCTCTCAGCTATCACTGGTTTGATGCGAAGGAATATAGGTCTTTACGATGGCGTAAAGGCAAACATCTCAAAGCCGGACCAAGCCTCATGCCTCCCCTCATTTCGCTTTGATGACGGAGATGGTCGGGGCTCTGGTGGTGGGTTGGGCTGGCTTGCTTAAGGGAGGGGTTGAGACAAGCGGCTGAACGGCCTTGCGCGCAGCACCGGGTTGCGGTTCTAGCCCCTGCGATCCAACGCGTGGGGCCAGAGGATGCCGACCAAGAAGGCGCTTTCGTTCGAGGGCGTGCACCACTTCCTCAAAACGCTGTTTGCCGACGACCTGCATGCCAAGCGCGTGCTTTCGCTGGCGGGTGGCACAGTTGGGGTGCTGGCATCTGCCTCGCTCGCGGTCGCCATGATCGGCCAGGGTTTGGCCCTGGCCCGCGGGCGGCTGACCAAGCACGCGGTCAAGCAGGTAGACCGATTGCTGTCCAACCCGGGCATCGATGTCGACGCCTTGCTGGTGCATTGGGTGCCCTATGTGGTGGGCAACCGATCCAGCATCACGGTGGCGATGGACTGGACCAGCTTTGACGCCGACGGCCAGACGACGATCATGCTGTCGCTGTTGTGCCGGCACGGACGAGCGACGCCGCTGGTGTGGCTGACGGTAGACACCGCCACGCTGAAGGACCGGCGCAACATCTACGAATATCAGGTCCTCGTTCGCCTGGCCGAGGTGTTGCCCGCTGATGTGCGCGTGCGCATCGTGGCCGACCGTGGCTTTGGCGATCACAAGCTCTACCGCGTGCTGACCGAGGAGCTGAAGTTCGACTTCGTCATCCGCTTCCGCGGCAACATCACGGTGACTGCCGCCGACGGTGAGACCCGTCCTGCGGCCGACTGGGTCGGCGCAGGTGGGCGCGCGCGGGTGCTGCGCGGCGCCATGGTCACCGCCACCGGCTACCCGGTCGGCGCCGTGGTCTGCGTGCAGGCCAAGGACATGAAGCAGCCCTGGTGTCTGGCCACCAGCACCGCCGGCGAGCCGGCTCGCGCTTTGCTCAACCTGTATGCCAAACGCTGGGGCATCGAGGGCGCGTTCCGCGACACCAAGGACCTGCGCTTCGGCATGGGCATGGGCGCGGTGCACGTCAGCACCCCCGATCGGCGCGACCGCTTGTGGCGGATCAACGCCTTTGCGGTTGTCCTGCTGACCCTGCTCGGTGCCGCAGGCGAAGCGCTCGGCTATGACCGCCACCTCAAATCCAACACCACCAAGCGACATACCCACTCCCTGTTTAGTCAGGGCAGCATGCTCTACGAACTCGTCCCCACCATGCCGAAGCATCGGCTACGGCCGCTGATCGAAAAGTTCGCTCTCATGCTGGCAGCACAACCCGTCTTCAGCCACATGTTCGGTGCAATCTAAGAATGAGGGGACCCTTGAGGGACAAAGCCGAAACGAAGAAATTGGGATCCTGTGCTTGGATGTTACATACCCGGACCCGTACGTCCGCTAAGGCCTGTTAGCTCCTGAGCCGGTGCAGCGTGGCGGCGAGCAGGAGGACACCGACAGAAAGGATCGCGCGTTCTTCCCGTGGTGGGCGGCGCCGCGACAAGCGTTCCGTGGCCCTGGGCGCGTGCGCCCAATGAGCGGTCAGCGGCTCGGGCAAGGCATCAAGTCGAGCGCGACGCGGTCGCGTCGTGTCAGCAGGGGGGTGGCGCGCGCCAGAACGAGGTCTTTAAAGTGCGATGTTTGCTGGTGCGCCTGGTACGCCGCCTGATCCCTGTATTGCTCGTACAGGAAGAACTCGTGCGGATCGTTTGGCGAGCGGTGGATGACGAACGCGATGGTGCCGGGCTCGGCCCTGCTCGCCTCGCCGATACGCGTGAGGATCTCGGCAACCTCGTCCTCCTTGCCGTCCTGGGCACGCCAGTTGACCGTCAGGACGAAGGTCTTCGGCGCGGCGGTTTCCTGACAAGGAAGAGCGTGCTGCGCCCGCGCCGCAGGCGCGACCAGGGCCGCTGCCGCAACTAACAGGGCAGTCAATCGATGGGACATGGGATTTCCTCCACCTTTTCGGCCGGAAGCTCATTAGTCCCGAAGCCGAAGCGGCTTGCAACGGTCGCGGCGACGGCATCTGGCGTAGGGCCTGTCAGTCCCGAGTATGGGGTTCCGGTAGCAGCTGATACCGTTGGCGAATTCGCGAGTTGCCCGGTTCAGGCGGCCATGAGGCGGACGAGGCGCGAGGTCCGTGTGATTGCCCGTGCTTCGCCCTGCACCCAGGCGCTGAGCCGCACGACGTTCAACGCGGCCGCGGTTGCGACATGCTGCAGATGGGTCTTGGCCAGGCCGACGTAGCGCGAGCGGCGCAGCCCGCAGACGCGCACGCCCTGTGACAGGCAGCCCTCAATCCCGGCGCGCACGCCGTAGAGCGCCTGCCATGCCGGCGTGTCCTGCCGCTGGCGCGCAGCCTGGATAGCCTCGTGCCGGCCCGGCTGGCGGAACGTCATCTCGCGCGGCGCGGTTTTCGCCCGCGTGCACAGAGCGCGGGTGGGACAGGCCCGGCAGGTCCGCTTGGCAAAGCCGATATGCACGACGGCTGTTCCCCACTGGTCCTGGCCCGGCACCCAATCCACGCTCTTGTGCCCCTGCGGGCAGGTGACGGCCCTGGCATCCCAGTCGATGCGGAATGCCGAGATGTCGTAGCCCTCGCCGGCCTTGGCCTGCCAGCTCGTGTCTGGCCTGACAGGGCCGACCAGCTCGATCCCGTGCACGGCTTTCGCATCGACCAGCAGGTCGGCATCGACATAGCCGGCATCCACAAGGTGGGTCTCCGGCAGCAGGTCCTTGGCCCGCAACGCCTCGTGCACCGGCGCGGTCATGGCCACGTCCGACACCGGTGCCGGTGTCGTCTCGACGTGGACCACCAAGTGCGGGCAATCCTCATCACAGGTCTCAGTGAGGTGGGCCTTGTAACCGCTCCAGGTGGCGCTGCGCTTGTTGCCGAAGCGGGTGTCCGGGTCATACGGGCTGTCAAAGCGCAAGCTTGCTGGCGGCAGGTCGGTGCGGTCGCGCCAGGTGACCCGGCCCGCCTCGACGTAGAACTGGCTCACCCAGGCCCGGCGCAGGACCTGCACAGCCGGCAGCTCGCGCAGCCAGGTTGGGGCGGACGGGCCGTAGGCAGCAGCGAGGATGCGGTGGCCGTCCGTGCCGATCACCTCGCCCAGCGCCTTGCGTGGACCCTCGCCCTTGGGCAGCCGCCACTCTTCGAACGCCCGGCCGTAGCGGTCCGGCCACTCAGCACCGGCGTGCTGCATCAGCCAGTCGGGCGCAGCCGTGGCCAGGGCGTTCAGCGCCGCGCGCAGCGTCTCGCCGACGCTTTCCAGCCGGTTCACCGCACGCACCGCGGCCAGCACGTGGGTGCTGTCCGTGCGCTGGCGCCCCCGGGCCTTCAGCAGCCCAAGCTCACGGAACCGCGCCAGCATGGCGTCGAGCAGCGTCTGCTCAACACCGCCCGCAATCAGGCGGGCGCGGAACTCGCACAGAACGGAAAAGTCGAACCCGGGATCAGCAAGCTCCAGGCTCAGCGCATACTTCCAGTCGATCCGACCCCGCACGGCGTTGGCTGCCTGCCGGTCCGGCAAGCCCTCGGCGAACTGCAGCACGGTAACGAGCGCCAGGCGCCACGGTGGGTGCGCCGGCTGGCCACGCGCGGGGTAGACGGACGCGAACATCTGGTCGTCGTAGATCGCGCCCAGCTCGTCGCGCATCCGCATGGCCGGGCAGCCCTTCGGGAACGCCGGCTTTGCGACCTGCATGGTGGCAGCGGGAACAGGCGCGATCTCGGTAGAACGTAGCGACACGACGGCTTCCCCCTTGGCTGACACCGCAACAGATAGGGCCAACGCGGAGCTTGTGAATTCGCCAACGGTATCCGTTGCTACCGGACCCCCCATCATGCGCGGTATCACCCAACAGGCCAGGCTGAATGCCGGACTTTCGCCCTCAAGGTTTGGCAGCTGAACGGTTCGCTTCCCGCAGTTTCAGCGCATCGTAAATCGGTCGCAGCGCTCGGATGGTGATCGCTAGAATGTCGCGCATTGCATAGAGGCCAAGCGGCTTGTTGTGGATCTTCGTTCGAGCCGAAAGCGCGTGGAGTGCTTTCTCGGCGTCCT
>JAABUT010004446.1_pt1 | contig 11131 bp, 5 predicted proteins | sample 5559281 | NCBI WGS metagenome assembly JAABUT01 (sample SAMN10711880, study PRJNA513359) | rock metagenome | isolation source: Antarctica rocks | place: Antarctica: Victoria Land, Ricker Hills nord | collected 2016-01-04 | reverse complement strand
GGCCTGCTGCGCGACCCCGCGTGGAGCGGGTGGCTCGCGCCGCCGAGGGCCGGCCGGGTGGTGAAGGCGGTCACCGTCAGCAGCGCGAAGTGGGCGCACCTGCGCGCCGCGGCGCCGGACCTGCTGCTGGTGCGGGCAAGCGTCGGTCGCTTCGGCGAGGAGCGCGACCTGCAGCGCGACGACCGGGAACTGGTGGGCGTGGTCGCGGCCGAGGTCGCCGCGGTTGCCGACGTGCGCGCCGCCCCCGTCGCCGCTCGGGTCAGCCGGTGGGGTGGGGCGTTGCCGCAATACCTGGTCGGGCACGTCGACCGCGTCGATGCCCTGCGCCGGGGCCTGCCTGCCGGGCTCGAGGTGTGCGGAGCCGGGTACGACGGTGTCGGCGTCGCGTCCTGCGTCGCCTCAGGTGCGCGGGCCGCGGCAGCAGTGCTCGCTGTGTTCCAGCGACCTGCCCGCGCGCGCTGACAGGACCGCTAGCCCTCCGCGCCCGCGCCACCCTCGACGCACTAGTCACTCAATCCTGAGACACACCACTAGGCAGCCTCCTCACGCCACGCGAGCCGGTGTGGACGGGCGGGTCAGCAGACGAACTGGTGACTCACTTCCTGGATGCGCCAGACACCGGGGGCGGATCGTTCGCTAATAAGCTGAGCGCTCAGCTCGCGGGGGCGAGTCCGTCGGCGGTTCGGCTCATGGCCGAGCTGGCCGTGATCTACGAGCTAGCTCCCGCCAATGTCGGCGTGCCCGCGAAGCGCCGCGTCGTGGAGGGCATCCTCGCGATTGCTGGTGACGATCGTTGCCTGACCGGATCCTGGAGGCCTTCACCGGCGGGATCGCCAACCCGGGAAGCTGGTACCTCACCAGACGTGACGTGCAGTTTGCATTCCTGGTGCGATTCGTCGCCGCGATACCGAACGTCGACATCCTTGCCCGACGCCTTCGGCCGTCGATCGACCTTAACTCACGGGGCTTTCTTGGGGCGTGGCGCTGACCGGGGTTCGTTTGCGTGTTAGGTCGTTGAGCAGCTCAGGCAACAACGCCTCTTCGAACGCGGCCGCACCCGTAGCCCGCATCTCCTCGGCGAGCGCCGGGTCCCATGGTGTGTCGGGCACATCGGCCAACGGCACCGGGGCCTCGCTACCGCACGCGGCTTTGTAGTCGGCCGCGGTCATACGCCAGACGTGCGCCGCTGGTGCGACATCGAGAACTGCCCGGACGTGCGCGATACCGGCGGCATCGAAATCTGCGCGTACCGCGACGTGCCAGCCGGCGTCCAGTAAACGTGCGATCGCGGCGACTTCGACCGCGGACGGAGTGCCGGACGTGCACAGTAGGTGCACCGAGGCGTGGGCGGCCACGTCGGCGGCAGCCGAGGCGACCGACGGGTTCTCGGTGACGAACACCCAGCTGCCCGGTTGGGCGGGCGGCACCCAGGTGCAGCCGGATAGCTCCCGCGGCGGCAGTGTCACCGCGGCGCCGGGTGGCAGATGCCAGCCGACGGGGTAGATCCCGACCGCGATGAGGCCGCCGGTCAGGTCGTCGCAGTTCACGCCGACCGCGGCCCACGTGTCGCGCGGGCGGCCGCTCGGAGCGACGCCGGAGCCGGTGAGCAGGGCCAGCGTGATCCCGGCGAGCGGCTCGCCGTCATCGAGCGCGTGCGGGTCATGTGCGACGAGGCTCGCCAGCACTCGTCGGTCGAGGCGGCTATCCGGCTCGGGCAGTTTGTCCACGGCGGTAAACGCCTGTCGGAGCAGCGCTTCGGCGCTCTGGGTCGCGTGTAGCCGGGCGACCCAGCCGGTACGGCGAAGCCACGACCACGTTTGGTCCCACCGAGCGGCGACCGGCGACGCCGAGGACCGAGCCCACCGTCCGCCGATCGACGCGAGTGAGCGTTCAAAGGTGTCGCGGTCGTCCCGGCGGCGCGCTCTAGTGGCGAGCTGCCGCCCGGCAGCGTGCGCGGCGACAGCGCCCGGGCTGAGGGTCGGGCCGTGCCGGCGCATGCTGATGCTGAGTGCCGCGAGATCGATCCGGCGGGCCTGGCCGGCGGCAAGCGGCCGGCCCGGCAGCAGGCCGAGAACCGCCGCGCGCTGCTCGGGTGGGGCGGGAGCGGTCACGGTGACGAAGCCATTGGTGAGAGCCGGGTCGCCGCGCCGGTCCGCGGTCTCGGCGAGGCGCTGCCACAGCCAGGCGAGGTCAGCGGTGAGCAGCGGGGCGAGGTTCGCGGCGGCGCAGTCCCCGTCGCAGACGGTGCACGCGGTCACGATGAGCCGCCATGCTGAGGGACGGTGTCGCCGGGCAGTTCGACGACGCCGCGAACAAGCATCGGGAAGGCGACGACAGTCGTGTCCGGGCCGGCTTCGAGGTCCCAGGCGTCGACGCCGTCCCAGGCGCCCGGTGCGCCGTCCCACAGGTACGACGTGCACACCAGGTCGAGGTCGAGCTGTGCCAGGTAGCGGGCGAGACCTTCCCGGCCTTGCTCGTCCACCTCGGCCGGCACCTCGTCGAGAGCTGCCAGCCGCAGCGTCGATTCACCGAACCGGTCGTAGCCGGCCGCGATCGATGCGAGCATCGGCGCGAGCACGACCAGGCGCCGCTCGCCACCGGACAGGCCGGTCCTTGCCGTCCAGTTCGTGACGGTGCCGTCGGCGCGATGGATCTCGTAGTGGACATCCATCCACTCGCGGATGTTCACCGCGGCCGCGACCCGGGCGGCCATGTCCTCACCGTCGGCGGCGTTGATCAGCGCCTGCAACGCGCTGCCGAGAGCACGTTCCTGATCGGGGGTGCGGTCGCCGTCGAAGACGTGGCAAGCGAGGTCGTAGACGGTGCGGACATGCTCGGGCAGGTCGTTGGCGATGTTGACCCGGACCTGGACGTTGAGTTGGCTGGATGCGGCGGCGCTGCGCATCTTCGTGTTCACGTTCTTCGTCCAGTCGCGCACCTTCACGTAGCCGGTGCGGATCGCCGACGGCAACATCCCGACGACGAACTCGCCGAGCGCCTTCTCTTCCACCTCCGCCAAGGACGCCTCGGCGCGCGCTGCTAGTGCGGTGGCGTGCGCGGCCGCACGCGCTGGCGTGAACGAGTCGTCCTTGTAGCTGAATTGATATGTGAGCAGCTCGCCATGCGGGTCGCCGTTGGCGAGCACCCAAGAGCCAGCGAGCTTTGCGCGGGCCTCGTCGTAGCGGTCGCGCACCGACCGGCTGGTGTACGACTTTGCCGACGCGAGAGACGCGGCGACGTCGGCGAGCAGATGCTCGGCGCGTGGCCGGGTGCTGTCGAACAGGGCGTCGACGACTCCGGGCACGTCGAGCAGTGCGACGAGCTCACGCATCGCAGCGTCCAGCTGCGGCTTCGCCTCACCCACACGGTCGCGGCCGTCCGCCACCTGCTGCTCTGCAACCGCGACCTTGGTAGCCAGCTCGTTGCGGTTGGTGGTCGCGGGCCCGAGCTGCTCGATGGTGCCTTTGAGCACGCGTTGGGTGTCTTGCAGGTTCTGCAACACCTCGTCGATGGTGGCGCCGGCGCTTTCGCGCAGCGCGTCCATCTTGCTCTGCGTCTCGATCGCGGTACCCCTCGCCGTCTGCGCCTTGCCGAGCAGCTCGGCGAGCTGCTGGCCGCTGCCAGCACTGTGCGCGGCGAGGATGCGGGCGAGCCGCAGGGCGAGCCGGTCCGCGAGCATCCCCGCGGCTGAGCGCAGCGTCTGCGCGGCGTGCCGCGCATCGGCTTCGATGCGGCTGAGCTCCGCCAGGTCAGCCGGCAGGTTGCACGCCCGGGTGCGCTCGGCCCACTCGGTAGAGAGCTGCTCGTGCAGCCGGTGCCGCCTCGCCGCCTCGCCGGTCGCCTCGTCTAGCTCCCCTTGAACCTCGGCGACCTCGGTGGCTTTGCCGGCCCGGGCCGCCTCAGCGGTTTGCAGCTGGCTGCGGGACGGGAACGCGGCGGAGGCGTCCTGCAACGCCGTCGCTTCGCGGCGCGAGTGCTTCGCCGCCGTCTCGAGCTCACCCGCCTCGGTCTCGCAGGCGGCTGCTTCAACGTCGAGCTGCTCGGCTCGGGCGAGCGCGGCCTGCCGGCGCTGACGGGCGCCGACGTGCTGAGCCGGCGGCCAGGCAGTGAACCCGGACGCGAGTGCCGGTTGGCCGACGGTGACACCGGCGCGGAACCAGCCGTCCTTGCCGATGACCAGAACGCCTGCGGCGATGTTGTTCGCCGCATCAGCGGTGTCAGCGAGCGCGACGCGTTGCAACACCACTGCGGCGAGGGCAGCGAGCGGGTGCGCAGCGTCGACTGCGAGCACCTCGGTGAGGTTCGGCTGCGTGATGGGGCCGGACGCTTCCACCCGCCATGCGGCGGTCGTGGCACCGGAGGGGGTGAGCGTCGCGCCGAGCAGGCCGGCGGCGGCGAGCGCCGCCTCCAAGGCGGGCTTTGCGGCGTCCGCGATCGATGGCTGCCACTTGATCGCGGCGCCGAGGGCCTCGTTGTCGACACCGGTACCTGACCAGGTAGGACGGGGTAGGGCGAGCAGCTTGCCGGCGCGCAGTTCGGCGGCTTCGCGGTGCAGCTCGGCTGCCTGACCGAGCAGTTCGCGGGCGCGGGTGTCCGCGGTGGTCGCCTCGGCGCGCAGCTGCCCGGCGCGGGCGCCTGCGAGCCGTGACGCGAACGAGCTGAACTCATCAACAGCGACCAGGACCGTTGCTGCCTCTTCGCTGCGCAGCGCTTTGACGTCCTCGACACTCCAACCATCATCAGCGTCCGTCGGCGCGGATAGCGCCGGGTGCTGGCTCGTCCAAGCCGACACCTGGTCGAGCAGCGCGGCCGCGGCGGCGGCGGTCTTGTCGGTCAGCTCACGCAGGCGGCGCTCGTCCCGGTCGAGCCGGTCGTTGAGCGCGGTGACCTTGCCGTCCGCGGTGCGCGCCTGGGTCTCGGCAGCGGTGACCGGCTCGTGGTCCGTGACGGCGAGAGCAGCCGCGTCCGCGCGGCCGGTGTACAGACTTGAGCGTGCCCGCCACGCCGTGACCGCATCCGCGAGCAGACCGGTGTCGCTCATCGGGGTCACGACCGCGCCCGGGTCGAGGCTGCGGTCGCCGACGGTCATCACCAGTCGTGGCGTGAACGTCCAGGTGACCAGGTCGCCCAGGCCGTCGGTGACCGGGTCGACTGCGCGCACCTTCGCCTGCTCGGCTTCGACGTCGCCCTTGATGTCAGTCAGCTGCCCGTCCAGTTGTACGGCAGCCGTAAGCGTCTCCCGGGCGGCGGACGCAAGCGCAGCCCACGCCGACTCGGCGCCGGCGAGCTCCGCAGCCAGCTGACGTTCAAGCGCTGTCAGCGACTCAGCGCTCTTGTAGGCATCCGAGGCTTTGAGGCCCTCGACGCGGCCTTCGAGCTGCGTGCGCAGCTCGCCCAGGTCGCTGACATTGCGCTCGGCTTCGCTGTGCTCGGCTTCGAACGCGGCCGCCTCGCCGTCCAGCCGGCGGACCTCGCCCTGGCGGCGGCGCAGCTCACCGCGCAGCTCGTCGGCGGTGCGGTGCGCACCCCGCAGGATGTCGGCGGTGTGACCGGCCCAACCGGCGGCGAACTCGTTGATGACCTTCGCGTTGTCCCGATCGCGGTCGAACGCCTTGCGGGTCTCCTCGCTTTCGGCGAGCGCCTCTGCGGTCGCGCGGATCACCTCGTCATCCACGCCCGGCAGCGCGTCTCGCAGCGCGTCACGGGCCTTCACCGGGCCGAGGTCACCGAGCAGGTTCGGGTTCCGCAGCTGGCGGATGCGGCCGGCGAGTAGCTTCGCCTCGGCCGAGGTCGTGCGCAGCATCCGGCCGGCGAGGTCCGCGACGTACTCCTCCTCGTCCGCGAACATGTGACCCGCCGCAACGTCGACGGCAGCAGTGAACTCGTCTAGCGACAGCGCGGTGCGGCCGTCCCCGACCAGCGGCAGGCCGGTGACCGGGCGGACCGCGACACGGAACGGCACCACCTTCACCGGCGGAGACGAGCCTTCGGAGAACTGCAGCCTCACGCCGTAGCTGAGCTCGCCCTCCTCACCCGGGCCGGCGAATGTCAGCCACGCGTACCCGACCCGCCGGCGGCTGCCGTTCGAGCCTTCACGCATCAACGACGACAACGTCGTCTGCCTCGCCTGCCCGGCGCCGAGCTGGCGCTGGTTAAGGTCGAGCAGGAACGGCCACAACGCTTCCAGCGCGGTCGTCTTGCCGGTCCCGTTCGGGCCGCGCATCAGCAACCGGCCGCTGTTCGCGTCCATCAGCAGGTCGCCGTACCGCCACACATTCGACAGCCCGGCGGCGACCAGCCGCCAGCGGCGGCCAAAGCGTTCAGCGGACGCCGGCACCGGCTCGTCGGCGACCGGGAGCAGCGGCTGCCCAGAAGGGGAGGTGTCGAGGGTCACGAGGCCTCCTGGGCGTCGGCGTCCTGGTCGTCGTCCTGCTCGTCGTTCTGGGCGCCGGCCGCCTTGGCGGCGTCAGCGAGCGCCAGCTGCTCGTCGTCGCTTCTTCGCTGGCGGGACTTCGGGGTCGTCTGGGTCGGCGCGCCCCACCGGGCCGTCGCCGGCGAGAACCACCAGGGGGCCGCGGCGGCGTCGCCGGCAGCAGGCTGGACACGGACTAGGTCGAGGCCAGTCAGCAGCGAGCGCACCTCGGTCAGCAGCAGCGAGTGGTTCTCCACCAGCTCGGCGCGCCAGCCGCCGCGACCCGGACCAAACTGCGCGGCAAGCTCGACCAGGTGTGCAAGCACCGCGCCCTCGGCCAGATGCATCCAGCCGGGGCGGTCGTCGAAGGGAGTGCCGGTCACCTGCGCGTGCCCGCACAGCAGTAGCGCCGCGTGCGGGACGCTGCCCGAAGAGGGGAACGGTGCCGGGCCGAGCTCACGGTCGTAGCGGAACGCGTCATCCGGGACGACGAACGCCGCACCCTCCGCGCGGCGTTCTAGGTGGAGCCCGAACGCCGTCGCCAGCTGCTCACCGTCGTCACCACGGACACGGCGACGCAGCCAGTCGGCGTCCGCATCGTCCAGGTCGCCGGTGTGCACGACGGTGTCGTCGATGAGCCGCCGACGCATCCGCCGGCCCGCGTCCGGCTCGGCTTCCACCTGCCGCAGCCAGCCACGCGGGTCGGTGACCGGGTCAGCTGCACCGAAGTTTGCGATGACGTGCAGCAGCCGCGTGTGGTGCACCGCGAGCAGCACCGGCGGCTCGTCGTTGCCGATGAAGTCGCCAACGTCACCGTCGACCTGCTCAATGACACCGCGCTCGTCGAGCAGCTTCAACGCCTGCACGATCGCGCGGCGCTCGGTGATGTCACCGGTCACCTCGACGTCGGCTTCTGCCGCCGCCGACTTCGCCGCCGTCACGAGCTTGCCGAGCGCGACGGCCGGAGGCATCGCGTCCGCGGCGGCGACCAGCAGGAAGAACCACGTACATGTTGCCCGCGTCGGGGCCGACGAAGCCCATGCTGTGCGGCGGACCGGCGCGGACTTACGCAGCCGCACAAGGTCGCGTTCGACGACCAGCGCCCAGCCGAGCCGGGCAAGCGCCGCGCGGATCTCGGTGATGTTGCGCCGCACTTTCGCGATCGCCTCGTCGTCGCGGCCGGCTACCAGCCACGGCCGCAGCGCCAGCAGTCGCAGCATGTCCGCGGCCTCGATGCCACCTTCGGGTGACCACCGGCGTGCCCGCGGCGCCTGATCAAGCGTCTCGTCGATCTGGCTCATGCCGCACCCTCCACGACCAGCAGCGCCCGCGAATCGGTGTCGGCAACGAGGACGGTCGCCGGCTCCGACGCCTTGGCGCCCTGCTGATGGAACACCGCGATGCGGCTAGGCAGCCACACCTGCCACGTCGGCGCGAGCAGCGCGCCGGTCGAACCCGGCGAGTGGAACAACGTGCAGGTGAGACCGTCGCAGGAAGCCGACCGTCTCGGCCCGGCAGCGCCGGTACGCGCTGCCGCCATCAACGCTGACATCGCAAGCCTCGCCGCCGGCTGGGAGAGCACCGCGCCTGATGGTGCGGTCAGCACTTCCATGAGCGCTTGCTCGTGCAGCTGCTGACGTTCTCGCCGGCGTCGCTCCACATCGGCGCGTGCCGCGGAGTCGTCACGCGGAGCCGCTGGGCGCCCTCTCGCGCCGCTTCGGCCGGTGAGCCGCAGCAGGTCAGGGACGGCCACCGTCGGGCCGGCGCGCCAAGATGGCACCCGGGTCAGCTCGTCGTCGTCCGCTCCGCCGTGAAGCTTGCGCCACGAGTGGTCGCCGAGCGAGGCGAGGAACAGCGAGGGGGCGAGTTCGCTTTGGTAGCAAGCTTTCGCCAGCGACAGCGCCCGCGCGCGTGACGTCGCCGTGCCAGTTGAGGTGTGCAGACGGCGCAGGTTCACGTGCATCCCGGGCAACGCGCGCACTAGCCGCAGCGCAAATCGCTGAGCGCGACCGCGCTCCGGGGCACACCAGGCGACAAGCCCCAACCAATCCTCGACTCGGCCGCCACGCGACGCCGTCAGGGCGCCGCTCGTGATCAGCTCGCGAGCACTGGATGCGTCGATGGCGCGCTCGGCCAGCACGGCGAACTCCGGAGTGAGAAGCTGCAGCGCCCGAGCCGCGCGGGCGGAGCCGCGACGGAGCTCGATCGCGACGTGCGTTGCGTAGTCGACGAGCAAAGTCTTGAGCTCGCCGGCCTTGTCACCATCGAGATCGAAGCGGTCCGCGAGACCGGCGAGCGCGTCCTCGGCGCCAACCAGCGCGCCGTCCAAGTCGTCATGCGCAGTGAACGCTTGCGAGACGACCTCGGCCGCGTGCTCCACCGCCGGTGGCTGACCGCTGATGCCGGCAAGCTGCTCCAACGCGTCAACGAGTCGCGCCAGGTTCGTCAACGGGATCTCGCGCACCATCGGCTCGCCGGACAGCACGTTCCTGAAGAACCGGTGCATTTTGCGGCCCTGCGGCGTTGCCGTGTAACGCCAGTTCTTGCTGACGATGTCCTGGTAGCGCAGAACGCGCGAACTGTCTGTGCGGGCGGAGACGTTCCCCCACGAGTGGAGCTGGTCACGCCTGGTGACGACGACCTTCTCGTCAAGCCGATGCCCTGTCGCGGACAGCGCCACCACGACGTCGGCCGGCGTCATATCTGTGACAGAGGCTTCCAGAACATCCATCACCGCGATGTAGTCCTGCGCGCCCAGAGCCACCAAGTAAGCGGCGACGAGGCGGCCGTCGGAGACGCCAACGACCGGGCCAGACTCGTGCCCCATCGGCAGGGCGGGTTGCACCGAGTCAGGCTGATCGTAGGCACGCCGCGTCGGCTCGAGAGCAGCCTCCTGCCCGTCGTCAGTGTGTGCCATCGAACCCCCATGGGACCAGAAGGGCACGGTAACGCGCGGCACCGACAGAAGTAGGGGTTTGACGACCTTGGCGGAGCGAGTAACTCGCCGTGTGACTCGGCCCGGCACCTCCATGAAAGAAGCGGTCGGTGACGGCTTGCTCGCGGGTCAGTCTGATCTGACCCAGATCCGCGAGTAGGCCCGGCGCTGATGGTGTGTCGTTGGCGACAGATGCCCTGTCCTGCAACGAGAATCGGCTTGTCGAAGAGCTGATCATCGTTCACGGGAAGGGCACCTGCCGGGCGGCAACGATACGAGGTCGCAGGGGTGGGGCCAAGCGGCGGGCAACCCGCTCGCGGCCGGTGGTGCGGATCGGCCGGCCGGACGCTTCGTTGACCGGGCTGGCCGGGCTCGTCTGCGTGGACGAGCTCGTGGGCAGGCTGGGGATCGTCGGCGAGCTCGACCGCGGGATCGGGCCGGTGAAGGCCCGCAACCGGGGTCACACCGCGGGGCTGCTGGCCGGTCAGGACTGCCTGACCGGGTCCGACCGGGTCCGCGCCGATCCGGGCAGCCGGCTGCTCGAGCACGCGCCGGTGCCGGCGGCGACCACGGCGGTCGGGCTGGCCCGCCGGTTCGACCCGCAGCGCCTCGCCGGGATCGAGGCCGGGCTGGCCCGGGTCTATGCGCGCTGGCTGGGCCTGGTACCGGCCGCGGTGCGCGGCCCGCTGGTGCTGCGTGATCCCACCATCGACTGCGACGCCACCGACATCGAGGTCTATGGCAGCAAGAAGGACCGGGTCGGGTGGAACTACGCGGGGGTCAAGTGCGGGCGGGTGCACCTGGCGAGCTGGGCCCAGGCCGAGCTGCCGCTCGCGGCCGACCTGCTCGCCGGCAACGATGATGTGCGCCCCCAGGCCGCCGACCTGCTGCGCCGGGCCCTGGCGGTGCTGCCACCGCAGGTCTGCGGGCGGCCGCGGGTCCGCCCCCGACGCCGGGTACTTCGACCAGTCGCTCGCCCACGCCGCGGTCGCCCAGGGCTGCGACTACGCGATCGCGGCCACACGCACCAGCGCTGCCTGGCGGGCCTTCGCCGCGATCCCCGACGACGCGTCCTCCGATGCCCGGGACATGCCCGGCGGGCAGGTCGCCGCCTGCGACTACACCCCCGCCGGCTGGCCCGAGGGCTCGCCTACTCGCCGGCGCCATCTCCGTCATGCTGCGAGCCCTCATCGGCTGGCACGCCCACCACGGCGACCGAACCCGCACCCCGACCCTGCGCCACCGGCTGCTCACCGTCCCCGGTCGGATCCTGCGCCACGCCCGCGGCCTCACCCTGCGACTACCCGCCGGCCACACCGCCATCACCGACGCCCTGCGAAGCTCCGAGCACTACCAACGCCGGGCTGACCCCCCACGAGCCCGCCCACGACCCGAGGACCCGGAGACACCGACCACCACGCCGGGCGACCCCCCATGCCCGGACCCCACGAGTGCCAACACCTTGATCACACCGGCCGACCGGCCATGATCAACGCGCTAATCGCGGATCTGGGTCAGATCTGAGGCGCGCGGCGAGACCCGGTCGGTCGTAGCGGTAGGCGCCGTCGACGCCGGTGGCGAGAAACGGGTCGCGGCTTGAGAGGCAGATACTTCGTCATTCGTGACGCAGCACGCCCCGAGCCACACGCGGATCGTGCTGCGACGGCCTCCGCTCTGATTCGCAGCTGCTGGACTCTTGGTTCCGCATAGGATCTGTCCTCGGAGGCACCCAGCATGCCCGTCGAGTTGAACCACATCATCGTTGCCGCCAACGACCGCCTGAT
>JAABUT010004445.1_pt1 | contig 11131 bp, 9 predicted proteins | sample 5559281 | NCBI WGS metagenome assembly JAABUT01 (sample SAMN10711880, study PRJNA513359) | rock metagenome | isolation source: Antarctica rocks | place: Antarctica: Victoria Land, Ricker Hills nord | collected 2016-01-04 | reverse complement strand
CGGGGATGGCCTCCTTCCTTCGGGAAGGTCCCGGCAAGGCCACCTTCGTCGGACGGTAGCCATTTCCTCCCGGACCGGTTCGGCTCCGGTCGCCCAGCGACCGAACCGATCCGGCTACCGCTTCAGTTCCGACGACCTCGACTTCCTGGTCTCTGCGGCCGGCCGGAACGAGTTGATGGCCGCCGCTGACCGTCCGCTGACCGAGTCCGGTCTGCTCACGGATCTGACCGCTCTGCGCAGGAGGGTCGGGCATTTTGCCGCGGCGGTGGCCGAGACCGTACGTCTGCGGCGGCGGGCAGTGCTCAAGCTCGGCCCGATCGCCTCGGAGTGGCTGTTCACCGACGAAGCCCTGCAGCAGGCGACCCCGGCTCAGGTCGCCGCGCATCGCGCCATCCGGCTCTCCGGCCTTGGCGTGCACGACCTGACGTGTTCCATCGGTGCCGATCTGGCCGCGCTGATGCCGGTGTGCGCACCGGCTCTCGGCTCGGATCTGGATCCGGTGCGGATCCGGATGGCCGCGCACAACCTGCGGACTGCCGGGCTGCCCGATCGGGTTCTGGTCGCCGATGCGTTGCGACGAACCAGTCGTGGGCTGCTCGGGTACGCCGACCCGGCCCGCCGGGAGTCGTCCGGTCGGCGGATCACTTCGATGCAGACGTTCCCCTCGGTCGCGGACCTCGACGACGCGCACTCCGCCCGACCGCCCGTTCTGCGGTTGCCGCCCGGAATCGACTACGAACGGCTCGGGCGGCCGGGCGAGGTGGAAATCGTCTCGTTGGACGGCGGTGCACGGGAGGCTGTGCTGTGGCCGCAGGAGTTGGCCACCGTCGCCCGGCGGGCAACCGTGCTGTCGCACGATGGGTCGGCCTACGCCATCACCAGCGACGATCCGGACGATGCTCCGGCTGGTCCGGCGCCGGGCCGCACCGTCGGGAACTGGTTGGTCGACCCTGACGCGGCTGTGGTGCGGGCCCACCTGGTCAGGCACTATGCGACGCGCCATCGCCTGACCCAGATCGATCCGCATCTGGCGTACCTGGTTGGTGCCGAGCCGCCGGCGGCGACCAGGGCTTTCCGGATTCTGGACGCAGCGCCCTACACCATCGCGGGCGTGACCCATTGGATTCGCCGCGACGGGACCGGAACCCTGGAGATCAAACAGCGCGGAACCCCGGTGGTGCCGGACGACCTGCGCCGCCGACTCCGGTCAGTGATGTCGAAGGACACCACTGTGAACCACACTCTCGTCCTGGCCAGAATCGGCGATCAGCCGTGGGCGTTCTGGTGCCGGGCCACAGCCGCGCTCGGGCACGCCTGAGAGACGCCGGTCGAGCCCGGCCTGAGAGACGCCGGTCGGCTCGAGGGCGTTCTTGCGAAAGCGGCAATTCAGACAAATCACCGCATTGATGGGCGCCTGGCGTTCGATATGTCCGAATAGCCGCTTTCGCGGGAGCGGGTCGGCCGGGTGGCTCACTGATTTGACGACCCGGCCAGCGACTCTCGGCGACTCCGCGCCGCTTGGATCGGGCTGCTGATGGTGCCGACGACGTCGCCGGCCGATTATTCTTTGCGCTCGTGACCTTCGAACTTCTTCCGGCCGTCGATGTGGCCGACGGCCAGGCCGTGCGTCTGGTCCAGGGCCGGGCCGGTACCGAGACCACCTACGGTGCCCCGCTGGACGCTGCACTCGGGTGGCAACGCGACGGCGCCGAGTGGATTCATCTCGTCGATCTGGACGCAGCGTTCGGGCGGGGATCGAACGCCCCACTGCTGGCCGCCGTGGTCGGTGTCCTGGATGTGAAGGTCGAGCTGTCGGGCGGCATTCGGGACGACCAATCCCTGGAGGCGGCGCTGGCCACCGGCTGCACCAGGATCAACATCGGCACTGCTGCGCTGGAGAATCCGGACTGGTGCGCGTCCGCCATCGCCAGGTACGGCGACAAGGTGGCGGTCGGCCTCGATGTGCGGGGCACCACGCTCGCGGCCCGGGGCTGGACGAGGGACGGCGGGGACATCTGGGAGGTGCTGGCCCGGCTCGACGAGCAGGGCTGCTCCCGGTATGTGGTCACCGACGTCACCAAGGACGGCACTTTGCGCGGCCCGAACCTCGAACTGCTGCAGGAGTTCTGCGCCCGCACCGAGGCGCCGGTCGTGGCCAGCGGGGGAGTCTCCAGTCTCGCCGACCTCCGAGCGCTCGCGGCTCTTGCTCCGCTGGGCCTCGAAGGTTCGATAGTCGGAAAGGCCCTGTACGCCGGGGCCTTCACCTTGCCCGAGGCGCTGGCCAGTGTTGCCTGATCAGGCAAGCGGTCCGACTCCGCGGATAGGCTGATCGGCATGAGCGTTGCTGTTCGCGTCATTCCCTGCCTCGACGTCTCCGAGGGGCGCGTGGTCAAGGGAGTCAACTTTCTCGACCTGGTGGATGCGGGTGATCCGGTCGAGATGGCGCGTCTCTACGACGCTGAAGGCGCCGACGAGCTGACCTTCCTGGACATCACCGCGACCAGCGACAATCGCGACACCGCCTACGAGATGATCCGCCGGACGGCCGAGCAGGTATTCATTCCGCTGACCGTCGGCGGCGGGGTCCGGACGACCCAGGACATCAACGCCCTGTTGCGCGCGGGCGCTGACAAGGTTTCGATCAACTCGGCGGCGGTGGCCAGGCCGGAGTTCCTCTCCGAAGCAGCTGATCGGTTCGGCTCGCAGTGCGTGGTGATCGCCATCGACGCGCGCCGCGCGTCCGCCTCCGCAGCCTGCCCCAGCGGGTTCGAGGTCACCACCCACGGCGGCCGGCAGGGCACCGGAATGGACGCCATCGGTTGGGCGAAGCGTGCGGAAGCGGCCGGTGCGGGGGAGATCCTGCTCACCTCGATGGACGCGGATGGCACCAAGGCCGGGTTCGATCTGCCGATGCTGCAACAGGTGCGGGCCGCCGTCGGCGTGCCTCTGATCGCCTCCGGCGGCGCCGGCACCCTTGGCCACTTCCCGGCCGCGGTCTCCGCCGGCGCCGATGCCGTGCTGGCGGCTTCGGTGTTCCATTTCGGGACCTTCCGCATCGACGACGTGAAGGCGGAGTTGGCGCAGGCCGGTCACCCGGTGCGTCGGCAGACGAGCGGAGCCCGGCGATGAGTGTCACTTCGGACAGTCCGGAGCTGAAGTTCAACGACGCCGGCCTGGTGTGTGCAGTCGCTCAGCAGTTCGACACCCGCGAAGTGCTGATGGTGGCCTGGATGGATGCAGAGGCCGTTCGGCGGACGTTGGATTCGGGACGAGCTACGTACTTCTCGCGATCGAGGAACCAGTACTGGGTCAAGGGCGAGACGTCCGGGCACACCCAGCGGGTGATCGAGGTTCGGCACGATTGCGATTCTGACGCGCTGCTCGTACTGGTCGATCAAACCGGAGCGGCCTGCCACACCGGTGCCCGTACCTGCTTCGACGACGGTCTGATGTCCTGACGAAGTCCGGTCGGGGCGGTCAGGCCGGAGGGGGCAGCGGCCGCCGAAGGTAGTGGTAGCGGTGGTGGGGGACGAACCCGACGCGGTCGTACATCGCGATCGCCGCCGAGTTTGTCTCGTCCACCTGCAAATACACGGAATGGGCCGGTTCCGGCCGCTCGAGGGTCCAGCGGGCGAGTTCGCCCATCAGATGCCGGCCGATTCCGGAGCGGCGACGCGACTCGGCCACGGTCACCGCCGTCACCCCGAGCCAACCCTGGGTCAGGACTCCGCGGGCGACGCCGGCCGGCGGCCCTTCGTCGCTGTCGATCCCGCTGTCGATCACGGTGTGAATCCCGCCGTCGATCACGGTGGCGAAGACCGGGTCGCAGGCGTTGACCAATACCGCGACGGCGGATGCGGGCAGCGGATCGCCGCGATATCGATAGCCGGACAGCCAAGCCTGGGAAGGCGTCGCGGCGAAACTCGCGGGTGGAAGATGAGCAGCCGGCGGGCACGACTGCGTCACTGTCGCAATGGAAGCGGTCAGCACGACGGTCGTGTTGTAGGACAACCAGCCGCGGCCCTGGAGATCTCGATCGAGCAGATCGAGCTGGGAGCCGGCAGAGTCCTCCGGAATCTGAAACACGATGGGCTGGCCGCGATCTCGATAGAAATTCGCGATCTTAGCGAGCGCATCGTCCAGGTTCGCACCAGGAGAGCCCAGTGGTAGCACCGAATTCGCCCGGCCGGTGAAGCCGTGTCCGGCCCGTAGCAGCCACTCGCCGACCGTCGCCGTTTCCGTGCCCCGCCAGCCCAAAGCCGCGATCCGCTCGAGTTCCAGCAGGCTCGTCATGCCGGGAAGGGTACCCAGAACCGATGGCATCTCGGCCGGGTCAGGGGACCAAGGGAAGGGAACGACCAGTCGGCGCTGCCGCCACCGGCCGGAGCCGCAACAGGAAGACGGCACAATGAGGCCCATGGCATTTCCGGCGATTCCCACAATTCCTACCGCCCCGGCCGGCGCACCGGGGGGGCCCGGCGCTTCCCCTGAGCTGGGCGAGATCTCGCCGACCAGGGAGCAGTTCCAGGTGCTGGCCCGGAATCGCCGGGTAATACCGGTGACCAGGCGCCTGCTCGCCGACTCCCTGACCCCGGTCGGCCTGTACGCCACTCTTGCTCAGGGTCGGAACGGAACCTTCCTTCTCGAATCCGCCGAGCACGGGAAATCCTGGTCCAGGTGGTCGTTCGTCGGCGTGTCCAGCACTGCCGCCCTCTCGGAGCGGGACGGCCGGACCCACTGGATCGGAAACCCGCCGACCGGGCTGCCCACCGACGGCGACCCGCTGGCGGCACTGGCGGACACCCTGCGGCTCTTGCACACCGAGCCGCTGTCGGGATTGCCGCCGCTGACCGGCGGCCTGGTCGGCTACCTGGGCTACGACATCGTCCGCCGTTTGGAACGGATCGGCACGCCCGGACGTGAACCGCTCGACGAACTGCGGGTACCGGAGATGGTGATGATGCTGGCGACGGACCTGGCCGCGCTGGATCACCACGAGGGCACCGTGACTCTGATCGCGAACGCGGTCAACTGGGACGCCACCGACGACCGGGTCGATGCGGCTTACGACGACGCGGTGGCCCGCCTCGAGAAGATGACCAACACCTTGGGCGAGCCTGCCGCCGTACCCGCGGCCGTGTTCGAGAACCGGAACCCCGTCTTCACCAGACGCACGACCAGTGCCCGGTACCGGCAGATGGTCGAGGTCGCGAAGGAGCACATCCGGGCCGGCGATGCCTTCCAGGTCGTGTTGTCGCAACGCTTCGACGCTTCCACCAGCGCGTCGCCCCTCGAGATCTACCGGGTACTGCGCGCCACGAACCCGTCGCCGTACATGTACCTGCTGCAGTTGCCGACCCAGGATGGCCGACCACTGGCTGTCGTCGGGTCCTCGCCCGAGGCGCTGGTCACCGTGCGGGATGGGCAGGTGACGATGCACCCGCTCGCGGGCACCAGGCCGAGAGGCGTCTCGGAGGAGGACGACATCCTCCTGGCGAAGGACCTGTTGGCCGATGAGAAGGAGCGCAGCGAGCACGTGATGCTGGTCGATCTCGGGCGGAACGACCTTGGTCGGGTCTGCGAACCGGGCACCGTCAAGGTTCTCGACTTCTTCACCATCGAGCGGTACAGCCATGTGATGCACATCGTCTCCACGGTGACCGGCACGCTCGCCGCCGGCCGCACCGCCTTCGACGCGCTCGTCGCCTGCTTCCCGGCCGGGACGCTCTCCGGTGCGCCCAAACCGCGCGCGATGCAGATCATCGACGAGTTGGAGCCCGTTCGGCGCGGAATCTACGGCGGAGTCGTCGGCTATCTGGACTTCGCGGGTTGTGCGGACACCGCGATCACGATCCGGACGGCCGTCGTGGCCGACGGAGTGGCCCGCGTGCAGGCCGGTGCCGGTGTCGTGGCCGACTCGGTGCCGGCCGCCGAGGACGCGGAGTGCCAGCACAAGGCCCAGGCCGTCCTGACGGCGGTCGCGGCCGCGGCGACGCTGCGACCGGCGTCGATCGGCTCTGCGTCGAGCAGGTCGGCAGCGCATGGCTGACCGACCGACTCGGCACGGTCCGGTGCGGCTGGCCCTGCTGGTGCTGCTGGGAGCCGCGGCCGCCGCCGGTTCGTCGGCGATGACCTGGTGGACGCAGGCCCATCGGGATGCACTGTCGGGCACCATCGCCACCGGAGCCACCGGATCCCGGTTGGACGCGGTGCTGGTTCCGGCCGCTGTTCTGGCGCTGGCCGGCTTCGGAGCGGCCCTGGCGACCAGCGGCCTGCTGCGGCGACTGGTCGGAGCGGTGCTGACGTTCGCCGGGTTGTGGGCGGCGACAACCGCTGTTGTTTCGATGTTCTCGACGCCCGGTTCCTTGCGCAGCGATCTGACCAGACCGCCGGAATCGTCCGGATCGGCGCAACTGCATCCAACGGGTCCGTTGCTGGCGACGGTCGGCGGCTTGCTCATCGCGGTCGCCGGACTGCTGCTGCTCGCCGGCCTTGGCGCCCGGCGCTCCCTCGGCACCCGCTACGACGCGCCGACAGGTCGACAATCCGCCGATCCGGATACCGCGGGCCCACAGGGAGGGGCCGAGTCGCCCTCGCCGCAATCGGCAGCAGGTGCGCCCGCGGACCCTGCCACCGACCCGGAGGCGGCCAGCCGCTGGTGGAAGGCTCTTGACGGGGGGCAGGACCCGACCGACCCGGCGGTGCAGTCCTCCCCGCGAGCGGACCCTGCGGTGTCCGATCAGGTCAACGGAGGCGGCTAACATGACCCGTGGCGGATTCCGCTTCTCGAAGTTTTGAGCGTTCTCGGTGCTGGTGTAACCCACGGACAGGCTTTAGCAACCTACGGACAGGCTTTTGCAACCTACGGACAGGGAGACGAGCCGGTGAGTGTGCTGGATGCGATTCTCGAGGGCGTTCGCGAAGACCTCGCAGCCCGCCAGGTCGCCGTGCCACTCGCGCAGGTGAAGGCTGCCGCGGCCACCGCACCACCGCCGCTCCCGGTGCTCTCGATCCTGCGTGAGCCCGGTGTCGGCGTCATTGCCGAGGTCAAGCGTTCGAGCCCGTCGAAGGGCCGGTTGGCCACGATCGACGATCCGGCCGCACTGGCGGCCGCGTATGCCGCCGGCGGCGCCAGGGCCATCTCGGTTCTCACCGAGGGTCGTCGCTTCGGCGGTGCGCTCTCGGATCTGGATTCGGTTCGGGCGGCCGTTGACATCCCGGTGCTCCGCAAGGACTTCATCATCTCGCCGTACCAGGTCCACGAAGCACGTGCGCATGGGGCCGATCTCGTGCTGCTCATCGTGGCCGCGCTGGAGCAGCCGGTGCTGCACGGATTGCTCGAGCGCATCGAATCGCTGGGCATGACGGCGCTGGTGGAGGTGCACACCGAGGCCGAGGCCGACAGGGCGCTCAACGCCGGAGCGAAGGTGATCGGCGTCAATGCCCGCGATCTGACGACGTTGAAGATCGACCGCGACGTTTTCGCCCGAATCGCTCCAGGACTGCCTTCCGAGATCGTCACGATCGCCGAGTCCGGCGTTCGGGGCACCGCTGACCTGCTGGCCTACGCCGGCGCGGGTGCACATGCGGTTCTGGTCGGCGAAGGCCTGGTGACCAGCGGTGATCCCCGTGCCGCTGTCGCCGACCTGGTCACCGCCGGTTCACATCCGTCTTGCCCGCGACCTTCTCGCTGAGCAGCCTTACCGAGTTTGGAGCCGATTCGTCCATGAGCCCTGCCTCCGATCCGTCCCAGCAACCACCGGCGGGCAGTGTCAGCAGTATCGGCAGCGTCAGGCGACCCCGATCTGACGGTTTGCCTCGGCCGTCCGACGGGATCGGCGGCACGTCGCACGACCCCGACGAGCGCGGCTATTACGGAACCATGGGCGGTCGGTGGTTGCCCGAAGCCCTGGTCGGTGCTCTCGACGAGGTCTGGGACTCGTACAGCAAGGCGCGCCTCGACCCCGACTTCCTGGCCGAGCTCGACCGGCTGGCGCAGGACTACGCGGGTCGGCCGAGCCCGGTCTCCGATGCGGCCCGGCTCACCGCCCACGTCGGCGGGGCGCGGATCCTGCTCAAGCGCGAAGATCTCAATCACACCGGCAGTCACAAGATCAACAACGTGCTCGGCCAGGCGTTGCTGACCAGGCGGATGGGCAAGACCCGGGTGATTGCGGAGACCGGCGCCGGACAGCACGGCGTGGCGACGGCGACCGCGGCCGCACTCCTGGGCCTGAGCTGCACCATCTACATGGGCCGAGTCGATATCGAGCGGCAAGCGCTCAACGTCGCCCGGATGCGGCTGCTCGGCGCAGAAGTCATCTCGGTCGAGTCCGGATCGGCGACGCTCAAGGACGCCATCAACGAGGCTTTCCGCGACTGGGTGACCAATGTGGAGACCACGTATTACCTGTTCGGCACGGTTGGCGGACCGCATCCGTTCCCGCTCATCGTCCGCGACTTCCAGCGGATCATCGGTCTGGAAGCACGCCAACAGGTATTGAACATGACCGGTCGGTTGCCGGACGCGGTCGCCGCCTGCGTCGGTGGGGGCTCGAATGCGATCGGCGTTTTCCACGCCTTTCTTGATGATGCGGCGGTTCGTCTGGTCGGTATGGAGGCCGGCGGTGACGGCATCGAGACCGGACGGCACGCTTCGACCATCAATGGCGGATCCGTCGGTGTGCTGCACGGCGCCCGGTCGTTCCTCCTGCAGGACGAGGACGGCCAGATCATCGAGTCGCACTCCATCTCCGCCGGGCTGGACTATCCCGGCGTAGGTCCGGAGCACGCCCATCTGGCCGAGATCGGCCGCGCGGAGTTCCGGTCGATCACCGACGCCCAGGCCATGGACGCCTTCGCGCTGCTGAGCCGCACCGAAGGCATCATTCCAGCCATCGAGTCGGCGCATGCGGTCGCCGGCGCCATCGAGCTGGCGAAGGAGATCGGACCGGGAGGCATCGTGCTGATCAACGTCTCCGGTCGCGGTGACAAGGACATGGAGACGGCGATGACGTGGTTCGGGCTCATCCCGGAGAATCCGGATACGGTGTCGCCGCCACAGGCCTCCCACGCCATCGCCGACGTAGAACTGGTCGTTGCTCCCGCATCGGGAACGGAACTCTGATGGCCGGCACCGAACTGACCGGCGTGTTCCGGGCCACCCGTGCTGAAGGCCGAGCCGCGTTGATCGGATATCTGCCGGCCGGTTTTCCCACTGTCGAGGCGTCGACCCGGACGCTGTCGGCAATGGTGGCCGGGGGCTGTGACCTGGTGGAGGTGGGGGTGCCGTTCTCGGACCCGGTGCTGGACGGAGCTGTCATCCAAGCCGCGGCAGAGACCGCTCGCAGCAACGGGTTCCGGCTCCGGGACACGTTCGCGATCGTGGAGCGGGTGACGGCAGCGGGCGGGCGCGCAGTGGTGATGACGTACTACAACCCCATCCTGGCCTACGGCGTCGACCGGTTCGCCCGCGATCTGGCCGCAGCCGGCGGACTCGGCGTCATCACTCCGGACCTGATCGTCGACGAGGCGCAGCCCTGGCTTTCCGCGACCGCTGCGCACGGGTTGGATCCAATCTTCCTGGTGGCACCGTCCTCGTCGGCGGAACGCATCAGCATGACAGCCTCGAAAACAAGCGGATTCCTGTACGCGGCGTCCACCATGGGCGTGACCGGGGCCAGGGATCAGGTTTCATCGTCGGCGCCGGCTCTGGTGGCTCGTTGCCGAGAACTGACGGAGTTGCCGATCGGTGTCGGGCTCGGGGTTCGAACCGGAGCGCAGGCCGCACAGATCGCAGCCTTCGCCGATGCGGTGATCGTGGGATCGGCGTTCGTGTCGGCCGCCATGACGGACCCGACCGCAGTGGCGAACCTGGCCGAAGAGCTGGCTGCAGGCGTGCGGGCCAGCAATGCGGGCTCGCCTCCAGCGGCGACATCGACCGTGGCCGGTGCACGGTGATCACCTACCTGGCCGACATCCCGTCGCCGGCACGAGGAGTGCTGCACCTCTGGATCCTGCCGCTTCGTGCCTACGCACTGTTCATCATCGCCGGCATCGTCCTCGCCGTCATCTGGGGCAACCGGCGCTTCGTGGCGCGCGGCGGTACGCCCGGCCGGGTGGCCGACATCGCGGTCTTCGCGGTTCCCTTCGGCCTTGTCGGTGGACGCCTCTACCACGTGATCACCGACAACGAGCTCTACTTCCGGCCCGGTCGGAACCCGTGGAAAGCCTTCGCCATCTGGGACGGCGGCCTCGGAATCTGGGGTGCAGTCGCTCTCGGCGCGGTCGGCGCGTGGATCGGCTGCCGGTATTACCGGGTTCCGCTGTCGGCGTTTGCCGACTCGGTCGCTCCTGGTCTGGTGGTGGCTCAGGCGATCGGCCGGTTGGGCAACTATTTCAACCAGGAGCTGTTCGGCAGCAGGACGTCGGTGCCGTGGGGCCTGGATGTCTTTCTTCGCACGCCAGGTGGGGTGGCGGGCAGCATCGCCGGTTGTGGCCCTGCGAACATCGCACCGGAGTTTCCGACCGACTACATCAAGGCTGATCCGACGGTCCTCTGTGGGACCTACCAACCGACCTTCCTGTACGAGCTGCTGTGGAACCTGGGTGTCGCAGCGCTGCTGATCTGGGCAGATCGACGCTTCCGCCTGGGCCGCGGCCAGGTTTTCTGGCTGTACGTCGCCGGTTACACCCTTGGCCGTGGCTGGATCGAGATGTTGCGGATCGATACGGCGAACCACTTCCTTGGCCTGCGCATCAACGTGTTCACGGCCATCGTGATGTTCGTGGTGGCCGTCGTCATTCTCGTTGCCCGGCGGCGTGTCGGCAGGGAAGACCCGGCGAGGCTGGTCGGTCGGCCGCCGAAACTGCCGGAAGCAGCGGGCCATTCGCAGACGAACAGAGACGAGACAGCCACGACCACACCCGACACGACCACGTCCACACCCGATACGACCACGTCCACACGCGATACGACCACGTCCACACGCGATACGACCACGTCCACACCCGATACGACCACGTCCACATCCGATACGACCTCGACCACATCCGGTACGGCCTCGATCGGGCCCGGAGCGGAAGGTGCGGCCGATCGGATGCCGGCGGCGAAATCTACCGACAGCGGTGC
>JAABUT010004444.1_pt1 | contig 11134 bp, 9 predicted proteins | sample 5559281 | NCBI WGS metagenome assembly JAABUT01 (sample SAMN10711880, study PRJNA513359) | rock metagenome | isolation source: Antarctica rocks | place: Antarctica: Victoria Land, Ricker Hills nord | collected 2016-01-04 | reverse complement strand
CGCACCAGCCTGGTGCAGCCCACGATCCGGGCAGCCACCGGCTCCGGTACGCAGCGGCTGTACTCCTTTCGCGACATCCTGGTGCTCAAGATCGTCAAGCGACTGCTCGATACCGGTGTTTCCTTGCGAAACATCCGCACCGCCGTCGATCAGCTGCGCGCCCGGGGCACCGATGACCTGGCCCACATCACCCTGCTCTCGGACGGGACGACCGTCTACGAGTGCAGCTCAGCCGAGGAGGTGGTCGACCTGCTGCAGGGCGGCCAGGGCGTCTTCGGCATCGCGGTCGGCGGGGCGTTCCGGGAACTCGAAGGGTCGCTGGCCACTCTTCCGCACGAGCGGGCCGACGGCTCACCCGCCGCGGAGCCGATCACCGCCGACGAGCTGGCTGCGCGCCGGCAACGCCGCAGTTCTGCTTGAGCCGCATCGCTTGAGCCGGAACCTTCCCCCAGCCGGCACCGCCGGCCCGTGCCGGGGGAGTCACGCTGGTACCGTCGGCGCTGCCATCCCGTACGGGAGAGTCGCCGCACAGCCAGTACGGCGCGCCGAAGGGGCAACACTCCCCGGAACCTCTCAGGCGCCCGAGACCGTACGGATAAGCAGTCAGGCGCGAGCCCTGCGGCTCGCCGTCAGCTGCCAGGCGAGCTCTGAAGCCGGCGGGCAGCCGGCGGCGACAGAGGGGGAGGCCCACCAGCTTCGCCGATCTGTCGGCGCGCGATCCAGGGAGAGCCTCCATGCCTGACCGTCCGACCCTTCGCGACCTCGAGGCCGCTGTCCCGTTCGCCCAGCGTCATATCGGCCCGTCGGCCGATGAACAGGCGAAGATGCTGGCCGTCATCGGTTACGGCTCGCTCGACGAACTCACCGCAGACGCCGTGCCGCAGGGCATCCGCAGCGACGAGCCGCTCCAGCTGCCGCCGGCCGCCGACGAGCAGCAGACGCTCGACGAGCTGCGGAAGCTGGCCGGCCGCAACCAGCGGCTGGTGCAGATGATCGGCCTCGGTTACTCCGACACCGTGACGCCGCTGGTCGTCTTGCGCCGGGTCATCGAGAGCCCCTCCTGGTATACCGCATACACCCCGTACCAGGCCGAGATCAGCCAGGGGCGGTTGGAGGCGCTGCTGAACTTCCAGACCGTGGTGTCCGAGCTGACCGCACTGCCGGTCGCCGGCGCCTCCCTGCTCGACGAGAGCACGGCGGCGGCCGAAGCGATGGCCCTGTCCCGCCGCGCCGTCCGGGACACCGAACTGGCCTCGTTCGTCATCGACGCAGATGTACATCCGCAGACCATGGCCGTCGTGCGCACCCGGGCCGAGCCGCTGGGCATCGACGTGGTCGTCGCCGACCTGTCGGCCGGCCTGCCCGACGTCCCTGCTTTTGGGATCCTGCTGCAATATCCCGGTTCGTCGGGGGCCGTCCGGGATCTCGGCCCGGTGACGACTGCGGCGCACGAGCGGGGTGCGGTCGTCACCGTCGCCGCGGACCTCCTCGCGCTGACGCTGCTCACAGCGCCGGGGGAGTTCGGCGCTGACATCGCTGTCGGCTCGGCCCAGCGCTTCGGCGTGCCGCTGGGCTTCGGTGGCCCACACGCCGGCTACCTGGCCCTGCGGGACGGGTTGCAGCGCATGCTGCCGGGTCGCCTGGTCGGCGTGTCGGTGGACGCCGACGGCGCGCCGGCGTACCGGCTGGCACTGCAGACCCGCGAGCAGCACATCCGGCGCGAGAAGGCGACGAGCAACATCTGCACGGCGCAGGTCCTGCTGGCCGTGGTCGCGTCCATGTACGCCGTCTACCACGGGCCGGCCGGGCTCGCCGCGATCGCCCGGCGGGTCCACCGGTACGCCGCAGTGCTGGCCGCCGGCCTTCGCGCCGGCGGTGTCGAGGTGGTGTACGGGCAATTCTTCGACACGGTGCAGGCGGCGGTGCCCGGTCGCGGCGCGGAGGTGGTCCGGGCCGCCCGATCACACGGCATCAACCTGCGCCTGGTCGACGACGACACGGTCGGCATCGCCTGCGACGAAGCGACCGGACGGCCGGAGCTCGAAGCGGTCTGGGCAGCGTTCGGCTTGTCCGCCGCGGCACCTGCACCGCAGGTTCATCCACCGTCCGTCGATGAGCTGGACGCAGCCACCGCCGACGCTCTGCCGGGCGAGCTCCTCCGCGAGTCGTCGTACCTCACGCACCCGGTCTTTTCGGCCCATCACAGCGAGACGGCGATGCTGCGCTACCTTCACCGGCTGGCGGAGAAGGACTATGCGCTGGACCGCGGCATGATCCCGCTCGGCTCCTGCACGATGAAGCTGAACGCCACCGCCGAGATGGAGCCCATCACCTGGCCAGAGTTCGCCGGCATCCACCCGTTCGCGCCGGTCGACCAGGCCGGCGGCTACCTACAGCTGATCGCCGACCTCGAGCGCTGGCTGGCCGAGATCACCGGCTACGACGCGGTCTCGCTGCAGCCCAACGCCGGGAGCCAGGGAGAGTTCGCCGGCCTGCTGGCGATCCGCGCCTACCACCGGGCGGCCGGCGACGCTCACCGCGACATCTGTCTGATCCCATCGTCGGCGCACGGCACCAACGCGGCCAGCGCCGTGATGGCCGGCCTGAAGGTGGTGGTCGTTGCCTGCCGGGCCAACGGAGACGTCGACGTCGACGACCTGCACGCCAAGATCGAGTCACATCGCGACTCCCTGGCCGCCTTGATGGTCACCTACCCGTCGACCCACGGGGTTTTCGAGCAGGCGATCGAGGAGATCTGCGCCGCCGTCCACGAGTGCGGCGGCCAGGTCTACGTCGACGGTGCCAACCTGAACGCGCTGATCGGCCTGGCCCGGCCGGGCCGGTTCGGCGCCGACGTCAGCCACCTCAACCTGCACAAGACGTTCTGCATACCGCACGGTGGTGGCGGTCCGGGCGTCGGGCCGGTCGCGGTCCGCCGGCACCTCGCGCCGTACCTGCCCAACCACCCGTTGCGCGGGGAGGCCGGGCCGGCCACCGGGGTGGGGCCGGTCTCGGGTGCGCCGTGGGGCTCGGCCGGCGTACTGCCGATCTCCTGGGCCTACATCCGGATGATGGGCGCCGCCGGGCTGACGGCCGCGACCCAGGTGGCCATCCTCAACGCCAACTACGTGGCCCGGCGCCTCGCCCCGCACTATCCGGTGCTCTACACCGGCCGGGGCGGGCTGGTCGCCCACGAGTGCATCGTCGACCTGCGGCCGATCACCAAGGAGACCGGAGTGAGCGTCGACGACGTCGCCAAGCGGCTGATCGACTACGGCTTCCACGCCCCGACCATGTCCTTCCCGGTCGCCGGCACCCTGATGATCGAGCCGACCGAGTCGGAGTCACTGATGGAGCTTGACCGCTTCTGTGACGCCATGATCGCGATCCGGGCCGAGACGGTGAAGGTCGCGACGGGGGAGTACGACAAGAGAGACAACCCGTTGGCCGGCGCGCCGCACACCGCGGCGATGCTGGCCGGGGACTGGGACCATCCCTACTCGCGGGCCGAGGCGGCCTACCCGGTCCGGTCACTGCGCGACGGCAAGTACTGGCCGCCGGTGCGGCGGGTCGACGGCGCTTACGGCGACCGCAATCTCATCTGCAGCTGCCCGCCCATCGAGGAGTACGAGTCGTAGGCCGGGAGCCAGGGCGTCGACCACGTTCGGCGCAGCGCCTCAGATCAGTGCTGATGCGCGGCGCAGAAGTCCTGGATGCGGCGCCAGGCGTCCGCTGCCGCGGCGGGCTCAGGACCCATTCCGAGAACGCGCATCTCTCGTACGTAGCGTACGCAGAGTCGGCCCGCTACTCGGGTCGGTGTCAGAAGCCGCAAACTAACAACGCCGGGCACGATTTTTCACGGCGGGCGGCTTGGCGGTAGCCGCCGTCGCTGTTTCTCCGGGGTGCACAGCGGGTCGTTGGTCGATCGTCGTCTTGTCGCGGTGGCCGTAGATCGTGGATCTGGGCACGCTAAACATGGCGGCGATCTGCGCGACGGTGTGCTGACCGGCGTCGTAGAGCTGTTGCGCGACGGCGGCCTGCTGGCTGGTGAGCCGCGGTCGTCGACCCCCAGAACGTCCGCGTGCACGCGCCGCGGCGACGCCATCGCGGGTGTTGGCGATGATCAGTTCGCGCTGGTACTCGGCAAGAACTGACAGCATCCGAACATCGTTCTGCCTTCGGCGACGCCGGCTCGGCGCAGGGCGTCGACCTGATGATCGGGATTCTGCTCGGTCGTGGACACCCCTGCGTAGCCGATGATCACAACGTCGATATTAGAGTCAGTTCAGGGTTTGCCGAAAACAGTTTCTCGACTCAGATTATCGACACTCCAGAGGCGGCAATTTGGATCGTGTCGGCAAATGACCGTTTGCCGACGCAGCTACGAACAACTAGCGGCCCCATGCTGGATGGCCGATTTCGATCCGGCGTGTGGTCAGGTCTCATGAGGCCGTTCGGTGGGTGGTCCAGCGCGCAGCTGGCCCCCAACGCGGTGGCGGCAGGCGTCAAGGAAATCGGGGCCCGTGTCCGCCTGAGCGAGCCGGTGGCGGAGACGCTTCAGCCATTTGGTCATGACATCTGCCCTTCTTGTGACCGGTGACCGCCCGCGTTGTACTTCAACAACAGGCGGTTGCGACGCTCGGCTGAGGCTCTTGGTCGGTGGCGGTGCCGCAGCTGCAGGGGCTGTTCTCGGTTGGGTCGCCGGCGGTGGCGCTGTCGGCGAGCACGGTGTAAATCTCCCAGTGCTCGCCGTTGGGTGCGCCCTCGACCCAGAACTTGTCCTGCTTGGCGTAGCAGCAGGTGGTGCCACGCTCGTCGACCGAGGCGAAGCCGGCCGCGGCGAGGCGGGTCTGCTCGGTGTCCACGGTGTCGGTGTCGGCGACCTCGACACCGAGGTGGTTGATGCTGCCGCCCTGGCCGGGACTTTCGACGAGGACGAGCTTGAGCGGCGGCTCGGCGACTGCGAAGTTGGCATAGCCGGGTCGGATCTTGGCTGGGCTGGTGTTGAACAGCTTCGAGTAGAAGCCGATCGACTCGTCGAGGTTGTCGACGTTGAGGGCGAGCTGGACGCGGGACATGGTGGACCTCGGAAGGACTTCGACAGTTGTCAATGTCCCGCCAGGTTGCCACAAGGCATCGGCCTCTGTCAATATCGATGCATGTCGAAGTCCCTAACCATATTGTCTCCGGTGGAGAGGGTGGCGTGCTGCTCGCCGCTGTCGCGTGAGCCGTTGTCGCAGGCCGCTGCGGATCAGATCGTGCCGCTGTTGAAGGCGCTGGCCGATCCGGTGCGACTGCGGCTGATGTCGCTGGTCGCCTCGCACGAGGGCGGCGAGGCGTGCGTGTGCGACCTCAACGACGCATTTGATCTGTCGCAGCCGACGATTAGTCACCACCTCAAGGTGCTGCACGAGGCTGGGCTTTTGGGACGCGAGAAGCGCGGCGTCTGGGTGTACTACCGGGCCAGCAACGGGGCGTTGTCAGGCCTGGCCGCGCTGATCGGCAATACCGCGCCGTGAACTCCGGCCTGGCGCGGCGGGCGCTGGCCGAATTCGTCGGCACGGCCTTTCTCGTCGCCGCCGTCGTCGGTTCCGGGATCGCCGCCGCCCGCCTCTCGCCGCACGACGTCGGGCTGCAACTTCTCGAGAACAGCATCATCACCGGCGCCGCACTCGCCGCGTTGATCCTCGCCTTGCAGCCGGTGTCGGCTGCTTTCAACCCGATCGTGACGTTGGTCGAACGGGCGATGGGCGCGATCGGTATGCGCGAAGCCGCTGCGCTCGTCGCGGTACAGGTAGCCGGTGGGGTCCTCGGCGCGGTCGTGGCCAACCTCATGTTCGGGCTCGACGCGGTGAGCCTGTCGACGCATCGCCGGACTGGGCACGGAGTGTGGCTGGGGGAGCTGGTGGCCACCCTCGGCCTGCTCGTGGTCATCTTCGGCACCGTCCGCGCCGGCCGTTCCGATCGTGTCGCGTTCGCGGTCGGCGGCTACATCCTCGCTGCCTACTGGTTCACCAGCTCGACCAGCTTCGCCAACCCCGCCGTGACCATCGCGCGGATGTTCTCTGACACCTTCGCCGGTATCGCCCCGGCGTCGGTGCTGGTGTTCGTCATGATGCAACTCCTCGGCGGACTGCTCGGCTTCGCACTGATCCGCGGCCTGTACCCGGAACACTCGCGTGATCGCCGCCGAGGCCATCGCGCAACCGATGGAGGAACACCATGACCTACCGGCCGACCGTCCTGTTCGTTTGCGTCCACAACGCCGGCCGCTCGCAGATGGCCGCGGGCTGGCTCAAGGAGTTGGCCGGTGACCGGGTCGAGATCTGGTCCGCTGGTTCCGAGCCGGCCGACCAGGTCAACTCGGTAGCCGTGGAAGCGATGCGCGCGGTCGGCATCGACATCAGCAGCGAGATGCCGAAGATCCTGACCACCGACTCGGTGTCGCGCGCCGACGTCGTGGTGACGATGGGCTGCGGCGACACCTGCCCGTACTTCCCGGGCAAGCGCTACGAGGACTGGGACCTGACCGACCCAGCCGGCCAGCCCATCGAGGTCGTGCGCGAGGTCCGCGACGAGATCAGGACCCGCGTCGCCGCCCTCGTCGACGACCTGCTGCCTGCGCCGCCATGAGCGTCACCGTCTCGTGGTCGTTCGCGCCCTACACGTCGATGCCCAGACGCCGGGTCATGTCGAGGCGGATCTCGCCGTAGGGGTTGATGTTGGTCTAGAACAGCGGTGATAGCCCGCGCCGGTCCGCAGACCCGAGTCGTGCCGACCAGGCGGGGTCCTCGAGCACCTTCTGCAGCAGCATCGTGTTGACCAACACGGTCGCGGACTGCAGCAGGTGCAGGGCGAGCATCGAGACCTCTTGATGTTCCCGGTCGTCGCCGGTGAGCTCGGAGCCCTCGCCGTAGAAGAACACGCCGTTGGCGGAGTTCCAGTTCTCCACCCCCTGCAGGCCTTCGCAGATCTCGCGGCGCAGGTCGGGATCGGCGAGGTAGTCGCACAGGAAGATCGTTTTCACGGCGCGGCCGAGTTCTTTCAGCGCCTGATCCCCCAGCACTCGGCCCTGCTCGTCGCGCGCAGCCTCGCGCCACGCGCCCGGCACCACCCCGTCGATCGGGATTTGTTCACCCGCGTCGTAGTGCTTGGACCGTCCGTCGCGGTTGGCGTAGCGACGCAGCAGTTCCAGCGCATCGATCACCGGCCGGTCGGCCGTGTTGTTGCACCGGAAATCGAGCGCGGCCAACAGCTGGGGCAGCATTCGCCGGTAGTGACCGGTGTAGGAACTGGTCGACACCGTGCGGACTCGGCTTCAGAAGGCACCAGCGTTGGCTTTCTTTCGCCTCACGGACAAGGTCGCGCAACGTCGACTCGCCGACCACCGGGAACAGCGCCTCCAACACGGTGTCATCCGGGCGATCCAGCGCCGCCTCGGCTAGCGCGAACAGCACGCCGTCCTTGTTTCGGACGCGGCGCAGATCATCGAGCAGTTCGCGTTCGACCCGGCGTTCGGCACGGTGCGTTCATTCTGTGGATCAGGCCGATCAGCAGATCGACCAGCGCGTCAGTGATCTCGCTTTGCCGAGTCCAGCACAGCGCCGCGAGCAGAGTCAGGCGCACCGTTCGTGGTGCGTCGAGCAGGTCGGAAGGATAGGCCCGCATTGCCCGCGCTCGCCACGCCTCGATCAGCTTCTCGACGCGGCGCGCGCGGTTTCGAGAATCCGGTCGACCGGACTCGGTCCCGGCGGCTCGATCCGTTCTGCGCGGCAGCGGGTCAGCAACGCGACGCGGAGGTGATCCTCTCGTTTGCTCGACCGGACGTACCTCGCCAGCAAGCCACCCAGCGAGCTTGTCTTCGTCACTCGCCGAGAACGCTCGGAATCCGGACGATGCCCGGATCTGTGCCCGGTGATACTCGACCGTCCAGCCGGACAACGAGTATGCGCCGAATTCCCCGGAAGCGAGATGCAGCTGGTTCCCGGCATACTCCAGCGCAGCCGGCGGCACCTCGTTGCTGCTGCGCGGGAATCGGCCATCGATCTCAAAGAACTGCAACATGACCGCGAAACCGAGCCGCGTCGTGCCACTCTTGTTCGCGATCAGCTCCCAGTCCGCGTCTACCAGAGTCCAGCAGGCAAGTAACTCCTCGGGTTACCACTCACGACGCATCCCGAAACCCTGACATGGTGCGCACCGCGCCCACCAGACCTACTTTGCGGCTCCTGACACCGACCCGAGCAACGGGCCGAGTCGGTAGGGGAGCCCTACGTACGACCGTCGCGCTCCTGCGCGGTCCGCAGCCCCCCGTCGTAGGGCACCCAGTCGGCAAGTTGCGTCGGCACCCCGGCTGCGCCGACCCAGGTCACGACCGCCGGGTCGTCGTCGACCATGATCGCAATGCTCCGGGTAGCGGCCAGCGGGACGAGCACCGCCAGCTTGATCTCCCGAGCCGGCCGGAAGTCGCCGTTTGCCCGCATGTGCAGGGGGCCGGCTGGCAGCTCCTGGTGCCGGAGCCAGTCGCCGGTCACCTGGCGCAGGCGTTCGGGACGACCGGTCAGCCAGACGACGTCGTGATCGGCCGAGAGCCGGCTTGCCAGTTCCACCCCGCGGGCCAGTGGCGGATCGGCCGCCGCACCGGCAAAGAAGGCGTCCCAGTTCTTGGGCCGCGAAGCCAGGTGATGCAGTCGGTGGCGGACGTCGGCGACCACGCCGTCGACGTCGAGCACAGCCAACGGCCGGCTCAGGAGAGGTAGCCCTCCACCGTTGCCGCGTCACGCTCCCTGGCGGCGGACGGGTCGAGCCCCGCCGTCCGCAGCGCGTCGCGCTGTCGGAGCAGATCCCACGCGCGGTCGAGCTCGACCTCCAGCTGCTGCAGGCGTATGCGCTCCATGTCGGTCAGCCCTTCGCCCTGTGCGTGGGCCCGGCGGAGCGCATGCTCCTCCTCGGCCAGCCCGGTGATGCGTCCATGCAGATCCTTGTCCACGGTGCCTCCTCGCTGTCGCACTCCGGCTCTGTGCCCCTCCGGAACCCTGTCCCCCTCGGAAACCTACGCCAGCCGGCGGTCAGACCAGGCTGTCGACCCACTGCCGGTGCAGCTCGGCGTAACGTCCGCCGCCGCCGATGAGCGCCTGCGGGCTGCCGTCCTCGACCACCCGGCCGGCCTCGAGGACCAGCACCCGGTCGGCGATCTCCACGGTCGACAGGCGGTGGGCGATGATCAGCGCCGTCCGGTCGGCCAGGATCGTGCGCAGCGCCCGCTGCACGAGCCGCTCACTGGGCACGTCCAGGGATGATGTCGCCTCGTCGAGGACGAGCACCGCCGGGTCGGCGAGGAACGCGCGGGCGAATGACACCAGCTGGCGCTGACCGGCCGACAACCGGCCGCCGCGTTTGCGTACGTCGGTGTCGTAGCCCTCGGGCAGCGCTGTGATGAAGTCGTGGGCGCCGATGGCCGTCGCCGCCTGCTCGAGTTCGGGCCGGCTGGCACCGGGCCGGCCGAAGGCGATGTTGTCGGCCACGCTGCCGGAAAAGAGGAATCCCTCCTGGGTCACCGTGACCACGGCGCGGTGCAAGGTTTCCTCGTCGAGGTCGCGCAGGTCGACGCCGTCGAGAGACAGCGTCCCCTCCCGCGGATCGTAGAAGCGGCCGACCAGACGGGCGATCGTGGTCTTGCCGGCACCGGTCGGGCCGACCAGCGCCACTGTCTGGCCGGCTGGGATGTGCAGGTCGAGCTGCGGCAGCACCACGCGGTCGCGGTATCCGAAGCGCACGCCGCGCAAGTGCAGCTCGCCGGCGATCGCCGCGCCCAGCGGGCGCGCCTGCACCGGCTCCGGCACCGACGGGGGCTCCTCGAGCACACCGGCCAGCTTCTCCAGAGCCGCACTGGCCGACTGGAACGAGTTGTAGAACTGCGAGAGGTCCTGCAGCGGGTCGAAGAACCGCCGCAGGTACAGCAAGAAGGTGGTCAGCACCCCGACCCGGATGTCGCCGTCCAGCGCGCGGAATCCGCCGTAGAGCAGGACCAGGCCGATCGTGGCGTTGCCGATCAGCTTCATGCCGGGCGCGTAGACCGAGATGAGCTGGAACGACCGCCGGGTCGCGTCGCGGTAGCGCGCGTTGAGGTCGGCGAAGATGGCGAAGTTGCGGGGCTCGCGCCGGAATGCCTGGACGGCCCGGATACCGGCCAGCGTCTCGACGAAGTGCACGATGACCAGGGCCACAGCCTCGCGGGTGCGCCGGTAGGCGATCGCCGACTGACGCCGGAACCACGCCGACAGCCAGAGCAGCAGCGGGAAGCTCGACAGCGACACCAGCGCCAGCGGCACGTCGAGCAGCAGCATCGCCACCCCGATGGTCAGCACAGACAGCACCGCGATGACCAGCTCGTCAATGCCCTCCTCGACCAACTCGGAGATGGCGTCCATGTCCGAGGTCTGCCGGGAGATCACCCGGCCGGAGGTGTAGTCCTCGTGGAACGCCGTAGATAACCGCTGGAAGTGGTCGAACACCCGGCGGCGCAGGTCGAGCAGGACGTCCTGGCCGATCCGGCCGGTGAGTACGAGGAAGGCCCGCTGCGCGGTGGCCTGCAGGACGGTCGCCACCGCGAAGGCGATCACGATCACCCAGAGCCGGCCGGTGCCCTGGTGGTGCAGCAGGGGTGGGATCGCGGTGTCGATGCCGAGCCCGATCAGCCACGGCCCGGCCAAGGCAGCCAGGTTCTGCGTCACGATGAGGGCGACCAGGATCCACATCGATCGGCGATGCGGCCGGAGCAGCGACTTGAGCAGGGTGCGGGTGCGCCGGCGCAGAAGCACCGTGACGCCGGCCGACATGTCATCGCTGCCCTCGGCGGCGACGCCCCGCCAGGAGGCCACCGGTGGGGCGGTCATCGCGACTCCACCTCCGACTCCTGGCTCAGGATGGCCCGGTAGTCCGGCTCGTCGGCCATCAGCTCGCTGTGCGTGCCGACAGCGGTGATGGTGCCGTCCTGCAGCAGCGCCACCCGGTCGGCCAGCGCCACGGTGGAAGGACGGTGCACGACGACCAGCGCGGTGGTTTCGGCCAGCATCCGGGCCAGCGCCTCCTCGACGAGGGACTCCGTGGCGACATCCAACGCCGACAGCGGGTC
>JAABUT010004443.1_pt1 | contig 11137 bp, 12 predicted proteins | sample 5559281 | NCBI WGS metagenome assembly JAABUT01 (sample SAMN10711880, study PRJNA513359) | rock metagenome | isolation source: Antarctica rocks | place: Antarctica: Victoria Land, Ricker Hills nord | collected 2016-01-04 | reverse complement strand
GGCGCGTCAGGCCCAGCGCGTGCAGCCGGCGGCGCAGGTAGTCCTCGCTGACACCGAACCGCTCCACCAGAGCGCGCACCGTCACCTCGCGTCGGCTGTACAGCTCGCGCAACATCTCATCGGTGACCTCGGCCCGCCGGCCACTGGGCTGCCGCTCGGTACGCCGCCGCGCGGGGATGCCGGCCACAGCCAACGCCACCTCCACCCTGGCCCGACAGAGCCCGAGCGCCGCCGCGACCTCCCCGACGGTGCGGCCCTGCTCGACGTACAGCCTGCTCAACGCGTCCACATCGACGGCCGGGTCCGCCAGGAGCAGACCGGCGGCCGGCGAGCCAGCGCTGAACAGTGACCTTCGCGACGCCGAACCGGCGAGCCAGGCTCGCGACCGTCGCGCCCTGCTCAAGCAGGACGCGCAGGTCAACCTCGCCCACCGGGCACACGCGCCGGACGCGCCTACCGCGGTCTACCCCCAACTCGGTCAGGACGGCCGCGAGCCGTGGACGGCTGATCTTCATTGCAGCGGCGATCTCCACCTCCGTGCGCCCCTCGTCAACCAACATCCGGCGGACGAGCTCCGGGTCCGGGTCCTGTCCCCGCCACCAGCGCTGCGCCGGCAGGGCCGTCGTGTCGTCCGGGGTCGCTGCGGCGACCGCGCCGTAGCGCATCGGGGAGCGGAACACGACCTACAACTACCACCCACCTCGGCTCTGATCGACGGCCTGGTGGAAGCCGATCGCCTGCGCCGCGACCTGGCGCGTCCCCACCGCTCACGCTGTACTAGGCCGCATCGCGCGGTACGCCGATGGCACCGCCCAGCGGCCTGCCACGCAGCCACCTCAGGCAGCGGATCCGACCAGCGCGTCGCCGAGTGAGGTACGTGCGTAGCGGACCTGATGACCGCTGCGCCGACGGTGCAGGAGCCCGGCTTCGCGCAGCGCTGTGAGGTGTTCCGAGACGGTGCTTGGGCTGAGCTGCAGGCCCACCGACAGCTGCGTCGTACTGGCCGGGTTGGCCAGCGACGTCAGGACGGCCGCGCGCCCGCGCCCGAGCAGGCGGCTCAGGGCGTCCGGCGCGGGCATGCGCTGTGCCCAGAGCGCCGCGACGCCGCGACACGGGTAGACCAACATCGGGCTGTACGCCGGATCGGTCAGCACGCAGGCCGTGGGCCAGGAGAAGGCGCTCGGCACGAGAACAAGGCCCTCGCCGCCGAGCTCGCGCCCCTCGTCCGGCAGCCCCTGGAGCACGAGTTCGCTACCACGCCACGCCATGTCGCGGTGCAGGCTCACGAACACCGCGGCAAGGCCGTCCCGAGCCAGCTGCGCGGCGTGATGGGCAAGGTGGCAAGGTTGCGGTCGGCCCTGGCCATCTCCGACGACCGTCTCGTCGCCCTCGGCTACGCCGAGTTGCTGTACGGCCGGCTGCATTTCGGGGGACCGCATGGCACGCCAACATCGGTCGGAATCCGCTCTGGCAGTACCTCGACCTAGAGGCTGGTTGTCGTTAGCCTCGGCCGCCAAAGCCCGAAGACGCGGCGTTACTCACTCTCAGGACGACCGCCGCTCTAGGGTCAGATCGTGCCCACCCTCATCGTCCTCAACGGACCGCCAGGGATCGGAAAATCGACGCTTGCACGCCGCTATATCGAGGACCACCCGATGTCGTTGGCCCTTGAGCAGGATGTGGTGCGCGGACTACTCGGCGGTTGGCGCACCCGGGAGAAGGAATCCGGCGAAGCGGCCCGCAGTCTCTGCTTGGAGATGGCGCGAACTCACCTGCGGGCAGGACACGACGTCATCGTGCCGCAGTTCATTGCGCTGCCGAGCTACCTCCATGAACTTGCTCAGGTGGGCGCTGACCTGGCCGCTCGACACGTCGAGCTTGTGCTGCTGGACGATGCCGCGGCATCGGAGCGGCGTTTTCACCAGCGGCTCGATGACCAGCTCTGGGGCGAGCACCAGCGGGTAGCGGCGGAGTTCGTCGCGGCCGCTGGCGGCTACGCCCACCAGTATCAGCGCCTCATCGATGGTCTTGCGGGCCGAAATGCCGTCGAGATCCCTAGCGTCGACGGTGACCTGGAGGGGACCTACCAACTGCTCCTCGCGCAAGTCACCTGAGGCGCAGCAAGACCTCCAAGCGGGGCTGACCAGTCTTCGCCCTCCTGCCGCTCGGCAGCCAGGTCCGATCGGTACCGCAAATGGACCTTCTGATAACCGGGATCAAGCAGCGCAATCCTCGACCGCCACAGCTCGAAGAGGCGGCGCTTCTTGCATAGCCGGACCCGGGCTACCGTGACTTGATGATCAACCGTGAGCCGGTCGTTGCGACGTTCGACGCACTCCTGACAGCATCGTGGAACTCTGCCGCCCTGGCCACCCGGACGTCCTGGCCCCCAGAACGACGCCTTGATGGCACCCGGTTGGTTCGGCTGCTGCGGGGATCAAGCTACGCAGTCCTAGCCTCGACGCGCCCCGACGGACGACCGCATGCGGCGCCCGTCTCCTACCGGCTGGCGGAGGACGCCTCGATCTGGCTACCGACAGCCGCCGAGGCCGTTCGCCTCCGGAACGTCACTGACCAGCCTTGGGTGTCGTTCGTGATCTCACAGGGATACGGCGAGGAACATTTTGCAGTGTTGATCGAAGGTGATGCCCGCTGCGTCAGGCCAACAGTCGCCAACCTCCCCGACGTCGCCGCTACGGCGGACGAGTGGGTCGAGTCATGGATCGTGCTGACTCCCCAACGCGCCCTTGCCTACGCAGCAGCCTCGGCGCCCCTCCCGTAGGGCTGACCCCCGGTGTGGCTGGAATGGAGGTTCAACCGCGAAGAAATGCTACTTGCCCGCCGGCACCCGGTGAGGGTCCCGAGTTCCGCGATTGATGGGCACACAGAACCTTCCGCGAGCTGGTGCTGGGCCTCGCTCCGGAAGTCGCTGGAGGACCAAGGCGGGGTCAGGATGCTCTCAACCTGTTCCCGAATCGGCTACCGACGCAGGCGCGGCCCTAAGTAAAAGGAACTAGCCGCAGGAGCGGACTATTGGGGCGAGTGTGACCCGACGAAAGCTATCAGCGGCCGGGTATCGTCCGGGGGAGGGCGGACGTACACGGGCAGCGGGCAGGCGGGCTGCGCGCCCGACCACACGAGGAGGCGGCGTTCTACGTGAGCGCCGGCAGCCTCCTAGCACCGTCACGAACGCCAAGAGCGCTACCGTCGTTGCGTGTCGGCCGCTGTCCTATTTGACCTCGACGGCACCCTGGTGGATCACGAGGGGGCCGCGCGTGCTGGGGCGCTGGCATGGGCCGCGGGAGAGAGCCCCGGGCACGGCTTCGATGGCCAGGCCCTTGGATCGGAGTGGTTGCGTCTTGAGGACGAGCACTACGCCAGCTACCTCGCGGGCACGCTGTCGTTCCAGGAACAGCGACGGGCCAGGCTCGCCGGCATGTTGGCCATCTTGGGGTGCGCAGTCCCACCTGACATCGCTCTGGATCGGCTCTTCGAGGCGTACCTCCGGCATTACGAAGCGGCTTGGCGCGCGCACGAAGATGTGCTTCCAGCACTCAATGGCTTGCGGGACGCAGGGCTGATCATTGGGGTACTGACGAATGGTCAGGAAGATCAGCAACGCGCAAAGCTCCAGGCGGTTGGCCTCTTGGACCTGTTCACCTGCGTAGTGGCCTCCTCAACGTTGCCTTCACCTAAGCCCGCGGCTGCCGCCTTCGTTATGGCGTGTGAACGCCTCGGACGTCCACCAGCAGAGGTGTTCTACGTGGGCGACAACCTGCATACCGACGCCCTCGCCGCGTCGAGAGCAGGCCTGACGGGTGTGTGGATCAACCGGCTAGGCGAGGAAGCCCTGGAGGAAACGACGCACGTAGTGACTGACCTTCGCGAGGTGCTCGGGCTGGTGCTGACACGGGACCTGTAGTCACGGCGTGAAGCATGGAGGGGAGCCGTAACCTTCGCCATAAGTGTCCTCTCCGTACTTCGGGCGGGCTGATGAGCGCCAGCGGGAGCGCTTGTCCGCCAGACTCATGACAGGCCGTCGCACCTGAACGTGGAGATCAAGGCTCGCTGTGACGACCCCAAAGCGGTGCTCCAGCGGCTGCAGTGTTTGGGAGCAGTGTTGCAAGGGGTCGATCGTCAGGTGGACACCTACTTTCACGCGGCAACCGGGCGTCTGAAGCTGCGCACAGGGAACATCGAGAACTCGTTGATCCATTACCTTCGGGAAGACCACGCCGGGCCGAAAGACTCCCATGTGACGCTCATCGCGACCCGTGCGGAGGAGTCGGAGGCCTTGCGGAGCCTGCTCGCCGGTGCCCTGGGGATTGTCGTGGAGGTGGACAAGCTCCGGCACATTCTATGGATCGACAACGTGAAGTTTCATGTCGACGAGGTCCGAGGCTTGGGTGCCTTCGTGGAGATCGAGGCGATCGATCGAACCGACGAGATCGGCAGAGGTTCCCTGCTTACCCAGTGCGAGCGGTACCTCGAACTCCTTGCAATCGCCGAGGCAAACTTAGAGGCAAGGTCCTACAGCGACTTGGCTCTCGCTGACGCATAGGTGGCCTTGGGCGTCGCGTTGCTTGGCGGCGTGTAGGTGTAGATATGCCGGTGATCCTCACGCTTGAGTCGGCTCGTCGTTGGGACGGGTCGTGGCTCCTGAGAGGAACCGGTTCTCATGTCGCTCGATCGGTGTGTTCTGCCTGCCCATCAACGTCCCTTCGAGGTCCCCGTGCTGGGGCATCCGGTCCTTGACCGGTACTTGGTCTTCGTCGCGGCGCGGTGCCGCCCGAACACGGTCCTGGCGGCCGCGTCGGACCTGAAGGCGTTTTTCGCTGTGGTCGCGAAGGAACCCGGGCAGGTCGAGGTCGCGGACGTGCTGGCCTTCATCCATCAGCAGCGTCGGCCCCAGGGTCACGGCAACGTCGTAAGACTGTCTGACGGCGAGAGCGGCCTGTCGTCACGGACGATCCAGCGTCGGCTCTCGACGGTGTCGGGCCTGTTCTCGTGGCTGCTGCTGCTGGAGGAAGTCAGCCGGAACCCTGTCCCCAGGGGTTTGTCGACGCGCCGTCAGGCGGGCCGCCGCAACGGTGTCCCACTGATCCGGAGTCCCAGGACGTTGCCGCAGATCCTGGACCCCGCGGAGGTCGATGCGTTGCTGCGGGCGCTGCGCCGGTGGCGGGACCGCGCGATGGTCGAGGCGATGCTGCTTGGTGGCCTTCGGCGCTGCGAGGTCCTGGGGTTGCGGATGGAGGACCTGCGCCTGGGTGAGGGCCGGTTGTTCATCCACCAGGGCAAGGGTGGTCATCAGCGGCTGATCCCGGTCTCGGCCCGGTTCTTCCGCAGCGTGGCCCGTTACCTCGAACTCGAGCGCCCGGCGGTGGCCGACCCGACAGCGGTGTTCGTGGCCCTGAAGGGACCACGCCGCGGCCAACCGCTGAGCGCGGACGGGCTGGACCAGATCGTGCTGGGTGCCCGGCACCGCGCGGGCCTGGCGCACTGCTCCTGCCACGAGCTCCGGCACACCTGCCTGACCCGGCTGCGGGAAGCCGGGATGGCGTTGGAGGCGATCCAAGCCCAGGCCGGGCACCGCAGCATCGAGTCGACCCGCCTCTACCTGCACCTGGCCAACGACTGGCTCGCCCAGGAGTACCAACGCGCCAGCGACGCCATCGACGCCGGCGCTGACCTGCTGGAGCTCCGGGCGACGGTGGTGGCCCGATGACCGCCCCAGCCCGCCCGCTCGGGACCGCCCACGCCACCGAACTCGCCCCGACGGAACTGGACCGCAGATGGCTCGCGTTGCAGGCCCAGTGCCCGCAGCTGACCGCAACGAGCCGCCGCTACCTGGAGCAACTGTCTATAAGCCTCAGTGCTTCTAGCGTCCGGGTCGCCGACCAGACCCTGCGCGGGTTCTGCACCTTCCTCACCGAGGAGCACCCGACCGTCGAGACGTTCGCGCAGGTCGGCCGGCCCGAGATCGAGGACTACAAGAAGCACCTCGTCGCCGGTCCGGGCCAGAAGAACGACACCAGCGCGACGGCCAACACCGTCCGGCAGCGCCTGGGGTGCGTCCGGACGTTCTTCGACCGGATCATCGAGTGGGACTGGCCAGAGGCACCCGCCCGGACCCCGATCTTCAGCATCGACCTGCCGATCATCGACGACCCGCTCCCGAAGTTCCTCGACGACGCCCAAGTTGCCGCGCTGCTGCGCGCCGCCAGCGCCCACCCCGACCCGCTGCACCGCCTCCTGATCCACCTGATGCTCCGCACCGGCCTACGAGCCGGAGAAGTCGGCGCCCTGACCAGCGACGCGATCGTCACGATGCGCGACGGGCACTGGCTACGGGTCCCGGTCGGCAAGCTCCACAACGACCGGTACATCCCGCTGCACCCGCACCTGGTCGAGCTCCTCACCGACTGGTGCAGCCGCCACGACGACCACGGCACCGGACTGCTCCTGACCCGAGGCGGCAAGCCCATGAACCTGGGCAGGATCAGCCGGATCGTCACCGTCATCGCGACCGACGCCGGCATCGGGCACGTCCACCCCCACCAACTCCGGCACACCTTCGCCACCCAAGCCGTCAACCGCGGGATGCGCATCGAAGCCATCGGACAGATGCTCGGCCACAAGACCCTGCGGATGACCCTGCTCTACGCCCGGATCGCGAACCACACCGTCGCCGATGAGTACCGCGCCGTCAGCGACCAAGTCGACGCCCTCTACGACGAACCCGACCTCCCCGGCAGCACCCCAGACCCAGCCGAGACCGTTGAGATGCGCCGACTCCGCAACGAACACCGCCGGATGCTCGGCAACGGCTGGTGCACCCGACCCGCCAAACTCGACTGCGCCTTCGAGACGATCTGCGAAGGCTGCGGCTTCTTCCAGACCACCATCGCCTTCAGACCGACCCTGCAAGCCCAGCACGACGACGCCACCAGCAAAGGCCAAGAGGGCCGCGCCGGGCTGTTCAAGAAGCTCCTCGACAGCCCCGCCACCCGAGCCGCCCAGTGACCCTGCACCACCCCATCGGCGGGGCCCACCCGGGCCCCGCCGATCACCGGCATATCCCGCAAACGCTTGACAGGATCACCGGCATAAGTGCCGTTAGCCAAGATCACGACGGCCGGTGCTGGGTCTCGCTCCGGAAGCCGCTGGAGGACCAGGACAGGGTCACGATGCTCTCGACCTGTTCCCGAAGCGGCTACCGACGCAGGCGCGGCCCCAAGTGGCGGGAACCAGCCGCAGGTGCGGCTTGTTGGCCAAGTTGTGTCATAATATAAATTATCGGCGAGCCGTCTAGGCCTGGGGGAGGGGCCTGCCCTGGACTACCCAGGAGGTGTCGTCGGCCATGCGTACCGGCTCGAGGAGTGGCTGGCCTGCCAGTGCCACGACGGATCAGCCGAACGAGTAGAGGCCGACCCCTTCGAGGAGGAGCTCGGACAGTTGCCCCTCTGCGCCTGCCCGTCGCTCTTGCCGAGGCTCTGACCTCTTGACGCCGTAGCGAGGTCCTACAGGTTGGGGTGGATCAGGCGGAGCGGGTGATCGGCGGCGACCTTGGTGAAGTCGCGCAGGTTGTTGGTGGCCAAGGGGAGGGGCGGGTCCGCCGATAAGGCCGAGGCCGCGACCCAGAGGTCGTTAGCTCCGCCGCGCTGCATGTGCCCCCTGTACTTGACGTGCAACGGCGCCCATTCCTCGGTCACTGCCACGTTGAAAGGCAGCACAACGAAGTGGCTCCTGATGGCCTCGCGCCACTTGGCGGTCCTCGTCGAGCCCCAGTTCCGGGACACGGGTAGAGCGAGTAGCTCTCCCACGTTGACGAAGGACAGGGTCAGCAGGTGCCCTCGGAGCAGCGGAAGCCAAGGCTCGGACGGGGAGTCGCCAGTCAGCAGCCAGGTGGCGACGTCCGTGTCGATCAACAGGGGGCCAGCCGGCACGTCGTCCAGGCTCATGCGTCCAGATCCGCCAAGGCACTGGCGATGTCGGCGAGCTCCTGATCGCTCCACTCGGCGAACGGGGCCTCGAACGACGCTGGCTGAACACCCTGTGCCTCAGCCAGCGCTTCGACGGACGTCGTCTCCCAGAAGGCCGATGTGTCGAACGGCAACGGATCTGGGTTGCTAATGCGGCGCAGCTCTACTCGCTTCACCGTGGTGGTCGTGGGGTCGAAGGTGACGATGCCCTCGAAGGTGGCCTTGCCCCGCAGCGCTTCCTGGATCTGGTCTTCCAGGTCAGCGGGGAAGTCGACGTACACGGTCTCGCCCGTGGAAGTGTGCAGCCGGGCAGTGCGACGGTCGAAGTCCGCCGCTCGCAGCGTGCCGACAAGTACGTCTGGTTGGTGGCCGAGCGGCGCATCTGCGAGCCGCCGCATTCGCTCCTTGGCCGCCCCGTTGAGACGCCCTTGACCGGTGGTGCGAGCGCTCGTCAGCAGCAACTCGTCGTGGCGTTCACCGATGCCCAGCTCTTGGCCGAGATCGGCCAGAGCCCTGGCGATGCCGGGGTCGACTTGGTCGTCCGGGAGATCGAATGATGCGACGATCCGGTCAAAGGCGGCCCCGGCGAGGTCATCTACCCCGACCTCGAAGGTGTCAGGGGTGGCCTCGGCCAGATTGGGAAGTCGAAGGACGGCGACCACGCTGCCGGGCTCCACGTTCTGGAAGCGAAGTCTCGACGCGGCTTCGATGGCAGCGCGGTGGCGTCCGGTCGGACCTCTACGGGGCTTCCCCAGAGTGGCGTATGCGGCTGCCGCCACGGCCGACTCCAAGCCCGCGATGAGTCGGGCGATGTCACGAGCTCGCACGACGCCGAGCGTGGCGCCGCTGCCGCGCAGGGTCGCTCGAAACTCTTCGCCCGCCATGCCGCAACCCTCGCACAAGCCAGTGACAGTGGCACAGAGGTCGGAGCACCGCCGAGAACCGCAGCGTCACATCCAGCGCCGCCAACACAGGAGCGGCCGAGCGAGGAGCGCCTGCTGGGCCCGTCCCGGGACATGTCCGGGCTGTCAGGGGGTGGAGAACCGTCGCCCGTGTCCAGTTAGGCGGGTTGGTCAATCAATCGACTGCACCAGTACGTCGGACGGTTCCACGCGCCACGCCTCAAGCCGCGTGTCCGTGAGAAGGCCCGAGATCAGCGCTTCCGATCCGCCCACAAAAGTGGAATCGTGGTCGACCTCGGTGGCGACGCACCAGGTCGTCTCCTGCGGCCATAGCAGGCTGGGAGACTGCGGGTCGAACCAGTCCAGGTAGTGGCTGGGCAGCGGCAAGTGCCCCCAGCGGGCAAGTTCGCCGAGGGAGCCGCGGAAAAGCAGGTAGTCACGCCAAGGCAACTGCACGCGGGGTGCGGCCAGCACCTCGTGGCCCAGCGCGGGCGGGATCAGCTCGTTGGAGCCGAAGCGGCTGACCGAAGGGCTGCCGTGCAGCCAGCCCCAACCGTCCCAAAGACACAGCCAGACATCATCCGGGTGTGCGGTGGCACTGGTGAGGTGTTCAGCCAGCGGCCCAGTACCTCCCGCGGGGCAGTTCCCTGGTGCGGTTCCTGGCCGGTCTGCCAGTGGGCATCGACCAACTCGTTCCAGTGCACCAGAGCGTGCGTGCGGCGGCCTGACGACGAGGCCACGGCGCTCCACCGGAAGGAGCCTGTCCCCGCCGTCCCGGGCAGGGTGCAGAAGGCGGAGGTACGCTGCGTACCCGGCTGGAAGCAATCCGTCGACCGTGCGGTAGGGCGGGGTGGACAGTCGCGGGGCCAACCAAGCGGCCGGCGAAACATCCCGCTGGACGCGGTAGTGGTGAAGCACCGGCCGAGCGTTCCACGTCGCCGACTCCCTGGAGCAATCGTTTCTCCGCCGGGCACCACGGCGACCACTGATCAAGAATGAGCGACGGACGTTGCACGGTCAGCGTGCGGCGTCATACGCCTCACGGACGGCGCTACTGATCCGGCCCCGACTGCTGACCTCAAAGCCCTGGGCCCTGGCCCACCCCCGAACGTCCTCCGGCGGTGCCGCAGCGCTACTGGTCCTGGACGTCTCCTTGACCCGCGTCCCGGCCCCGGACGGCCCCTTGACCCGCGCCCTGACGGCGCGGCCGCCACCCATCCTTCGTCCAGCGGCGGCATAGTCCTGCAGCACCCTCCGGAGCTCCTGGGCATGTTCCTCACTGAGGTCAATCTCATACGAGACGCTGTCCAGCGAGAACGCCACGGTCTGCACCGCCTCGTTCTCCCCGTCGAGGTCGTCAATCATCGTCACCTTCGTCTGCCGAGCCATGATCGAACAATAGCCGTCCCGGGGCGCTCAAGCAGACGCGGACTCTTCGGTCTCATCGCGCTCGCAGCCTGGTGGCAGACGAGTCGTATGCGGACGTCGTGGGCGGCCAGGTCGGGCCGCGGGATCGGTCTCGACGACTGGTGTGGCCCTGACACGATGCGCCACCCGGCTTGACCGCGGCGTGATCCCACACCACGGTCATCATCGTCGGTCTCGTGACGACCGTCAGAGCGGTGGCTCGGCCCGTGTCCGGAAGACGCTGGTGCCCATTGGTGTCGCTCCCGGTGGGAGAGTCGCAGTCCGGCTCGGACCAGCGCGGCGGCGACCCGATCGTGCAGCTGGGGTGCATCACGCACGGCCTGCTCGGGCCGGTGCCGTTCCTGAGTGGTTACGACGTGGTCGTGGACCAAGCGACGCGGCCGAGTACGGCGGCGTCGCGCAGTCCCCGCCACACAAGACAGTGAGGATGTACTTGGCCCCGCTCGCTGGGTCTGACTCTCCGTAAGACTGACGCGAACCTGCTGTCCTTGGCGGGATCGGTCGGCCTGGCGGGCGGTGCCGCATACACGCGAACGGCCGGGTGGCGTGACCTCATAGGAGCCTGTGCGAAAGGCGCCCATCACTGTCTTGTCCGCCTCGCCCGACCGTCACGTGCCGAACCCATCCACGCAAGCGGAAGAAGACGGCTATGACCAGCATGACCCCGACGACAGGCTCTGTCACTGGCGGCGTGGACACCTGGAGTTGACCCGCTTGCGTGGACACCACGTTGTTGCGGATGGGTTGGAGGATGTCAGGCGAGGAGCAGTTCGTCGAGGGTGACGGCCTCCTCGCAGTGTGGGCAGGTGCCGCCGGTGCCGATCC
>JAABUT010004441.1_pt1 | contig 11139 bp, 13 predicted proteins | sample 5559281 | NCBI WGS metagenome assembly JAABUT01 (sample SAMN10711880, study PRJNA513359) | rock metagenome | isolation source: Antarctica rocks | place: Antarctica: Victoria Land, Ricker Hills nord | collected 2016-01-04 | reverse complement strand
TGATTGAGTCGATCAACGAACGAAACAAGCTCTACTATGTAGTAGGCCTGAATCAGCAGTGAGTCTGCTTCAATGACACGATCACAATCGATCTCTTCGATGAGCTAGTCGATTCTCTTCTAGTGAGCCTGCTTCAATGACATCAGTCAATAGTTGATCTCTTCGCTGAGCAAGTCGATTTCTCTCTACATAGCTAGCCTGCTACAATAGGCATTTCGATTCTACACAAGGCTAAGAAAATACATTCATGCGAACATGAATCGTTGAAGAGAGAAGATACTGTTACGATTCTAGCTACGCATCTATGTTGATAGCTATGTTGATGACTATGTTGATGACTATGTTTCTGACTATCGTCGATCGCTCGTCACTAGGCTATCGAGTTGTTTCGAAGTCAATTCTATTCAGAGTTAGCTTATGTTCTTCTGAGTCATATAGATAGTTGATTCTTCTCTTCTAGATACTTTTCTTTCTTAGCATTTATATACTCGTTACATTACATTCATATTACTCGCTCTATGCTGATCTCTAACAAAGCTAAGCTTTCTTCGAAATATCATGACTATCTAGACGTGTTTGATCGAGCAATGACTGATCAACTACTTTCTCATCACTTCTATGATTATAAAATAGAGTTGATCGACGAGAAAACATCTTCTTGAAGTCATTTCTATCATATATCTGACTACAAGCTTCAAAAGATGAAGAATTATCTGATTGAACATCTGAATAAGAGCTTTATATCTTCTAGCTTGATCTCATATGCTTCGCTCATACTATTCATCAAAAAGAAAGACGATAGTCTGCATTTCTGCGTTGATTATAGAAAGCTTAATGCTTTGATCAAACGAGATCACTATCTTCTACTCTTAATAAACGAAACTCTCGCTTGTATTCAAGATAGCAAGTATCTGACTTGATTGAACATCATTGTCATCTTCAACAAACTGCATATGCATTCAAGCAGCGAAGATTTGACTATCTTTATCATCTTTTTTGATTTCTACAAATATCACATGATGTCTTTTGAATTAATCAATGATTCAACTTTCTATCAACATTATATAAACAACGTGTTATTTGACTATCTTCATCAGTTTTATCAGATCTATCTAAATGACATTATCATCTACAGCAAAACACTGAAGAAACATAAGCAATATGTATGATTAATTCTACATAAACTATAAGAGACTGATTTTCAGATGAATATAAACAAGTGCAAGTTTCATGTTCAGAAGATTTTCTTTCTGAAACTATTGCTATTCATTGAAGAATTAAAGATGAATCTCAGAAAAGTATAAGCAGTAGTTGAATGATCTACTTTTACAAATCTCACTCAGATGCAGTTCTTTGTCAACTTCTGCAACTTCTATCTGTCAGAATCATGCTTAAATGATACAGTTAATGAAGATCAGAATTGATAGTGCTTGATCTTTAAAAATAGCTATAACTGAATATTAAGAATACAGAAGAAGATTGATACAAAAGCTTCTATTTATGTAATGTTCAAAGACTGTGCTAAACTTGAAAGAAATGTGTTTGTAACATGAAAAGAAGATGATGTAAATGAACAAAATGTTGATGAAAGAAAAGAATGTTGAGAAAGTAAAAGAATGTTGAGTCATATTTGAGTCAAATCTGAGTCAGATTTAGATCAGATTTCAACTAAATCATTAACTAACTTTAATCAGTCTTGATACACTCATAACATTACTCTCTTCTTCGAAAATTCATGTTTGCATGAACATAGTTTCTTTGCTCACTTTTATTAATAGTTATTTCGATATTTAATGCAATTTGCTTGAATATAGCTTATGAAATTCATTCAAAACTTTCTCTGAATCATTGAATTTTTCTTTATCAACATAGTATCATTCATCATCTTTATCTAGATCTTTTCATTTGACTTTGTACTGTATTCGATCTCAATAGCGTCTGAAGTTCAATATATTATTTATCTTTCAATGTTCATCGTCTTTAATAATGATTGATCTGAATGATTCTGAATGTTGTTCTGATAGAGAATCTTCTGAATATGATCATAGTAGCTTTGAGTTGAACATCAAATGCAGATGTTTCATGCTGACTGATAAATAAAGATGATATGATGTACTCACTTTAACAGTGATTTGATAGAGATTTAGCTGTTTATCTTTCAAATCTTTGCAGAGTCTCGTTGTCTTGATGTTTTTGAAAGATAGTCAAACTCAGTCATCTACTTCATATGTGACATCTCATTTATGTTTATTGATCTGAACTTCAATGATCAGCTTCGTCTTTTTCAATTGTTGATGATCAAAGCTCAGTAGCTTTTTCATTTGAATGATAATATCATCTGTCTTTCTAGTTTCAAGTCGTTCATGAGTTGTTTCGTAGTCAGTCGTATCTGAATCAAAACTCATTCAAGAGTGAAATTCTTTATTAAAGTAGAAGAAGATCATTGAAGTGATCAAGAAGATATTGAAATTGTCGCTGAATTTCATCATAGATATTCATTTGACTCAGTCGTTCTGCATGTAATTACAGTAGATTCTAAGTTCGCGTTCAACGTCTTAATTGACTTATTTCGATTGATCATTGATCTCAAAATGATAGACTGTGAATAAACTAGCTGTGATTCTCAGTTGTTTGCAAAGACTCTTTCACATAGTTAATATGAATTGAAAGTCTCTGTTTGAAACAATAGAACTGAGTAGATCATGCAGTCAATAGACGTTTCATAGCATGATTCAAATCATTTCTTTGACTGAGATGTCATTGTCTTTTCAATGACAGAAAACATAGTGACATTCTTTGATGAGATGACATATAACTGTGCAAATGACGTTATAGTCTTCTGACAGAGATAGTTCAGTAATGAAGTTCATAGCTATATCTTTTCAGCGTTTCTGTGAAATCAAGAAAGAATGATGAAGTTCATTGATGCTATTTCTAGAGACTTTGCTTCGCTGACAAGCATGACAGTTTCAAATGTATCATTGAATAGTAGCTTGATGATCTGATCAATAGTAGAAACGCTGAACTAAACTGATGATTCATTTATTGTTGAGATGAAAGATTAAAGATTGATCATGCACTTCTTATAGTAATTTCGTGTGCATGTTCTCAGAGATTCATAGTAGATCTTTTCTAAATAGAATATCGTCAATGATTTCACAGTTCTCAAGTTTAATGATATGAAATTTGAGCTTGTTGTCGTTCATAGCTTGTTTATATTCGCTGCAGAACTAATTGATTTGATTGATTATACATACTCATTGATAGAGATTTGCTTCTGATTCAATAGATAAAACATTGACTTTATCAGAAATCAGAATAGTCTGAAAATAATCTTTAAGACGCTGAGCTGATTCAGAGACGTTCGCTAAAGACATTCTGATTAGAGCATCAACTTTAGTGTTTGTTTTGCCTGATCTAAAAATGATCTAAAAGTTGAACTTCAATAGAATGTTCAGATAGTTGACTTATTGTTAACTCAACTGTTTGTTTTTTATGAAGATTTTCAGAGCTTGATGATTGATGAATATCTGAATGAGTAATTCAGTACATTTCAGCTCAAGTCATCAATGTTCAAAACAGCGAATAATGATCAGCAATTTCTTGTCATAAATATGATAGTTGATTTCAGCAAGAATCATGCTTTTGCTGTAGAAGATCATTGAGTGAAGTACATTCTCATTGTTGTACTGAGACAGTATTTCATCTTTTACATAGTTTAATGCATTGATTTTCAAAATAGTCTGATGTTTGAGATCAAAATGACGAAGAATTGAAGCGAAACTGATTTGTTTCTTCAGATTTCTGAAAGCTTGAATGCAGACTTCGTTTCAAACAAAAGACGTGTCTTTTCTAATTAATTGAGTGAATGATTTGACTAGTTTGAAGAAGTTTCTAATGAAATGATGATAGAAGTTCACAAATCTCACGAAGCTCTGAATTTCTTTCAAATTGATTGAAGTAGTTTAGTTGACTATGATGATCATTTTACTTAAATTCATGCAAAGATCTTGTTCTGATACAATAACTTCTAGAAAGACAGTCTTTTCTACATTGAATTTGCACTTTCTGTCATGATTCTAGTCTTGTCAGACTCAGTCTTTTAGTCTTGTCAGATTTATTCTAGCTTCGTCATCTTGACTAGTCTTTATTGAGTCTAGCGTCGACTGAGAAACACACATATGTAGTCAGCTTCTTTTCTGTAGCTATCTTTCTTTCTTAACATTTATCCTCTAGTTAAATGACACTCATATTGACTCACTCTATGCTGACTTCTAACATTAGATAAATGCTCATCATTTACTACTCTGCTATCAATGAATAAATGATACAAAACAATCTATTCAGTAAGAAAAATTTGCAAGAGATTCTTCAAATTTGCATCATCATTTTAAATTGCAAGAAATTCTTTGATTCTACACTCATTTTTCATCATTCTATTCACAAGAAATTCTTTGAATAAAGCACTCAGTTATTACCTGAAATTCACAAGAAATTCTTTGAATTTTCACTCATCAAAAAACATCAATTCAAAACATCAATTCTTCATTTACTCTTATCTCAACAACTTCTATCTTTTCTCATCATGATACACGACGTTAAGTCAGTTGAGCTTTGAACAACTTGTCTGCTTAGAAGCACTATCAGTAGAAGAGTTTCACTTCTACTCATTGATGCTTCAGTTGAAGCTGAGAAAGCTGTCATTGCATGAAACATAAACATTGAAAAACAACTGTTTCATTGAGTCAGCAATCAACTCAACGAAGTCATCAATATGCTGAACGAGCTTCGAAGTCAGCAAGACTTGACTCTACAACTCAATGAACATTGACTTTTCATATAAGATGATCACAAAAAGAGAGTGAAACAGCTAGAAGTTGCTTTTGATAAAAATGATGAGCTAGAGAAAAAGATCAGTCAGCTACAAGGCGAGTAATTGAACTTCAGAGCAAAACAACGTCAAGTCGATCGATCTATGTCTCATCAAGATACTCAGTCAGCTGAGCAACAAGTCAATCAGAAAGTTGAATGAAGCTCGACTTTTGAAGCTCGCTCTTAACGAAAAAGTCTTCTACTCTATCTGAAAACAAGAATGATCATCACAAGTTCATCAAGCTTTTGAATTCACTCATCTTCATCAAAACAGATGACTTTATCTGAGAGACATGAAACATCAAAATAGCTGACAAGCTCAATGTCAACGCGAATCATTACTCTACTGAAAAGATTCGTATTGTCTATGTGATTTTCAGACTAGAAGATGATGTTGATCAGCAAATTTATGCAAAGCATCATGTTGATGCTCTTTCACTCTATCAGTCACTATCAGAGCTACTGAAACATCTGAAAGAAATTTATGAAGATCAAAATTTTATTCAAAAGTGTTGTTGCAAATATGTTGCTCTGAAGCAGCTCAACAAGTCTTTCAACTCTTTCTATTCAGAATTTACTAGAATATTCAGCTTTCTGAACTACGATGATATCATTCTGATGAACGACATTCAGAATAAAATCAACAATCATCTTCAGAACGCGTTGTCAGTTTGCTTCATAGAGTTTAGCTCGCTTGACAAGCTTAAGATTTTTCTTCAAGATGTAAATAACAAACAACGAGTCAATTATCAGCTACGTGATGAGCAATGAACAGTCAAATCAATAGCAGCTTCGAAAAAATGTTTTGTTTCTTCGTCGATATCAGCTTCAGTCTCGACTACTAGCTATGTTCAACTCATTACTTTTTTCATTCTTGAATCTGAATGATCAAGAATGTCAATCATCTGCTTCAATTGCAAAGTATTGAATCATCTTTCAAAGAATTGCTCTCAGCTGAAGATTAGTACTTCAACATTTCATGCATTCATCTCTTGTCTCAATGAGATCATCATGTCGAAAGAAGAGAAGAAATTATTTACAGAGAAATCAAAGAATGAGACAAAAAACTAGTGACTTTCATCAAAGACGTGATGAAAGATGTGTTAATTTCTTCAACAATGAGCAGCTCAAATAATCTCTTTGCTTCAAAATCTTTGACTACTGAATGTGTATTATTTAGCAATGAAATTAATTACTCATTAAAGTCATTGATTGACATTGAAGCAGCTGACTATTTGTTCATTGATGAATTAATCGCGCAGAATGTTTGTGATCATTTGCAAATTAAATCATTATCTTTAATCAAGCTCAAGTCAATAAGAAAATTCGATGATCATTATGCAAAAAAGCTTATTACTTATGCAATTTATTCAAATCTGACTGTTCAAGATCATATGAAACGTTTTGTCTCTATGCTGATTACTCGATTGAGTCAACATCAGATGATTCTTGAAAAAACATGAATGAACAAGATCGAGATGACTATTGATATGAAAGATGATCATCTTCAATTTTCTAGTTTCGAAACTCATATCAAAGCTTTTATCAAAGCTCATTCGACTTCTCTTTCTGTCATCAAGAAAATCGCGATAGAACAGAAGAGTTCAACTCTCACTCAAATACTAAAGAGATTTATCTCTTCTGTTGTCATTTGACTCAGCGAGAAGTCATCTTCATTCAGTTAAATCATGAAATCATTTAATTCAGTCAAGTCTTCGTCTTTTGATTCAATGAACATAGTAATGATAAAGACTGCAGTATATAGATCACTAGTCAAACGATTGAATGTGACTACTTTCGCGATCATCATCACGAAAATCGATCAACTTCTAAAAACAGCTAGAAATAAATTTGAAGATGTAAATATACAAGAGCTTTCACATGAAGAGATCTTGAAAGAAGTCAAAGTTAAGCTTTCTTTGAAATATCATGACTATCTAGACGTGTTTGATCGAGCGATGACTGATCAACTATCTTCTCATCGTTTCTATGATCATAAAATTGAGTTGATCAACAAGAGAACATCTTCTTGAAGTCATCTTTATCATATGTCTGATTACAAGCTTCAAAAGATGAAGAACTATCTGATTGAGCATCTGAATAAGAACTTCATATCGTCTAGCTCAGCTTCATACGCTTCGCTCATACTATTCATCGAAAAGAAAGATGATAGCTTGCGTTTCTGCGTCGATTACAGAAAGCTCAATGCTTTGATCAAACGAGATCATTACTCTTTGTCATTAATAGACGAGACTCTCGCTCGTATACAAGAAAGCAAATATCTGACTCGATTGAACATCATTGTTGCATTCAATAAACTGCGAATGCACTCAGATAGCGAAGATTTGACTATTTTTATCACTTCTTTTGATTTCTACAAATATCACATGATGTCTTTTGAATTAATCAACAACTCGATTTTCTATCAACACTATATGAACGACGTGCTATTTGACTATCTTCATCAGTTTTGTCAGATTTATCTAGATGACATTATCATTTACAGCAAAACATTGAAGAAATATAAGCAATACATACGATTAGTTCTACATAGATTATAAGAGACTGATCTTCAGATGAATATAAACAAGTGCAAGTTTCATGTTCAGAAGATCTTCTTTCTGAAACTATTGCTATTCATTGAAGAACTAAAGATGAATCTCAGAAAAGTACAAGCAGTAGTTGAATGATCTACTTCTACAAATTTCACTCAGATGCAGTTTTTCATCGACTTCTGCAACTTCTATCAACGTTTTATAAAAAACTTTTCAAAGATTGTTCATTCTCTGATTCAACTCACTCAAAAAGAAATGATATTTGAATGAGATCATGCTTGTTAAACGATCTTTGATCATATGAAGAAATGAATGACTGAAGCATTTATTCTTCGTTATTTTGATTAGAATAAAAAGACTATTCTTGAAATAAACTCATTCAACTACGTCAATGATGATATACTTTCTCAGTATGATGACGAAGAAACATTGCATTCAATGATTTACTACAGCAAGAATCTGAGTCTCGCTGAGTGTAATTACAAGATTTATGACAAGAAGCTACTAGCAATTATTCAAGCATTCAAGCATTGATGATCTGAGCTGAAATTGACTGAGTTATCAATCAAGATGTTCATTAATCATCAAACTCTGACATCATTAATGAAGAATAAAGAGCTGAGTAAACATCAGATGCGCTGAGTTCAGAAACTAGCTGATTTCAACTTCAAGATAATATATTGATCTGACAAACAGAACATTAAGATCGATGCATTAACTCATCAAGCTGACTTCGTGCTCAGAGATTTCGATGATGAACGCGTTCGCTATCAATGAATCACTATTTTAATGTCAAATCAAATGAAGATTGCTGATCTAAAGAAGAACGTCAGCGAGTCAATTTATAAACAAGTTCTTGACGCAAATGAAATCGACGAGAATTGTACTTTACTTCGCGAAGCAATAGAAAGAGATGAAGCACAATGCAAAGATATCAAGCTGAAGAATTGTTGAATTCAGAATGAAATTTTATACAAAGACAGTCAGCTATGAGTTTTGTTTAATGAACTTCTGCAAATGAATCTGATTCGTGAGATGCACAATCAATTCTCAATAAATCATCTCAATATTCTTAGAATGATAAAAATCATCAAACGAAACTACTATTGATCATTCATGCAAAAGACAGTAGATCAATATATTCAAAACTGCTATATTTGTTAATGATCAAAAACATCTAGAAATAAATCAAATGACTTGCTTCAATCTCTATTGATATCTGAACAGCGATGATAGAACATAGTCATGAATTTCATTATTAATTTATTTGATTCGTATGATTACAATGCTATTCTGACTGTCATTTGCAGATTGTCAAAAGAAAGACATTATATCTCTTGCATCATTGATGATGAAGATATCACAGTCGAAAAGACAGCTGAAATGTTGCTTCAATGAATATATTGAACTCATGATTTATCAAGCTTCATTGTATTCAATCGAGATTCTCAATTCATCTTCATTCTTTGAAAGTTTCTTTGCAAACGACTGAGCATTTCTCTTCGATTGTTCATCATTTATCATCTTCAAATCGATGATCAAAGCGAACGAGTCTATCAGAATGTTGAGCGATATCTTCGTTTCTTCTGTTCATACATGCAGAACGACTGATTCAAGTGATTACTCATGATTGAGTTTGTCAACAATAATGTCTTGTCTTCAGTCATTTTCTTGACTTTCTTCTTCATGAACAAGAACTTTCACTCTTGTATGAGCTTTGACTCTGACATCATCGAGTATGAAAGCATTCGCGAACGTCTGCAAATTGCTCAAGTCAAAGATATATTCAATCACATGAATAGAACATTGATCTTCGCTCGCAAAGCTCTGATTAAAACATGAGAGCAAATGATGAATCAGACTAATAAGCATAAAAAGAAAATCAATTACAAGATTAAATTAAAGATGTTTTTAAATGAAAGAAACATCATTACAGCGAAATCTTTTAAGAAGCTGAATGACAAAATGCTTGATTCTTTCATCAATCTAGATTTCATCAACTCTTCATATAAACTGAAATTATCAAAGTCTATGCATATTCATAATGTATTTCATTCTGATCTGCTTCGCTCTGTCATTGATGACTCTTTGCCTGATCAAAAGAATGAATCTTCAAAGTCAATAGTGATAAAAGATGAAAATGAATGAAAAATCAATGATATACTGAACTTTTGATGCTATAGAAGACGACTTCAATATTGAGTTAAATGAAAGAACTATGACAACGATCTCAACTGATATAACGCTGATGATGATGAATTTATGAATGCTTAAGAGATGATTGATGACTTTCATATCAAATATTCAAGAAAAGCGCACTAAGAAACAACATTCATGCAAACATGAATAGTCAAGAAGAAAGAGTAATATTATGATTCTAGTCTTGTCAGATTTATTCTAGCTTTGTCATCTTGACTAGTTTTTATTGAGTCTAGCGTTAACTGAGAAATACACATATGTAATCAGCTTCTTTTCTGTAACTATCTTTCTTTCTTAGCATTTATCTTCTAGTTAAATGACATTTATATTGACTCGCTTTATGCTGATTTCTAACACTTTTAAATATTCATCTGCAGTTCAGCTTCACATAGTCATCTCAATACTAGTTTGACGTGATTTCTATGTTTCTTTCTTGTTTTGCTATAGATGAGAATGTCATCTAGATAGACTTGACAAAAGTCGTTCAGAAAGTTTCATAAAACATCATTCATATATTGTTGAAAGAAGATCAATTCATTAGTCAGTTTAAATGATAGCATCTTGTATTTATATGCTTTTAAAGCAGTGATAAAGATGATGTAATTCTTGCTATTGAGATGCATTTGAAGTTTGTTGAACGCTGATATGATGTTCAATCTAGTCAGATGCTTGCAATTCACTATTTTATCAATGATCTCATTTATTAATGATAGAGAATATTTATTTCTTTTGAAAATGACATTTAACTTTCAATAGTTCATGCAGAATCAAAGATCTTTATTTGCTTTGAGAGCAAATAGAACAGAAGAGAAATAGAAAGTCTGACTAGAAGTGATGAATCTCTTTGACAGATTCTCGTTCAGATACTTCTTTACTTTCAGAAGTTTGACAGAAAACATTCAATAAACTCGACAGCAAAAAGACATTGAATCATTAGTGAGCTCGATTTTATGATCATAGAAGCAATGAGAAGATAGTTTATTCAATTGAGTTCAATCAAAAACATTTAGAAACTCGTGATATTTTGAAGACAGCTTCGCTTTAATGTCTTCTAAATTCTGAGTCATTTCATTGATTGAAGAGATGTTTAAAACGTTCAAATTGCACTGAGTATTGTACGCGATTTCTTTATTGATGTTCATCATGAATAGAGCAAAAACTTTGATCTTGTTCTTCTTTAAATGATTCAACAGTGTTTTAAATGAAGTGACGTTTATGCTTTGAATCAAGAATGATTCTGTTAGAAGTCAGCATAAAGCGAGTCAATATGAGTATCATTTAACTAGAAGATAAATGTTAAGAAAGAAAGATAGTTACAGAAAAGAAGCTGATTACATATGTATGTTTCTCAGTCAACGTTAAACTCAATAAAAACTAGTCAAGATGACAAAGCTAGAATAAATCTGACAAGACTAGAATCATAATATTACTCTCTCTTCTTGACTATTCATGTTTGCATGAATGTTGTTTCTTAGTGCGCTTTTCTTGAATATTTGATATGAAAGTCATCAAT
>JAABUT010004440.1_pt1 | contig 11140 bp, 9 predicted proteins | sample 5559281 | NCBI WGS metagenome assembly JAABUT01 (sample SAMN10711880, study PRJNA513359) | rock metagenome | isolation source: Antarctica rocks | place: Antarctica: Victoria Land, Ricker Hills nord | collected 2016-01-04 | reverse complement strand
CACCGGGCCCTCGCCGAGCCGCACGGTGTGGTGGCTGGCGCTGCCCTGCCCCGACCACAACGTGTGCCTCGGCGGGGAGGGGGCGGGCCTCGGCAGGGAGGGGGCGAGGGCGGGGAGGGGCGGGGAGGGGGCGGGGCGGGGACGGGGTGGGGCGGGGACGGGGGCGGGCCTCGGCGGGGAGGGGCGGGGGCGAGGGCGGGGGCTGGGGCTGCGTCACCCGCTCAGGCACCGAGCACGGACAGGCCCTCACTCGGCCCCCCCGGCCAGCCCTCGCTGCGGAGGAGCCCGGCGAGGTGGTCGGCGAAGGCGACGGCGGCGCGAGAGCGCGGCCGGTCCGCGCGGGCCGTCAGGCCGATCGTGCGTCGGAGGGACGATCCCGCGAACCGCAGGGCGCGCAGGGGTTCCGCGACCACGCTGCTGGGCAGCACCGCGGCGCCGAGGCCGGCTGCGGTCATGGCGATGACACCGTCCATCTCGCCGGCCTCCAGGGCGATGAGCGGATCGAAGCCGACCGACCGGCAGGCCGCCGCCGTCGCCGTCCGCAGCTCGTAACCCGCGCGCGGCACGACCAACGGCAGGTCGCGCAGGTCGTCGAGCGTGACCGCGCCCCGGCCGGCCAGGGCGTGGCCGGGGCCGACGGCCAGCACCAGCTCCTCGACGGCGAGCGGCGTCACCGCGAGGGCCGCGGTGGTCACGGGCAGGATCACCAGTGCGAGGTCGAGCGTGCCGGCGGCGACGCCCGCCACGAGATCGGCCGAACCTGCCTCGCGCACCGCCAGCTCGATCCCGGGCCACCGGGCCTGGAAGCGGCCCAGCACACTCGGCAGCAGCCGGGTGGTGAGCGACGGGGTGGCGCCGAGGGCGAGCCGGCCACGGCGCAGGCCGAGCAGCTCCCGCACCTCCACCCTGCTGCGCTCGAGGTCGGCCAGAGCCTGCCGGGCCCAGGGCAGGAACACCTCGCCGGCCGACGTCAGCGCGACGCTGCCCCGCTCCCGGTGGAACAGCGGCGCCCCCAGCTCCCGCTCCAGGTCACGGACCGCACTGGACACCGATGGTTGGGCGACGTGCAGCCGGGCCGCGGCGCGGGTGAAGTGGCGCTCCTCGGCGACGGCGACGACGTACCGGAGCTGCTGCAGTTGCATAGCGCCTGCCTATCACCACCAGAGGTATCCCGTCCTTCCCTCAATACATCGTCTGCCTTAGCGTCCGGCCGGTGACGACCACAGTGACGGGCCCGCCGCCGCCGCGCCTGACCGGCCCGCGGGCCGACATCCCGCAGCGCACCCTGCGCCGGGATGCCTATTGGGTGCAGCCGGCCATCACGGTCGCGGTGCTGGTGGCTTTCATCGCCTACTCCACCCTGCGCGCGCTGCAGAACCGGGACTACTTCTCTGAGCCCTACGTCTCGCCGTTCTACAGCCCCTGCCTGTCCTACAACTGCGGCACGGTCCCGGGTTCCGCCGGCGTGCCGCACATAGGGCTCGTCGGCACGTGGTGGGTGATCACGCCCGCCGTACTCATCCTGATCGTGCCGCTCGGCTTTCGGCTGACCTGCTATTACTACCGCAAGGCCTACTACCGCGCCTTCTGGCTTTCGCCGCCGGCCTGCGCCGTGGCCGAGCCGCACGGGTCCTACACCGGTGAGACACGCGCGCCGCTCGTCGGCCAGAACGCCCACCGCTACTTCTTCTACGCCGGCCTGCTCTTCAACTCGATCCTCACCTACGACGCGGTGCTGGGCTTCCGGGACACGTCCGGCCGTTGGGGGCACATGGGGATCGGCACCCTGGTGCTGCTGGTCAACGCCGCCCTGCTCTGGGCCTACTCGCTGTCCTGCCACAGCTGCCGGCACATCGTCGGCGGCCGCCTCAAGCACTTCTCCGCGCACCCGCTGCGCTATCGCGCCTGGACGTTCGTCAGCAAGCTCAACGGCAAGCACATGCAGCTGGCCTGGGTGAGCCTGATCGGGGTCGCCCTCACCGACCTCTATGTCGCGCTGCTGGCCAACGGCACCTTCTCCGACCCGAGGTTCTTCTAGATGGCGACCATGAGCGACTACGAGCAGCACGACTACGACGTCGTCGTCATCGGCGCCGGGGGGGCCGGGCTGCGTGCGGCCATCGAGGCGCACGAGCGCGGTGCCCGCACGGCGGTGGTCTGCAAGAGCCTGCTCGGCAAAGCGCACACCGTCATGGCCGAGGGCGGGATCGCCGCGTCGATGGGCAACGTCTACAGCGAGGACAACTGGAAGGTGCACTTCCGCGACACCATGCGCGGCGGCAAGATGCTGAACCACTGGCGGATGGCCGAGCTGCACGCCCAGGAGGCGCCGGAGCGGGTGCTCGAGCTCGAGGAGTGGGGCGCGCTCTTCGACCGCACGCCCGAGGGCCTGATCAGCCAGCGTGACTTCGGCGGTCACCGCTACGCCCGGCTGGCCCACGTCGGCGACCGCACCGGGCTCGAGATGATCCGCACCCTGCAACAGCGGGTCGTCTCGCTCGGCATCGACGTCTTCATGGAATGCACGGTCACCTCGTTGCTGCACGACGGCGGGGGAGCCGAGGGTGCCGAGGGTGCCGAGGGTGCCGAGGGTGGCGGCCGGATCGCCGGTGCCTTCGCCTACTGGCGCGAGAGCGGGAAGTTCGTGGTCTTCAGGTCGCCCGCGGTGGTGCTCGCGACCGGCGGCATCGGCAAGTCGTGGAAGGTGACGTCGAATTCCTGGGAGTACACCGGCGACGGGCACGCGCTCGCGCTGCGGGCCGGCGCGTCGCTGGTCAACATGGAGTTCGTCCAGTTCCATCCGACCGGGATGGTGTGGCCGCCGAGCGTGCGCGGGATCCTCGTCACCGAGAGCGTGCGAGGCGACGGCGGCGTGCTGCGCAACTCGGCCGGCAACCGCTTCATGTTCGACTACATCCCGGACTATTTCCGCAAGGAGACGGCGGAGACCGAGGAGGAGGCCGACCGCTGGTACACCGACAAGACCAACAACCGGCGGCCCCCTGAGCTGCTGCCCCGCGACGAGGTGGCCCGGGCGATCAACAGCGAGGTCAAGGCCGGCCGGACCAGCCCGCACGGCGGGGTCTTCCTCGACATCGCCAGCCGCCGCTCCGCCGACTACATCCGCAAGCGGCTGCCCTCGATGTACCACCAGTTCAAGGAGCTGGCGGAGGTCGACATCACGGCCGAGCCGATGGAGGTCGGCCCGACCTGCCACTACGTCATGGGTGGCGTCGAGGTCGACCCCGACACCGAGTCGTCCCTCGTGCCAGGCCTTTTCGCGGCGGGGGAGGTGGCCGGGGGGATGCACGGCTCCAACCGGCTCGGCGGCAACTCCCTGTCGGACCTCCTGGTCTTCGGCCGCCGCGCCGGGCAGAACGCCGCGTCGTACGCCGTGGGGGTTGGGTCTCGACCGGCGCCCTCGGAGGCCGACGTGGCCACCGCGGCCGAGGCGGCCCTCCGGCCGTTCACCTCCGACACCGGGGAGAACGCCTACACCGTGCACCGCGAGCTGCAGCAGGTGATGCAGGACCTCGTCGGGATCATCCGCAAGGCCGACGAGCTGGAGCTGGCGCTGAAGCAGCTCGACGACCTGCGGCAGCGGGCCAAGCGGGTCTCGGTCGAGGGGCACCGGCAGTGGAACCCCGGCTGGCACCTCGCGCTGGACCTGCCGAACATGCTGCTCGTCTCCGAGGCGGTGGCGCGAGCGGCGCTGGAACGCCAGGAGTCTCGCGGCGGGCACACGCGGGACGACTTCCCCGGGCCCAGCAGCGAGTGGGCGCAGATCAACGTCGTCTGCCGGGCCACCGGGGAGACGGTGCAGCTCGCCCGGCAGCCCCTGCCCGTGCCCCCGTCCGAGCTCGCCGAGCTGCTGGAGGCGTGACGTGACCTATGACCTGACGCTGCGGATCTGGCGCGGCGACGCCGAGGGGGGCGAGCTCACCGACTACGTCGTCCCCGTCGAGGAGGGCGAGGTCGTCCTCGATGCGGTGCACCACGTGCAGGAGCTGCACGCCAGCGACCTCGCCGTGCGCTGGAACTGCAAGGCCGGCAAGTGCGGCTCGTGCTCGGCGGAGATCAACGGCCGGCCGCGGCTGATGTGCCTGGCCCGGCTGTCGACCTTCCCGACCGACGAGCCAATCACCGTGACCCCCATGCGGGCCTTCCCGGTGCTGCGCGACCTGGTGACCGACGTGAGCTTCAACTACGCCAAGGCCCGGGAGGTGCCTGCCTTCGCACCCGCCGCTGGCGTGCAGACGCCCTACCGCATGCAGCAGGTGGACGTGGAGCGGTCGCAGGAGTTCCGCAAGTGCATCGAGTGCTTCCTGTGCCAGGACACCTGCCACGTGGTGCGCGACCACGAGGACAACAAGGAGGCGTTCTCCGGGCCGCGGTTCTTCCTGCGCTATGCGGAGCTCGAGATGCACCCCATGGACACCGGGGACCGGCGCCGGATGGCGCAGGAGTCCCGCGGCCTCGGTCTGTGCAACATCACCAAGTGCTGCACCGAGGTCTGCCCCGAGAGCATCAAGATCACCGACAACGCCATCATCCCGCTCAAGGAGCGGGTGGCCGACGTCAAGTACGACCCGCTCACCTGGCTTGGCAGCAAGATCTTCCGGCGGGGGCAGCGGGGCGGCGAGTCGCCGCCGCCGCAGGACGTGCCGGCCGGCATCCGCACCCAGGCCGACTCCGGCGCACACGCCGTGCGGTCCGAGTCCGACGTGCCAGACGACCCGTCCTTCGCCGGCGCGCGGGTGACGGGCGGGGTCCCGAACCCCGACGCGGCGGACCAGGGCAGCACCACGGGTACGACGCCCAGCGGCGACTTCGTCGGTCGGGTCAGCGGCCAGGACACCGGGATGGACGAGACCTCGGGGGGCGAGAAGCGCGCCCTCGCGGAGGGCGACGAGACGGCGGGCGGCTCCCGCTGAGCCGGCCCGCATAGGCCGGACCTGACGGGCCGGCGGATGCCCGGGCGAGGATCAGCGGTCGACCACGGAGCTCGCTCAGCCGGCTGGACGGAAGCTCGCGTCGATGGACGCCCGGGTGTCACCTGACGCGTCCCACTCGGCGGCCTTCGTCACGAGGAGCACGCGATAGAGCTTGCCGTTGGCGACCAGGGCGCGGTCGAGCAGGTGCAGGTCGGTGCCGCCGTCGGACTCGAGCCACTCGAAGTCCGCCGCCTCGCCGCCCGATTTGCCGCCGGCGGCCCCCAGGGTGATCTCCCGATAGCCGGGTACGCCGCCCCGGCGGGACGCCGAGCCAGACGCGGTCGGCATGGCGCCGCCGGACGTCACCGTCAGCGTCGTCGGTTGGGAGGCTGCGCTCGAGCCGGCGGCCGAGGTCGCGACCGGCTGGGTCGTCACGCCCGCGCCGGCCGCGGGCCCTTTCGTCTTCTTGCCGGATCCCGACCCGCTGCCCGATCCCGACCCGCTGCCCGATCCCGACCCGCTGCCGGACCCCGACCCGATGCCGGACCCCGACCCGCTGCCGGAGCTGCCATCGGAGCCGGTGCCACCGGCCGCTGGCGACGGCTGGTCCGACGGCGTGTCGATGGGTGAGTCGGCGGGGCTCGGGTCGTCGCGCGGCAGCACGACGGGCCGCCCCGCCGGCTGGCCCGCCTTGAGCTTCTCCTCGGTCGTCAGCGTGGCCAGGGCATCCGCGGCCCCCGCGACGGTGACGCGGACGTAGGTCGCGCCATCCCGACCGAACGCCACGCCGCCACCCGGGACGTCCCTGCGCCGGGTCCAGGTGGGCGGGTAGGAGACCTGCCAGCCGGCGGGGTCGTGGTAGGTCTTCCACCCGGCCGGCACCGGGGGCGTTCCGGTGCCGCCGAGCGGAGCGCCGGAGCCGGCGGCGGTGCCCCGGTCGAAGGCGCCGGTCGCCGCGAGCACGCCGACCGCACCGGCCGCGAGGACCAGCAGAGCCGCCAGCCCCAGTGCGATGCCACGCCTGCGGCGTACCGGTGCCGTGGACCCCACCCGGCGCGGCGCCCCGTCGGAGGAGGGCTGCGGGACGAGCGCCGGCTCGCGCCGGCTCGCCGGCGTCGACGTCGCCATGACCTGCGTGCGCTCCTGGGGGCCGGCCCCCGTGGCCGGACGCGCGACCGGCTCGACGGGGACAGGCACGGCGGCGCCCATCCCGACTGGGGCCGGCACGGCGGCCGTGGCCTCGCCGCCGCCGGGCCCGCCGCCGCGGCGTACCTCCTCGAGCATGGCACGTGCGTGCGGCGCGTCCGGTCGGTCCGCGGGGTCGGCGGCAAGGAGCGCGTCGAGCGCGGGCGCCAGCGGGCCGGCGAGGCGGAAGGGGCGGCGGCGCTGCTCGACGACCGCGGTGAGGGTGGCGAGCGCACCGTCGCCGTCGAAGGGAGGGGTGCCCTCGACCGCGGTGAACAGGGCCGCTCCGAGCGCCCACAGATCCGACGCCGGTCCACCGACCTCGCCGCGGGCCCGCTCCGGGGCGATGTAGGCAGGGGAACCGAGGAGCAGCCCCGTCTGGGTGATGGAGGGATCGCCCTGGGTGCTGGCGATGCCGAAGTCGGTGAGCAGGACCCGGCCGTTGGCGCAGACCATCACGTTGCCCGGCTTCACGTCGCGGTGGGTGATCCCCACTCCGTGCGCGGCCTCGAGGGCGCCGAGCACGGCGACGCCGATCCGCGCCACCTCGGCCGCCGGCAAGGGCCCGTCGTCGCGCACCAGCTCCGCGAGGCTGGCCGCGTCGACGAGCTCCATGACGAGGTAGGGGGAGCCACCCTCCTCGACGACGTCGAAGACGGTCACGGCCGCCGGGTCGTGCAGCCGCGCCGCCGCCCGGGCCTCCCGCAGCACCCGCTCGCGCAGGACCTCCCGATCCTGGTCGGGCAGGTGCGGGGGGATCACGACCTGCTTGACGGCCACGGCGCGCCCGAGGACCTCATCCTCGGCGCGCCACACGACGCCCATGCCGCCACGCCCGACGGTGTCGATGAGCCGGTAGCGGCCGGCGATGCGATGCCCCGCGCCGTCTGGCTCCGGCTGCCCGACCATCTGCCCCTGCCTCCGCGTGCGTCGCGCGGGGGCACCTGCCCGCCGTCACCCCCATCCTCCCCTGTCCCGGCGGCGGTCGAGTGCCACGACGCTGGCAGGCTCTGCGCCGTGGGACCGCGGTCGGTGCGGGTACGGCGAAGGGCGGCGGCCACGGCGGCGCTAGCGTCGGCGCCGTGCCCTCGGATCTACCCACTCCCGCCGAGATCCTGGCCGCCCCCAAGGTCTTGCTGCACGACCACCTCGACGGCGGGGTGCGGCCCGAGACGGTCGTGGACCTGGCGCGCCTGCACGGCTACGCGGAGCTGCCGACGACCGACCCCGAGATTCTGGCGCAGTGGTTCACCGAGCAGGCGTGGTCGGGCTCCCTGGAGCGCTACCTCGAGCCCTTCAGCCACACCGTCGGCGTCATGCAGACGGCCGACGCCCTGGAACGGGTCGCCGCCGAGTGCGCGGAGGACCTGCGGGCCGACGGCGTGGTGCTGGCAGAGGTCCGGTTCGCGCCCGAACTGCACACCGAGCAGGGGCTGGAGCTCGATGACGTCGTCGCCGCGGTGCTGCGCGGCTTCGCGGCGGTCGGCGGCATCCGCGTCGGCACGCTCGTCACGGCCATGCGACACGCGGCCCGGTCGGTGGAGATCGCCGAGCTGGCGCTGCGCTGGCGCGACCGGGGGGTCGTGGGGTTCGACATCGCCGGGGCGGAGGCCGGGCACCCGCCGACGCGGCACCTCGACGCCTTCCAGTTGCTGCACAGGGAAAACGCCCACTTCACCATCCACGCCGGCGAGGCCTTCGGGCTGCCCTCCATCTGGGAGGCCCTGCAGTGGTGCGGCGCGGACCGGCTCGGCCACGGCGTACGCATCGTCGACGACGTCACCGCCGACCCCGTCACGGGCGAGGTGCGCCTGGGTCGGCTGGCTGCCTACGTGCGGGACACCCGCGTGCCGCTGGAGATGTGCCCGACGAGCAACGTGCAGACCGGGGCGGCGGCATCGATCGCCGAGCACCCCGTCGGCCTGCTGCGCCGGCTGCGCTTCCGGGTCACGGTCAACACCGACAACCGGCTCATGAGCGGTGTCTCGCTGTCGTCGGAGTTCGCGGCGTGCGCACAGGCCTTCGCGTGGACCTGGGAGGACCTGCGGCGCCTGACGCTGAACGCGGTCAAGTCCACCTTCTGCGACTTCGAGGAGCGCGTGCGCATCATGAACGACGTCATCAAGCCCTGGTACGCCGACCACGCCGCGGCCTGACGCGCGGTGCTGGTGCGGGAGGCGACGCCTGAGGACTGGCCGGCGCTCTGGCCGTTCCTGCACACCATCGTCGCCGCCGGCGAAACATTCTGCTGGGACCGGGGCACCACCGAGCAGCAGGCCCGGGCGTGGTGGATGCACGAGCCGCCGGGGCGCACCGTCGTCGCCGTCGACTCCGGCGGACGCGTCGTCGGTACGGCGGAGACGCACCCCAACCACGGTGGCCCCGGATCGCACGTCGCCAACGCCGGCTTCATGGTCGACCCCTCGTGCCGGGGCACGGGAGTCGGCCGCGCACTCGGGCAGCATGTCGTGGCGCAGGCCCGCGAGGACGGCTACCGGGCGATGGTCTTCAACGCCGTCGCCGAGACCAACACGCACGCGGTCGCGTTGTGGCAGTCGCTGGGCTTTGCCGTGGTGGCGACGATCCCGGCGGGCTTCCACCACCCCTCGCTCGGCTTCGTCGGACTGCTCGTCATGCACCGGCGCCTGTAGGCGGCCGGGGGACGCGCGCGTGCTCATCGCGGTCGGCTGCGGACGGTCGCCGTACCCTGCGCTGCATGACGCGCCAGACCGAAAGCGGCCTGCCGATCGAGCCGCGTTACGGCCCCCGGTCCCTGCGCGAAGGGCTCGAGGAGCGCCTCGGCGAGCCCGGCGACTACCCCTACACGCGCGGCGTCTATTCCTCGATGTACACCGGCCGGCCGTGGACGATGCGGCAATACGCCGGCTTCGGCACGGCGAAGGAGAGCAACGAGCGCTACCGGCACCTCGTCGCCCAGGGTACCGGCGGCCTGTCGGTGGCCTTCGACCTGCCGACCCAGATGGGCTACGACAGCGACGATCCGTTCGTCGCCGGGGAGGTCGGCAAGGTCGGGGTCGCCATCGATTCACTGGACGACATGCGGGTGCTCTTCGACGACATCCCGCTGGACACCGTCTCCACGTCGATGACCATCAACGCGCCGGCCGCCGTGCTGCTGCTGCTCTACGCGCTGGTGGGCGAGGAGCACGGCGTCCGCGGCGACCAGCTCACCGGCACGATCCAGAACGACGTGCTGAAGGAATACATCGCACGTGGCACCTACATCTACCCGCCGGCCCCGTCGCTGCGGCTCATCACCGACATCTTTTCCTACTGCCGCCGCGAGATCCCGAAGTGGAACACCATCTCGATCTCCGGCTATCACATGGGGGAGGCCGGGGCGACGCCGGCACAAGAGATCGCCTTCACTCTCGCCAACGGCATCGAATATGTCCGCGCGGCCATCGCCGCTGGGCAGGACGTCGACGACTTCGCCCCCCGGCTGGCCTTTTTCTTCGTCGCGCGCACCACGCTGCTCGAGGAAGTCGCGAAGTTCCGCGCCGCGCGGCGGATCTGGGCCGACGTCATGTGCAACACGTTCGGCGCAAGGAACCCCAAGTCGATGATGCTGCGCTTCCATACCCAGACCGCCGGCGTGCAGCTCACCGCTCAGCAGCCGGAGGTCAACCTCGTGCGGGTGACCGTGCAGGGGCTCGCCGCCGTGCTCGGCGGCACCCAGAGCCTGCACACCAATTCCTTCGACGAGGCCATCGCGCTGCCGAGCGTGAAGGCCGCGACGCTCGCGCTGCGCACGCAGCAGGTCCTCGCCTACGAGACCGACATCACCGCGACGGTCGATCCCTTCGCCGGCTCCTACGCCGTCGAGGCGATGACCGACGAGGTCGAGACCCTCACCCGCGAGTTGATGGCCAAGGTGGAGGACCTCGGCGGCGCCGTACATGCCATCGAGGTCGGATTCCAGAAGAGTGAGATCGAGCGCTCCGCCTATGCCATCACCCAGGGCATCGAAGACGGTTCGCGCACGGTCGTCGGCGTCAACCGCTTCGTCGCCGCGTCGGAGGAGCGCTATGAGCCGCTGCGCGTCGACCCCTCGATCGAGGCCGATCAGACGGAGCGGCTCGCGGCCTTGCGCGCCGAGCGCAGCAGCGGCGACGTCCGCCGCGCGCTCGACGACCTGCGGGCGGCGGCGGCCGGCACCGACAACGTGCTGGTGCCGATGCGTGCGGCGTTGGCCGCGCGGGGCACCGTCGGCGAGGTCAGCAACGCGTTGCGCGAGGTGTGGGGCGTCTACCGCCCCACCGACTCCTTCTGACGTGCGCACTCTCCGTCGAGAACCAGCTTCTCGACGCGACCCGCCGCCCACCCACGTCGAGACTCAGCTTCTCGACGTGGGCGCGCCGGTGAAAGCGTCGAGAATCGCCGCGAGGCGTACGGCGCAGCGGGGCGGACCGCGTGACCGGTGACCCGACCGAGCGGGCCCGGCGCGTCGTGGCAGCGCACCTCACCGCCGGCGAGCGGATCGAGGTCGCGCTGCCCGCGGGGTTCTACGACGCGCCGACCCGGCGGAACCTCGTGCGTCAGCTCGAGCTCTTCCTCGGCGTGCAGCTCGGCCACCCCCGGGCGCTGGTGCTGACCACCCGCCGGCTGCTCGTGCTCCCGCTGGCGGCCAAGGACAAACCCGGCGAAGGCTGGTACGTCGCCCAGCTCGCCACCGCGACAGGATTGCGGGCGACCGGCTGGCAGGAGCGTGGTGGCCTGCGCGTCGTCTGCCTCGAGGGGCGCCTCGGCGAGCGCCGGCTGGTCCTGCGCGCCCGGGACACCGACCGCGGCCGCACCCTGGCCCGGCTGCTCGGCCTGACCGCGCCCACGCCGGGCTGAGCGGGGCGGGGAACGCTGCGCAGCAGGGCAGGGCGAGCGGGCGTCGCCGCGTAACCTCGCCCGACAGGCAGGTCGGGACAGCCAGGCCAGCGCAGCGCGCCAACCCGGGGAGAGCCATGGACATCCCGTTCTCGTCGTCCCCGCGCGCGAGCCTCGGGATC
>JAABUT010004437.1_pt1 | contig 11142 bp, 12 predicted proteins | sample 5559281 | NCBI WGS metagenome assembly JAABUT01 (sample SAMN10711880, study PRJNA513359) | rock metagenome | isolation source: Antarctica rocks | place: Antarctica: Victoria Land, Ricker Hills nord | collected 2016-01-04 | reverse complement strand
ACGCAACGCCTCTGCGGTCTCCTCGTGCTCGGCGAGCGTCGTCGCGAGACGGGCACGCTCGGCGTCGGCCTCCACGACGCGCGCCTCGAGGCGCCGCGCCTCACGCTGGAGCTCGTCGCGCTCGACGTCACCCTCGCCGAGCAGGGCCGCGAGCTCCTCCGTCCCGGTCCGCAGCCGGGCGCGTTCCTCGTCCGCTTCGGCGAGGAGGAGCTGGAGGCGCCCGGTCTCGGTCTCGAGGGCTTCGCGCTCGCGCTCGCGCTCGGTGAGAAGGCCGTCGACACGCTCGAGCTCGCTCGTCAGTCCGGCTCGCTCCTGGGTCCGCTCGTTCAGGAGGGCGCCGAGCTGGTCGTTCGCCGCGCGGAGCTCGTCGCGCTCGCGGTCGCGGTCCGCGGCGAGCCCCCTGAGCCGCCGGCGCTCGGCCTCGCCCTCGGCCACGAGCGCCCCGAGCCGGGTGCGTTCGTCGTCGCTCTCCACCCAGAGTGCCTCCAGCCGCGCCCGCTCCTCCTCGCGCAGGACGATCTCCGCGGTGAGGGTCTCGGCCTCGACGACCGCGCGGTCGCGCTCCGCTTCACGGTCGACGAGCAGCGCGCGAACCCGGTCGGCCTCCGTCTCAGACTGGCGCAGCGCGGCGCGGTCGGCCGCGAGCTCGTCCTCCGCTGCCCGGATCCGGGCGGCGGTCCTCTCGCGCTCGGCTTCGGCGGCCTCCAGACGCTCCTCGACCTGCCGGCGGGTCTCCGCGTCCGCCTCGTGCCGGGTCGCCATCTCCGTCTGCTCGGTCTCCAGGCGCCTGGCCTGCTCCCGGATTTCGGCCGCTACGGCGTCCCGCTCGCGGAGCGTGACCTCCAGCCGGCTCTCGACCTGGTGCCGCGTCCCCTCCTCCGCCGCGAGAGCGTCCGCCTGCTCCCGGCTGTGGGCCTCCGCCGCCGAGAGGCGGCCGTTCAGCGCAGACTCGCTCTCGAGCCGCGCCCCCATCTCCTCCCGGAGCGCCGCGAGCGTCTCGCGCGCCTCCTGCTCGGCCGCCCGCGCCAGGGCGACCTCCTCCCGGCGGCCCTCGAGCTCAGCCAGCGCCTCGCCGTGCGCGGCCCCGAGACGCTCGCGCTCCTCGCGCGCCTCCGAGCTCTCGATTCCTTGCCGCCGGGACGCCTCCAGCGCCTCTCCGAGCTCCGCCCGGATCCCCTGCTCCCGGCTCCGGGCGGCCTCCATCTCGGCGACGAGCTCGTCCTCCCGGACGGCCGTCGCCTCAAGTCGCCATTCGGCCTCCTCCGCGCGCGCCTCCGCCCCCGCGCGGGCGTCGACCGCGGCCGCCACCTGCGCCTCGGCCTCCGCGCGCAGCTCGCGCCGCGTCGCGGCCATGAGCTCGTCGCGCTCCACCAGGGCGGCCTGGACCGTCGCCCGGACCCCCCGCTCGCGCTCGAGCTCCGCCCCGAGCTCGGCCCCTGCCGCCTCGGCCGCGCGTAGGCACTCCGCCAGCGCGGCCGCCTCGTGCCGCGCGGAGTCCTCGACCGCCGCCTCGCGCGCCGACGCCCGCGCCACGGGCGCCGGGAGATCGATTACCGCGCCGTCTGAGAGCTCCAGGCCCCACGCCACGCCGTGCCCCTCGACCAGCCCGGTCGGCGCCGGGAACGCCCAGCGGCCGCGCTCCGGTCCCGGACCCGGCAGGGGCGCCAGCCGCTGCACGCGGCGCCCATTGTCGGCGAGCAGCGCGACGGGCCCGGCGCCATCCGCCGCCGCCCGCCCGGACAGGCGCAGCAATGCGCTCCCGGCGCTCGCGGGCACGTGCTCGAAGAGCTCCACCGAGAAGGCCCGAAGGCTGGTCACCCGTGACCCACCGGCGCGGGAGCCTAACCCGCGGGCTCCCCGGAGTCACCACCGGCCCTGTGGCACCATCCCGCCCATGCGACTCCTGGTCACCGGCGGGGCCGGGTACATCGGCTCGGTCTGCGCCCAGGCGCTCCTGCGCCAGGGCCATGACGTGGTCGTCCTCGACAACCTCTCGAACGGTCACCGCGGCGCGGTCCCGCAGCAGACCGAGCTCATCGAGGCCGACCTGCTCGACCCCGTCGCCCTCGCGGCCGCCGTCAATCCCGAGGCCGCCTTCGACGGCGTCCTGCACTTCGCCGCCCTCGCCCTCGTCTCGGAATCCGTCTCGCACCCCGAGCGCTACTGGCGTACGAACGTCGCCGGCACCCTCAACCTCCTCGACGCGATGCGCGCCGCGGGCATCCCCCGCCTCGTCTTCTCCTCCACCTGCGCCTGCTACGGCGAGCCCGACCGCATCCCGATGACCGAGGAGACCCCGGAGCGTCCCGCGTCCCCCTACGGCGAGTCCAAGCTCACCGTGGACCGGATGATCGGGTCGGAGTCCGCGGCCCACGGGCTCGGGGCGATCTCGCTGCGCTACTTCAACGTCGCAGGGGCCAGCGGCGACCTCGGCGAGGATCACGACCCCGAGACCCATCTCATCCCGAACGTCCTCAAGGTCGCGCGGGGGGAGCGTGAGTGGGTGGACGTCTTCGGCACGGACTACCCGACGGAGGACGGGACGGCGGTGCGCGACTACATCCACATCGAGGATCTCGCCGACGCCCACGTCCTCGCGGTCGAGCAGACGACGCCGCAGAAGCACCGGATCCTCAACCTCGGCAACGGCGCCGGGTTCTCCGTCCGTCAGGTCATCGCGGCCGCCCGCCACGTCACCGGCCACCCCATCCCCGTCCGCGAGGCCCCGCGCCGCCCGGGGGACCCGGCGCAGCTCGTGGCGGGCTCGGACCGCATCCGCGCCGAGCTCGGGTGGGCCCCGCGCAAGCCGGGGATCGAGGCGATCGTGGCCGACGCGTGGACATGGCACCAGGCCCATCCGGGCGGCTACGGGTCAGAGGAGGTCGCCTAGCTCGCCGAGCGCGGCCGCGAGCACCGCGTCGGGCGACCCCGTCCCGTCGAGGACGCGCACCCGCGCCGGCTCGGCCGCCGCGAGCGCCGCGTAGGCCGCGTCCACCCGCGCGAAGAACGCCGCGTCCTCGCGCTCGAACCGGTCCTCCCCGCCCGCCCGCGCGCGCCCCACCCCGAGCGGCACCCGCACGAGCAGCGTCCGGTCGGGCACGAGGCCGCCGAGGCCGAAGGCGTTGACCGCGCGCACGGCGGCCACTCCGAGCTCGCGTCCCCCACCCTGGTAGGCGAGCGAGGAGTCCAGGAAGCGGTCGAGCAGGACCCACTCGCCGCGCGCGAGGGTGGGGGCGAGCATCTCCTCGACGAGCTGCGCGCGGGCCGCCGCGAAGAGCAGCGCCTCGGCGCGGGCCCCCAGAGCGAGGCCGGGGTCGGCGACGAGCGCCCGGATGCGCTCGGCGGCCGCGACACCCCCGGGCTCGCGCAGCTCGCGCACGTTCATCCCCCGCTCACGCAGGGCGCGGGCGAGCCCCCGGGACAGGGTCGTCTTCCCCGCGCCGTCGAGGCCCTCGACGGTCACGAGGCGGCCATGCGTCATCCGCATCGCATAGTGTCCTCGCCCATGGACAGAACACGCTGGCTGGCCCTGCCCCTCTCCGCGCTGCTGCTGGCAGCGTGCGGATCGAGCGGCGGCGACAAGCTCTCCAAGTCGGACCTCATCGCCAAGGCGGACAAGATCTGCAGCGATGCCTCGAAGCAGGTGAAGGCGCTGAAGCCCCCGAACCCCCGCGACTCCGGCCAGGTGCAGAAGGCGACGAGCAGCGCCGCGAAGCTCGCGCAGGACGCGGCGGGCAAGCTCAAGGACCTCACGCCCCCCGACTCGGTCAAGGCCGACTACGACACCTTCACCACGTCGGTCAGTACGCAGGCGGACCAGGCGAACACGCTCGCCGACGCCCTCAAGAAGAAGGACAAGGCGAAGATCAGGTCCGTTTTCAGCGAGTTGCAGCAAGGCGCGTCGAAGGCCAGGACCTCCGCGCAGAAGGTCGGGCTCAAGAAGTGCGGGAGCGGTAGCTGACCGCATCCCTTCCCGGGACGGAGCGCCACCCGCACGCCCGGGCCGTCCTCGCTGCGGCGGTGGACGGCCCCGGCGGGCCGCGTCCCTCCCACGCCTACCTCTTCCACGGCCCCGCGGGCACGGGCAAGCGCCGGGTCGCCCGCGAGCTCGCCACCGTCCTGCTCGCCGCGGGCTCCCCCGACCCGGTCGGGGCCCGGGCCCGGGTCGCGCACGGCACCCATCCCGACCTGACCTGGGTCGTCCCCAGCGGCGCGCACGAGATGCTGGTGGGCGACATCGACGAGCCCGTGGTCGCCGCCGCCTCCCAGACGCCCTTCGAGTCCTCCTGGCGGGTGTTCGTCCTCGAACACGCCGACACGCTCGTCGAGGCGGCGGCCAACAAGCTCCTGAAGACCCTCGAGGAGCCCCCGGGCTCCGTGTGCCTGATCCTCCTGACCGACGCGCTGGAGGAGGTCCTGCCGACCGTCGCCTCGCGCTGTCAACCCGTGCGCTTCGACCCCCTCGCTCCTGACGCCCTCGCGGCCGAGCTCGAGGGGGAGGGCATCGGAGCCGAGCAGGCCCGGGCGTGCGCCCGGCTCGCGCTGTCCGACGGGGTCGTGGCCCGCGCGCTCGCCCGCGACGACGGCCCGTCCCTGCGCGCCGCCGCCGAGCGCTTCGCGCGGACGGCGATGGCCCGCGAGGAAGAGCTCCCGAGCGCCGACGAGCTCCTCGCCGTCGGGCGCGCGCGGGGGGAGCGGGTGCAGGCCGAGATGGCCGCCCGGGCCCTCGAGGACGCGGATCTCGTCACCGCCCGTGACCGGCGGAGCCTGGAGACGGAGTGGGCCGAGCGCGCGCGGCGCGCGCGGCGCCGCGCCGAGACGGGCGCGCTCGACCTCGCCCTCCAGCTCATGGCCCTGTGGTACCGCGACCTCACCGCGGTCGCCCATGGCGCGCCGGAGCTCGCCTGCCACTCCGACCGCGCCGGAACCCTCGCCCACGACGCCGCTCGCACCGACCCCGCACCCCTGCCCCGGGCCATCGCGCTCGTCGAGGAGACGCGTCAGCGGCTGCTGGTCAACGTCACCGAGCCCCTCGCCCTCGACGCGCTGGCAAACCGGCTGCGGTCAGTCCTCGCCGCGTAGGGTCATTCGGGGTGCACGACCCGATCTCGTACTTCCAGGCCGTGGTGCTCGGGCTGCTCCAGGGCGTGGCCGAGCCCTTCCCCATCTCCTCGCTCGGCCACGGCGTGATCCTCCCGCGCCTGGCGGGCTGGGACATCCACCAGAACGACAAGTTCTTCCTGACCTTCCTCGTGGCGACCCACCTCGCCACCGCGATCGTCCTGCTCGTGATCTTCCGCCGCGACTGGGCGCGCATCGCGCGGGGCATGGTGCGCTCGCTCCGGCTCCGCGAGATCCGCGCCGACGACGCCGACGCCAAGCTGGGCTGGCTCCTGGTGGTGGGCACGATCCCCACCGGCGTGATCGGGCTGCTCCTCGAGAAGCCGCTGCGCTCCCTGTTCGCCTCGGCGGCCTCGGCGGCGGCGTTCCTCGTCCTCAACGGGATCCTGCTGCTCGCCTTCGAGCGGCTGCGGCGACGTCCGCCCGCTCCCGACGACCACCAGGGCGACGCCGACGCACGGCTGGGCCGCCTGACCTGGCGCCAGGCCGCCGCGGTGGGGACCGCCCAGGTGGCGGCGCTCGTGCCCGGCATCTCGCGCTCGGGGATCACCATGGGCGGCGGGCTGCTCGTCGGGCTCTCCAACGAGGATGCGGCGCGCTACGGCTTCCTGCTGGCCACGCCGATCATCGGCGCGGCGGCGCTGCTCAAGATCCCCGAGCTGCTCGGGCCCGAGGGCGACGGAGTGCGCGGGCCCGCGCTCGTGGGCGCGCTCGGGGCGGCGCTGACGACCGTCTTCGCGGTGCGCTTCCTGCTGCGGTTCTTCGAGACCAACCGGCTGACCCCGTTCGGGATCTACTGCATCGCCGCGGGGCTGATCTTCACGATCGTCTTCGCCGTCTCCTAGGGCGCGGCGACGCGGGCCGAGGACGACGGCCCGGTCTGGAACCACGCGAACGCGAAGCAGCCGAGCGCGACCACGAGGGCGGCGATCCCGTGCTTGACGTGGTGGTGGGCGGCCTCGGCGTCGTGCGCGCCCGCGTGCCCGGGGAAGAAGGAGGGCAGCGAGTGGGCCGGGTCGGCGAAGTAGAGCGCGGCGACCACGAGGAGCAGCACGCCGAGCAGGACGGCGGGGAGGATGAGTCGGGTGTTCTTCGTCACGAGGGCCGAGGCTACTCACGGCAGCCGGGGCTCGGCCCCGAAGAGCTCGAAGGCGCGGAAGCGTGAGAAGCGCGCGTGGTCGGGCCCGTGGAAGTCCGAGGAGCCCGTGGCGAGGATGCCGCGTCGGTGTGCCTCCCCGGCCAGCAGCAGGGTCTGCTCGCGCGTGTGGGTGATGTAGAAGGCCTCGACGCCGTCGAAGGGATCGAGCAGATCCGTGACCGCGCGGGCGTCGTCGACGTCCCAGAACGGATGGGCCCAGACCGCGGCGCCGCCCGCGTCGTGGATCCAGCCGATGGCCTCCGCGACCGTGGGGCGCGAGCGCGGCACGTAGGCCTGTCCGCCCGGAACGAGGTAGACGGGGAAGAAGAGATCGGCGGTGGCCACGTCCTCCTCGGCGAGGCGGGCGGCATTGGCGGGGTGCTCGAGGACGGCGCGGGCGAGATGGGGGCGCCCGAGGGCACCCTCGACTTCGAGCCGGCTCTCGTCGATCTCCCAGCCGAGCTCGCGCAGGCGGTGGGCCATGGTGGCGATGCGCCGGCCGCGGTCGGCGCGGGCGTCCTCGAGGCGCTCGCCCAGCACCGGGTCGGTGTAATCGATCCCGTAGCCGAGCACGTGCAGGTCCTCCCGGTCGCCGGAGACGGCGGAGATCTCGGCGGCCGGGAGGAGGCGCATGCCGTGGGCGCGAGCGGCCGCCTCGGCCTCGGCGACGCCCTGCACGGAGTCGTGGTCGGTCAGCGCGAGGATCTCCACCCCGTCGGCCGCGGCGCACGCGACCACCTCCCCCGGCGGTAGCGCGCCGTCGGAGTGCGTGGAGTGCGACTGGAGGTCGAAGGTCGGGCGGGGCATTCGCGTGAGGAGTTTGCCGCCCCCGCGGATGTGGAACCCGGCGGGCATGCCCCCGAAGAAGGAAGACCTGCCCAGCACGATCCAGCGCTCCTCGAAGAAGGCGCAGGAGACGTTCGGCAAGACCCTCGAGTCCGCCGAGGAGTCCTACGGCTCCGGCGAGCGCGCGAGCCGCACCGCCTTCTCCTCGCTCAAGCACTCCTTCGAGAAGGTCGGCGACCACTGGGAGGAGAAGGACGAGAAGGGCCCGTCCGACGCCCAGGCCGCCCAGGGCGGGTCCAAGGCGCGCGACCGGCCCAAGAACACCCACGGAGGGGTCGACGTGGAGGGCCACACCCGCGACGAGCTCGCCGAGCGGGCCAAGAAGATCGGCGTGAGCGGCACCTCGAAGATGAAGAAGGCCGACCTCGCGCACGAGATCGACAAGGCCAATGAGCGAAAGACGCGCAAGGCACGGGAGAAGTAGTCACCACGGCGCGAGAGAAGTAGCTAAGACCCGACGGTGAGGGGCGGCCGCGTCCGCAGCGCCTCGCGCCCCGGGAGCCCGCAGAAGAGCACGTAAACTCGCGCATTCGCGCCGACGTAGCTCAGCTGGTAGAGCACTTCACTCGTAATGAAGGGGTCCCCGGTTCGAGTCCGGGCGTCGGCTTTCGGCCCCAGAGCAGGGAGAAAGTGTGCTCGCCTCGCGTCAATACAGGTCCCTCCCGCGCGCTTCGGGTCTTATCGGGGTCCTCGTCGTCCGCTCCGCGTCCTCAAAGAGAGGCGCGACGCCATGAGCCCGCGACTCGCGGGCGGCGCGGATCGCGGTCTCGGCGCTCGTGCGCTCGGTCGGGTCGAGCGACTCGAATATCCCGGCGTAGTGCCGGTCGCAGATCTCGACGCTGTGCCCTGCCTGGCGGGCGACGTCGAGCATCGTCCGGCCTTCCCACGCCAGTAGCGAGACGAACGATCCGCGCAGGTCGTACGGGACCGGGGAGGCGAGACCGACGCGCCGCGCCGTAGGCTGGAAGCTCCGGTTCCGCTAGTTGTCCCAGTCGTGCTTGCGCCACGGCTCGCCGGCTGGTGTGGGAAAGAGCAGCCCGCTGCGGATACCGCTGGCCAGTCGCCACTCGGCGAGATCGGCGGCCAGCGGAGCCAGCAGGTCGACTGCTCGATCGCGGCGGGTCTTGGTGTACGGCAGGAGCTGGCCGTCGACGTTCTTCCGCCGCACGAGGAGCTTGCGGTCGGTGACGTCCGCGGTTTGCAGTGCCAGCGCCTCTTGAGGACGCAGGCCGGCATAGGCCAGGACCGAGACGATCGTGGCGTCTCGTCGTTGAGCAGTCCGCGCAAGCGCTCGACTGTCGCCGGCGGCACGGGCTCGACCTGGCGGGAACGGCGAACGCGTGGCTTCGTGACCGCGGCGACCGGATTGAACTCGATGCGACCCTCGACGACGGCGAAGCGCAGGATCGACTGCAGGACGGCGAGCGTGTAGCGGATGGTGGGCTCGCCGGCGTTGGCCTGGCGCATCTCGTCGATGAGCTGGCGGTGCACGACACGCGTGCTGATCGCCCGTAGCTGGTAGCCGCCGAGCCGCGGCTGGATCCACTTCCCCCACTGCTGGGCGTAGACCGACCGGGTCGAGGCCTCGAGGTTCGGAACCGCGTGCAGCCGCCAGTAGGCCTCTACCAGCGCGTCCAGGGTGACGTCACGCTCGAAGGCGAGGAGGCCGTGCGACTGCTGGCGGCGCCGGATCTCGTCGCGAAACGCGTCGCGGTCTGCCTTGCGATCGAAGGACGCCTTCCGACGGACCTCGCCCTCCCACCATCGGTAGACGTAGCGTGCCTGCCCTCTCTTCGTCCGCTTCGGCTCGGTCATGCCTCGCCCGCCTCGATCGCTCGGAGTCGTGCGACACTGCCCCGGGCGGCGCGGTCCCGACGCGTGGGCGATCGCCGGCGAGGCGTGCCCGGCGTCGCGGGCTCAACGGGCTCGAATGCCCAGGCTTCGAGATCGTCAGAGAACACCACGAGCCGACGAGCCGACCGGTTGCGGTAGACCGGCAGCGCGGAGGCCTTGATCGCGCGTCGAACCGTCTTCTCGCTCACCCCGGCACGCGCCGCCGCCTCGGACACAGAAAGGGGATGGCGCACCTCAGTCACCACCGAGCCTCGAGGAGCTGAATCCGAACCAGAGCTTCGGGGTATAGGGCCTCGAGAAGCGCTCCTCATGACTGAAGCATAACTGCCACAACCGGCAGATGCAACAAGAACTCGGTTAGGGTCTTCGGACATGCGCCCGGATGCGGTCAAGAGCGCGGCGCTTCTGCGCGAGGCACGGCTCCGGGCGGGGTTGAGCCAGCAGGAGCTCGCTGCGCGCAGCGGCAAGGAACGAACGGTGATCGCGCGCTGGGAGAACGGGGCGGTGTCGCCGAGCTTCGACACGGTGATCGACTTGGTCCGTGCGTGCGGGTTTGATCTGCCGCTGGAGCTTGCGCCCTACGACTCCGGGCCAGACGATCAGATCGCCGAGCTGCAGATGCTCTCGCCCGAGCGACGCTTAGCGCGACTGCTCGAGCGGCGATGACGTCGCCCGACCCGCCGTTCGATCCACGAGCGGTACTCAGCGCGCTCGAGCGCGAGTACGTCGCCTACGTACTCATCGGCGGCCTGGCGCGCGTGCTGCGCGGCACCGACGAAACCACTAGCGGCGTCGACGTCTGCCCGTCGGTCCGGGCAGACAACTTCCAGCGTCTTGAGCGGGCGCTGACCAGCCTGGGCATTGAAGGAGATGTTCCCTCCCAGGCGACGCTACAGACCCCCGAGCCGGTGACGCTGAACACCCCCGGTGGGATCGTGAAGGTGGCGTGCGAGCCGGCTGGGACTCGCAAGGGCTACGAGGACCTGCGCCGAGGCGCGACCCGGGAGCACCTCGGCCGAGGCCTACGACCCAACATCGCCTCGGTCGCCGACCTCGCGCGCATGGCCGCCGCCCTCGGCCGCGACCAGGACCTTGCCCGCCTCCCCGAGCTGCGGCGCATCCTCGAGCTCGAGATCACTCTGCAGCGCGAGCTCGGCCGCGAGCGCTGACCGTCCTCCATGGGCGCGCCCGAAAGCGACGGCGCGAGCCCTTCGTCGTGCCATCGCGTCATTCTCCAACAGCGAGATCGGCGTCGACGACATCCTGGCCGACCGGCTCACGCGTGCGCAAGAACCGGCGCGTGCTCACGCCGGCGAGCATGTGCTCCATCACCACCACGGCGAGCGGATCGCGGTCAACGAAGTGCGCGTAGGTCGCCATGCCGACCTCCCCGGACCCGTCGGCGGCGCGCACGCGCGGGCGCCTGACCGGCACCCGCCGGCCGCCGAGCGTGACCTGCCCGGCCTCGCTGCCATGCCGCACCGCCGCGCGGCCGGGGTCGTGGCGGCCCTTCGCGCCGACCACCTCGTCGACCTCCTCGGCCATCAGCTCGCCCACTCCGAGCCCGACCCCGACCGACAAGGCCAGCAGCCCTTCCTTCGCGGCGCCGGCCAGCTCGCCGAGCGCCTCCTGCACGCGCTCGGGCAGCGCGTCGAACTTCGCCTCGCCGACAGCGTCGGCACCTTCGTCTACGTTCCTCATGCGGTTCTCCCGTCCTCGATTGGACCTCGGTTGGCGCCTGTCACGCTCCCAGCAGGAGCGGACGAGGCGGGAGAACCGCCACCTCAAGTTCTACGAGCTACGGGACAACCTCTGGGCTTTGCTGCGAGGCTTCTTCTTGTGCCGTCTCTCGAGCGAGCCGCCTGGTGGTCTGTTCGCCGCGCGCAGAACCGCAAGCCGGCGACCTACCGCTGCCCGTTGTGCGGTAGCTATCTCCCTGCTCTCGTGGAACACGTTCTCATCGCGCCCGAGGGCGAATCCGCAGGTCGGCGTCACGCGCACACGCACTGCGTGATGCGAGCTCGACGCGCGGGCCGTCTCCCGACCCGCGAGGACTGGCAACGCACCCAGCCGCGTCGAGGTTGTCCCGTTCGCCGTGGAACTTGGCGGTGGCGATCCGGTGATCAGGTGGCGGGCGCGAGCGTAGCGGCCGGTTTGGTCGTGGTGGGCGCGGTGGCGGGGCG
>JAABUT010004436.1_pt1 | contig 11147 bp, 10 predicted proteins | sample 5559281 | NCBI WGS metagenome assembly JAABUT01 (sample SAMN10711880, study PRJNA513359) | rock metagenome | isolation source: Antarctica rocks | place: Antarctica: Victoria Land, Ricker Hills nord | collected 2016-01-04 | reverse complement strand
CAACGACTGGGCTGGGGCTCTCCTCGATGATCTTCTGGTGTCGGCGCTGCAGGGAGCAGTCCCGCTCGGTCAGCGTCCAAATGGTGCCGTGGGTGTCGGCCAGCAGCTGCACCTCGACGTGGTGGGCACCGGTGAGCAGCGGCTCGCAGAACACTTCTGCGTCGCCGAACGCCGATGCCGCCTCCCGCTTGGCGGCAGCCACCGCCTCGGTCAGCTCGTCGAGGCGGTGCACCTCGCGCATTCCGCGGCCACCACCGCCGGCGGAGGCCTTCACCAGCAGCGGCAGGTCGGCAGCGGTGACAGATTCGGGGTCGAGCTCGTCGAGCACAGGGACGCCCGCCGCGGACACCAGCTTCTTGGCCGCCACTTTGGAGCCCATGGCGTCAATGCTCTCCGGGCTCGGCCCCACCCAGGCCAGGCCGGCGGCCTGCACCGCCCGGGCGAACTCGGCGTTCTCGGAGAGGAATCCGTAACCCGGATGCACGGCGTCGGCCCCACAGGCCACCGCGGCGGCGACCACGGCGTCGATCCGCAGGTAGGTATCGGTCGGGCTGACCCCGGGCAGGCGCACCGTCACATCGGCTTCACAGACGAAGGCCGCGTCGGCATCGGCGTCGGAGTACACCGCCGCCGGGGAGATCCCGTATTGGCGGCAGGCGAGGATGATGCGGCGCGCGATCTCGCCCCGGTTGGCTACGAGCAATCTGGTGATCATGCCGCTCACATCCGGAAGACGCCGTAGTGGTCGGCGCCCGCGACGGGCGCCGAGTGGATCGCCGAGAGGCACAGCCCGAGCACCGTCCGCGTGTCCCGGGGGTCGATCACCCCGTCGTCGTAAAGCCGGCCGGACAAGAACGGCGCCAGCGACTCCTTCTCGATCTGCGCCTCCACCACGGCTTTCAGCCCGGCGTTGGCCTCCTCGTCAAAGGCCACGCCCTTGGCGGCCGAGGCCTGCCGCGCGACGATCTCCAGCACGCCGGCCAGCTGTGCCGGTCCCATCACCGCTGATTTTGCCGCCGGCCAGGTGAACAGGAATCGCGGCTCGTAGGCGCGCCCGCACATCCCGTAGTTGCCGGCGCCGAAGGACGCCCCCATGGTGACCGTGAGGTGCGGCACCTTCGAATTGGCGACAGCGTTGACCATCATCGCGCCGTGCTTGATGATGCCGTGCTGTTCGTAGGACGCTCCCACCATGTACCCGGTGGTGTTCTGCAGGAAGATCAACGGGGTGTTCGCGGAGTTCGCCAGCTGGATGAACTGTGCGGCCTTCTGGGCTTCCTCGCTGAACAGCACTCCGCGGGCGTTGGCCAGGATGCCCACCGGGTAGCCGTGCAGCCGGGCCCAGCCGGTGACCAACGACGACCCGTAGCGGGGTTTGAACTCGTCGAACTCGCTGCCGTCGACGATGCGTCCGATCACCTGCCGGGGGTCGAAGGGCACCCGCAGATCGGTAGGGATCAGCCCGAGCAGATCCTCCTCGTCGAGCACCGGCGGGATGACGGGTGCGGGCGTGGGCCCAAGCTTCCGCCAGTTCAGCCGGGCGACGGTACGCCGGACCAGACGCAGCGCGTCATACTCGTCGACCGCAACATGGTCGGCGAGCCCGCTCTGCGAGCCGTGCATCGCCGCGCCGCCCAGCGACTCGTCGTCCGACTCCTCACCAGTGGCCATCTTCACCAGGGGCGGCCCGGCGAGGAACACCTTGGACTGTCCGTCGACCATGATCACGTAGTCGGACATGCCCGGCACGTAGGCGCCGCCGGCGGTGGCGTTGCCGAACACCGCGGTGATGGTGGGGATGCCCGCAGCGGACAGGCGGGTGAGATCGCGGAACATGCCGCCGCCGGGGATGAAGATTTCCGACTGGGTGGGTAGGTCGGCGCCGCCGGACTCGATGAGGCTGATCACCGGCAGCCGGTTGGTGCGCGCGATCTCGTTGGCCCGAAAGATCTTCCGCAGCGTCCAGGGGTTGCTGGCTCCGCCGCGCACCGTGGGGTCCGAGGCGGTGATGAGGCATTCGACGCCTTCGACAACACCGATGCCCGTCACGATGGAGGCGCCCACGGTGAAATCGCTACCCCAGGCCGCCAACGTGGACAGCTCCAGGAAGGGGGCGCCGGGGTCGATGATCAGCTCGATGCGCTCGCGAGCCAGCAGCTTGCCGCGGCTGTGGTGGCGCTGCACGTAGCGCTCACCACCACCGGCCAGGGCCTTGGCGTGCTCGCCGTCCAAGGACTCCAGCGCGGCCAGCGAAGCGGCCCGGTTGGTCGTGTAGTCCTCGGTACGGGTATCCACTGTGGAGGTTATGACGGGCATTACTGCCACCCCCACTGCTTGGCCGCGAGATCGACCATGATCTCGCGCGCGCCGCCGCCGATGGAGAGAATGCGCGCGTCGCGGTAGTGCCGTTCCACCTCGGCCTCGGCCATGTATCCCATTCCTCCGTGCAACTGCACCGCCTCGTTGACCACGAAATCGCAGGCGTCGCAGGCGGTGTTCTTGGCGACGCACACGGCGCCGATGTCGGTCTCGCCTGCCGCGACCCGGACGGCGAGGTCGCGAGTGTAGGTGCGGGCGAGCTCGGTGCGTTGGCGCATTTCCACCAGCTTGTGCCGCACCACCTGCCGGGTGATCAGCGGCCTGCCGAAGGTCTCGCGATCCCGCGTCCATTGCACGGTCAAGTCCAGGCAACGTTGGGCGGTCGCGTAGGCCTGCACGGCCAGGGAGATGCGCTCGTGCTGGAACTGCTGGGCAATCTGGATGAATCCGGAGTTCTCCGCGCCGACCAGGTTGCCTACCGGAACGCGGACGTCCGCATAGGACAGCTCGCCGGTGTCTGAGCAGTGCCAGCCCATTTTCTCCAGCCGCCGACTGACGGTAAAACCCGGAGTGTCGGTGGGTACGACGATCAGGCTGACGCCGCCGTAGCCGGGGTCGCCGGTGCGCACCGCGGTGGTGATGAAGTCGGCCCGGGTGCCCGAGGTGATGTAGGTCTTGGCGCCGTTGACGATGAAGTGGTCGCCGTCGCGCTTTGCGGTGGTCCGCAGCCCGGCGACGTCGGAGCCGCCGTCGGGCTCGGTGATGCCCAGCGAACCGATGAGCTCCCCGGCCAGCGTCGGGCGGACGTAGGTGTCGATGAGGGCGGGATGACCCGCGGCCACGATGTGCGGCAGGGCGATGCCGTGAGTGAACAGCCCGGCCCCGAGCCCGGAGCTACCGCCGGCCAGGATGAGTTCCTCGTTGAGCACGACGGCGTCGAGCAGATCGCCACCGGAACCGCCGACCGCCTCGTCGAAGCCGATGCCGAGCAAACCGAGCTCCGCGGCCCGACGGTGCAGGCTGCGCGGCAGCTCGCCGGCGCGTTCCCATTGCGCGAGGTGCGGGAGCACTTCCCGCTGGACGAACCGGCGGACCGTGGCCCGCAGCTCCTGACGCTCGGGTGTGTTGAATGCGGCGTCGACGCTCACGACAGCAGCTCCTCGGGTAGGTCGACGGAGCGGCTGCGGAGCCATTCGCCGACGGCTTTTCCTTGCGGGTCAAAACGGTAGGCGCTGGACACGCCCTCACCGAGCAGCCCGACGAGCACCAGGTTCACGGCGCACAAGTTGGGCAGCAGGGTCCGGCGAATCTCCAATTCCGCGGTTTCCGGCAGCAGCTCCCGAACACGCTCGGGCGTGAGGTGCTGGGCCAGCCACGCATAGCCGACGTCGCTCGCGGCCCAGACGCCGACGTTGCAGTCGCCGCCCTTGTCTCCGGACCGCGCGCCGAACGCGGTGCCCAGTGGGGCGCGTCGGGTCGGGCCCTCCGGTGCCGGCGGCAGTGGTGGGTCGGCGACCGTGGCGAGCTCCTTGGTCGTCGGAAGTGCCGGAATCGGGCGCCGTTCGCCGTCGGGCAGTACGACGACGTGCTGGGCGGCGGCGTTGTCCACGTAGAACGGTGCGTATTTGGCCACGGGCTGGGCGTCTCCCGGCGGGGCGAGCACATGGAAGCCGGCAATACTGGCTAGCGCCAGCTCGATGACCGCGCCGCTGAACGCTCGGCCGACGACCTTGGGGTCCGGGTCGGTCACGGCGCAACGCAGCAGGGCGGTGGCCTGCACCTGACTGGGCGCATCAGGGGTGTCGAGACGGCTCAGCGTCCAGCGCAGCGACGCAGGCCGCGTCGGCAGGCCCGCTTCCAGCTGTGCCCGGATCAGGGCGTCCTTGACCTCGATGTCGAGCCCCGTGAGCGCGAACGTCATCTCGTTGCGGAAGCCGGACAGGGTGTTCACGCACACCTTGGTGGTGGGCGGCGGAGCCTCACCGCGAACCCCGGAGATGCGGACCCGATCGGGTCCCTCCTGCGCCAATGCGATGGTGTCGAAGCGGGTGGTGACGTCGGGACCGCCGTAGCGGGCGCCGCCAATCTCGTAGAGCAGCTGCGCAGTGACCGTGTCCACGCTGACCAGGCCGTCGGTACCGGCGTGCTTGGTGATGACGCTGCTGCCGTCGGCGTGCAGCTCGGCAAGCGGAAAACCGGCGTGGCGCAGGTCGAAGTCCGACTTGGCGACCGCAGGGGGGGCAAAGTTCCCGCCGGTGGCCTGGGTGCCGCACTCCAGCACGTGCCCGGCGACCACGGCACCGGCCAGGGCGTCGAGATCATCGGGGCCCCAACCGAACCGGGCGATACCCGGGCCGACCACCAGGGAGGCGTCGGTGACCCGGCCGGTGACCACCACATCGGCGCCGGCCCGCAGGCACTCCGCGATGCCGAACGCCCCCAGGTAGGCGTTGGCGGTCAGCGCCCCCGGGAAGCCGAGCTCCTCGGCGCGGGGCAGCAGATCGTCACCCTCGACGTGCGCCACCGCCACCTGCAGACCGAGCCGTCCGGCCAGCTCGCCCAGCTTCTCCGCCAGGCCGGCGGGGTTGAGGCCACCGGCGTTGACGACGATCTTGACCTCGCGTTGCACCGCCTCACCGAGGCTCGCCTCCATCTGGCGGAGAAAGGTGTTGGCGTAGCCGCGCCCAGGGTCCTTCATCCGTTGGCGCCCGAGGATGAGCATGGTCAGCTCGGCGAGGTAGTCACCGGTGAGGACGTCGAGCTCGCCGCCGGTGAGCATTTCTTGCACGGCGGAGAAGCGGTCGCCCAGGAAGCCCGAGGCGTTTCCGATGCGCAGTATGTCGCTCATGCTGGTCCTTCCGGTTGCCGTCCATTGCCGGGTGGGCCGGCGAAAGCTTGCGCAATGGGCAGCCAGGCCTGTGCCACGTCGCCCGAGGCTTGCAACGCCAGGTCGTCGAGGTGGCGGCGTTGGGTGACCAGCAAGCAGAAGTCCACCGCCGGACCCCGCACCGTGTCGGTGTCGGACTCGCCCCAGGTCCAGAGCTCGCCGCTCGGCGCGATCAGCTCGACCCGAACGTCGGCTGCTGGTGCGGCAAGACCGTTGAGTTGGAAGGCGAAAGCTCGGGTGCGTACGCCTATGTGGGAGATGTGGCGCAGCCGGTCCGTGGGGTGACGCTCCTGATCGAGCGCATCGGCCACGTCCTGGCCGTGCGCCCACGTCTCCATCAGTCGAGCTGTGGCCATGGAGGTGGGGCTCATCGGCGGCCCGAACCACGGCCACTTCTTCTCCGGCGGCACTGCCCCCAGGGCCTGCAGCAGCTGGCTGCGGACGCTGCGCCACTGCCACAACAACTGGTCACCCGGCAGCGTTGCACCCTCCGCAGCTGCGGTGTCCACGAAACCGGCCGGGTCCGCCACAGCAGCCTTCAGCACCCGACCGAACGCGGCCTCGTCAGTGGCCGCGAGCAGCGAAGCCTGGTCGGTCCACGCCAGGTGCGCAACCTGGTGGGCGATGCTCCACCCTTCGGCGGGAGTCGCCCGCGCCCATCCCGTTGCGTCGAGGTCGGCGACCCGCCCATCAAGGTCGTCGTTCTCCGCGGCCAGGTCGGCCAGCACCTGATCCAATGCAGTCATGAGTGTCCACCCAGCTGCGTCTGCAACTGGCAGGCCCACTGGGCGATGATCTTCGCCCTGCGCGCTCCGTCGTCGACGAGCTGGTCGGCCAACGCAAGACCGCGGGCCAGGTCCAAGGTCGCCTGTACGGCCTCGCGGACCCCCGCCTGTTCCTCGTCAGCGTGCAGGAGCTCGACCGCTAGGGTGTGGCACTCTCGGCCGAGTCGCGCCTGCAGCGGAACGACCACGGCGCGCAGCTCGGCGTCGGTGCGCGCCGCCACCCAGAGCTCAAGCGCCGCCGCGAACAGCGGACTGGTGAAGAAGTCGACAATAAGCTGCACCACCGCTTCGGTCCGGCCCGCACCCTCGACGGCCGCGACTCCTGCAGCGCGGCTGCGCAGCTCACGCACTCCCTTGGCCCCGACGTGCTCCACCGCTGCGGCGACCAGCTCCCCGCGACTGGCGAAGTGATGGAGCTGAGCGCCCCGCGACACCCCGGCCTGTTGAGACACCAGCGCTGTCGTTGTCCCCGACCAGCCGTACTCCACAAGGCAGGCGACCACCGCGTCCATCAGCTTGAGCCGTGTCTCGCGGCTACGTTCGTCCTGCGTCTGGCGCGGGGGCCGAGGTGGAGCCATCGTGGTCGCGGCCGACACGGGCTGGGTCATGTCCCGCAGTCTGCAGCCTCACGAACAAACAGTCAAGCCTGCTTGTTGGCGCCCTACCCGCTGCCGACTGAGGCTATTTCACGAGTCGTAGCGTGAATGGGTACTTGTAGTCCTCGCCCTTGTTCGCCGCGATCCCGGCGATGACGCAGAAGACGATGTCGCCAATCCACAATATCGGGAACAGCAACAGGCCAATGAGGACGAAGCTGAGCACCAAAGCGATTACCCACCCGATGATCAGGGTGATCTGGAAGTTCAACGCCTCGACCGCATGGCGCCGGGTATAGGGCGACTCGTTGCCTTTGGTCAGCATCACGATCAGTGGCGCCAGAAAGCCCAACACGATGCCGCCGAGATGAGCGACTGCCGGCAGGCTCACTCGATCGCGGCGGTTCCTCAGGCGAAAAAGGCTCGGTCATGGCGACAAACTATAGGTAACTAATCATGCAAACCGTTTAGTCGACTGCCGGAGGAGCGGCGCTTGCCCGGGCCCGGCGCAACACCAACCATGCACCAACCGTCAGCAGAATGAGAGCCGCAACCGCGATAACAAACGGCCATGAGAGCGGGCTGCTGCCATAGGCGCCGAGCACCACGTAGGCGAGAGTCGCCGGTGCGATACCGATCGCGGTCCCCAGCACGTAGTCGGTTTGACGGACCGCGGTCAGTCCTGCGGTGTAGTTGACGACGGCGAACGGCACCACCGGCACCAGGCGAATCCCGAGTACGGCCAACAGACCTCGCCGACGCAGCACCTCGTTCACGCGGGCGACCCTGCTGCCGATGAGCCGTTCGACCGCTTCCCGGCCGAGCAGCCTGCCCATCCAGAATCCACCGTAAGCGCCCAAAGTTCCTGCGGCCAACACGATCGCCACTCCGCCCGGTACTCCGAACAGCACGCCGGCCAGAACCGTCGCCGCACTCACGGGAACCGGCGTCAGGGTGAGGGCGGAATATCCGAGGATGAACACCAGAACACCGGCAGCTCCCCATCCGGTCACCACTGCCTGGACCCGTTCCTCGCTGGGCAGGCCGACCGTGATCGCGTAGCTCCCGCCGGCCGTAAGGATGACGAGCAGCAACGCGAGCCGCAGCCGGACCGTCCTGGGGAGGGCGCGCACGGTACGCCCAATCACCGGGTGAGGGCGAGCGCGGCCTGTACCACCTCAAGTACGTCGCACAGGGGCACCGCACGTTGCTCGCCGCTCGACAGGTCCTTCACACCAATTTGCTCCGCCGCGAGGTCGCGCTCGCCCAGCACCAAGGCGAACTTGGCGCCGGAACGATCGGCGGCTTTCATTGCACCCTTGAGCCCCCGATTGCCGTAGGCCACGTCGACGCCGACTCCCGCGGCGCGCAGCTTCCCCGCCAGGGTCACCATGCGATCCTTGGCCTGCTCCCCCAGCGGTACGCCGAACACCTCGCACCGCGTCGGTGAATCGACGATGACGCCCTCCGCCTGCAAGGCCAGCAAAGTTCTGTCGACGCCGAGTCCGAAACCGATGCCGGACAAAGATTGTCCGCCGAGCTGAGCCATCAACCCGTCGTAGCGACCGCCGCCACCGATGCCCGACTGCGCGCCGAGACCGTCGTGCACGAATTCGAAGGTCGTCTTGGTGTAGTAGTCCAGGCCGCGCACCATGCGGGGGTTGATGACGTAGGCCACGCCCAGTGCATCCAGGTGCCGCCGCACGGCGACGAGATGGTCGCGGCAGGACGCACAGAGGTGGTCGAGCATCAGCGGTACGTCGGTGGTCAGCTCCCGTACCTCCGGGCGCTTGTCGTCCAGCACGCGCAGCGGGTTCGCCTCCGCCCGCGCCATGGTGAGCTCATCCAGCGGCAGGCCAGACAGGAAGGCGCGGAGCAGGTCGCGGTACTGCGGACGGCAGCTGTCGTCGCCCAGTGAGGTCAGGTCCAAGCGGAAACCCGTCAGGCCGAGGCGGCGAAACCCGGCGTCGGCGACGGCAATCACCTCGGCGTCCAGCGCCGGGTCGTCGACGCCGATGGCCTCCACGCCGACCTGCTGGAGCTGACGGTAACGGCCGGCCTGGGGACGCTCGTAACGGAAGAACGGTCCGGCGTAGCTGAGTTTGACCGGGAGCTGCCCACGGTCCAGGCCGTGCTCGATCACCGCACGCATCACCCCGGCGGTACCTTCCGGACGCAGGGTCACCGAACGATCGCCGCGGTCGGCGAAGGTGTACATCTCCTTGCTGACGACATCGGTGGACTCCCCCACCCCGCGGGCGAACAGTGCAGTGTCCTCGAAGACCGGCAGCTCGATGTGGCTGTAGCCGGCCAGCCGGGCCTGGCGGGTCAGTCCGTCGCGCACGGCGAGGAAGGACGCGGAGTCCGGGGGATAGTAGTCGGGGATGCCCTTGGGGGCAACGAACAGGGACACGGCTCACATGCCCTTACGCGGCGGCTGCAGACCGGCCAGGTAGGGATTGCTCGCCCGCTCGCGTCCGATGGTGGTGGTGGGACCGTGCCCGGGCAACACCAGGGTGGAGTCGTCCAGCGGCAGCAGCTTGTCCCGCAGTGATATCAGCATCGTCTGATGGTCGCCACCGGGCAGGTCGGTACGGCCGATGGATCCCGCGAACAGCGTGTCCCCGGCCAGCAGCACTTGAGTGGGCCCCTCGTCGGTGTCCACCATCGATCGGAACACCACCGAGCCCTCGGTGTGCCCTGGTGTGTGATCCACCGACAAGCTGATGCCGGCCAGATCGATGGCGTCGCCGTCGTGCATCGCCAGCACCTCCTTGGGCTCGCGGAACTTCATACCGCCGATCATCGCCTGCATCTCCGGGCCCATCCCCTTCAGCGGATCGGCCAGCATGTCCCGGTCCAGTGGGTGGATGTAGGCGGGCACGTCGTTGCCGTCGCACACCGGGTACACCGACCAGGTGTGGTCGAGATGGCCGTGGGTCAGCAGCACCGCCACCGGGCTGAGCCGATGGCGCGCCAAGAGTTCGGTCAGCGGTTCGACGGCGTCCTGGCCCGGGTCGACGACCACGCACGGGCCACCTTCCTCTGGCGCGAGCACATAGCAGTTCGTCTGAAACGACCCTGCGGGAAAGCCGGCGACGAGCACAGCGTTGCTCCTGATGCGGTGAGGACGGTGGACCAGACCACCCTATCGGCGCTGCCCCTCACACTCTCAGCGCCCACTGGGCTGGCACACTCGAGGGCGCAACATCCTCATCTCGACGAACCAAACCTGGAGGACCACGCGGTGCCGACGAACGAGCAGCGACGCCAAGCAGCCAAGCGCAAGCTCGAACGCCAGCTTGAGCGCCGTGCTGCCCGCGCCAAGCGGCGCAGGCAGCTCACCGTGGCCTTCAGCGCCGTCGCGGTGGTGCTGGCGGTCGGCGTGGTCGCCCTCGTCGTGGTGCTGACCCGAGGCGGTAGCAGCGACGCCGCCGCACCCAGCAGCACCAGTCCCGCACCGGCCACCACCTCCGCGGCACCACCGGCCGAGGGATCTCCGCTTCCAGCCGCGCGCAAGACGCGACTTGCGCCCACTGTGGACTGCACCTACCCGCCCGCGCAGGCCGCCGCCAAACCGAACACCGCCCCGCCGGCCAGCGGCGTGTCCGCCCAGGGCACAGTCGACGTCACCATGGCCACCACCGCCGGCGACATCGGGCTGAAGCTGGACGAGGCCGAATCCCCGTGCACGGTGAACAGCTTCCTGAGCCTGACCAAGCAGAACTACTTCGACAACACCCCGTGCCACCGGCTCGTCACCACCGGGATCTACGTCCTGCAGTGTGGTGACCCCACCGGCAAGGGCACGGGCGGACCTGGCTACGGCTTCGCCAACGAGTTCCCCACCGACCAGTACGCCCAAGGTGACCCGGCCGCCCAGCAGCCCGCGATCTACCCGCGCGGCACTATCGCCATGGCCAACAGCGGACAGCCCAACAGCAACGGCAGCCAGTTCTTCCTGCTCTACAAGGACTCCCCGCTGCCCCCGCAGTACACCGTGTTCGGCACTATCGACGCCCCTGGACTGGCCGTCATCGACAAGATCGCAGCCGGCGGCGACGATGGCTCCATGCAGGCTGGCGGCGGAGCCCCCAAGATCCCCGTCACCATCACTGCCATGAAGGTCAAGGCCTGACGTCGTGCGACGGGCGTTGGCCGCCGCCTCGGTGGTGCTGGGGCTCGCGTTGACCGCCTGCGGCGGCGGCTCCAGCGGCACACCAAACCCGGCAGCCACTTCGAGCGCAACAACCACCACGGACAGCGCCCCGGCCAATGCCCAACTCGGTGGCACCTTTGCCCGGGCGAGCGCGCTGCCGCCCACCGTCAGCTGTACCTATCCCTCTTCGGGCCAGGCAGCGAAGCCCAACTCTGCCCCGCCCACCCGCGGTGTGTCGGCCCAGGGGGCGGCGGCGATCACGATGGCCACGTCCGCCGGTGACATCGGGCTCAACCTGGACCGCGCGTTGGCGCCCTGCACCGTCAACAGCTTCCTCAGCCTGGCCAAGCAGGGATACTTCGACGGCACGCGCTGCCACCGCCTGGTCACCTCCGGCATCT
>JAABUT010004433.1_pt1 | contig 11158 bp, 16 predicted proteins | sample 5559281 | NCBI WGS metagenome assembly JAABUT01 (sample SAMN10711880, study PRJNA513359) | rock metagenome | isolation source: Antarctica rocks | place: Antarctica: Victoria Land, Ricker Hills nord | collected 2016-01-04 | reverse complement strand
ACGGGACGCTCTTCCACTGAGCCACGGGACCGTGCTCACTCGGGATCGCCCGGATGCCGCACGTGCGGTTGGGAACACTAACACGCACGCGGTGGGCCACGGACACTGCCGGCTCAGGCCTGCGCTTGGCCCGTCGCCACCACTGTCGTCGGCGTGGTCGGAGTGCTGCCCGCGGGCTCGATGGACACGGCAAAGCGCGTGAAACTCGCCGGCGCGGCGGGATTCATCACCGTCACACTGCGCGCGTCGTTCGTCCCCACGACTCTGCCGAGCGGTAACGGCTTCGCGCCGGGGCCGTCCGGCACGCCCCACAGCACGTACTGCGAGTCGCTTGCCGTCGCGGGCATGTTCACCGGCAAGACCGTCGACTGCGCGGGTCCGGCGAGCAAGAGTGCCACCGGCGTGGACGAGCCGCTGCCGGTCAGCGCCACCTTGCGTACCGAGGGATCGGTCAGGGCGGACATCACGTTCTGTTCGTTGAGTGCGCTCACCGAGGTGGAGCTCGGCTGGTTCAAGGCAGCAGTCCCGGCCCACCCGATGATGGCGCCGAAGGCGAGGACCACAGCGGCAGCGGCGGCAAGCAACGTCCTTCGCGAACTGCTGAACCGCCCGGTAGACACAGCACTGCGACGAGCCCGCCCTGAGCCCCGCGGGCGCACGGGTGCAAGCTCACGCGGCGCCATGCCCACGGGCTGGCTCTGCCGAGGAACCTGGGGAGTACGGGCTGCGTTGAGCACCGCGGCGCGAAGATGGGCCGGTGGCTCGTACTGCTCGACATCTGCAGCAAGGAACACTGCCACGTCCTCAGTGGCGCGCACCTCGGCCTGGCATTCCGCACAGGTCGGAAGGTGACCGCCGAACATCGACTCGTCGTCCGGTTCCAGCGCGTGCAACGCCCAGCCGGTCGCGAGTTCCAGGTTATTGCAGTGCCGGTCAGCTTCAGCACTCATCACAGGCCCTCTCCTTCCGCGCGTACGCCGGCAATTCCGAAGTCCAAGGCCAGCGATCCCAGTGCGGCGCGTAACCGCTGCGAGGCCGCGAACATTCTTGATTTCACCGTGCCCAGGGGGACGCCGATGATCGCGGCGACCTCTCGTTGGGTGTAACCCTCGTAGTAGGCCAACATCATCGTCTTTGCCTGCTCGGCGGGGAGGTCGTTGATGGCCTTGCGGACGTCGTCGCCCACCACGTTCCCGATCGCGTTCTGGTCGGCTCCCGGGGTGTCCGGCGCCATCCGATCCGACGTCTCGTCGTCCATCACCACCTGCCGACGCCGATGAACGCCCTCACGGCGTACCGCATCCACCGCCTTGTGGTGTACGACCGTCAACAACCAGGAGGAGAAAGCACCGCGGCCGGGTTGATAGCGCGACGGATCCCGCCAGACCAGCAAAAAGACCTCCTGCACCACATCTTCGGCCAGGAGCTCGTCAACGCAGATCCGTCGGGCCAGCGAGTACGCCGGTTTGGCGTAACGGTCATACAGGTCAGACAGGGCGGTTTCGTCGCCGTTGGCGATCCGCTCCACAATCCGTGCGTCCTCGCGCGCTCGCTCGGGATCCGCCGCCCGGGAGGACCTCTGGACTCGCGAGCGTCCGGCCACGACATCGCCCCGCTGAGCATCGTTGCGCTGCACGTTGTCCCTCTGCGGACCGCGGGAGTCGCTCTGCACCACTTGCAAGTTCCTCACGTCGGGTATCCGCGGCGGATGCCACGAACGGTTCACTGCAGCTACGCCGCGCGTCGAGCACTGCACATTCTGTGATCAACAGTACGGGCACACACCGAAGACCCGCACGCGAGAGAGGCTGAGTTTCGGCTGCGGATGCGGTCGAACCGGAGCAGCGGGCTCAGGCGAAGAGTAGGTGACGGCCCCGCTCGGGGTCGAGCAGTCACCGGTCAGAGAGGAATTGTACGTGAGGCGTGAGGAAAGCTCGGTCACCGCACACACCACGTTCACCCTCCGCGACGGGGTCCACCGGCTCACCCACCGACGTCGAGGCGGTATGGGCAGTCTGCTTCGCGTGCGGATGCAGTATTTGGCGTCGGACCCGTATGCCGTGCACGTGCGATTCTCCAGTGGCAACGCCGCGGACGTCGAGTGGGTGTTCGCGCGCCGCTTGTTGGCTGAGGGCCTGCACCAGCAGTCCGGGCAAGGCGACGTCCGGATCGCACCGCTTCCGGGCAGCAAGGGCGCCGTCATTGCGATCGAACTCTCCGCACCGGGCGGTCGAGCCTTCTGCGAGGCGTCCGCCGGCGAGCTCGCCGCCTTCATCGACGCGAGCGAGCGACTGGTCCCCATCGGCGGGGAGCCGCAGGTCATCGACCTGGATGCCGAGCTCGCGGCACTGCTCACCGCCGGGGGAGCCTGACCCGGTTTGGTGTCGGCGGCGACCCTCCGCTAGTGTTCGCTCCCGCACCGCCTGACGCGCTGTTGGGGATACGGTGACATGCAGTGCGGATGTAGCGCAGCTGGTAGCGCACAACCTTGCCAAGGTTGGGGTCGCGGGTTCGAATCCCGTCATCCGCTCGAGAGGCTCAATCTCGGGCTCTCCGGCGGAGTGGCCGAGTGGCTTAGGCAAGGGCCTGCAAAGCCCTGTACACGGGTTCGATTCCCGTCTCCGCCTCAATCACGACTTGCGCGATTAGCTCAGTGGGAGAGCGCTTCCCTGACACGGAAGAGGTCACTGGTTCAATCCCAGTATCGCGCACCACCATCGGTGCAGGTCAGAGGCTCCTTCGGGGGCCTCTTTCCTGTTTCGTGAACTATTCATGAACTAGCGCGCAGGTCGAGGTGGCTTCCGACAGGAGACACCACCATGAGCACTCACACAACCGACCCGAGCACCGCATGGCTCGGCGAGTACGCAGCCGATCTGACCCCCGAGCAGGTCGACAGCCTCAACCATCTTCGTGCCGAGCTAACGGGTCCTGGGGTGTCCACTGCCTCCACGATTCGCGTCCTGCTTGAGGATGCGGCCGACTACGCCGAGCACACCCGTACGCAGCGGGCAGCGGCTCACGTCCCGCACCCAACAGGGGCGGTCGGCCTCGTGGAGGACTGGCAGGAATGGGACGACGGCACGATCCGGCGCAGCTACGACACCGCCAGCTGGGAGAACACGCGGCCGACCCTCGACACGGTGCAGTCGACGGCTATCAGCGTCTGGGCTGGGGCCTGCGAGATTCTGGACGCGCCATCGGTGCGATTCGTCGGCATCGCGGTCGACTTCGCCAACCTCACACCCGCTGAGGCGCGTCGAGTGGCGCAGCAGCTTACTGAGGCAGCCGACAAGGCGGAAGCGGTACAGGGCGACTGAGCGCCCGCTGAGAGCGCCGTACAGGCACGAACGGCCCTGCCCCGGTGTACCTGGGTGGGGCCGTTTCGCCGTCTACAGGCTCCACGTTCGTAGGCGAGAAGTGGGAGGATCGGCGCCGTGATTCGTGACGAGTTGAATGCTGCCGGGGAGGCAGTACGGGCGTTGGCTCGTCAGCGGCAGGCGGCGGGATACCTGACCCGACTGCAGGTGACCGAGGGCACTGACCAGATGCCGCTGCCACCATCGTTGGAAACGGACCTCATCGCGTTGGCCGAGCGGTGCACGCAGCGGGCGTGGCAGCAGACGGACGAGGACCCCGCGGTCCTGCTGGCCGCCGTGCGGGCGGCCCTCGCCTCGCATGCCGTATAGGCTCCAGAACCGGCCCCGAGTCCCTCCCCCCGGTCACTCGGGGCCCCTTACTTGGTCCAGCCGGAGCAGTTCGGCCACGTCGCCGTCGGTACGTAGGAAGATCACCCCGCCTGCGCAGCCACACCACAACCGTTTTATGCAGCCGGTGATCAGTGTGTGGCTTGGGTTCCCGGCCGCCGAACTTGAACGAAGGACAGCCGGGTGACCTTTGACGCAGACGGGACGATCCTGGCGTTAGTCGGCGGCGACGTACCCGGCGGCTAACCAGTTGGTGGCGACCTCGCGGGGGACGGTGGCGGTCTCGCCGGGTGCCCACCGGGTGCCTTCGTGCACGACCTGCACGTTGCCAACCACGGTGACGGTCAGGGAGTCCAGGTCGGTCACCGGGGCAGGGGTGGCGGCGGTGTCAGGGGCGGTCGGGGTGGTCATCACAGCCCCGTCACGATGCACATCGCGGCCGGGCGCGGGGTGGCCAGGGCCAAACGCTCCTCACACCGGAACCGGGTGAGGTTGTGGGTGAAGTCGTCGGTGTTGTACGGGGTGGTCTCGATGCTGAGACCCTGCCGGACGTACACCATCGCGGCCTTGACGGCATCGGCCACCAGCACCGTGCCGATCGGGCACCCGGTGGTGACCACCAACGGAATCCCGAACAAAGAATCGGCCTCGTCCATGGTGGGGTCGGGGTTGACCAGATAGCGCCCCTGCGAGTCCTTCGAGCGGCGCAGCTTCGACCGGGTAGTGGGGTGCATGACCAGCAAGTCGGCCGTAGCGAACGCCGCACCCACGCGCAGGTCGTTGATCGACTGCTCGACAGCATCAAGGGCGGTGTCGGTACCCAATGCCCGCGTGAGGGTACCGGAGGTATTCAGCAACCCAACCATGTCCGTGCCGGCCCCCGCACCGTTGAGCAGCTGGGCGTTCTCGACGTCCACGATGGACCGCATCAACTCCACACCGACGTAGGACTGGAAGTCGTGGTAATCGGCCAGGTCTTCATCGTTGACGGCGACGTGCGCGGCGATCTTGGTCGCCCTGATCGTCACCGTGTCCACGATGAAACTCAGCTCGGGCTTGAGCCCGCCCGGGGCGACGGTGGCCGGAGAGCCGGTCGTGGAGTTGTGGCGCAGGTACGCCACCGACGGTGCACTCATGGCCGTGGCTGGGAGTGCGTCCATGATGCGCTGCGGCTCATGGGTCCGATCGAGGATGCCCGGTAGCAGAACCGGCGGGGTGATCCCACCGATAGCGTTCGTGGTTTTGGTCTGGACCTCCACCCGCAGGGATTGCTTGGTGCGGACCGCGTTGAACAAGGCCTCGGTCTGCTCGGGGTCGGGCATGATCGCCGGGGCCGAGCTGGGCATGCCCATGGCCTTCGTGCGGGGCTGCCACATGTCGCCGGTGCCGTGCATGATGTTGGAGAAGCGGCGGCTGCTGGCCTCGTGGGTGCGCATTTCGGCCATCTTCTGCTCAACCTGATCGAGCTGGGCTGATTTCTGCTCAGTGGTGAGGCTGTGGTTTTTCGTGATCGACCCGATCTGCTCGTTCAGGTCGCGCTTGATTCGGCCGATTTCGGTCGTGGTCATCGCCATGACAAATTGTCCTTAGGGTGTGCGGCGCTGCCCGCAAAAGGGTGCGCTCGGGGAAGGCGCCGCGGAACGGGCGCCGAAGATGAGGGATGCCGGGGAACGGGGCGGCAGCGGCCCCTGAGGGGCGGGAACCGGGGCGTTGACGGCTCGGTGTAGCAGCGGCGGGAGCGGCCTGGTCGACGGGGACCAATTCGCAGCGGCCCCTGAGGGGCGGGAAACGAACGGTCGGGCATCGGGGCGGGACCAGCGGGAGAAACACCGGGTGAAGCATTCAGTTGTTGGTACCGCCAACATTCTATCGCACATGGCCGTCTATTTCTCGGCACCTTCCCGTGTTTCGCACCATTGGGTGAACACGGCGTGATCAGCCCGGAACGCGGCGAGATAGTCCGCGGCGTACTCGTCGCCGAACACCAGCAGATCAGTCAGCACCACGGCCAGATGAACGGTGCTCATCGACAGCGGGTCCACCCGCTCGGCGTACTCATCCCGGATCATGCGGGCGATGATCAGCAGCCGCTCCACCTGGTACGGGCGCAGGTGAAACACGCGGCGGGCGCCCAGCTCGGCCACCAAGCTGTCCCGCAGCCAATACGGGTCAAGCATCGTCGTCGCCCACGTCCAGCAGGGCGCTCATCCTGGCCTCGGCGGCCGTAATTGCCAACTGAAGATGCGCGATCTTGGCCTCGTGATGCGCGGGGGTGCCGTTACCAAAGGCGGCCGATTCCTGGTGTGAAAGTTGCCGGCCCTCCAATTCGGCGATGCTGTTATCCAGGCGGCGCACCTCCCGCTCTGCAGCACGACGGCACCCGACACCACAGAACGTCCGTGGACGGCCTATCGAGGGCTCAGGCAGGGGCGTACCGCACTTGCGGCAACTGGCGGTGCTGGTCATCTCAGGGGGTCCTTTTCTCCGCAACACATTTCCGGACATCTCGTCGAGCCATTTAGGCCCCTAACAAGGCGGTTGCGCCGCGGGTGCTGTTCATGATTGTGATGCCCCCTACCCCCTGTTTGGAGCGAATGGTCAGGGTGCGCATCGGTTGGAGGGAATGGTGGGCGTGTTGCTTGTGTCATCGGTTCACCGCTTGGGCGCTGGCGAGCACTTGGCAGTCGGGTGTGTGGCCGACGCGCCAGACGATCTGCTCGCGCTGCAGTTCTAACCTTCCACGCCTGCCGCAGGTCGGGCATTCCATTGTCCGCGGTACTCCGTACCTCTCCGGGGATTGCGACGTGTTCACAGGTTCACCCGTTCTGCTGGTTGCGGCGGGTTGATCGGTGTCGTGCTGTGCGTGGGGCACAGGGCGGCGTACGCGAGGTGTGCGCAGCCGGGTGCACGGCAGCGGGTCGGGACAGTGGACAGCAGGCGCATGAGGTGGTCGTGGGCTGCCTCGATGGCGTCCAGGCGGGCGTCGAGGTCGTCTAGGCGTCGGGTGAGGTCGGGGTGGTGGTCGGTGGTCATCGGGTGGGCTCCTCGGGTGGTGTGGGTACGTGGTAGCTCGTCGGTGCACCGGGTGGGACGTGGCGGCCGACGCAGTGCGCGACACGGGTGCCGATGGTGTCGGTGGTGTAGGGCCAGCCGTGGGTGTGTGTGCGGTGGCAGACAGGGCAGGCGACGACGACGAGGCGGGTGGTGCGGGTCGGGGTGACACGTAGCACTGGTGCCACGGGTAGTCGGGTGTTCATGCGACACCGACTGGGCGGGCACCGAGCAGTCGAGCGGCCACGTCGATCGCGTCATCCATCGTGGGATCGGGACTCGACCTGTCCCCGGTTTCATCAAGGCTCGACCTATCCCCATTCCACCTCTCCCCTATAGGGGAGGTGGGAGAGGTGGTGTGACCTGCCCCCGGGATAGGTGGGGATAGGTCGGGATAGGTGGGAGAGGTCGGCGGCATCGGGTGATACATCGAGCTGTTACGCGGTCCGCTGCGAACCTCCAGCAGTCCACGACCGACCGCTAACTTGGCGGCCGCCAGCTCGTCGCCGTTGTGGAAACTCACCCCGCCAGCACGAAGCGACTGCTTCAACTTGTAGCCCGTGATGCCAGGTGCCACGGTCACAGCGGACACGACCGCGGGCACCAGCTCGTCAACGTTGCGCGTCTTGCTCGCCTGCTTGCGGGAACCGGCCCCGGCGAGGGTCATAGTCCGGGTGGTGGTGTCGAAGTTCAGCCGGTCCTCTTCGACGAGCACGTCGCGTCCTTCGGCGCGCAGGTAGCGGACTTGTTCGTCGTCCTTGTCGCGTACCAAGGTGATGATGGAATCGGCCCAGTCCTCCAGGGCGGATGCGCCGCGGGTGCGTTCCCCTTCCCACCCGGCGTGGGCGGTGAGGATCACGTCCTGCACCCCGCAGTCCCCTCGTGCCCAGCGGTCGAGGTTGGCCAGCCACGCGCCGACCTCCCCGGAATCGTTCTGGCTCTTGCCGACGAACGCGCGCCCGAACGGGTCCACGATCAGCGACTCGACCTCGTGCCGCCTGAGCTGCTCGGCGAGCTGTTCGCGGTCCGCGGTGTTGCCGAGCGGGTTGCGCCTCCCCCGCAGGTTGACCAGGTACAGCCGGTCGGCGGGTACCCCGGCCTCGTGCGCCCACCGGCCGAGCTGCCCGGCCGATACCTCGTAGTTCAGCAACCCGACACGGCCCGTGATGGCGCGGACCGGGAAGCGGCCCAGGAAGTCCTCACCCCCGATCAGTGACCGGGCTAGGTTCAGCTCGAGGGTGGTCTTGCCGGTCTTGCGTTGCGCCACGATGAGCGTGCCGGCTTGCGAGGGGATGAGTCCGTCGACCCGGTGCGGCGGTTCCTGTGGCCGGGCCAGCACATCGACCAGGAGGTCGGCATCAAAGGGTGGCGCCTGCCCGGCCAGCTCGGCGGCCACTACGGCGGCGGCCTGTTTGCGTATCCGTTGCGCGCGGACCTCGTTGTCCAGGGCGAGGGCGTCGGCGGCGGCGTCCTGTCGAGCTTTCAGCTCGCCGACGTGCTCGGGTGTCGGTGGCGTGGCGTTCGAGTAGTTCGGCTCGGTACTCATGCGGCCACCGGCCAAGCGATCGCGCACTCGATGGTGCGTTGTGCTTCCTCGTCGCCCAGCGATGCCGCAGCGACCACCAGACGCGCCCGCAGTTCGGCCGTGAGCCCGTCGCGTTCGACAGCGCGGCGCACAGCCCAGAACAAGCGGTTGTGTCGGTCACCACCAGGAGCGGCGACCAAGCGGACCAGGCCGTCATCGTTGCCCCCGGAGAACACGCTTGCGTGGACACTCCGCAGTACCGGTGCCGGTCGTCTGAGCATCGGCAGCAACCAGTCCGGCGCGTCGGCGATCGGCAGATCGTTGCCCCAGACGTAGCGCTTGCCCGAGCTGTGCAGGCTCGGCGGCACCACCACGTAACCGGCGTGGTGTTTCAGGTCGACGCCATTACACAACCGAGCCCGTAGCGGCCCTGCGATGCGGTACCAAGCGTGCAGGCCACCTCCGCCGGTCCAGGCCGTCCACGTTGGACTCATGCCACCGTGCGGACGCGTCAGCGTCACCAGTGCGGACGCGCCGCCGTTGCGGGGGTCCACGTCGACCACCACGACCCCGACCGCAGGCCGTATCCCGATGTTGGCGTCAGGGCATTGCACCCACCCGTCGCGAACCTGTTCGGCGTCGTGGCTTGCGTCGTCTTTGCCGTGCGGCACCAGCGCACCGAGCGGTGTCTTACCGCCGGGGGTGAGCGGCAGCACGTCGAGCCCGACACGGGCGTAGGCAAGCGCGTTGCTCATCAGGTCCACAGTGGATGCGGTAGACTGGGCACCAGTACGGGCCGGGACGCCAGTGCTTACGGGAGCACCCTTCGGGGTGCTTTCGTCGTTCATACCGAAGCACCCGCTGTGGGGATCGGGCGCAGCAGACGGTCCAGCTCGGCGACGTCGACGCGGATGAGACGCGGCCCCATCCGGTAGCCAACCAGCCGACCAGCAGCGATGTAACGGCGGATCGTCTTCGGTGCTACCGACGCATATTCGGCAGCGGCAGCGATAGTTACAAGGGATCGTTTGGACACGGGGACTCCAAGGTCAATCTGGAGTCACTCCGCTGAGAGTGACGAAACGCCCGGATCAACGCCTAGCCGGGTCTAGCGGTCCTCAAGGGGCTATTGATGGCCAGAGTACACCACTGAGGCCTACGCGCCGACGATGAAGTCCTCGGCGGCAACAGTGTGGTCCGCCAGGTTCCGCGTCAACGGTCCGACGACGCTGGCATAGCTCGCCTGGTAGTCCGGCCATCGGCCATCGCGCTTGCACACTTGGCACTGCACGTGGACTTTCTCGCCGTCCTTGATGCGCGTCGCCGGCGCATCGTGAACCCTGTCCAGCGGTGCCCCCGCAGTGAGCATGACGAAGCGCCCGCCAGGGTTGAGCACCAGCGACCCGACCGGGTGGAGGTACGGGCACAGTAGGCGCAACTCTCCCGACGCATGATGCGGTGTGACGTGTTTCCGGCTCATCTATGTGCAGTCCCTTCGGCGATTTCCGACAGTTTTCGCGCAATGGCTGTATCTCTGCCCTCTGCGGCGTGTTGGTAGCGCAGAGCGGCTTGCGGCGTGGAGTGCCCCAAGCGCCCCATCAGCTCGGCCAGCGTGGCGCCTGTCGACGCGGCCAGCACCGCACCGGTGTGTCGCAGGTCGTGCCACCTCAGGTCTGGTCGGCCAGCAGCATCACGCGCCCGGTAGAAGACCCTGTAGAGCGTGGCCGGGGCAAGGTGGCGGCTAGGGTCGCCAGCGGCGGGGAACAGCAGCCCGTCGCGTCCCCCGGCGATGCTCTTGCCCATGTGCTCGCGCAGGACGGGGATCAGGTGCGGCGGGATCGCCACGTTGCGCGTCCCGGCGTCCGACTTAGGGGTGCCGACGATGAACTCACCGTCGACCCGCGTCACCCCGCGGCGAACGTGGATCATGCCCGCGTCCAGGTCGATGTCCTTGCGACGCAGCTCGGTCAGTTCCCCGAACCGCAGCGCACACCACGCGGCGAGCAACGTCATCACCCGATACCGCTCGGGCAACTCGATCACCAGCGCTTCGAGCTCTGCCAGTGTGGCGGGCTTGATCTTGTGTACTCGTGTGGAGCTGCCCGCGCCGACGATGTGACATGGGTTCGCGCTCAGCAGGCCGTCGACTACCGCGGTCGCCAGGATGGTCCGCAGCAGCCCGTAGGAGTGCGCTCGCAGCGTCGGCGTATCGGTCCCCTGCTTGGCGTGCCAGGTACGTACGTCGGTCGGCGTGATCGAGGTGAGCACCATCGGGGCGAACGTCGGCAGCAGGTGCACGTCGAGCAGACGTCGGTAGTGGTCGCGGGTCCGGGGCTTGAGCGTCCGCTCACTGAGCCACAGCTCCGCATAGGTGCTGAATGTGGTTTTGGCGACTGGCGCAGTGTCCGGCGGCGCCCATTGCTTGCGCACGATCTCTGATTGCTGCAGCGACAGCCAGGCTCGGGCGTCAACCTTGGTCTGAAAGGTGGTCGGGGCCTTGTAGCGGCGCCCGTCCGGCCCGTAGTACATGGCGCGGTAGTTGCCGCTGGGGAGCTTGTCCACAGAGCCGAAGGTGCTACTACGCCTGCCCTTCGCCTTGGCTGTCGTCATCGGGCCGCCTGTCGTGTCGTGAACTATTCGTGAACTACAGAAAGGCTACCCGTGTCCTCTTGCGTCCACCAGTGACACGCGATACTGTGATGCGTAACAGCAGGTCAGATGCCTACTGTGCACGTCACACCCAGTATTGCCGCCTCGATCTGAAACTGGTTCAATCCCAGTATCGCGCACCAGCCGGAATACGTTCGTTGTCGCGCTACCGGGTCAGCGGTAATTCGAGGGTGCTTGTCTGTGATTACCCCGGCGCCGGCGCGCA
>JAABUT010004431.1_pt1 | contig 11160 bp, 6 predicted proteins | sample 5559281 | NCBI WGS metagenome assembly JAABUT01 (sample SAMN10711880, study PRJNA513359) | rock metagenome | isolation source: Antarctica rocks | place: Antarctica: Victoria Land, Ricker Hills nord | collected 2016-01-04 | reverse complement strand
CCGTCCCCTCATGCGCGCCGATGAGATGCTTGACGATCGCCAGGCCCAACCCCGTCCCGCCGCCGCTCCGCGCCTTATCGGCCTTGTAGAAGCGCTCGAAGATCCGGGGGAGATCGTCCGGATCGATGCCGGTCCCACTGTCGCGGACACTGAAGACCACCGCATCGTCCCGGCGCGCCGCCCCGACGACGACATGCCCGCCAGAGGGGGTGAACTTGATCGCATTGTGCAGCAGATTGAGCAGCACCTGACCGATCCGTTCCGGGTCTGCCAACACGGGGGGGAGATCATCCGCCGCGTCCGCGATGAGGGTGATCCCTTCGCGCTCGGCCTGCGCGACGAGGCGCGTTAGCACATGCTCAACCAGCGTGCAGGGCGCGATCGCCTCGCGCGCGAGCGACAGCTGCCCCGACTCGATCCGCGAAAGTTCGAGCAGTTCCCGCACGAGCTGCGTCAGGTGCTCGACCTCGCCGTTCATCAGTTGCAAGAAGTAGCGCGCCGCCTCTTCATCTTCGAGCGCGCCGCCCTCCAAGGTCTCGACCAGTGCCTTGATCGAGGCGAGCGGCGTCCGCAACTCGTGCGAGATGTTGGCGACGAAGTCGCGCCGGGCCGTTTCGAGACGGCGGACCTCGGTGAGGTCTTGCAGCACGAGGAGGGTCGCATCGCTCTCCACGCCGCGCGCCGGGGCGGCGACCGCGCGGAGCGTCCGCTGCCCGTTCGGCGCTTCGAGCAGCAGACTCGACACCGTGCCGCGCCGCTGCGTCTCCCGCACGAGTTGATCGAGTTCGTGGTCGATCGCCACCGCGATCAAGGCCCGCCCGCGCACCTCGCGCCGTCGACCATCGCGCAGGGGGCGGGCGTAGGGTTGCAGCAGGCGCTCGGCGGCGCTGTTGGCGAGGAGGATCATCCCCTCATGGTCGATCACCAGCAGGCCATCGCCCATCGTCTCCAGGATCGCCGCGAGCTTCGCACGCTCATCGGAGATGATCTCGATCGTCTCGCTCAATTCGTCGGCCATCCGATTAAAGGCGAGGCCGAGCCGCCCGATCTCGTCGGTGCCGCGCGGATCGCTGCGACGGTCGAGGTCGCCCGCTGCCATCGCCCCGGCCACTTCGGTGAGCGCATCGATCGGGCGGATGATGTAGCGCGAGAGGAGCCAGGCCAGCAGCGCCGCCAGCACCCCGCTGAAGGCGATGCCGATCACGGCGATATTGCGGAGGAGGTTGAGGCGCGCGTTAACCTCGTCGAGCGGCCAGGCCACGCGCGCCACCCCGATCATCGCCGTGGCGCGGCTGATCGGCACGGCGGCGTACACCATCTCCCGGCCCGTGGTGGCGCTGTAGCGCACGCTGACCCCGTCCTGCCGGGTGACGAGATCGACCACCTCCGGGCGACCGGCGTGATTCTCCATCGTGGCCGGATCGACGTCCGAGTCGCCGAGCACCGTGCCGTCGATGGCGATGATCGTGATCCGTGCCCCGGCACGCGCGCCGAGGTTCTTGGCGAGGCGATCGAGCGCGACACTGTCGCCCCAAGAGGCTGACGCCGACTCGGAAATTATCCGGGCCTGCCCGAGCAGCAGCGTCTCCGTGTTGTCGAGATAGAGGGTACGCGCCAGCGCGAGCAGCAAGACGGTCAGCAGGGTCATCGTCAGCAAGACCAGCGGCACGGTGGTCAGCGTGAGGCGGGTGCGGAGGCCGATCGTGCGGCTCATGGACGCTCACCTCGGGCTACAGCGCGTCGGTCGGGACACGGCGGTCAGGCGGTGAAGCGATAGCCGAGCCCGCGCACGGTCAAGAGGTGGACCGGGCGGCTCGGCTCGGACTCGATCTTCTCCCGTAACCAGCGGATATGGACATCGACGGTGCGTGTATCGACCGGATAATCGTAGCCCCAGACCCGTTCCAGCAGGATATCGCGCGAGAGGACCGCGTTCTGATTGCGCGCGAGAAAGAGGAGGAGTTCGAACTCCTTGGGCTTCAGGTCGAGGGTGCGGTCGTCCCAGGAGGCACGGTGCTGCACCGGATCGATCCGCAGCGACCCGACCTCCACGGTCTGGCTCGCGGCATCCGGCGTGGCGGCGAGGGTGGCGGCACCGACGATCTCGCTTCGCCGCAGCAGCGCCTTGACACGCGCGAGCAGCTCGCGCATCGAGAAGGGCTTGGTCAGATAATCGTCCGCCCCCAGTTCCAGACCCAGCACCTTGTCGAGTTCGCTCTCGCGCGCCGTGAGGAGGAGGATCGGGGTCGCCATCTCGCGTCGCAGGGTGCGGCAGACCTCGAAGCCATCGAGGCCGGGGAGCATCACGTCGAGGACGATCGCATCGGGGCGCTCGCGCCGCGCCATCGTCAGCGCACCCGGCCCATCGTGCGCGGCGACGGTCGCGTACCCATCGCGGCGGAGGTTGTAGCCGATCGTCTCGGCCAAGACCCGCTCATCGTCGACAACGAGGATCTTCTTCGTCGCGCGCGCTTCGCTCGTGGCTGTCATCCCGCCTCTTCTCGCTCGCGTCGCCCAATCATCTGTCGCCGCCCGGTCGCGCGGCACCCTCGCGTAGGATGGACCCATAATCGCTCGCTCGACCGCGCCGGATACCGGAATTGTACCCGAGGATTGAGGGGAAGGGCGACGAACCTGTAAAATGCCTCCAGCGTGCACCAGTGGGCGACGAGAAGGATGGAAGATGCTACGGATCGCGATCGATGCGATGGGCGGCGATCATGCCCCGGCGGAACCGGTCGCCGGGGCGGTGGCGGCGGCGCGCGCCTATGGTATCGAGGTGGCGCTCGTCGGGCAGGGTGCCGCGATCGGGGCCGAGTTGCGGAAGCACGATCTGGCCGGGCTGACCCTGCCGATCGTCGAGGCGGCGGATGTGATCGCGATGGACGAGCACGCGGCGAACGCGGCACGACGCAAGCCCAATGCCTCGATCAATGTCGCCCTGCGTCAGGTTAAGGACGGACACGCCGCCGGGATGATCTCCGCCGGGAACAGCGGCGCGGTGATGGCCGCCGCCCTCTTCACGCTGGGCCGGATCCCCGGCATCGAGCGCCCGGCGATCGGCGCGGTGCTGCCGACGACGACCGGTCACGTCCTGCTGATCGATGCCGGGGCCAACACCGACCCTAAACCCTCGCAACTCCTCCAGTTCGGCCAGATGGGCGCGATCTTCATGGAGCGGGTGCGCGGCGTGCCCAATCCGCGCGTCGGACTGCTGGCGAACGGCGAGGAGGCGAGCAAGGGGAACGAGTTGATCCAGGCCACCCATCCCCTCCTCGCGGCGAGCGGCCTTAACTTCGTCGGCAACATCGAGGGGAAGGATATCCCCGCCGGGCTCGTCGATGTGGTGGTGACTGACGGCTACACCGGCAACGTGGTCCTGAAGCTGGCCGAAGGGGTCGCGGCGACGCTGCTCGGCATGGTCCGCGCGGAGCTGACCGCCAACACCTTCAACAAACTGCTCGCGGCGGGGCTCCGCCCGGCCTTCCGCCGCGTGCGCGATCGGCTCGACTACCGGGAGGTCGGCGGTGCGCCGCTGCTCGGGGTCGAGGGGGTGGTGGTGATCGCCCACGGGCGCTCCGACGCCCGCGCGATCCAGAACGCGATCCGTGCCTGCAAGGAGGCCGCCGAGGGCGGCGCGGTCGGCGCGATCCGCTCGCTGCGCCCCACATCGAAGAGTGCGGGGATCATGTAGCCGCGCCGACGGCCATCACAGGCAAGCATATGAATCAGCGCGCGACCGTCCCCACCCCGCCAACCGCCGTGCCGACCACCGAGAGAAACTGACCGGGAAAGGGACGCGGGTGCGCGACAGACAAGCGGGGGCGGAACTCCTGACGATTCAGCATCATCCGGTGCTCCTGGCGCGGCGTGCCTGGCGACCGGGCGCGCTGATCCTGATCGCGGCGGTCCTCGTCGTCGCCATCGCCACCAATCCGGCGGGCGTGGGGCTGGCCGGGATCTGGCTCGGCGTCGCGGCGGGGCTCTTCGTGATCGGCGGCGGCTGGGGGGCCATCGAATATCTCCTCTGGAGCAATCACCGCCTCCACCTCACCCCTACGCGCCTGATCGAGGTCTCCGGGATCGCCGGGATCAGCCAGGAGCGGCGTGAACTGCGCCTGGAACGCCTCCAAAGTGTCGAGTTGGACGTGCGGAACGTGCTCCTGCGCTGGACGGGGACCGCCGACGTGATCATCTCGGTCACCGGCACCGGCCCGCTCCGCTTCGCCGCCGCCCGCGAGCCGCTGCTGGTGCGCGACGGCATCCTCGCGCGCCTGGACGAGCGACACCGCGTCCACGCGGAGGTCGATGACTCGAGCGTGCGCGACAGCGTCGAAGAACTGCTCGGCCTCGATCCGCCCCCCCTCCTGCCGGAAGCGGAGGCCGCGCCACGGCGTCCGCAGGGGCGGCGGCGCTTCCGCCTGCCGCGATCGTCGCCGGTCTATTTCGGGCGGCGGATCGGTGGCGTGGCGTGGCGACGGCATCCCTGGTTCCTCGTGCGCGCCTGCCTGGGTCCGGGGCTCATCCTGCTGATCGGGATGGCGCTGCCCTTCGGGCTCGACCGCCTGGGGCTGCTGCTGTTCATCGACTACGCGGGCTTCTGCAGTCTTTTCCTGGTCATCGTGGCCCTCGCCTGGACCTGGTGGCTCTGGGCGGACTGGCGCAACGACCATTATGTGGTCACGCCCGATCGTCTGATCGAGATCGAGCAATTGCCGCTCGGCCTGCGCCAACAGTTCACCGAGGCGGCGCTGGACAAGGTGGAGGACATTCGGTACCGCATCCCCAACCCGCTCGCCAGTTTCCTCAATTATGGCGACGTGATCGTCCGCACCGCCAGCGCCGATCAACCGTTCACCTTCCGGGGTATCGCCCGACCGCGCCAGCTCGCGGCGCAGATCGACCGCTACGTCACCGCGCTCCAGATCGGCGCGCAGCAGGCGCGGCACGACGCCATGCGCGCCGAGTTCGCGCGCTGGCTCACGACCTACGATGAGGTCAGCACCGAGGCGCGCACACGCGAAGCGCCGGAGAACGAGGCAGAGGCGACGGACCAGATCCACCCGATACGGCGGCGACGCCTGCAAGGCCAGGAGTAACACTCCTGCGACGAGACGGCCGCGCTCCGGGCGCACTGGGCGCAGCCGTGAGCGTGAGGAGCGAGGGCGGCGAGGGCTGCCCCAATAGCAATTTAGAATTGCCACGGTGGCAAATCGTGAGGGTCACAAGGGAAAGCATAGGGCCAGCAGGATCGTTTCAAAACGTAGGGTACCACTGAAGGTCTCGCGCTAATCCACCTAAATAGTGGATACTTCTCTTTGCGGTCTGTTGGCATTATCAACATGACAGGCCGGTGGCCCGCGAGAACCAAGGTATGGCTGCGCCGGCCGCACCTGGCCGTTTGGGACCAAGAATGACTGGATCGAAGGTCGAAGGCAAGCGGTGATGGTAAGCGTATACTGTGGCTGAAGGGCATGACCTTCTAGTCTATCGGGTGGTTTACCGGACGGTAAAAACCGACCCGCCTACGCGTGCCGACTTCATATCGAATAAAGAGCGGGGCGAGCCACCTCGCATGGCCGAGGAAAAGGACATGGCGCTTTGGGAGGGGATATCGGTTATGGACACCCTCGATCGTGCGATGAAACGTGCCCGTCGATTCACGATGCACGGAGCATATATCGCCGAGATATCCGTTCCGAATAATGGTCTTGCCCTCTGCAAGCGAACATTGAAAACGCCTGGACATCACACGTTCTATGCGAATGCCGATCTTATTCTGTCGTGCGTCACGCGAATCATTCCAGTGGAACCCGAGGAAGAAGGCCAGTGATGACGATCGCTTTTTACGAGCTGTGGGATCAAAACTCAGGGAATCTCATCGGTGATTACGACACTGCGGAGGCGGCATACGCCGACGTGCATCAGACTTTCCGCCGTCTTGGACAGAAGGGGATTGAGGCTCTCGTCTTACTCGGCACTGATGACGAGGAGAGTGTAGAGCGTGTGGCAACGGGATCCGAGTTATTAGCGCACGTTAAAAAGATGGATGGTGCCATCTCCTATATTGGTGTAGGACTCTACAATATTGTTGACGCCGCGCGAATCATTGATGCCACTCCAAATGAACTACGAAGATGGTTGAATCGCGATCACTACCAGTCGCACGGGAAAATGTATCGACGTTTACCTTTCGTGGCTCGAATGCTACCGTCCGATGTCGACGTGGTCACTCTGCCCGAGCTGATGGAATTGCGAGCAATTCGGGAGTTGCGAAGACAGGGAATTACGATGCGTCGTATACGCACCCTCTCCGAGCAACTTATGCAGGAATGGGGGGTAGATTTTCCGCTGTCGTCGCGGCGGTTCGGCGAAGAACACCAAACCGATGGGGTATATATTTATTCACGAACGGAAGGCGGGGCGATCCGTGAGCGAGGAAGCGGCCAGCTCGCCGTAGCGAAAATTGTTAGTCCACTCTTACGCGACATCGATTTCTCTGCGGATGGGTTTGCGCTCCGCTTCTATCCGTTGACAAGGGAGTCCCGTGTTGTCTTAGACGCGGAGCGACAATTCGGGCAACCGATCGATGATCCAACCGGCATCCCGACCCGTGTTTTATATATGGCCAAGAAAGCCAATCCCTATGATAGTGATGATTCAATCGCACGCTGGTACGACGTGCCGATAGAGGCGGTGCAGGAAGCCTTCGGTTACGAATCGTCGCTGGCTGCATAGTCGGAAGCTGATGGCTATCTACTTTTTCGACAGCTACCTCCCGCCTCGCTTGGCAAAAATGCTCGGCGCGCTTGATGTATCCGTTGTCCATCAAATGGATCCTGAGATGAGAGAGTCTCTCCAAGACTCTACATCGGACGATCGTTGGGTTAGCGTTGTCCGACAAAATGGTTATGTACTCATCACGATCGACCGGGTCAGCAGGAAAGACGCCTCGATAGCCCTAGCCCTTGAGCTCACAGACATCACCGCCGTCTTCTTACCAGCAGGATTTGCTAAGTTCGACCGATGGACGCAGGCTTCATGGCTTGTAAAAAACTGGCCCGATATCGATGAACATAGCCGTCAAGCCCCGAAGGGCGCGTGGGTACGGGTATCGCTTGGTGGCAAGATTTCTCCCATCATAAGTGACGATAGTATCGAGTAGCGAACACAATGTTGGAGTATGACACCAGCAATGAGCAGTTCGGCTATCTCCTCATTTCTCCATGCTTTCACCTGACGCATTGTTGTGGTCCCACGCTGGGGACTATCCGAGGGTGCCCCATTAGCAGGTGTTAGGGACGTCTCATTACCGGTTGGCAATCATACTACAACTATGGCGACATGGAAGCGTTGAGATCGGGGCTTGTCGAGCCCAAGCGCGTGATGGCGGGCTACACCGGCCCACTGGCGTGCGTGGCGTACCCGCTATCGCGTCCTGTTTGTGTCTTTGATGCACAGTTATTATCAGAGGATTCCTAACACCCTCTAGGCAATGTGGTACCGCTGCGCATGTGAGGACGGCGGGTGGCTGGGCGAGCGGTGTGAGCGCCCCCGGTACCGGCCCTTACCAGCACCAGCCGCGATCCATGACGACCGGAGCTAGGGTGCGCCAGAGCATGAGCGCGCTCGCATAGGATCTTGCCGTGGCGAGCAGTCCGAGCGCGACGACGAGCGCCGGGGCCAACCCGGACGGCCACAGGATCGTCCATCTTCGCCCGGACGCTGGATGAGGTCCACGCAGCCTCTATACGATCATGCAGGGGTAGTCGGGCGAGGCGGTTAGCGCCGCCCCGCCTGGTGGCGCTACTCCGCGACGCAGAAGCGCCGCACGATCGTGTAGAGGCTGCGCGTGGCGAAGAGGAGATCGTCCACGCTGGTGCGCTCGTTGTGATTGTGCGCGAGCGCCATCGGATTCTCCCCCTGCGAGGGCATGAAGCCGTAGATCTTGATGTCGCGGAGCTTGCGCGCGTCCGTGCCGCCCGAGACGAGGAAGGGGACGATGCCCGCGCCCGGATCGAGTTCGGCCATCGTCGCGGCGATGGCGTCGTAGAAGGGCGAGGCCGCGTCCGCCGCGATGCCGCTCGACCCCGTGCTCAACAGCTCCACCGTCACCTCGTCGCCGACCGCCGCCTGCACCTGACGGACCCACTCGGCGGGCTCCTGACCGGGGAGGACGCGCCCGTCGATGTCGACGCTGACTTCCGAGGGGATCACGTTGATCCGGTGGCCACCGTGGATGATCGTCGGCACCGCCGTGTTATGCGTGGTCGCGCGCAGGCTGAGCAGTTCCCCCTCGCCCAGCGGCAGGGTAGCGAGCTCGTCCCAACTCGGCTCCGCCAACATCTGCTCGACCTCCAGGGGCCACTCGTCGCCCCACACCGGCGCGAGCTGGCGGAGCATCTGCGCGACCGTCGGCGTGACGATCGTCGGGAAGCGATGCTCGTGCAGCCGCACCAGCGCCCGCCCGAGGCGATAGATCGCCGTATCGTCGCGCGGGACGGAGGCGTGGCCCGGCGCGGCGCGGGCGGTCAGGCGCATCCGCGCGCCCCCCTTTTCCCCGGTCTGCACCATGTAGAAGCGACGGTCGCCGGCCTGGAGGAGCTGCCCGCCGCCCTCGTTGAGGCCGTATTCGGCGTCGATCAGCTCACGGCGGTGCTCCCAGAGCCACTGCGCGCCCCAGACGCTGCCGGCCTCCTCATCGGCGGACGCGGCCATGATCACGTCGCGCGTGAGGGTCAGTCCCTCGCGCTTGAGGAGGAGGAGCACCATCAGGTGCGCCGCGACCTGATTCTTGGTATCGACCGCCCCGCGCCCCCAGACGTAGCCATCGACCAGCTCGCCGCCGAACGGGTCGCGCGCCCACTGGTCGCGCTCCACGCCGACCACGTCGGTGTGCGCGAGCAGCAGGACCGGACGCCCGCCGCCATTGCCGGGGAGGCGGGCGACGAAGTTATCTCGGCCCGGCTGCCCTCCCGCGACCTCGTGGACGATGCCCGCCTCGGCGGCGACGCGCGCCAGGTAGTTCGCGGCCTCGGTCTCATTGCCGGGTGGATTCACGGTCACGATCCGGATCAGGGCCTGGAGATGCCCCGTGACCTCCTCGCGCACGGCCTCCCAATCGATCGTCATCGCGCCTCCTCATCTCGCATGCACAGCGTTAGGCCCGGTGGGTCAGCCCGAAACGGGATGCGCGCATGGTACACCAGCGGCATGGACGCGCGCCGCTGATCGATGGGCGGGTGAGATGTCGATATCGGGAGCCGAAGAGTGGTGGTGGTGGAAAAGGGGTGCAGCCGGGCCTGAGGTGAGCGGTGATGCACTGTATCGGCCAAAATACGGTGCTTTACCCTCTGCCAGGAAGGTCAGGCCCGACTGCGGGCGAGTTCATCGCGCATCTAGTTTCTCGCACCACTCCCCGAGGCAGCAAGGGCGAAATCCGCGAGAATACCCGCAGTTTTGCCCGATACAACAATCGCAGCAGCGAACGCTGTGGCGCTTCGGCACTGTAAGATCAGGGTGTAATATCGGTATACCCTATGCCATGCGCTACGTCAATGTAATGCCGCGATGTTCTGTGCGGCCCGAGCCCCGCGCCAGACAATAATGGCACCGGCACACGCGAACGAGGGCTTGATGAGGAATGACCTGACGATCGTGGTCGTGCAGCGCAGGATGCTGGAGTCGTAGCCTTGTCCGGCCAGCCTCGAGGCTGGCCGACCTCGCAAGACGGGAAGCGCTACAAGGGGCGGTACTCCGAGCGGGTACGCCCCGCGTATACGCGGAGGACGCCGCGCCACACGACATGGTGCTCGGCCAGTTCGGGCACCGGAGCTACGCGCAGTGACGACGAGCAAGGGGCACCGAACGTGCTCCTCATGCACTGGGGGCGCCAATACGGCCTATCCCCTCGATTGTTTTTCGGCGCGCTGGCGCTATAGTTAGCGGCAAAGCGCCGAGCAGGACGAGCGCGGCGGGATGCGGATCACCAGGGAAACGCGGCCAGGGACTGGAAGCCGCCCGATCCACCGACCCGCCACGCGGCCCCCTGTGAGCTGGCCCCGCACCGGCACAACTGTGCCATGAAGGAGGTCCGGTCGCCACCGTTATGGCGCGGGATGAGGGTGCCGCGCGACCGGCGTGCGGCACCAAATTCGGGTGGTATCGCGGAAGGAACCTTTCGCCCCGTGCGGGGTGGAGGGTTTTTTTGTTGCGGTCAACCGGTCCGGCGAAGGGTCGGATTTGCGCGCGACAGAACACAAATTCGCAATCGGAGCCTTGACATAGTACGTTCGCGGCCCGATAATGTACGTACATACGGGTCGCGTTGACAGAGGCACGGAACGCCGCCAGGGTTCTGCTCCGTGCCACGAGTCGATGTGGGGAGTATTGCAATGACGACCGCGAATCTGCCACGAATCGAGCCGATCCCCGGACCGGAACTCCGCCGCCGCTTCGTCGATTTCTTCGAGGAGCGGCTGGGGACGGAGTTGCCGTCGTCGTCGCTCGTCCCGCAGAACGACCCGACGGTGCTGCTGACCGTCGCGGGGGTGCAGCAGATGGTCCCCTTCTTCATGGGGGTCGAGACGCCGCCGACACCGCGCCTGACCTCGGTCCAGAAGTGTTTCCGCACGGTGGATATCGATGAGGTCGGTGACGAGAGCCACCTGACCTTCTTCGAGATGCTCGGCAACTTCTCGGTCGGCGATTACTTCAAGCGCGAGGCGATCGGCTGGGCCTGGGAGCTGCTGACGCAGGTCTACCAGATTCCGCGCGAGTATCTCTGGGTGACGGTCCATCCGAAAGATGAGGACGCACGCAAGATTTGGCGCGATGAGATTGGTGTCCCTTCAGAGCGAATCGTGGACGATTCATCGAACTGGTGGGGACCAATCGGTAAGACCGGTCCATGCGGGCCGGACTCCGAGATTTACTTCGACTTCGGTCTCGGCGAAGGTCGTACTGGTACTGTGCCGACCGACGATGGCGGGCGTTTCCTCGAAATCTGGAACCTCGTCTTTGTAGAGTTCTATCGCAACGAGGACGGCACGGACAGCCCCCTGCCGCGCAAGAATATCGACACCGGCATGGGGCTGGAACGCCTGACGATGGCGATGCAGGGGAAGCGGTCGGTCTACGACACCGACCTCTACCAGCCGA
>JAABUT010004430.1_pt1 | contig 11163 bp, 8 predicted proteins | sample 5559281 | NCBI WGS metagenome assembly JAABUT01 (sample SAMN10711880, study PRJNA513359) | rock metagenome | isolation source: Antarctica rocks | place: Antarctica: Victoria Land, Ricker Hills nord | collected 2016-01-04 | reverse complement strand
GAAGATATACTAGATCAGCAAGACATCACAGATCAGTCTCATTGATTGATCAAGTGAAAAGATTATGATCATATCGAGAACACTTGAGAATCAGAGAAAAATCTCAAGAACTGTCAGAAGCTTCTTCAACAATTTCAGCAAAGAAACTCGACAATCAGTTGAAATCAGAAGAAATTTTGAGCTGTTTGAAATCAACGTTAAAGAGAAGATCATTAATAGATGACTCGATCGTTCAACGACGTTCGTTCTTCTCAAGTTCTTCAATATTCTTGAACTCTCGTTGCATCATATTCTCTCAACGAGACTCAATTAATTCTTGTTGCTTTTGCAGACGAGCTGCTTTAGTCAGAGTCTCACTCAGCTCAGCATGAAGATGAGCTCATTTCTTACAAACTTGCTCTCATTCAGTCTCTGAGATGATCAGATTGCATTTGCGATCTAGACGCATACACTCGACACAACGATCGAAGTCAGTGTCAACACGACACTTCACGAAACGATTGAAACAGTGATTGCAGAAACGCATAACTGAACTATCGTTGTAACGAAGTTTCTTCGAGAGACGACGACGCTTTGCGACAGAACTTGACGGTTTGAATACTTGATTCAAATACATAGAAACGATGATTTCTGAGAACAGAAATCTTGAAGAAAATCTAGTGTTAGAACACGACTTGAGTTGAGATAGAAACTACAATAGAATAAGACGTAGTTCGCAGCATGGTGAATTCTGAGCTAGTAAGATCATGATCACGTGCTAATGATTCATTATATGAGATCATTGAGATCATGAAGCGACTCTCATGATTCAGAATCTGAGTCAACGAGATCACTCAGCGACTCAGACGATTGCACGAATCTTCTATGTCTATATAACGATGGTCGTTCCCTTAGATAGAAGCTTCGTGCTCAACTCATGTAAGTAGTCAATACATATTATTGTCTCAACTATCTTCAGATCTCAAGTCTAGTAATAGTGATTACTGTTTGATCTCTGTATATATCTTGTGTTGTTAAAGAAACAATCATTACAAAATTCAAAGAATTTCTTACAAATTTGAATGAATGATTAATTCATTGATCTTTGATCTAGTCAAATGATTTTAATCATTTGTTTATACTTACTGATCAATGTACAAGTTCAAATCTTTTGTTTATTCTTGCTGAATCAGCTTATGAAAGAAGAAAGATGAGTGTTGCTGCATGAACATAAGTTACTAAATCAAAGTCAATAGAGAATTGAAAAATTATTAGCAGAAGCACTTGAAGAAATCAATGCAGATTATTTTACTTCATCTGTAATGAAGAAGCATTTATATAATGTTAAAGATCAGCATAAAGTGAGTCATATGAATGTAATGTAACAAGTATATAAATGCTAAGAAAAAAAAGTATCTAGAAGAGAAGAGTTGACTATTTATATAACTCAGAAGAACATAAGTTAATTCTGAATAAAGTTGACTTTGAAACAAGTCTATGCTTTAGCAACAAGTGATCGACGATAGTTCTCAGAATAGTCATCAACATAATCATTAACATAGTCATCAACATAGCTATCAATGAAGATGCGTAGCTAGAATCATAATATGTTCATGCAGCAACATTCATTTTTCTTCTTTCATGAGCTGATTCAGCAAAAATAAACAAAAGATTTGAACTTATGCGCTGATCAGTTAGTATAAACAAATGATTGAAATCATTCAACTAGATCAAAGATCAGCGAATTAATTGTTTATTCAGATTCACAAGAGATTTTTTGAATTTGTTGAATAATCAAACAAAATCAATCATAAAACTGCGTGAAGTCTTTATCTTGAGAAGCAAACTCTCAGTGAGTCTGCTTCAATGACATCATCAATGCAATGATCTTTTCATCACTTTATTTATCAGTGAATTGATTCATTTATTAATTCACATGCAACTAGTGAGTCTGCTTCAATGACATTTATTCTCAATGTGATGATTTATCTTCTCATCATTTTACTCATCAATGAATCTGATCATATATTTACATGCAACTAGTGAGTCTGCTACAATGACATCTTTCATCAATGCAATAATTTATCTACTTACATTGTTTTATTTATTAGTGAATCAATTTGTTGACTCATTTGCATGCAATTAGTGAGTCTGCTTCAATGATACTTCTATCTTGCATAATGAGTTTGCTACAATAGACATTTTGATTCTACATAAAATTAAGAAAATACATTCATGTGAACATGAATCATTGAAGAAGAGAGAGTAATGTTATGATTCTAGCTACACATCTTCATTGATAACTATGTTGATGACTATGTTAATGATTATGTTGATGATTATTCTGAGAGCTATCATTGATCACTTGTCACTAGAGCATAAACTTGTTTTGAAGTCAACTTTATTCAAAGTTAGCTTATGTTCTTTTGAGTCATATAAATAGTTGATTTTTCTCTTTTAGATACTTTTCTTTCTTAGCATTTATATACTCATTACATTACACTCATATGACTTGCTTTATGTTAACTTTTAACAGCATGAGATTTCAACGCAAATGAAATTTTCGCGCACGCTAACTAAAACTATTTATATTGATGTCATTTTAGCACATCAAATTTGATATTATTTGTTGCTAATCTTTCTAGATTAAAGTGCGCAGAAACTCAGTTTGCGTGAAAATTTTATGCATACAAGTAATTATTCTATTTTTAGAAATCAGGTTTAAATTTAGTTTGCATGAAAACTCTGTGCATATGAGTAAGTATACTATTTTTAAAAATCAAATTCAAGCAATTCAACTTAATTTTAAATTGAACTCAAGTTAAAGAAAGTTAATTTAATCTCAATTTAAACTCAGAATTAAATTGAGTTAACTTTTCTCAACTCAACTCAACTTTAACTTGATAACAACTTTAATCATCATATTCATAACTTGCATGATGTTGAAAGCTTGCAAAGTTTCATTTCAGTAATTGAGTCTTGCAAAAATAGTATTATTGCTAACAAATGAAGCTCAAATATTTGTTTCTTGAATGTATCAATCTTTGAAGATGAATGTTTCTCTTTAAGAAGATGATAATTGTCAGAATTTGATGTCATTTATCACTCAATATTCATGAGAATTAAAATGATTGATTGTTTGAAAGAAAATAAGAAGAAAAATGATTTAAGTAAATGATGAATTTCAAACTTCATTCAGAAGTCTTTTTTAATCTTGCTCAACATTTCTTTATTTCATCAGTTGAGTAATTATCAATGACTGAGATGATGATCAATCACATAACACTCAACATCAATGTTACACTGCATGAAAGTTTCATCTCAATGCTACTCATAATTGACAAGACAGCTTCATTTATTTTCAGCTTTGCTTTCAGAAAACATAGATTGATATGATTCAATCATCTCTTCTTTGAAATCTGCAAGCTCAAATCACTCATTTGAATCTTGATGATCTTCATCGCTGATTGTGCATCAAGATGCTTGAATGATTCAACTTCTTCTCTTCATGTCTTTAACATGATTCTACTTCAATTGCTGCAAGCTATACAAGAATTTGACTCATATCAAAGTCACAGTTTTCTAAGTCTCTTTTATTTTCAATCATTGCTGAGAAATCAAGAAGCGATCAAATGACAAGATGCATTAAAAAGATAAAAAGATCATCGAAAAAGTCATATTGAAAGATCAACAGTCTTGAGAAATGAAAGAAGTTGAAAATCAGTCAATTCACAGTCGTCACGTAATGAGAAATATGAAGTCTTAAAACTCAGACGAATTCATGAGATGCAGATATGCAGACTCTCATTCTTGCATGATGCATGAACACAGATTATTTCGACGTAATCTAGACAGCAACGTCATCAATCGAGAAAATATCGCTGCGATCATGTTGAGGCATTTTCTTCATTGATTCGTTTTTCTTTGTGAAACTCGAAAGCATCTTCATCTTCACGCTCAGTCTCTCTGAGATCGCGTCATCATATCACTACGAATGTGAGATTGTATCGACGCAGTCAGGCAGATTTGAGAAGACTGCTGTCAGTCGCAGTGAGACATTTCCCTCATTGAATCGTGTTGCAGCAATCTTCGATGCGACGAATTCGACTCTGTCGATTCTCACTAAAGGCGAACACTTCGAATCAATGTCACAACAAGCTCAGAGATCAGCTGAGTTAAGATGAAATGAGAGCGACGAAGAGAGACAGAGATGAAACGTTCTCGAACAGGTAGAGTCGATCGAGAAAGATTCAGCTCTCTGTCAAACGAAATCATGCGTCTACATCGATCGCGAGAGAGACGAGAGCAGCGAATGAGAAGGCACGACGATGTCATTAGCTCGAGTGTGAAGCAGAAGTTGAGGGAAAGGCGTGCAGTCGTGAGACAGACTATGCAAAAAGAGAGGGCAAATAGAAATGTCTCACACAGAAGCGAATCAGTCGATTAGAACGACTGACGAATGAGAAGAGTAGAGAAAGTGACATTGCAAGGGCGAGATCGAGTGTTGAAAAGAAAGAATGAAGAAAAGATGAAAAAACAGCGAGAAGAATCGATACTTATAGCTTGATCGTCGAAGAGAAAGTGACGAGTCGATCGATGAAGAGCGTCTTGCCTCAAACAGAACGATCAAACTCAAAGAGATCGACATTAAACCTGAAGTCGAAAAGAACGAGCATTTCATCGAGATGAATATTATGTAATTAAAAGTATGATATACTAGAATTTAAGTCATATTATAAAAGTAAAAACATTTACCATGTAAACTTGAATTTAAAATTCATTGTAATATTATTTTTATTTTGCAATCAGTTTTGTGATCAATTCAGAAGTAATAAGAAATGAAATATATACATAAATTTATGCAAGTTAAAGAATTCATTTAAATTCAAAATCAATTTCAAAATCTTGTCAGTTGCAGAATCAAAGATGCTGAGTAATGTTTTATTGTTAATGTTAAGTTCATTATTTCTGTATTGTAATCAGTTTTATGATCTTCTATAAACTCATAAGATTGATACATAACTTACTGAGCTGTTACAATCATGATTGCAGTATGTTATTGTTGTTTAAAGATAAAAGAAGAAAAAAGTTAATAATTATATAACTTAATTAATGTTGAAATGATGATAATTTAAATCTTAAAATCTTAAATTAAAATATTGAAGTTTAAATTTCATATCTCATCATCATTGATCATTTGACGAAATCAGCTAAAACTGACTATAAGCTCATTAAGCTAGCATCAGTCAAAAATATCTGTTTAGTTGAGCTTCTAGCTCACAAGCTTTAATAATCACTCATTAACAATTAATAACTAACTACAATCACTTGTAACTTTTGATGATAGTCATTTGCTTTTTATGCTCAAATAATACAATGTGCAATGTGTATTATCTGATCAGTGTTCACATTCAGCGCTTATTATTATCAGTATGTGAAATTTGTAATCTGTGCACGTTTCTTGATAAATACTTATCACGTCATTATTTCATGATAGATAAATTGAGATATTTTATTCAGATTTATCTCATTGTTGCATTGAAACATCATGTTGTGCATTGCTCAAAAGTTTTAATTTCTTGAAAATAAGCTTGTGTATTTCATAATGTCTTGTACAATTCTTCATTCTTGCAAGCACATTGTATAAATTACTTGCAATCAATAGAATTAAAAGCATCAAAGCAATTCATGATTGTATTCATTGTTCATATACAAAATATTCTACTACTATCACTTGAATTCTATATAATTGCTCTTACTTTCTCGTTGAACATCAACATTGATGTTCAATTTCTTTTCTACTTTCTTCAGAAAAATCTGATACTCATCTTTAAACATCAGTACACATTCACTTTCATTTACTCTTCAATAATACAAAGTCTTAATGTTTATTTTCAGCTGCTTGTGAAAGTTGTTGAATGATTAAGCATAGCTCATCTTTCAATTATCTTTCATCTTTAATGTTCATAATTGATATAAATTTTTGACTTCATCAAGCGAAATCTGATCAAATTCAACTTCAATTGTGTTTTTAAATTCTTCAGACATTTATCTTACATTAGTTATTACTCATTTCTATAGCTGAAAAATGAATGCTCACATCTGAATCATTCTTCTGATCTTAATTCTGTTCATCATTCAATATTTCTTAAAGTGTTTTATGTTCATTGCTATTCATCAATTCTGATTGATTTATTGTATTCTTTGTCTTTTCTGTCGCGATTTCTGTGTTGTTTGACTTTTCAAGCTGCAATGTTTAATTTCTTATGAAACTAGAGATTTTATTCACAGAATACATCAATGAGTATCTTGAATCAGTGAAAGAAGAGAAAGAACATTCTTTAATGATTTTTCAAGACACGTTAATAGTCAGTAGATCATTTATCTGATTGCAATTAAGATTATACGTTGCAAAGATGTTGTTGAATACATCATTTTCATGATATTCAACATGATTTACAACGTGTTCATGCAGCATGCTCAATATCAAATTTCTTCAAGTCTTAATTTGTAAACTGATTGTTGAATTGAGTTTTGATATCAATCTTCTGACTCAACTCAAGTACTCAATATCAATCTTCTGATTCAACTTAAATACTTAATTTCAACATTCTGATTCAACCTGATATTGATCTTAAGTTGATACTTAATTTGAGTTTTTGACTTAACTTATCAAGAAATTAAATATGACGTTAAGAGAACTAAATATAGAAATTTTTCCGGTTTTTCGTCTTTGCATTACCTTTTTGCATTATCTTTTTGATAGAAAGTCATAAAGAGAAACATGAAGAAAAACATGAAGACTATTTGATAGAAAGTCATAATAGAAAGTCATAATAGAAAGTCATAATAAAACATCTATCTATTTATCTTCATGTCTTGATGAGTTGAATTGAAAATTTCAAGTCGATACTCAATTTCAATTCTCTGACTCAACTCAAATTGTTACAATTCTAGCTACGCATCTTCGTTGATAGCTATGTTGATGACTATGTTGATGACTATTCTGAGAGCTATCGTCGATCGCTCGTCGCTAGAGCATAGACTTGTTTCGAAGTCAACTCTATTCAGAGTTAGCTTATGTTCTTCTGAGTCATATAGATAGTCGATTCTTCTCTTCTAGATACTTTTCTTTCTTAGCATTTATATACTCGTTACATTACACTCATATGACTCGCTCTATGCTGATTTCTAACATTATATAAATGCTTTTTCGTTACAGACGAAGTGAAATAATCTGCATTGATTCTCGAGTGCTTCTGTTGACTCTTCAATTCACTATCGACATTTGATCTAGTTGACTTGCAATCGTCAGCAGCACTCATCTTTCTTCTCTCGTGAGCTGATTCAGCGAGAATAAACAAAAGATTCGAACTCGTGCGCTGATCAGCGAGTATAAACAAACGATCGGAATCATTCGACTAGATCAAAGATCAGCGAATTAATCGTTCATTCAGATTCGCAAGAAATTCTTCGAATTTGTTGAACAATCAAAGAGATCAGTCTAGAACTGCGTGAAGTCTCTATCTTGATGAGCAAACCTCTCAGTGAGTCTGCTTCAATGACATCGTCAAAGCGATGATCTATTCGCTCTCATCGTTCTACTCATCAGTGAATCTGATCATACGTTCACATGCAACTAGTGAGTCTGCTACAATGACATCTTTCGTCAATGCGATGATCTATCTATTCACATCGCTCTACCTATCAGTGAATTGATTCGCCTATCAGTTCACGTGCAACTAGTGAGTCTGCTTCAATGACATTTATTCTCAATGCGATGATCTACTCGCTCTCATCGCTCTACTCATCAGTGAACCTGATCATACATTCACGTGCAACTAGTGAGTCTGCTACAATGACGAGCTCAAAGTCGATCTCTTCGATGAGCAAGTCGATCAGTGAGCCTGCTTCAATGACATCAGTCAATAGTCGATCTCTTCGCTGAGCTAGTCGATTTTCTTCTAGTGAGTCTGCTTCAATGACATCAGTCAATAGTCGATCTTTTCGCTGAGCAAGTCATTTCTTTTCTACATAGTGAGTCTGCTACAATAGACATTTCGATTCTACACAAGGCTAAGAAAATACATTCATGCAAACATGAATCATTGAAGAAGAAAAGTACTGTTACGATTCTAGCTACGCATCTTCGTTGATAGCTATGTTGATGACTATGTTGATGACTATTCTGAGAACTATCGTCGATCGCTCGTCGCTAGAGCATAGACTTGTTTCGAAGTCAACTCTATTCAGAGTTAGCTTATGTTCTTCTGAGTCATATAGATAGTCGACTCTTCTCTTCTAGATACTTTTCTTTCTTAGCATTTATATACTCGTTACATTACACTCATATGACTCGCTCTATGCTGATCTCTAACACAAATACTTAAGTTAAACATCTCAACTCAACTTAAATACTTGAATCAAGAATTCTGACTTGAATTGAGTCTTGACGAGTTGAGTACTCGACTTGAACTCAAATATTTGACTTGACGTGATCAGTTTATCAATTTGCTTTCGTCAACTTTTGATCATTTGCTTATGTGTTACTATCACATGTTAATCAATCATTGTTTAATCATTTTAAAGATAAAGCATAAGAGAACATTAACAGTTAAGATGTTATACTCTTTACTGCAGCTTCTTTTCATTTCATGATCTTCTTCTGATCATTTGTTCATTCGCTGATGACATGTTGAATCGCGATTGCTATGAGTATCATGATTTCATCTTTCAGCTCAGCAAACATAATTTTCATGTTTAATAGTTGATCAAGACTACGATCTTCTTGATCAAAAAATGAGACAGCAGTGATCTTCATGATCATTGAGATTAGAAAACAACATTCTTCAGACTAAGTACATGTTAATCAACGCATCACATCTGTAAAAATGTTTATCTTTTCAATATCAGAACTGATAAAGTTATTATTAACTAACAATCTGATAACATAGTTCAATGTATTAACTTTCTTGTAAAAAACATAATGATTCTTCACTACATCTTGAATCTGAAACATTATTTGTGCTCAATATTGTTTAATAGAATCATATAACTGTATTTGTTAATTTATTGATGATATGACAAGATTTGAGTTGCACATTATCTTTCAAGCTTCATTTATTGTTGATCTTTTTATGATAAAATAGTTCGTTTATGATTTATGTTTTAATTGATGTACGTGATCTCTGTTTCAAAGATTGCACATGAGATTGCTCAAGAGAATTCATTGCAGCTCTGATCATGATGTTATACTTTTTTCTACTTTACACGTCATAATCATTGTCAGTAAAATGAGTTCTATGTATTTAAGCACATCAACATGAGCTGCAGCAGAGACTGTTCTCAATCATCATCTGAATTCTGCTTAAAGAATTTTTCTAGAGTTGTCATCTGAATCATCAATCTGTGCTACGTTGTATCATGAACTAAATGCAAAAGAACTTGATGAAAATTCTGTTAATCTTTGAGACTTTGAGATTTGCTCATTAAGCTGAAAAGATGATGAGATTAATAACGATAAGTGAAAATACTGTTTACGCTGATGCATCTTTTTCTTTGACAAGATGTTCTTGAAAAATCGAATGATTCTAATGAATTATGTTGAAATCATATTAACTGAAAATATACATTATGATATTGACATTGATTTTGCCTTCTTCTGCAATCATTCTGCAGATCACTGTTTTTAAGATGATAAATCATCATTCAAGCTGTTCAACATGTTGAGAAATTTGCGTTCTTATCTTTTAGATCTGAGTTCAGATTCTTTTAATGACATGTTGAAATTATCACTTACTTTCTCAACTCTTCTTTTGACATCTTATTGATAAATGAACTAAACATGATTATTGAGTCAGTTAACTGCATGTCAATAATTCATAATATATGCTACGCATCTGACTATCAATTGCAGTGTTCAAGTTCTTCTTGTTCTTATTACTTGTCATGACAGTTTACTTACAAGATGACGCGAAATAATGATTAATACATAATGAATTGATGAATGCAATTGAGTTCTGAGATAAAAGAAAAAAAGAGTGAAGAAGAAAAAGACATGATATGTACTTGAAGATATGCAATCTCTGAAAGCGTGTAACTTTGTTGTTATTGACATTACTATGTTCAATTATTGATTGAGAATGAGTAAATTAACATTTTAATGCTCATTTACTCTGTCAGATTCATGTTTTAACTTCGTTGCATTGAGATTGTGATAATGTTTTCATGATTTACTCAAAAGTATAAATAGATTTGAAAATTTGCAATAATTTATCATTGCACATGCAAACTGAGAATGTGAATTGCAAATCTTATTGCTGAAGAACTTTGAGCTCAAACTGACTATCAAAGATAAATTTAAGAGAAAATTCAATAAATTATCTTTGCACATTATGCAAAGTGAAAATGCGAATTGCAAATATTATTGCTGAAGAATTCTGATTATCAAAGATAAATTTCAAGTGATTTACGATAAATTTATCTTTGCATATACAAACTGAAAATGTGAACTGCACATTTTATTGCTGAAGAACTTTGATTACTCAAGATAAATTTTAAGAAATTTATAATAATTTGTCTTTGCATATGTAAACTGAGAACGCGAACTGTGCATTTTATTGCTGAAGAACTTTGAGTTTCACTCATCACATGATCAAGACTCAATGTACATGATGTCACAGTTAGATTTAAACATGCAGTTTGCTCTTCATCATGCTTAATGACTTTGTAGATGAGAATGATGAACGAAGATTGTCATGATTCTAGTCTTGTCAGACTCAGTCTTCTAGTCTTGTCAGATTTATTCTCGCTTTGTCATCTTGACTAGTTTTTATTGAGTCTAGCGTTGACTGAGAAACACATATATGTAGTCAGCTTCTTTTCTGTAGCTATCTTTCTTTCTTAACATTTATCTTCTAGTTAAATGACACTCATATTGACTCGCTCTATGCTGATTTCTAACATTAGATAAATGCTCATCAATGTTGAAATCGTGTCTAGATCATTCAATCAAAGAGACTCAGAGCTGATATATATGTATTGTTCTTTAGAGATAACTATAACAAGACATTAAGAATACAGAAGAGAAAGAGTGCAAGCTCTTCTATAAATAATGACTTGAGACTGCGCTAGACTCGATACAGATGTGATGTAATAGATCAGATGTGTTTGTCTAAAAGAATG
>JAABUT010004428.1_pt1 | contig 11169 bp, 10 predicted proteins | sample 5559281 | NCBI WGS metagenome assembly JAABUT01 (sample SAMN10711880, study PRJNA513359) | rock metagenome | isolation source: Antarctica rocks | place: Antarctica: Victoria Land, Ricker Hills nord | collected 2016-01-04 | reverse complement strand
GAGTATATTGAACGAGTAATGAGTATCTGTATCGTATAATAAACGAGATTCTTAATGTAATGTTGAGATCGTGCCTAGATCATTCAATCAAAGAGACTCAAAGCTGATATGTATGTATTGTTCTTTAAAGATAACTATAACAAGACATTAAGAATACAGAAGAGAAAGAGTGCAAGCTCTTCTATAAATAATGACTTGAGGCTGCGCTAGACTCGATACAGATGTGATGTAATAGATCAGATGTGTTTGTCTAAAAGAATGATGAAAGAAATGAATGAAGAAAGTGCTGAATAAACGAGAAGAAGTGCTGAGAATGATTCGAAGAAATGCGCTAGATTCAAACTAGGCATAGCATCATGACTTGTTCTAATCAAATTGATTAGAGTTAGATCTGAACTCTGATCGATTTAGACATGTTTGTAACAGAACATAGCAATGATAGAAGCAGCAACATATAGAATGTTAGTCAAATGATCAGACGTCAAGATCTTTGCTGTTATTGTCTTGAAAATCGATTAACTCATAAAGTCAGTTGAAAACAAGTCTGAAGAAGTGAATCTGCATGAGCTTTCTCATGCTGAAGCTCTTGAGCAAGTCAAAGTCAAGCTTTTCTCTGAATATCACGACTATCTAGACATCTTCGATCGAGCAATGATTGATCAGCTATCATTGCATCATTTCTATGATCACAAAATTGAGTTGATCAATGAAGAAACATTCTCTTGAAGCAAACTATATCAGATGTTTAATCACAAGCTTCAGAAGATAAAGAAGTATCTGATTAAACATCTGAACAAAGAGTTCATTTTCTTCAGCTTTGCATCATACATTTCGCTCATCTTGTTCATTGAAAAGAAAGATGATAGTCTGCATTTCTGCGTCAATTACAGAAAGCTCAATGCTTTGATCAAACTAAATCGCTATTCTTTGTCATTGATAAACGAGACTCTCGCTCGTATACAAGAAAGCAAATATCTGACTTGATTGAACATCATTGTCGCGTTCAATAAACTACGTATGCACTCAGATAACGAAAATTTGACTATGTTTATTATCTTCTTCAACTCATACAAATATCATGTAATGTTCTTTGAATTAATCAACAAATCAACGTTCTATCAACATTATATGAACGACATGTTGTTCAAATATCTACATCAGTTTTGTCAGATTTATTTAAATGACATTATCATTTACAACAAGATTTTGAAGAAACACAAGTGACATGTACAATTGATCTTGAATAGACTACGAGAAGCTGATTTACAGATAGACATCAATAAATGCAAGTTTCATGTTTAAAAAATCATTTTTTAGAACTTTTGATGTCAATTGAGAAACTTAAGATGAATTCACGAAAGATGCAAGCAGTCGTTGATTGATCTACACTTAATAATCTCACTCAGATGCAGTTCTTCATTGACTTCTGCAATTTCTATCAATGCTTCATCAAGAACTTTTCAAAGATTATTCATTCAATGATTTGACTCACTTAAAAAGAGATCATATTTGAATGAAATGAAGTCTGTCAGATTGTCTTCAATCATATGAAGAGACGTATGATCAAAACTTTTATACTACGTCACTTTGATCAAACTCATGAGACTATTCTTGAAATCAACTCATTCAACTACGTTAATGATGAAGTTCTTTCTCAATATGATGACAAAGAAGTACTACATTCAATTGTCTTTTATAGCAAGAACATGTCTTCTGCTGAATGCAACTACGAGATATATGATAAAGAACTTTTAATCATCATTTGAGCATTTGAACACTGATGACTTGAACTGAAGCTAACTGATATTTCTATCAAGATGTTCATCAATCATCAAGCGCTCATCTTGTTGATGAAAGATAAAGAGCTAAGCAGACGTCAGATGCGTTGAATTCAGAAGTTAGCTGACTTCAACTTCAAGATAATGTATTGATCTGACAAACAGAACATTAAAATTGATGCATTAAATCGTCGAGCTGACTTCGTGCCTAGAGATTTCAACGATGAACGCATTTAATATCAAAGAACTACTATTCTGACATTGAATTGAATGAAGATCGTTGATCTAAAGAAGAATAATGATGAATCAATTTATAAACAGATTCTTGAAACTAATGAAATTGATGAGAATTGTATGCTACTTCGCGAAGCAATAGCAAGAGACGAAGCACAATGCAAAAACATTAAGCTGAAGAATTGTTGAGTTCAGAATGAAATCTTATACAAAGACAGTCAGCTATGAATTTTGTTCAATGAACTTCTGCAAATGAATCTGATTCGTGAGATGCATGATCAATTCTCAATAGATCATTCTGATATTCTTAGAACTGTGAAAGTCATAAAGCAAAATTACTATTGATCTTCTATGCGAAAAATAATAGATTGATATATTCAAAACTGCTATGTATGTCAACGTTCAAAGACATCAAGTAATAAATCAAACGACTTGCTTCAACTTCTATCTATATTTGAACAGCGATGATAAAACATAGTCATGAACTTCATTATTGATTTATTTGATTTGTACAACTACAACGCTATTCTGACTGTCATCTGCAGATTATTGAAAGAAAGACATTATATTTCTTGCATCATTGATGATGAAGATATCACAGTTGAAAAGACATCTGAAATGTTGCTTCAATGAGTATATTGAACTCATGATTTATCAAGCTTCATTGTATTCAATCAAGATTCTCAATTCATCTTCATTCTTTGAAAGTTTCTTTGCAAATGACTGAACATTTCTCTTCAATTGTTCATCATCTATCACTTTCAGATCAACGATCAAAGCAAATGAGTCAATCAGAATGTTGAGTGATATTTTCGTTTTTTCTGTTTATACATATAGAATGACTGATTCAAGTGACTATTCATGATTGAGTTTGTTGATAATAACATCTTGTCTTCAATCATCTTCTTGATCTTCTTCTTCATGAATAAGAACTTTCACTCTTGTATGAGCTTTGATTCTGACATCATCAAGTATGAAAGCACTTGCGAACATCTGCAGATTGCTTGAGTTGAAGATATATTTGATCACATGAATAAGACATTGATCTTCGCTCGCGAAGCTCTGATCAAAACATGAGAACAAATGATGAATCAAGTTAATAAGCATAGAAAGAAAATCAATTACAAGATCAAATCAAAGATGTTTCTGAATGAATGAAACATCATTACAGCAAAACTCTTCAAGAAATTGAATGACAAGATGCTTGATTCATTTCAGATCATTGAGTCTGTTGACTCATTCTATAAGTTGAAACTATCAGAGACTATGTGTATACATGACGTATTTCATTCAGAGCTTCTTCATTCTGTCATCAATGATTTTCTGTCTGATCAAAAGAATGAATCTTTGAAATCAATAGTGATAAACGATGAAAATGAATGAAAAATCGATGATATACTGAACTCTTGATGCTATAGAAGATAACTTCAATATCAAGTCAAATGAAAGAGTTATGACAACAATCTCAACTGATATAACGCTGACGATGACGAGTTTATGAATGCTCAAAAAATAATTGATAAATTTCATATCAGATATTCAAGAAAAGCGCACTAAGAAACAATATTCATGCAAACATGAATAGTCAAGAAGAGAAATAATGTTTCGATTCTAGTCTTCATTTATTCTTTATTTAGTCTTCATCTGATTTCATTCTAATCAAGTCTAGCGAAAATCTGATCTAGAAATGATATCATTGAGACTCTGCATCATATGTGTAAGACATCAACTCAATCAAGTCTAGCACAGAGCTGAGAAATACACATATAAGAATCAAGTTTTTTTCTGTAGATACTTTTTGTTATGAGCATATCAAGATCAATAAGACTGAACAAGACTGAAGCTTTAATCAATTTGCAATGCACGCTAGTGAGTACTCTGCATAATGATTAAAGCTAGTCAATGATTTAGTCAAGATCTGATCTAAATCTGACTCAGATTTGACTCAAATATGACTCAACACTTTTTTTCTTTCTTAACACTCTTTTCTTTCATCAACATCTTGTTCATTTACATCATTTTCTTTTCATGTCACAAACACATTTCTTTTAAGTCTAGCACAGTCTTTGAACATTACATAAATAGAAGCTTTTGTATCAATCTTCTTCTGTATTCTTAATATTCAGTTATAGCTATCTTTAAAGATCAAGCACTATCAATTCTGATCTTCATTGATTGTATCATTTAAACATGATTCTGACATTATATTAAGAATTCATTAATCACATGATATCAATCTCATTACTCATTCAATCAACTTGTACAGATGAATTAAGTCTAAAGAAATTTGTTTATCTGATAATTCAATCTTGAAAGACAAGAACAACATCAGGAAATTCATAGAATCAACAAGAACATACAATCATTAAATTGCTAGAAGATTTATCGCTCATTCAATACACATTCATTCAAAATTGATTAATAGAATCTACGATAAAGAATCTTCGTGAATTGCTTGAGAATCAAATCAATCAAGAGAATTATGATAAAGAATCTTCATGAATTGCTTCAAGATCAATCACTCTCACAAACATTTTCTTTATTGAACAAACATTTATCTTTCTTCATAAAATCACTGAGCTTCATTCTTCGTTCAGTTCAAATCAATTTTCATCTTCTTCACTATCACATTTAAGAAAACATCTGATAAAGATAAAGCTTTCGTTGATCTCTTGCAATAAACATGTTCACAAGCTCTCTCTTCTATCATCGACTTACAACATACTTTTTCATTCATTGCTTTTGACGAATCAAACGCTGAAATCATCATACTCGATGATATGAAAGTATGAAAGAAATGTATCTATGTTCTTAATAAAGAAACAGATCGTCTCGTCAAGATGAAACAATGAGACAAGAATGAAATTCAACAGTTGAAAGCAAAACTACAAGCTTTCACTGCTATCACAGCTAATGTAATCATCATTGCTTTCTCAATTGTCATCTACTTTGAATGATCTAAATATCATAAAATACTCGATTCTTTGATGTTCACTGATGAAAAGAACTCTACTTGAAAGAACTGATCTTTTGACATACGAGAGAAGTGAGCAATTAACATTGAGATCTTTTCAAATGAACTTTACAAGCTGAGCTACATAAACTTTTGACTAACAGATGACATCGTCAAAATCACTTAAGTCAGACGTGATCTCAACTGTAACAATCTTTATCTGACTGTCAATGAACTTCTCAAGAAACTAGCTCAATTGTTTTATGACTTTAATAAGAAAGAAACTATCGTAGAAAATATATTAATTTGATTCAAGAATCAAAGAAATTCAGCGATTTCTTTAATCAGTTTCAACGACTATACATTTATCTAAAGTATCAGAAGAACGTACTAGTCGTTGATCTAAAGAATAAAATAAACTCTCGTCTTCAAATCTTTTGAACAGCTCAGATGAAGTCACTCATCAAGCTATCAGATATTTGAAACTATCTGATTCGCTTGAACAATGAACATAAAGCAGTTCAAGAGATCAAGAACAAACTACTCAAACATGATGATTCAAAGATCATCATTTCTAGAGCAACTATTGCTGTTCAATCTTCAACTTCAAAGTCTAACTGATCAAAGTTGCGCAGCGCAGTTTTGACTAACATCAAGAATGCAAACGTTCTAGTTGAAACCTGTTTCATATGTCACAAATCAGATTATAGTTTCAGAGAATGCTTGAATCAATTTATCAAAGTCAATGCAGTTGACGAGAATTATGATCATTTCAAACTCGATACTGAATTAGAGTTCAAGTCAAAAAACTAGTCATTTCTTCAACAATCACTGAAGTGAAGATTATATTTTTGTGCAATCTAAACGAAATTCTATCGAAAGAGAATTACTTTGATAAGTCGTTTTTAGTCGATGCTTTTCTCATCTTGCAGAATGAATCATTCAGTCTTTGCTCTTTGATAGACAGTGATTCAGTCATTTATATGATCATACATATCAATCTAGTTGACAGAGTATGTAAAGAGCTGAAAATTCAATCTATATAACTGACAAAAGAGAAGTTAATAAAAGAATATGATGAAAAGATATTTAAGAAGACTATCACTCATAAAATTCTATTGAATCTCATCATTGAAAGTCATAAGAAATTGACTGTTTCTATGTTGATAGCTGACATCAATCATCACGAAGTCATATTAGAAAAATCTTGAATGAACAAAAATGAAATATTACTGAATATGCAAATCAACGTCATCGTTTTTTCAAATCAATTAGATACTTTCATTTCAATTTTTTCGATTTCTTTCAATTCAAAGCACTCAAGTTGATTGCAATCAACTTCGTCTACTTTTATCTCTCAGTCAAAGATTTCTAGAATGCTCAAACGATCTGTTTCAACTATGATTCAGAAAGAGTCATTCTCAATTCAAAGCATAAATGTCGCTTCATTCAAAACACTGTTGAATCGCTCAAAGAAGAATCAGACTGAAGTATTCGCTCTATTCATGAAGAATATTGATAGAAAAATCGCGTACAACACTCAGTGCAATTTGAACGCTCTGAATGTTTCTTTCATCAAGAAAACTACTCAGAATTTGAAAACTATTAAAGTCAAGCTGTCTTCAGAATATCATGATTTTCTAGATGTTTTTGATCGAACTCAATTGAATAAGCTATCTTCAAATCGCTTCTACGATCATAAAATTGAACTCATCAATGATTCAACGTTCTCTTATTGTCGAGTCTATCAAATGTTCTCTGTCAAACTTCTGAAAGTAAAGAAGTACTTAAATGAGAATCTGTCAAAGAAATTCATCACTTTTAGTCAGACTCTCTATTTCTTTCCTGTTCTTTTCGCACTCAAAGCAAATAAAGATTTTCATTTCTGCGTGAACTATTGAAAGCTAAATGTCATTTTCAAAAGAAATAAATATTCTCTATCGCTGATAGATGAGATCATTGATAAAATAATGAGTTGCAAGCATCTGACTAGATTGAACATCATATCAGCGTTCAACAAACTTTGAATGCACTTCAATAATGAGAATTACATCATTTTTATCACTGTTTTAGAAGCATATAAATACAAGATACTATCATTCAAACTGACTAATGAATCAATCTTTTTTCAGCAATATATGAATGATGTTTTATGAGACTTTCTGAATGACTTTTGTCAAGTTTATTTAAATGACATTCTCATTTATAGCAAAACAAGAAAGAAACATAGAAATCATGTTAAACTAGTATTGAGACGACTACGTAAAGCTGAACTGCAGATAAATATTTGAAAGTGTTAGAAATTGATCTAGAGCGAGTCATAGAGATGTCATTTAACTAATAAATAAATGCTAAGAAAGAAAAGTATCTACAGAAAAGAACTTGATTCTTATATGTGTATTTCTCAGTTCTGCGTTAGACTCGATTGAATTGATGTCTTACATATATGATGCAGAGACTCAATAACATCATTTCTAGATCAGATTTTTGCTAGACTTGATTAGAATGAAATCAGATGAAGACTAGTTGAAGAATAAACGAAGACTAGAATCGTGACATTACTTCTCTCTCTTGACTATTCATGTTTGCATGAATGTTGTTTCTTAGTGCGCTTTTCTTGAATATTTGATATGAAAGTCGTCAATCATCTCTTAAGTGTTCATAAATTCGTCATCGTCAGCGTTATATCAGTTGAGATCGTTGTCATAGCTCTTTCATTTGACTCGATATTGAAGTCGTCTTCTATAGCGTCAAGAGTTCAGTATATCATCGATTTTTCATTCGTCTTCATCGTTTATCACTATTGATTTCAAAGATTCATTCTTTTGATTAAACAGAGAATCATTGACGACAGAATGAAGAAGCTCTAAATGAAATACATCATGTATATGCATAGTTTCAGATAGTTTCAATTTATAGAATGAGTTAACAAAATCAATGATCTGAAAAGAGTTGAGCATCTTGTTATTCAATTTTTTGAAGAGTCTCGCTGTAATGATGTTTCATTCGTTCAAAAACATCTTTGATTCAATCTCATAATTGATCTTCTTTCTATGCTTGTTAGCTTGATTCATCATTTGTTTTTGTGTTTTGATCAGAGCTTCGCGAGCGAAGATTAATGTCTTATTCATGTGATTGAATATATTTTTGACTTGAGCAATCTGCAGTCGTTCGCGAGTGCTTTCATACTTGATGATGTCAGAGTCGAAGTTCATACAAGAATGAAAGCTCTTATTCATGAAGAAGAGAGTCAAGAAGATGACTGAGAACAAGACATTATTATTAACAAACTCAATCATAAGTAGTCACTTAAATCAGTCGTTTTGCATATATGAACAGAAAGAATGAAGATATCGCTCAACATTCTGATTGACTTGTTCGCTTTGATCGTTGATCTGAGAGTGATAAACAATGAACAATCAAAGAGAAATGCTCAGTCATTTGCAAAGAAACTTTCAGAGAATGAAGATGAACTGAGAATCTCGATCAAATACAATGAAGCTTGATAAATCGTAAGTTTAATATACTCATTAAAGCAACATTTCAGCTGTCTTTTCAACTGTAGTATCTTCATCATCAATGATGCAAGAAATATAATGTTTTTCTTTTAACAATCTGCAGATGACAGTCAGAATAGCGTTGTAGTTGTACAAATCAAATAAATCAATAATGAAGTTCATGACTATGTTTTATCATCGCTGTTCAAATATAGATAGAAGTTGAAGCAAGTCGTTTGATTTATTACTTGATGTCTTTGAACGTTGACATACATAGCAGTTTTGAATATATCAATCTATTATTTTTCGCATAGAAGATCAATAGTAATTTTGCTTTATGACTTTCACAGTTCTAAGAATATCAGAATGATCTATTGAGAATTGATCATGCATCTCACGAATCAGATTCATTTGCAGAAGTTCATTGAACAAAATTCATAGCTGACTGTCTTTGTATAAGATTTCATTCTGAACTCAACAATTCTTCAGCTTAATGTTTTTGCATTGTGCTTCGTCTCTTGCTATTGCTTCGCGAAGTAGCATACAATTCTCATCAATTTCATTAGTTTCAAGAATCTGTTTATAAATTGATTCATCATTATTCTTCTTTAGATCAACGATCTTCATTCAATTCAATGTCAGAATAGTAGTTCTTTGATATTAAATGCGTTCATCGTTGAAATCTCTAGACACGAAGTCAGCTCAACAAGTTAATGCATCGATCTTAATGTTCTGTTTGTCAAATCAATACATTATCTTGAAGTTGAAGTCAGCTAACTTCTGAATTCAATGCATCTGTCATCGACTTAGCTTCTTGTCTTTCATCAATGAGATGAGTGCTTGATGATCAATGAACATCTTGATAGAAATGTCAGTCAACTTCAGTTCAAGTCGTCAATGCTCAAATGCTTGAATGATGATCAGCAGTTTCTTATTGTATATTTCGTAGTTGCACTCAGCAGAAGACATGTTCTTGCTATAGAAAGCAATTGAATGTAGTACTTCTTCGTCATCATATTGAGAGAGAACTTCGTTGTTTACGTAGTTGAATGAGTCAGTTTTCAGAATAGTCTCATAAGTCTGATCAAAGTGACGAAGTATAAAAGTCTCAGTCATACATCTCTTCATGTGATCTGTTACGATTCTAGCTACGCATCTATGTTGATAGCTATGTTGATGACTATGTTGATGACTATGTTTCTGACTATCGTCGATCGCTCGTCACTAGACTATCGAGTTGTTTCGAAGTCAACTCTATTCAGAGTTAGCTTATGTTCTTCTGAGTCATATAGATAGTCGATTCTTCCCTTCTAGATACTTTTCTTTCTTAGCATTTATATACTCGTTACATTACACTCATATGACTCGCTCTATGCTGATCTCTAACATTATATAAATGCTTCTTCGTTACAGACGAAGTGAAATAATCTGCATCGACTTGCTCTGCTTGATTCACACGACTATTGACTTTGATCTAGTCGACTCGCGATCGTGCAGACACTCATCTTTCTTCTCTCGTGAGCTGATTCAGCGAGAATAAACAAAAGATTCGAACTCGTGCGCTGATCAGCGAGTATAAACAAACGATTGAAATCATTCAACTAGGTCAAAGATCAGCGAATTAATCGTTCATTCAGATTTGCAAGAAATTCTTCGAATTTGTTGAACAATCATCGAGATCAATCATAGAACTGTGTCGAAGTCTCTATCTCAGAAGCAAATCTCACAGTGAGTCTGCTTCAATGACACTTCATCGTCAATGCAATGATCTATCTCAACATCGCTCTATCTATCAGTGAATCGATTCGCCTATCAGTTCACGTGCAACTAGTGAGTCTGCTACAATGGCATGATAATGTCTTCGACAACAAGCAAATCTTTGAGCTTGTTTCTATATCAAAATCTCAGTGAGTTTGCTTCAACAACATTCTCAATGCAATGATTTACTCATTCTCATCGCTCTATCTATCAGTGAATCTGACTCGTCATCGAGTTTACGTGCAACTAGTGAGTCTGCTTCAATGACATCTTTCGTCAATGCGATGACTCAGCTACTCTCATCGTTCTACTCATCAGTGAATCTGATCAAATGTTCATGTGCAACTAGTGAGTCTGCTACAATGACGAGCTCAAAGTCGATCTCTTCGATGAGCAAGTCGACTAGTGAGTCTGCTTCAATGACACGATTATCTTCGATAACAAGCAAATTCATGAGCTTGTTTCTATATCGAAATCTCAACAGTGAGTCTGCTACAATGATGAACAATGATTGATCTCTTGATTGAGTCGATCAACGAACGAAACAAGTTCTACTATGTAGTAGATCTGAATCAGCAGTGAGTCTGCTTCAATGACACGATCACAATCAATCTCTTCGATGAGCTAGTCGATTCTCTTCTAGTGAGTCTGCTACAATAGACATTTCGATTCTACACAAGACTAAGAAAATACATTCATGTGAACATGAATCATTGAAGAAGAGAAGTACTGTTACGATTCTAGCTACGCATCTATGTTGATAGCTATGTTGATAACTATGTTGATGACTATGTTTCTGGCTATCGTCGATCGCTCGTCACTAGACTATCGAGTTGTTTCGAAGTCAACTCTATTCAGAGTTAGCTTATGTTCTTCTGAGTCATATAGATAGTCGATTCTTCTCTTCTAGATACTTTTCTTCCTTAGCATTTATATACTCGTTACATTA
>JAABUT010004427.1_pt1 | contig 11176 bp, 9 predicted proteins | sample 5559281 | NCBI WGS metagenome assembly JAABUT01 (sample SAMN10711880, study PRJNA513359) | rock metagenome | isolation source: Antarctica rocks | place: Antarctica: Victoria Land, Ricker Hills nord | collected 2016-01-04 | reverse complement strand
CCAAGTCGGCCACCAGCCTGCCGGCGGCCGGCGCGGTCTGGATGCCGTAGCCGCCCTGCCCGACCGCCCAGAAGAAGCCCGGCGTGCCGTCCCAGCCGATCGCCAGGCTGCGGTCCGGAGTGAAGGTGCGCAGCCCGGCCCAGCTGTGTTCCACCCGCCGCACCTGAATGTCCAGCGCCTGCTGCATGCGGTCGATGGCGGTCGCCACGTCGAGCTCGTCCGGCCGCACGTCGTGGGGGTGGGTGTCGGTTTCGTCGGCGGGCGAGACCATCAGCTTCGTGCGCGCCTCGGCCCGGCAATACCAGGTATGGGCGACATCGTTCAGCAGCGGCCAGTCGGCGGGGATGTGCGGGGCCGGGTCGATGATGACCCCGGTGCGGCGTTTCGGCGCGAGGCCCAGCGGCGCCACGCCGGCCTGCCGCGCCACCTCGTCGCCCCAGGCGCCGGCGGCGTTCACGATCACCGGGGCATGGAACAGCGCGCCGTCGGTCACTTTCACCTGCCATTCGCCTGCCTGGCGCGCGATCCGTCCGGTGCGGCTGCGCAGCGCCAACTGGCCGCTGTGGGCGCGCAGCATGCGAAGGAAGCCCTGGTGCAAAGCCGCCACATCCATGTCGAACGCGTCCTCCTCGATTGCCGCGGCGACGGTGTAGCCTTCGCGCAAGGCAGGAACGCGGCGGCGGAGGTCGGCGGGGGAGACTTCGACCAGGCCGGAGCCGCCAGCGACCAGGGCGCGCAACTGGTCCACCTGATCGGCGGGGGCCAGGAAGGCGACCGGGCGGCGGGACATGACCGGGGCGTCGGTGAAGCCGGGCGGCGGGTTCTCGAAGAAGGCGCGCGACAGGCCGGTCAACATGCGCACGTCCGGCGGGCCGTAGTTCAGAATCCAGATCGCCGCGGACCGGCCGGTGCTGTGGTAGCCGGCGGCTTCCTCGGCCTCGATCAGCGCGACCTTCCGGTCGGCGGCAAGCTGGGCGGCGGCGGTTGCTCCGGCGATGCCGGCGCCGATGACGATGACGTCGAAGTTCGTGCTGTCCATGCCGGGCAATGTCTGTGGTCGGGGTGCGGCATGCAAGGGTCCCGATCAGCCATAAACCAGGTTCGGCAACCACATCGCGATCCCTGGAAACAGCGACAGGATGACCACCCCGATTGCCATCAGCACCACGAACGGGATCGTGCCCTTGATGATCGCGCCCAGCCCGATATCCGGCGCGATGCGGTTGATGACGAAGATGTTCAGCCCGACCGGCGGGTGGATCAGGCCCATCTCCATGACCACCGCCATCACCACGCCGAACCAGATCAGGTCGAAGCCGGCGGCGCGCAGCGGCGGCAGGATGATCGGCGCGGTCATCAGGATGATGGACACCGGCGGCAGGAAAAAGCCCAGCATCACCACCAGCAGGAGAATCGCCGCCAGCAGCATCCACTTCGATAATTGTAGGCCGACGATCCAGCCCGCTGCACCTTGGCTGATGTGCAGGTAGCTCATCACGTAGCTGTACAGCAGGCTCATGCCGATGATCATCAGCAGCATGCCCGACTCGCCCAGGGTGCCGATGAAGATCGGCTTCAGGTCGCGCATGTGCCAGGCGCCGTAGACCGCCGCGATCAGCAGCAGCGCCAGCACCGCGCCAAGGCCTGCGGTTTCCGAAGGCGTGGCGATGCCGCCGTAGAGCGCCACCATCACGCCGGTCAACAGGAATAAGAACGGCAGCACCCGCGGCAACGCCGACAGCCGGTCGCGCATGGTGTAGCTGTCGACGCGCAAAATCTCGTTGTCCGGGCCGCCGGCGGCGAGCACTGCGGTGGCGCGGCCGTGCTCCAGCTTCCAGTGCAGCATGGCGTAGGCGGCGAACAGCGCCACCAGCAGCACGCCCGGCCCCAGCCCGGCCAGGAACAGCCGGCCGAGCGACTGCTCGGCGGCGACGGCGTAGAGAATGAGCACGATGGACGGCGGCAGCAGGATGCCGAGCGTGCCGCCTGCCGCCACCAGCCCGGCGGCGAACCCAGGCGAGTAGCCGCGCCGCCGCATCTCCGGAATGCCCGAGCTGCCGATCGCCGAGCAGGTCGCCGGGCTGGACCCCGCCATGGCGGCGAACAGCCCGCAGGCCAGCACCACGGCCACCCCCAGCCCGCCCGGCACCCGGTGCAGCCAGGTGTGCAGCGCGTCGTACAGGTCCTTGCCGGCGCGCGACTTGCCGATCGCGGCACCCTTCAGGATGAACAGCGGGATGGTCAGCAGAGTGATGCTGGCGAGCTCCTCGTAGACGTTCTGGGCGATGGTATCCAGCGAGGCCGCCGGCATGAACAGCATCATGAACAAGGTCGCCACGCCGCCGAGCGCGAAGGCGATGGGAATGCCGGAGAACAACGCCGCCAGGGTCGCCGCCCCGTACAGCAGCCCGATCTGCAGCTGGCTCACCCCACCGCCTCGGCGCGGCGCCCGCCGAGCAGCATCAGCACCTGCAAGCCCAGTTGCAGCGCCAGCAGCGCCATGCCGACCGTCATGCAGGAATACGGAATCCACAGCGGCGGACCCCAGGCGGATGAGGAGGTCTGACCGTCCTCGACCGCTTCCAGCAGCAGGTGCAGGCACTTCAACGCGAAATATGCGCAGAACAGGCAGGCGAAGCCGTCGGCGAAGATGCGTCTGGCGTGGTTCAGCCGCGCCGGCAGCACATGCGCCAGCGCGTCGATGCCGACATGGCCGCGCCGGGCCTGGGTCCAGGCGGCGGACGCGAAGGTGGCGCCGATCAGCAGGAACGCCGACAGCTCGTCCTGCCAGTCGCTGGGGATGGCCAGGAAGTAGCGGCCGGCGACCTCCCAGGTCAGCACCAGGCCGGCCACGCCGATCGCGAGCGACGACAGCAGCGCCATCAGGTCGTTCACCCGGTCCATCAACGCCTGCGCCGCCCCCAGCACGCCGCCGCGCGGCACGTCGGTGGCGACGGGGGTCAGCTCCTGCGCGGCGCTCATGCGGTGGCGGACACTTTCTCGGCCAGCTTCAGCAACGCGGCGCAGGCGGCGTTGCGGTCGGCGAAATCCTTCCATGCGGTGTCGCGCGCGACAGCCTGCCATTTCGCCAGCGCGCCGGCATCGAACTCCCGCACCGTCACGCCGGCGTGGCTGAAGGTTGTCGTCAGCTCGATGTCGTCGGCGCGGGCGGACTCCAGTGCGAACGCCTCCATCGCCAGGCCGACCTCCTCCATCACCTTCTGCTGGGCCGGCGTCAGGCTGTCGAAAACCTGCTTGGAGATGATCAGCGGCTCCAGCATGAACCAGAAGCTGCCCTTCAGCCCGGAGGTGACCGCCTTGCTGATCTCCTGCAGGCGGAAGCTGATCAGGCTGGTGGACGACGTGACCGCCGCATCCAGCGTGCCGGTCTGCATCGCGGCATAGATCTCGTTGGACGGCACCGACGAGATGATGCCGCCGGCGGCCTTCAGCATCAGGTCCATCTCGCGCGAGCCGCCGCGCACCTTCAGGCCCTTGGTGTCGTCCGGCGACACGACGGCGCCGGTGCGGGAGGCAACGCCGCCGGATTGCCAGATCCAGGTCAGGATCTTCACGCCGCGCTTGTCCAGCACCGTTGTCAGCTCTCGCCCGATGTCGCCGGTCTTCCACGCCATGCCCTGAGCATAGGTGGAAACCAGGCACGGCATCAGGCCGATGTTGACCTCCGGCACCTCGCCGCCGGCGTAGGCCAGCGGATACAGCGACATGTCCAGCGCGCCGCGCCGCAGGGCGGAGAACTGTGCCACCGTCTTCATCAGCGACGAGCCGGGGTAGATTTCGAAGCTCAGCTCGTTGTTGGTGCGCGCGGCCACCTCGGCGCCGAACCTGCGCACCAGGCGGTCGCGGAAGTCGCCCTGCTCGACGGTGCCGCCGGGGAACTGGTGGCTGATCTTCAAGGTGCGGGCGGCGGCATCGGCGCGCCTGCTGCCTAGGATGGCGGGAGCGGCAAGCACGCTGCCCAGAAGGGTGCGGCGGTTCAGGATCATTGGCGCTTCTCCCAGCCTGTCATCGGCGTGACATCATTTGCCTGCGTTCTATAGCAGAACCGGCCCGACGCAAGGGACGGCCGGAACGGCACGTTTTGCAGCCTTTCGCAAACAGAACCGGACCGATGCGCATTGTTCATCATTCCTTCATCCGTGGCCGCCCGGCAGATCGGCATGACGGGCCTTGCCATCCTGTGAGACCCGTTGAATTTTCTGGAGATACTCGATGCCGTTCGCCGCCCGCCTGTTCTGGCCCGCCATCCCGTGCCTGCTTGCCGGCGGGCTGTTGGTCGCCGCTGCCGCGATCTCGCCGGCCTCCGCGGTCAGCCTGCTGGCGGTCGGATCGCTGGCCGGCTCATCCGCAGGCGCCGATGGCGATCTGTCAGGACTGACGGGACGCCTTGAGAACGGCTTGGCAGCCAACATCCTCGGCGGTTTCGGGTCCAGCCTCGCCTGGGCCGGCGGCAACAGCTTCATCGCCGTTCCGGATCGCGGCCCGAATGCCACGGCCTACAACAGCGGCGTCGACGACACCACGTCCTACATCGCTCGCTTCCAGACCATCTCCATGAGGTTGACGGCAAGCGCCGGCGGCGGCCTGACGCTGACGCTCACCCCGACCCTGACCGCGACCACGTTGCTGTACAGCAGCACGGCGCTGAACTATGGCGACGGTGCCGGCCTTGGCCTGCCGGCCGGCAGCGCGGTCAATGTTCCGGGCAAGAACTACTTCACCGGGCGACCCGACAACTTCGGCACCGGCAGTTCCACCAACCCCAACAACGCCCGCCTGGACCCCGAGGGCGTGCGCGTTTCGGCGGATGGCAAGTCGGTGTTCGTGTCCGACGAATACGGTCCATACGTTTATCAGTTCGATCGCGCCACCGGCGAGCGCCTGCGCGCGTTCGCTTTGCCGGCCCATCTGACGATTGCCAACCTCAGCCCCAAAGGCAGCATCGAGATCAGCGGCAATGTCAGCGGGCGCACCACCAACAAAGGCATGGAGGGCCTGGCGATCACGCTGGACGGCAAGACGCTGGTCGGCATCATGCAGGCGGCGCTGTTGCAGGACCACGTGCTGAAGGCTGGCGGCAAGACGGTCCTGCGCATCGTCACCGTCGACATCGCTGGCGCCATCGATGTCACTGCCACGAACGGCACGGACGCGGCGAAGGTGGCGGTGGCCAAGACCGAGTTCGTCGATTTGGTAACGCTGCTTGTCGCTGACGGCGTCACCGCTGCGAACGTCCCGTCCAAGATTGAAGGTGTGGCGATCGGTGACGACGTGATCGTCGACGGGGTCAGCAAGCACACGCTGTGGATCACCAACGACAACGACTTCGTGCCTGGAAGCGCCGGCCCGAACCAGTTCTACGTGCTCGGCTTCGACCAGTCCGACCTCGGCGGCACCGTGCTGACGCAGCAGGCCATGCCCGAGCCCGCGACCCTGGCGATTCTGGGTGTCGGCCTGCTGGCCGGCGCCGATTGGTCCGGCTAATATAGGGTCTCGCGCACCCGCGCCGGCGCCGCCCGGTCGTATTCGGCGCCACCCACGCGGTTGGCGCTGATGTCGGCCAGGATGGTGCCGGTGCTGGGCAGCGCCGAGCGCGCGACCTGCGTCTCCATGCGCCACAGGCCGGAGCGGATCAGCGCCCGGGCGCACTGGAAGAACACGGCGGTCACGTGCATCACCATCACGCTGCGCGGCTGCTTGCCGTCGATGTCGAAGCGGGCCAGCAGAGCTGGATCGATCGAGATTTCCGCCGTGCCGTTGACCCGCAGGGTTTCGCCTACGCCGGGGATCAGAAACAGCAGCGCCACGCGCGGGTCGGCCAGCATGTTGCGCAGGCTGTCGATGCGGTTGTTGCCGCGGCGGTCCGGCAGCAGGAGCGTGCGGTCGTCGTGAATTTCCGCGAAGCCCGGGGCGTCGCCGCGCGGCGAGGCCTCCACACCGGACGGGCCGACGGTGGCCAGGATGGCGAAGGGTGAAAGCCGGATCATCGCCTGGTAGTGTGGGTGCAGGTGCTCGGTCTGCTTCAGGACGGAGGCATCGCCGGGCACGCCGTATAGCGCCCGCAACGCCGCCTCGTCACGGATGATGTGGTCCGGCATGGGCGGTGCGCTCCGGTGCTTCAGCTTTTCGGGGCCGGCTGCTTCATCATGGCGCCGGTCATCGGGATAAAGAACACGCCGACGTCCTTGCGCGAGTGGATCTTGCCTTCGGCGTCCTTGGTGTAGACGTACAGGAACTGGCCGCGCTTGAACGGCTGGCCGATCGGGATCAGCGCGCGGCCGCCTGGCTTGAGCTGGCGGAACAGCTCGGGCGGGGCGTATTGGGCGGCGCAGGTGATGATGATGATGTCGAAGCCGCCGCGCACCTCGGGCCAGCCGAAGTAGCCGTCGCCGACGCGGGTCTCGACGTTGTCGTAGCCGAGGGGGACGAAGATTTTTCCCACACCTTTGCCCAGCGGCTCGATGATCTCGATGGAGTAGGACTTCTTCACGATCCGGCTCAGCAGGCTGGACTGGAAGCCGCTGCCGGTGCCGATTTCCAGCGTGGTCTCGCCGGGCTGCGGTTTGGCGACCTGGGTCATGTAGGCCTGGCCGAGATAATCGGACAGCGCCGAGCCGTAGCCCAGCGCCCAGGGCTTCGGGTTGTCCTCGTAGGCGTCGCCCGGCGTGGCGCGGTGGGCGTCGTACATGTAGTGGAAATATTCGCGCGGCACGGCGCGGAAGGCGTCCATGATCGCCGGATCGGCGCCGCCGAGGCGTTCCTTCAGGTAAGCCTCGATGCGGTTCATCGCCGCCGGCTTGCGGGCCTGGATGGCCTGGAACTGCGCGTCGGTCAGGTCCACCGGACGGCCGGATTTTGCCATCGCGTCCATGTAGGCCTGCCGGGTCCAGGGTTTGGCGGCGGCCTCGGCACGGAATGCGAGGGGTGCTGCCAGGGCCGTGGCGACGACGGCGCGGCGGGTGATCAGACCGGAGTTCACAATGGCGACCTTCGCAAGCGGGGGAACACGAGAACGCCCGTCACATACAGCAGCAACGCCGCGAGAAGAACCCGGTCATATCCGGATTGTATTGCCAGAAGGTTGGCGAGTGGCGTGGAAACCACAGAGAACGCCCCGTTCAGTCCCCAGGCCCAGGGCAGGAAGCTGCCTGAGCCGGTGCGCGACAGGCCGAGCGGGAACGGCAGCCCCAACGCCACCGACGCGGGCGCCACCAGCGCCAGCACCACGGCGGCGCGTGCCAGCCACGGCCAGGACAAGGTGGCCAGCATGAACCATTGCAGGCCGACCAGGAGAAGCACGCCCCAGACCACCACCACCCCTACGGCCAGGCGGACGCCGCGTTCCGGATTGGCCTCGAAGCGGTGCGCGGCCATGCTGCCGAGGCCGGAGAAGATGAGCATGCCGGTCAGCACAAGGGCGAAACCGCTGGTGCGGTCGTTCAGGTAGAAGCTGGCGCGCTCGATCAGGAAGATTTCCAGGAACAGGAAACCGAGGCCAAGGGCGGCGAAATACACGACGGCGCGGAGGGTGCCGGTGCGCTCGGAGCGGACGCGGGCGCCGCCCAGCAGCGGCACCGCGAGGACCAGCAGCGCGATGGCGATGGCCTGGGCCAACACGGCCAGGTTGACCAGCGGGCCGATTTCCGCCTGCGGGAGGATTTCCAGGCGCTGCAGTATCGTGCCGAGTTGCGACAGGCGGAGCACCGCGTAGAAGCCGGGGCGGTCGAAGGTGATCGGCGCTAGGTTGAACGCTTCCGAGGATGCGGTCGGGCGGCCTTCCAGCACGTCGAGCGCCTCGTCGGCGATGGCGTCGTGGGCGCCGTCGCCGGAGGAGGTGACCTCGCCGGCCTCGAAGGACACCGCCGGCAGGTCGTTGTAGATGTTGGCGCGGGCGGCCTGCACGTCGATGCCGGGATAGTAGCTGACGTCGAACGAGCGCTCGTCGCAGAACGTACGGGCCTGGGCGATGCGGGTGGCGTCCCACGGCGTTGCGGACACCAGCACGCGGATGTTCCAGGCCGAGCGGTAGACGAGCACGTGGTTTGAGGGGCGGACGATGCCGGTTTTCAGCAATGCGGCGCGGACAGTTGCCAGCACGCGCACGGCATAGGCGGGGAACTCGCGGATGGTGACCGGGATGGAGACGATGCCGCCGGGTTTCAGCGCGGCGAGGTAGGCGGCGATGGCGTCTGCGGTGAAGGCGCCGGCGTTGGTTTCGGCAGCGTCGAGGAAATCCGCCGACAGGTCGATCAGGTCGAAGCGGCGGCCTTCGGCTGCGACGGCGAGCGGGCTGTCGGGGCGCAGGCGGATGGCGGTGCGGTCGAGTGGCGACGATTCGGCGAGGCCGCGTTCGGCGGCGGCCAGCAGGATCGGCTCGGGTTCCAGGGCCTCGATGGATGCGGCGCCCAGCGCGCGTGCCTCGGCCACGCGGAAGCCGCCGGACAGGCCGGCGAGCAGGACGGCGGGCTTGTCGAGCATCCGGTACGGCAGGGCGGCGAGGGTGGCGCCGGCGTAGGCGCCGTCGACCGGGCCGGGCTTGGGCAGGCTGGCGATGCGGTTTCCATCGCGGTACAGGCCGAACGAGGCGGGCGGGCCGGGGAAGCCGAGCAGGCCGGCGTTGTTGGAGATGTCGGTGTCGACGCGCTCGGTGAAGTCGTCCAGCAGCATGTACAGGCCGCGCGGGGAGCGAAGCTCGGCGACCGTGCGGCTGTCGGGCACGTGCAGCGGGGCGTAGATCGCCTTGTAGTCGTTGAACGCCGCCTGGTCGCCGAGCACCAGCAGCGCCTCGCCGGCGGCCAGGGTCAGCAGGGCGGCCAGCATCACCGGCAGGCGGCGGCCGAGCATGCAGGCGGCGGCCAGCGGCAGCAGCAGGCAGGGCACCAGCATGAAGGGGTGCACGACCAGCATCAGCAGCAGCACCGCCAGCGCGCCCAGGCCGGCGCCGGTCAGGTCGTAGCCGTAGACGCGGCCGATCTCGCGGTCGTGCAGCACGAAATACAGGCTGACGTATAGACCGACCAGGAAGAAGAACGGCAGCAGCCCGAGGTAGTAGCCGGCGATGTTGAAGAGCTGGGTGGCGAAGGTGGCCTGGTTCTGGAGTTGCAGCGGGTTGAACGGGTTGACGGTGACGAACCAGAAGCCGGCGGCGGCGGCGGCGATCAGCACCACCGGCAGCCAGGCCAGCAGCTTGTCGCCGCGGGCGGCGAACCAGTCTCGCGCCAGGGCCATCACCACACCGCTGAGCGCGAAGCCGGCCAGGACGATGGAAATGACCCAGTAGCCGTATTCCGACCATTTCGCGACGGCGAAGTAGCGGGTGAGCGCGATCTCGTAGGCGACGGTCGCCATCGATACCAGGAACAGCGGCAGCAGGGCCGCCGCCGTGGCCGGCCGGGTGGCGGCGCTCACGGCCAGACGCGCCGGACGATGAAGTCGCGCAGGAGGGCGTTGAAGCGGGGCGGGTCGTCGACGAACAGGGCATGGCCGACGTCGCGCCAGACCGCGGTTTCGGCGCCGCGGTGGTTGGCTGCAAGGTTCTCGGCTTGGCCGGCCAGGTGCTGGCGCACCACGTAGAGGATGGGCCGGGTGGTGGAATAGACCGCTTCGCGCCAGTAGGTGCGCGGGACCGGATATGCCAGCAGAGCCTTGGCCGCCCATTCCGGCACGCGCAGGGCCGCCGCTGTCAGCCGGTTCAGCCAGGGGGCGGGCTGGGGTTGGGCGAACATGGTGTGCACGAAGCGGCGCATCACCTCCGGGCGGGGCAGCGGCTTGCCGTGGTTGCGCGGAGGCGGGGCGTAGAAGGCGACCGGCGGCGGGTTTTCGCCGATGGAGTTGTCGACCAGGACGAGGGCGGCGACGTGGCGGTCGCCCTGGGCCTGGATGTAGGCCAAGGTGTCGAGCACGCCCAGCGACCAGCCGACCAGCACTACGGGTTCGGGGCCGATGGTTGCCAGCAGCTCGGCGATGTCCTCGCCGCGGCGGACGTGGTCGTAGCCGGAGCGGGCGATGTCGCTGGCGCCCTGGCCGCGGGGGTCGAAGGCGATGACGTGGTAGTTGCGGGCGAAGGCTTCGACCTGACGGTTCCAGATCCAGGCCGGCATGGTCCAGCCGGGCACGAAGACCAGCGTGCGGAAGCCGCGGCCGGCTTCGGTGTAGTGCAGGCGCACGCCGTCGCTGGTGATGAAGCTGCGGTCCTGCATCGCGGGGGCGGCTGTGGGGGTGGTTATGGCGGCACGCGGCGGGACGGGAGAGGCGGCCTGCGCCGACGATGCCAGCAGAGTCGCCAGAATTGCGAAAGCCCAGATCATGTCGTCAACTGGACGGACCTTGTTGCATCTGTCAACCGAGACGATTGCCCTGCCATGGCCGATGAACCGCCTTCCCGCCTGTCCGGCCTGCTCGCCATCGTGTTTATCGTGGCGTTGGTGACGGGTGGGTTCCTGCTGTCGCGGTATCTGGCTGGGGTGGGGCGGATGGAGGATTGCATGATGGCGGGGCGGCGGGCCTGTGGGGAGGTCGTTCGCGGGGGGTGATGCCGACCTGAAACGATGCAGCGCGCATAGCTCCGCCTCGGGCGGAAGCGGCCCGTGGCGGAGGGGTGCGGTCATCTTTCGCGCGGCCACCATGGCGGCTTGTGAGGGGGCGAGCCGAAGTTGGTGGTGACCGTCATCGCTCCGGGTATCTGGGCGGCGAAGACCGCGCAGAGCTGCGCGATGGCCGATTGCGGTGCTGCCGGTGGTGCGGCGGCGGGCTTGGCGGGCCGGTTCCTGGGCGGCGGCTTGCCGGCGGCGGATGGCAGGGCGAGCGCGCCCTCGGGGTGGATCGCCAGCAGGCGGCAGAGGGGGCGGAGGATGCGGCCGGCTTCCGGTGCGGCGGCGAGCAGGGCTGCCGTTTGCGGGTCGGCGAGCATGGCTTGGAGCTGGCTGCCGTAGCCTGCCGCCTCATACGGCAGCAAGCGGATCAGCCAGAAGTAGTCGCGGGGCAGACGCAGGATTTCGGCCGGCGGTGCTGCCCGGGCGGGTCGGGTTCGCGGCCGGTAAGGGGCAGCGGGTTGGCCGGCGGCGAGGCGGGCGATCAGGGCGTTGAAGCGGTTGGTCAGGCGCCTGATGCGGGCCAGGAGGAGGTTGACAAGGGGTGCTATCGCGTGGTCTCGGCC
>JAABUT010004425.1_pt1 | contig 11181 bp, 13 predicted proteins | sample 5559281 | NCBI WGS metagenome assembly JAABUT01 (sample SAMN10711880, study PRJNA513359) | rock metagenome | isolation source: Antarctica rocks | place: Antarctica: Victoria Land, Ricker Hills nord | collected 2016-01-04 | reverse complement strand
GTGTCGCGTTCGCTGTCCGTCAGAGGACGGACGAAAAGGGGCGCTTGCATGAATGAGACTATACCATATGCTCGACCACCTCATCTGAGCAAACACTAGCTACCGACTACTGACTACTGACTACGATACATGCCGCGATACAATGGCGCAATTGTGCGTCGCCGTGTTAGGGTGTAGCGGAGGGGGAAGCGTGAGCAACGAGGGACAAGAACAGGAACAGGGACAGGAAGCGGAACCGATGGCGATGGAGGGGAGCGCCGGGCGGCGGCTCTTCGCCAAGATCATCAGCGGGACGGATGCGACATCGTTGGAGCGGGCGGTGAATGCCGCGCTCGCGTCAATCCCGCTCACCGCGCGCCCCGCCGTCTCCATGATCGCCCCGCTCGGCGACCGCGTGCGCCTCTACGCCATGATTAGCTATATTGCCTCCGAGGCGGAGGCGGGCGCCGCCGTGAAAGCGGCGGAGGAGCGTCGCCGCCGCATGAGCATCAACTATGAAACATTGAAATAACCGCGCGCACCGCGAGATATTCATGGCATTCCCCTTGCCATTTCCCCATGCGTGCGTTACGGTGCGTTCGGGGCACATCAGAGGGTTCCACAGGGTCGATCCATTCGTTGTTGCAGATGAAAGCGCTGTGCGATGGGAACCTCAAGCGCGGCACTGGCCCGTCGATACTACGCCACTGCGGCGCCAATGAGCACCACGACGGACCCCTTCGCCACCAATCCCGTTCGGAAAGCGGTCGGTCTTATCCTCGCCGGGATGCCCGCCGTCATCCTCACCTTCATCCCGCAGTTGCTGGACTGGCTCTTGCAGGTCAATCCGGTCGTCGCGGGCATCGTTGGTGTCTTCATGGCACTCTCGATTGCCACGTGGGCGGGCCTCGTCTTCGGCATCATCATCCTGATGATCTGCGCCATCGAGGGCATCGTCGTCGCGATCCATCGCTTCCTCACGCGCCATCTGACGCCGGTGGATCGTCTCGCGGTGAGCGAGCGCGTCTGCGCGATGCTCCATCGCCGGGGCTACCACACCGCCGAGCACCTCGTTAACGTGCCGGTCGCCGAACTGCGCTCCCATCCAAACTTCGACGACCGCCTCCTGCGCGAAGTCGCCCGCGCCCTCTACCTCTGGGAGCAGGAGCGGCGGGAGACGCGGGCGGCGTAATGATGAGAAGAAGCCGGAAGCCAGAAGCCAGAGGGGAAGAACCCAGAGGGGAGGTGGCCGGAAATCGCAGGGTGAATATCTGGCTTCCGGCTTCCGGCTTCCGGCTTCCGGCTTCTGGCTTCTGGCTTCTGGCTTCTGGTTTCTGGTTTCTGGCTTCTCAACGCTTCACGGCTATTGCTTTATACTGCACGCGAACCAACGGAGATTGAAGCGCATCAACGGGAGGGGAGCCATGGGCCTGACGAGTAGGGCGGTGGTGCTGGATGGCGTGAAGGGGAACTTCGCGGTGACGGAGGCGGCGGTGCCGGACCCCGCGCCGGGGAGCATCATCGTCCGGCAGGAACTCTGCGGCATCTGCGGCACGGATGTGCACGTCTTTCAGGGGCACATGGCGTCGGTGCCGATGCCCGTCGTGCTCGGTCATGAGATCGTTGGCACGATTGTCGCGCTCGGCGAAGGCGTCACGGTGGACGGCACGGGCCGCCCGCTGAAGGAGGGCGACCTAATCGGCATTAAGCCGGGCATCGCCAACAACGATGACTTCTTCAGCGCCATCGCGCAGCAACCGACCCTCTCGCCCAGCCTCGGCGCGTACGGCTTCGCGGCGGCGAGCATGAAGCACCTGCCGCTCCAGGTGACGGGCGGGTTCGCCGGATATCAGTGGATCATGCCGGGCACGAAGGTTTACCGCATGGACGGCGTGAGCACGGAGGCGGCCTCGATCCTCGAACCGCTCGCCGTCGGCTTCCACGCGGCGGGGCGCGCGACCTACCACATCGGGGACACCGTCGTCATTCAGGGGGCGGGGCCGATTGGGTTGATGGCGCTGATTGGCGCGAAGGAACTCGGCGCGTTCAAGACCATCGTCATCGGCGCGCCCGCCGACCGCCTCGCCTTCGCCCGCGAACTCGGCGCGGACCTGACCATCGACATCACCGCAATCACCGACCCCGCCGAGCGCGCAAAAATGGTGCGGGAGGCCTCCGGCCACGGCTACGGCGCGGACATCATCATCGAGGCGACAGGCGTGCTCGCCGCGCTGCCCGAAGGGTTCGATCTGCTGCGGCGCGGCGGGCAGTATGTCACCTGCGGCCATTTCACGAACGTCGGCGACGTGCCGCTCAACCCGTGGGCGCACTTCACCTTCAAGCAGATCACGCTCTACGGCGTCTGGGCGTCCGCGCACGCGCACTTCGTCCAGGCGCGGCAGTTGATCGAGAGCAAGAAGTACCCGTTCGAGCAATTCGTCTCGCACCAGTTGCCTTTGGAGCGCGTCGCGGACGGTATCGCCGCGATGAGCGGACGCTACACCATCGACGATGAGCCGATCCGCAAGGTCGCGATCAAGGCGCACTGAGGGGGAGTGCTGAGCAGCAAAGAGAATTCGCAAGCGACACGTTGGACCAGTCGCGCTTTCGACATCCCGCTTCTGGCTTCTCGTTGCTAAGAAAGGGGAGACATGCCGCAAATCGCCATCATCGTCGCGATGCCGAAGGAGATGACGCATCTGGAGGGGTTGCTGCGTGAGCATGGTGCGCGGTGGGAGGGGACAGATGCGCAGGGCCCGCGTCGCTTCGACCGCGTCACGTTCAACGACATATCGCTCGTGCTGACGACGTGTTGGGTCGGCATGGTCGCGGCGGCGGCGGCGACGGAAGCGGTAATCGCGCGCTATGCGCCCCGCGCCATCCTCAATTATGGCTGCACAGGCGCACATCGCGATGATCTCATGCTTGGAGATATCGTCGTCGGCACGGCGTGCGTCGCGTACGATCACGGGCGGCTCCGACCGGGCGGTATGTTCGAGCATAAGCCAATGCGCCTGCGGGCGGATGAGGAGACGAATCTCGCTGCGTTTCCGACCAGCACCGCATTGCTCGCACTCGCGGAATCTATCGCGGGCCTGGGGCAATGGCGGGCGGAGCCGTGGCCGGAGGTGACCTGGCTTGCGGGTCAGCCCCACCGTGCGCCGCGCGTCTTCTTCGGCCCTGTCGGCTCCGCCGACCGCTTCACGCAGGACGCGGACGCCTTGCGCGCCCTGCACGCACGGCACGCCACGCTCTGCGAGGACATGGAAGCCGCCGCCATCGCCCAGATCTGCGCACTCCATGATTTGCCCTTCCTGACGATAAAGGACATCTCCAACAACGAGTTCCACGCCCTCTCAACCTTTGGGGAAGCGGGCACCTTCCGAATCCTCGAAGCCGAACTCGGCAAGCGCGCAGGTGCGTTCCTCTTCGCGTTGTTGCAGCGACTCGCCGCGATGCCGAACGGTGAAGCGTAGCGTTGCGCCAGTAGGCGGTGCGCGGTATCCTAAGGGTGTCATCGTGGGGTTCCGGCTATTACTCGTGGCCGGTGCGATCGTGGGAGTGCCAATACATGGAAATGGAAGAAGAAGAACGCGCCATCGCGCTCACGCGCGCGTTGCGCTGGATGAGTAACCGGGAAGTCTTCGAGGCGAGCACCGCGACGGGTTCGACCTATCATGTCATGCGTCACCCGGACGGCGGGTTCGAGATCACCGGTGGCCGCAGCCTGCGCGGGTGGGAGCGCGCTGAGATCGTCGGCGCGGTGCCGGATTCATCCGGCTACGCCCGCCTCGCCGTCATCCGCACCGATCCGGGGCCGGACGACAAGTCGCTCACCACCAGCCCCGTCATGCAGTGGCGCATCGTCCCGCGCGGCCAAGCAGGCTAAGAAGTAGCGAGTAACGAGTAACGAGTAACGAGCGGGGGCCATCCTGACTCGTTACTTGTTACTCGCTACTCGCTACTCGCTACTCGTTACTGAATCTATCGCTTTCGGTCCGGCAGCGTGAACCCGGCGGGCGGGATGAAGAGCTTCGGCTTCGGCTCCTCGCCCCACGGCTCCGGCTCGTAGGTGTTCGGCGGCACCGCCGGGGCGAAACCGTCGTCCTCCAGTTTCCGAATCTGATTCTCCATATCGCGTTGCGCGGTCTCGACCGTCGTCGCGGTCACTTGCGTGGCGGAGACGCGCGTCTTGCCGTCCTCGTCCTCGCGCACGCGGCTGATGATGACGCTCTGCATCGGCCCCTGCGACGTTTCAAGCACCGCCAACTGAATCGCCAGCGCGGCGACCCGCCCGCTCGCCTCGCGGCCGTACCAGACTTGCACCGTCTGCATTGGGGAGGCGGGGAGCGTCGTCGCGGCGATGGGGATGCCCCGGTTCGCACGGTCGAGTTCCTCCCAACTTAGCGTCTCCGCGCCTTCCATATCCATGCCCATGCCCATGTCCATGCTCATCGGGTCGTTTTCCATTGAAGTCTCTCCTCTCAGTCGAATCGGTGCGGCGGAATGATCGCCGCGCCCTCATGCTCCATGTTCGGGCAGTGTACCACGCGATCTTCCGCTCGGATGGCGCGCGGGATGGATACGCTGTGGAACACTTTTTCGGGGGCGGAGTATTTCCCCGCGTTCTGTCTCGCCGCTTCTCACTACGTGCACATTTTCCGCAATCTGCGTGCAAACCCCCTCCCCAAGTCCCCGCGCAGGGCATATGATGGCGGCACATCAACCCGCCGCCCATGTCGTGGGTGCGGCGCGTCGGCGGTGGTTGACGGATCGCGTGGGGGAAGGGAACCCGGTAGGGATGGCCAGTATTCATATGGATGTCGTCGTGGTTGGTGGCGGCATTATCGGAACATCCATTGCGCACGCGCTCGCGCGACGTGGCGTGCGCAATGTGTTGCTCCTCGAACAACGCGCGACGAACGCGAACACACCGCACAGCGCCTTCGGCATCGTGCGGACGTACCACACGAACCGCGTGATGGTCTCGTTCGCGCGCCGGTCGCTCCGGTTGTACGACCAGTTCGAGGACGAAATCGGCGGCACGCCCGCATATGAGCGCACGGGCATGCTCGTGCTCGTGCCGGAGGGGGAGCAGGAGGCGCTGGAGGCGAATGTCGGCGTCGCGACGCACCTCGGCAGCAAGGTCCGGTTCCTGCCGACGAGCGCGGACGTCCGCTCATTGGAGTCGCGCATCGACCTCACGGGCGTCGCGGCGGCGGCGTACGAGGCGGAGGCGGGCTACGGCGACCCGGTACGCACTGCCGTCTCGTTCGCGATCCGCGCGCGGGACCTTGGCGTGCAGGTGCGGCAAGGCATCCGCATCCTGCGGATCGACACAGCGGGCGAGGCGGGCGACCGCCGCATCACGGGCGTTCTGACAGATGGCGGGCACGTCAACACCTCCTGCATCGTCAATGCGGGCGGCTGGGGGCCGGTCATCAGCGAGATGGTCGGCGTCCACCTCCCCGTCGTCTCGTACCGCTACCTCGGCGTCCTGTTCCGGCACCCCCCCGGCTTCGGCGGCGCGCACGCGATCACGCTGGACCTCGTCAGCGGCGTCGTGATGCGGCCAACCGGCCCCGGCTTCACGCTCGTCGGCCCGCTCGGCGCGGTGACGGAGGACGAGGCCCCGCCGGGGTGGGACGATCCCCGGATCGACCAGTCCGGCGCGCCGGAGTACCAGACCCTGCTGCGTCGCCGCTACCCGGAGCTGGTGACGGCGAATGTGCGCGCGTCCTGGGCGGCGACGCACGACGTGTCGCCGGACTGGTACCCAATGATCGGCCCGGTGGACGGCGTGGATGGGTACTACTGCGCCCTCGGCATGGGCGGGTACGGCTTCGCGCTCGCCCCGGCCGTCGGCGAACTCGTCGCGCGCCTCGTGACGGATGAGAGCGACGACGGCTCCGTGCGCCCGAAGCGCTCGCGCGACCTCGATCCCCGCAGCCACGCCTACTTCTTCCGCCCGAACCGCTTCGATGGGCGCAAGCCCGAGAGAGGCTAACCGGGGAGAACCGCAGAGACGCAGAGAAAGCGCAGAGAACGCAGAGAGGGAAAAGATAATGAAACTCGTAATCATTGCTTTCTCCCGCATTCTTCTCTACGGCCCTCTGCGCTCTCTGCGCCTCTGCGGTTCACATGGTTTCTCTTACATCGAATACATGACTTTGTCGCATTTATTAGTGAACAATAGAAATTGGCGATTTTGCCCTTGCGGATGGGGAATATCGCCCCTACACTAGCGCGTTGGAAGAGTATGGGATGGGCGTGCGTGCCCCGGACCATGGTTCATGGAGGATAAGAAGCCGGATGCCTATCTATGTATATGAACGACCCGATGGCAGCCGTTTCGAGCTTCGCCAGGGATTCAACGATTTCGCGCTGACGGAGGACCCGGAGACGGGTGTGGCAGTGCGGCGCATCATGCAGCCGGCCCCGATCATCTTCAAAGGAGCGGGCTGGTATAAGACGGACAGCCGTGCCCCCGCGCCATCGGCTTCGGGCACGGATGCGAAGGCGACGGACGCCGCACCCGCCGCCGAGAAGAGTGCTGGTGATAAAGGTGATAAAGCGGAAGCGCCGACGACCAAAGAAGCGGTGAGCGACGCGACCGCGAAGACCACGAGCGAGATCAAGAAGGCGGTCGATAAGCCCGCGACGCCTGCGGCGGCCTCCTGATGTTGCCATCCGAGCGGGCGGCGCTCGCGCCGTTCTTTCAGCTGCACTACCCACCCCTCGCGGCCTATCGCAACGCGGGGGGCTGCTGCCTCTGTCGGTGAGGAGAGCGCCACTCCGCGCCTCGCGGAGCGTGCTTTCCTGTCCACGCGAACCCAGCGGTCGGCGCTGGTGTCGGCCCGGACGTGCCGAGAGGAGCCTGCCCCGTGTTCTCCCGCATTCGTGAAGACATCAAAGCATTCTACGACAAGGACCCGGCGGCGAAGAGCACGCTGGAGATCATCCTCGCGTACCCCGGATTCCATGCCGTCGTGCTGCATCGGCTGGCGCACCGGCTCTACCTCCGGCGTGTGCCGGTGCTGCCGCGCCTCGTGTCGCACTTTGGGCGCTTCGTGACGGGCATCGAGATCCATCCGGGCGCGACGCTGGGGCGGCGGCTGACCATCGACCACGGCATGGGCGTTGTCATCGGCGAGACGGCGGAGATCGGCGACGATGTGCTGCTTTATCAGGGCGTGACGCTCGGCAATGCTCGCTTCCAGCACGGCAAGCGGCACCCGACGATCGGGAATCGCGTCGTCGTCGGCGCGGGCGCGAAGGTGCTCGGGCCGATCACGGTGGGCGATGGCGCGCGGGTGGCGGCGGGCGCGGTCGTCGTCAATGACGTGCCGCCGCATACGACGGCGGCGGGCGTCCCCGCGAAGGCGATCCTGCATCGCAACCCGGAGACGGGCGAGACGCGACGGTTGGAGCAGATGCCCGACCCCGAGGGGGACGAGATCAACGCGCTGCGCGTGCGCCTCGCGGAACTGGAAGAACGGCTGGTCGCGCTGGAAGAGCGCGACGCGGACGCAAACGAAATTGTCACGAGGAGGCGAACGGTCGCATGACGCTGCAGGTATACAACACGCTGACACGGCGCGAGGAACCGTTCACGACGATCGAACCGGGCAAGGTGCGGATGTACGTCTGCGGCCCGACGGTCTACGCGGGCGCGCATATCGGCCACGCGATGAGCGCGATCATCTTCGATGTCATCCGCCGTTACCTCGAGTACGCAGGCTATGCGGTGAAGTACGCGCAGAACTTCACCGACATTGACGACAAGATCATCAACCGCGCGAACGCGGAGGGGCGCGACCCGAACGCACTGGCGGAGGAGTACATCAACCAGTGGCTCCACCAGACCGCCGCCCTCAACGTCAAGCCCGCGACGGTCTACCCGCGCGCCACACAGGAACTGGGCGAGATTCACGCGATGATCCAGGACCTCGTGGATACGGGCCATGCATACCCGGTGGACGGCGATGTCTACTACCGCGTACGCTCGTTCCACGGCTACGGCAAGCTCTCGCATCGCTCGCTCGACGACATGCGCGCGGGCGAGCGGATCGCCGTCGATGAGCGCAAGGAAGACCCGATGGACTTCGCGCTCTGGAAGGGCGTCAAGCCCGGCGAGCCGTCGTGGAACTCGCCGTGGGGCGGCGGGCGGCCAGGGTGGCACATTGAGTGCTCCGCGATGATTAAGGCACATCTCGGTGATCAGATCGACATTCACGGCGGCGGCGCGGACCTCATCTTCCCCCACCACGAGAACGAGATCGCGCAGAGCGAGGCCGCGCTCCAGGTGAACCCCTTCGCGCGGTACTGGGTGCATAACGGCCTCCTGCAGATGAAGGACCCGAAGACGGGCGAGATCATCAAGATGTCCAAGTCGCTCGGCAACCTCGTCACGATTGGCAATCTGCTCGAACGGCGCAACGGCGCGGACATCCTGCGCTTCATGGTGCTCTCCGCGAACTACCGCACGCCGCTGACGTACACCGAGGAGATCTACGACGCGGCGGCGAAGGGCCTCGACCGGCTCCGCACCGCTCTGCGCGATGGCGCGGGGGCGAGCGCGGGCGACGGGACATTCACGCCGGATGCGCCGCTCGCGGGTGCCGCAGCGGGCGTGGAGGAGCAGTTCCGCGCCGCGATGGACGACGACTTCAACACGCCGAACGCGCTCGCCGCGCTCTTCGACTTCGCGCGTGCGATCAACCGGGGCAGGGACGAGGGCGCGAACCCGCAGGATGTCGCGGCGGCGCAGGCGAAGCTACGCGCACTGATGATGGTTCTTGGCTTGCGAGCGGAGACTGCGACTGCCAACGAGGGCGGGCAGGTGGCCCCGTTTGTCGAATTGCTCCTGCAAGTGCGGCGCGATCTGCGCGCCGCGAAGCAATGGCAACTCGCGGACACGATTCGTGATAGCATGACGATGCTCGGTGTCGTGCTCGAAGACACGCCGCAGGGCACGATCTGGCGATGGACGGAGACGCCCTAACCCCCACTGCCCAGAGGGCACCCGCCTTCCCGCGAGGAAGGGGGAGCAATGCGGGGCATGGGAAGTAGCATAGCGCATGGATTAAAGCCCCCCCTTCCCACGCCGAGGAACGGAAGGGGGGTAGGGGGTTAGGTTTGGTGGCAAAGGGTAAGGGTGTGAGCGGTCGGTCGAGTGGTCCCTGGAAGGGCGGGCCGCAAAAGCGAAACCCGCCCAATCAGCAGCCCATTTCTCCGAAGCAGACGAAGGATGCGACGCCGCGCCCGTCGCGCAAGGCGAGCCGGGGGGCTGATGCCGTGTCATCGGACGGCGCGCGGGAGAGCAGGCCAACCGCCCCGGCGCGTGGCGCCACCCGTGGCGCACCGCGTACGGGAGCACCGAATGAGGGGTTCGCGCAGTCAGGGCGGTCGCAGCAGGGCAAACCCGGCCCGACGCAGCGCGCCGAGCGCCCCACCCGCGAGAGTGGGAAGGCGAACAAGCCGTGGGCGAATCGCTCCATGAAGGATCGGCGGGCGGACCTCGCGGCGCAGGGCGAGAAGCGCGAGCGCGACGAGCGGGCGCGCGGCCCGCTCGCACCGCGTCGCACCGAGCGGAGCGAGATGCGCCCCGCGCGCGACGCCACCGCCCGCTCCCTGCGGCTGCCCAGCTCGCCCGCGCCGACGAACCTCACGCCACTGGAGCGGCGGCGCGCCTACCGCTACGGCGGCGAGGTCGCCGTCGATCGCGATATTGTCTACGGCCGTAACGCGGTCGCGGAGGCGCTCCGGGCGGGGCGGCGCAAGGCGCGCCTGTTGCTGCTCGCGGAGGGGACGGAGGATCGCAAGGCCGCAGGTGACCTCGCGACGCTCGCCGCCGCGCACAACGTCGAGGTGGAGCACGTCACGCGCGTCGAGATCGATCGGCGCGCCCCCGGCGTCAACCATCAGGGCGTCGTGCTCGAGGTGGGGCCGTACCCCTACGCCAAGTACGAGGACCTGCTCGAAGCGATGCGCGACAACCCGGAGGCGTTGCTACTCGTCCTCGATTCGGTGCAGGACCCGCAGAACCTCGGGACGCTGCTGCGGACGGCGGAGGCGGCGGGCGTGACGGGCGTCGTCATCCCGGAGCATCGCGCGGTGCAGGTGACACCGGCGGTCGTCAACGCGAGCGCGGGCGCGGTCGAGTACCTGCCGGTCGCGGTCGTGACGAACCTCGTGCGCGCCGTCGAGCAGGCGAAAGAGGCGGGGGCGTGGGTCGTCGCGGCGGAGGCCGTGCCGGAGGCCGTGCCGCCCTCCGAGGCGGACCTGACCGGGCCGCTCGTCATCGTCATCGGTAGCGAAGGGCAGGGCGTGAGCCGCCTGCTCCGCGAGACGTGCGACCTGACGGTGCGCATCCCGCTCGTTGGCAGAGTTGGCTCCCTGAACGCGGCGACGGCGGGTTCGATCCTGCTGTACGAAGTCGTCCGCCAGCGCGCGGAGGCGGCGGGCATGGCCGATCTCGTCGCCACCCTCGGCGACGAAGGGATTGATGGGGACGACGGGGACGAATAGCCACAGAGACACAGAGAGCACAGAGAGGGATGGAAGGATTTTGAACAGGCACATTTCCAATCCTTCGTATTCCTCCTCCGGCCTCTGTGTCCTCTGTGCCTCCGTGGCTATTCGTCCCCGGCCCCGTCATGCCACGTGAGCCGCTACTGATCGTGGATGGCTACAATATCCTCCACGCATGGCCGGAACTGTTGCATGCGGTGGGCAACGACCTGCAAACGGCGCGCGAGCGGTTCGCGGACCGGCTCGCGGAATATGAAGCGACCCGCAACACGCACGCCATCCTCATCTTCGACGGCAGCAACAAGCGTCCGTCCGGCCCGATGGCGGCGTACGCGGTCGAGACGCGCTTCTCCACCAAGGGGCTGACCGCCGATCACCTGATCGAGCGGCTGATCGTCGAGGTGCGCGAGGCGACAGACGACTACCTGCCAATCACTGTCGCGACCTCCGACCGGCTGATCCACGCCCTCGCGATGCGCGAGCGCGCCGCCGTGACCGGGGCACGGGATTTCGTGCGGGAACTGGAAGCCCTGCGCGCGGAGACGGCGCGCTACAGCAGGCAGGCACATGTCCCATTTCGCGTCGCGTTCACCGAGATCGCCCGCCCGTCACGCTCGCAACGAAAGCCTCGACGGCCGACCGGCGACGAGAGTGAATTGTGATGGCAGT
>JAABUT010004421.1_pt1 | contig 11188 bp, 9 predicted proteins | sample 5559281 | NCBI WGS metagenome assembly JAABUT01 (sample SAMN10711880, study PRJNA513359) | rock metagenome | isolation source: Antarctica rocks | place: Antarctica: Victoria Land, Ricker Hills nord | collected 2016-01-04 | reverse complement strand
TACATACGCCATATGCAATCGCCTTGCCCTCCGGGAGAGGGTTGGGGTGAGGGAAACAGCCAGCACCGGGCCTGAACCTGGGATAGTGCCGCTTGGGGCTGCCGTGGCGGAGAGTGGCGCTTGCGGCCTTTCCCTCACCCCAACCCTCTCCCGGAGGGAGAGGGAGAAGGAAGCGGGTCATGCGCCGACGCCCCGGTAGGCGCGCTGCTTCCATACGGCGCCGCGGCCCCGGTGGTGGTCCCAGGCGCTGCCGAGCGTCGCGGCCATGTAGAAGCAGGCAATGCCCGGCAGCGCCAAGGCCCAAGCCGGAGACTGCCGGAACCGGCGCAAGGTCGGCAGGTAGGACATCGCCGACCCGGCCCAGGCCAGCGCCGCCATCCCACGCGCTGCCCCGTGCCCAAACAGCGCCAGGGCGGGCGGCGCCAGCCACACCAGCGCCAGCCCGCCAACCGTTCCCGCCAACACCACCGGCGAGTGGCGCAACTGCACGTAGGCCGTCCGCGCCACCATGCGCCAGATGTCGGCGGCGCCGGGATACGGGCGCAGGCTGCGCGCCAGGGCGCTGTGGCCCAGCCAAACCCGCCCGCCGCGCTTCACCGCCGCGGCCAGGGCCACGTCGTCAATCAGCGCCCCGCGCACCGCCGCAATGCCGCCGATACGGTCCAGCGCCCGGCGCCGCAGCAGCATCGTGCCGCCTGCCGCCGCGGAGGTGGCGTCCATCGGGTCGTTCACGCGTGCGAAGGGGTAAAGCATCTGGAAGAAGAACACGAAGGCCGGCACCAGCGCCCGCTCCGCCAGGGACTGGCAGCGCAGCTCCACCATCTCCGACACCAGGTCCAGCCCATCCCGCTCGGCCTTGGCGACAAGGGTGCGGACGTGTGCCGGGTCATGCACGATGTCGGCGTCGGTCAGCAGCACCAGGCCGGCGCCGGTCTCGGCGACGCCTTGCGCCATGGCCCATAGCTTGCCGCTCCAACCGGGAGGGCGCGGCCTGCCGTCCAGCACCAGCAACTCCCGTGCGGACCTGTCTAAACTGGGGGCCAAGCGGCGGGCGATGGCGCCGGTGCCGTCCGTGCTGCCGTCGTCCACGACGACCACCCGCAGCGGCCCGGCATAGTCCTGCGCCAGCAGGGAGCGGAGCGCAGCCTCGATCCCCTGCGCCTCGTCGCGGGCGGGGATCACCACATCCACCGCCGGGCAGGTCGGCGGCTGCACGGGCGCCAGCACCGGCCCGGCCTGCCAGAAGCGGCCATGCCCCAGCAGCAGATAAGCCCAGGCCAACAGGGCGGCGGCGGCGATGAGGGTCATGCCGGCAGCAGCCCGTTGGCGCGGAACCAGGCCACTGCGTCCGCCACCGCCTCACGCGCGGGACGGGGTCGGTAGCCCAGCTCCGTGGCGGCCTTGGCATGGCTGAAATACATCCGCTTCTTGGCCATCGCGAGCATCTCGCGCGTCACCCGCGGCTCGGTGCCGAAGGTGCGGGCGACGGCCTCTGCCCCGACCGCGACCGGCCACAGCAGGGACTGCGACAGGCGCAAGCGGCGTGCGGCGGGGCGGCCCATCACGCTGTCCACCAGGGCGAGCAGCCGCGGCATGTCCAAGTCCTCGCCGCCCAAGATGTAAGCCTCGCCGATCCGGCCCCGTTCCAGCGCCAGGGCGTGGCCCTCCGCCACGTCGTCCACATGGACCAGGTTGAGCCCGGTGTCCACGTAGGCCGGCATGCGCCCGGCGGCGGTGTCCAGCACCATGCGTCCGGTGGGCGTGGGCTTCACGTCGCGCGGGCCGACGGGAGCGGTGGGGTTCACGATCACCACCGGCACGCCCTCGTCGCGCACCAGGGCGCGGACGGCCTGCTCGGCAAGATACTTGGACTGCTTATAGGCGCCGACGATCCCGTCCGGGTGGACCGGCGTGTCCTCAGTGCCCGGGGTGCCGTCGCCGACCAAACCCAGGGCGGCGACGCTGCTGCAATAGACCACCCGCTCTACCCCGGCATTCCGCGCCGCAAGCAACAAGGCCCGGGTGCCGTCCACGTTGGCCGCCATCATCGGCCCGGGGTCGGGCACCCACAGGCGGTAATCGGCAGCGACATGCGCCACGTAGCGGCAGCCCTGCACGGCCGCCGTGAGCGAGGCCGGGTCGCGCAGGTCGCCCTCGTGCAGCTCGGCCGGCAGACCGTCCACGTTGCGCCGGTCCCCGCCGCGCCTGACCAGCAAGCGCAACGCATGGCCCCGGGCTAGCAGCGTGCGGGCGACCGCAGAGCCGACGAAGCCGGTCGCGCCGGTGACGAGGGTAGGGGCAGGGGGCAGGGCAGGCAGTCCTACTGGTGAAGGCGGCGTCTATAGCTGGATGGGCCGGGCGGGTGTAGGGGGGCGGCGGGTTCGGTTCGGGAGCAGGGCATTGGCCTGGTGCGGCGCGGCTTTCTCTCCCGCCGGGAGAGGGTTGGGGTGAGGGAAGCGGCACGCGCGGTTTTCTTCTACGACAGGGGCGGCGGCGTCAGCGGGTTAGGTCCGCTCTGGGCGTTTCCCTCACCCCGGCCCTCTCCCGGAGAGAGAGGGAGCAGTCAAGCTCTCTACGCATGAGACGCCTGTCGCTCCTTCTGGCCCTGATCGGCCTGGCAGTGTCGGCGCTGCTGGTCGCATGGTTCGACGCCGGGCAGGTGCTTGAAGCCGTGCTGTCGGTGGGGTGGTGCGGGTTCGCGCTGCTCTCGCTGTGGCAGGCTGGGCTGTTCCTGGTGCTGGGACTGGCCTGGACGGCTGTGCTGCCCGGGGTGCCGCCGGGCTGGCTGATCTGGGGCCGCATGGTCCGGGATTCCGCGACGACCTGCCTGCCATTCTCGCCGGTTGGCGGTTATGTGATCGGTGCGCGGGCGGTTACGGTGCTGGGCATGCCCTGGCCGACGGCAGCGGCCGGCACGGTGGTGGACGTGACGGCGGAGATCATCGGGCAGACCCTGTTCTCGCTGTTCGGGCTGCTGGTGCTGCTGGTGCTGCAGCCGGAGTCGGCGCTGCTGGTGCCGCTCGCGGTTGCAATGGGGCTGGTGCTGCTGGGGATAGCCCTGGCCGTCCGATGCCGCGCCGTCATCGGCCGCGGGCTGCGCGGGCTGGGGGCGCGGCTGCTGGGCGACTGGTTCCGCCGGCCGGGCGGGCTGGAGCAGGTGAGCGCTGAGCTGTGCCGCTTGTATGGCAGGCCGCGCCGCCTGGCGCTGGCCGCCAGCCTGCACCTGGTGGCCTGGTTCGGCACCGGCGCCGGCACCTGGATCAGCCTGCGCCTGCTGAGCCATGAGGCCGACCTAGTCGCCATACTCGCGCTGGAAGCGCTGCTGGACGCTCTCGTCGCTGCCGCCTTCGTCGTGCCGGGCGCGGCGGGGGTGCAGGAAGCAGGCTATGTCGGGCTTGGCGCCGCCTTCGGCGTGCCGCCGGACTTGGCGTTGGGCGTGTCGCTGCTGCGCCGCGCACGCGACCTGGCCCTGGGCCTGCCGATCCTGCTGGCATGGCAGGGAACGGAGTGGCGCCGGGCTGGAGTTTCCAGCCGGGCTGGCCGGGCTGCGCGGGATGGCCTAGACGGTGCGGCCAAACTTGCATGGAAGGGCCGCCCGATGGCCGACACCCCGGAATACACTACGCTGTCCTCTGGCCTGCGCTACCATGATGAGGTCGTCGGCACCGGCGCCCAGCCCCAGGCTGGGCAGACGGTGGACGTGCATTACACCGGCTGGCTGAACGACAATGGCAAGCCCGGCCGCAAGTTCGACAGCTCGCGCGACCGCGGCGCGCCGTTCAGCTTCAAGCTGGGCGCCGGGCAGGTCATCAAGGGCTGGGACCAGGGCGTAGCCGACATGAAGGTCGGCGGGCGCCGCATGCTGATGCTGCCGCCGGACCTCGCCTATGGCGCCCGCGGCGCCGGCGGAGTCATCCCGCCTGGCGCCACTCTGATCTTCGACGTCGAGCTGCTCGGGATCCGTTAGCATCGCCGTGCCCCCCGTCCCGACGCTCGTCACCCACAGCGGCAAGTTCCATTGCGACGAGGTGTTCGCCTACGCCGTGCTGCGCCATGCCTTGGGCGTGCACCAGCCCGGCGTGGACCACACCTTGGTCCGGACGCGGGACCCCGCGCGCATTGCGACCGGCGATGTCGTGTGGGACGTGGGCCTGCACTTCGACGCCGCCGCCAACCGCTTCGACCATCACCAGCGAGGCGCGCCGGAGCGTCCGGACGGCACGCCGTTCAGCTCTGCCGGGCTGGTCTGGCGGACCTATGGCCGCCGGGCGGTGGAGTCGCTGCTGGGTGACGGGCGCCTGGCGGATGCCATCGCAGCCGACCTGGACCAGGGCATCGTCCGCCGTATTGACGAAGTGGACAACGGCGTGTCCGCCGGCCCGGACAAGCTGGGCCTGGCGTCGCTGATCGGCGACTTCAACCCGCCCTGGGACCAGCCGCGCGGCGATCCGGCGGAGGATGCGGCCTTCCTGCAGGCTGCCGTCCTGGCGGACGGCGTGCTGCGCCGCCGGGTGGACCAGGTCCGGGCGCGGCTGCTGGCCGAAGCGGAGGTCGTGGCCGCCCACGCCGCCAGCGCCGACCCGCGGGTGCTGGAACTGGACCGCAACATGCCGTGGAAGAACGCAGTGTTTATGCACGGCCTGCCGGTGCTGTATGCGGTCTATCCCGCCAGCAACGGCAACTGGATGGTGGACACCATGCCGCCGGACCCGGCCTCCTTCGCCCAGCGCCTGCCGCTGCCGGAGGCTTGGGCCGGGTTGCCGGAAGCGGAGCTGCCTGCGGCCACCGGGGTGCCGGATGCGGTGTTCGTCCACCTGCGCCGCTTCGTCGGCGCCGCGCGGTCGCGCGCCGGGGCGGTCGCGATGGCCCGGCAGTCCATCGCCTTGGCGGCCGGGGCGGCTGCCGACGCATGAAGGCCGTCCCATGCTTCCAGGCGGCGGCCGGTCCTGCCGCATGGAGGCATGGGACGGCCGGGGCTGATCCGGCGCCGGGACGATCACAGGTTTGTCGGTTGCACATTCCCGCTCCTCGCTCAAACCCGCGACGCCGCACGACTGCAAGGAGCACGAGGTGACGGAGGCAGGCGTGCAGGGCGCGGCGCCGGAGGACATTGACGCCCCGGGGATGCTGAGCATCGTCGTCCAGGGCGCACTGTTCCAGGGCAACCTGATCGAGACGGCGAACCATTGCCGCCATTGGCGCCAGATGTTCCCTCAGGCGGAGATCATCCTGTCGCTGTCCCTGTCGGATGTGGTGTCCGGCGCCGTGCAGGACGGGGTGTTCCAGACCCTGCGCCTGGCGCCCGCCCTCCGCCACGACGGCCACCTGCTGGCCGCGCTGGGCATCATCCAGGACTGCTGCGACAAGGTGGCCCTGGCCGACCACGCCCTGCCGCTGCCGCCGATCAAGGCGGACACGCCCAAGCTGAACAACGCCAACCTGCAGATCGCCGCGGCGCAGCGCGGGCTGAGCCTGGCCAGCGGCCGCTACGTGCTGCGGGTGCGCAGCGACCTCCTATTCCTCGACCGGGACTTCCTCGCCCAGCACCGGGGAGCGGCGGCGCTGCCGCGCAGCGTCGCAACGGTCTTCAAGCAGCGGGTGCTGATCTCGCCGCTCTATACCCTGAACCCCTACGCGCTGGAACGGATGCCGCTGCACTTCAGCGACTGGTTCCACTTCGGGCTGCTGGCGGACGTGCGGCGCATCTGGGACGTGCCGCCCATGACGCTGGCGGATGCCATGCACTACCGCACCCACCCGCACGCCCCCGGCTCCAACGCGCGGGAGCGGCTGTTCAATACGCGCCTGGGGGTGGAGCAGCACATCCTGTATCACTGCTTCAGGCGCAGCTTCCCCGCCCTGGTGCTGGAGCATCACAACGACCGCACGTCCATTAAGCTGGCAATGGACATCCTGCTGGACAACTTCGCCATCGCTGACCTGACGCGGGCGCGCTGCCTGTTCAACAAGTACTCCGGCGAGTTCACCGACTACACCAAGCGGTTCCACTGCCTGACCCGCGAGGACTGGCTGGCGATGGCGCGGGCGCGCACGGTGGACTACCGGAAGACGCTCGCGCACAAGGTCGAAGAGGCCGATGACGAAGTCGCGTTCCAGCTCCGCCAGGATTTCCCGCGCAGCTACCCGGCAACGCGCCTGTCGCCCAGGGATGCCCACCTGCTGAACGGCAACCTGGTGGCGGTTTCCTCCACCGGCATCCTGTTCTTCGGGCCGTATGCGACGCTGCCCCGGGGCCGCTACCTCGCCACCCTGGACGCCACCACCTTGGAAGGTCCGGGGTCGGTGCTCCTGCAAGTCTCGGCGGATGGCGGCGACCGGATGCTGGCCGAGCGGCGGCTGGAGGTGGACGCCGGCACGGCGCCGCCGCTGGACATCCGGTTCGATGTCACCGACGCAAAAGCATCCAAGCTGGAGGTGGTGTGCAGCATTGAGGGCCTGCGCGGGATCGCCGTATCCAGCGTGACCATCGCCGAACGCCCGCCGGGGATGGAGCCTGAGCCTGGTCCTGTTGCAGCGACCGGCGCGCCAAAACGGCGGGGCTGGTTGCGGCGGGGCGCCTGATGGCTGCAAGGCCGGCGCCCGGCCAGCACCCCGCGCATTGCCCAACCGGAGCGGCGAGATGCCCACCATAGTGATGGACCTGGACGGCACCCTGACGGTGGAGGCACCGGGGGTGCCTTATGCCGAGCTGTCCCCCAACCTCCCCGTCGTCGCCAGGCTGCGGGAGTACCGGGCGCAGGGCTTCAAGGTCGCAATCTATACCGCCCGCAATATGCGCACGCACGCCAAGTCCATCGGCGCCATCAACGCCCATACCCTGCCCGGCGTCATCGCCTGGCTGCAGGCGCACGACATCCCCTATGACGAAATCCACGTCGGCAAGCCCTGGCCGGAGGCCGGCGGCTTCTACGTGGACGACCGCGCGATCCGCCCGGACGAGTTCGTGCGCCTGTCCCATGCCGAGGTCATGGCGATCACCGGCGCACCCTTGCAGTGACCGCCGCGTCCGAGCGCCCGCTGGTCCTGATCAACTCCGGCGCCTATGCGGTGCAGGAATTGGTTGCAGAGTTCGGGGAGCTGCCGCCGGCCTTCCTGCCGGTCGGGCTGGGCCGGTTGTATGAGCTGCAGGCCCGGATGCTGGAGCCGCTGGGGGGCGACCTGCATTTGACCCTGCCGGACAGCTTCGACCTGCCGGCCTGGGACGCCGGGCGGCTGGCGGCGCTGGGCTTCACCCTGATCCGGACACCGGACGCGCTGAGCCTCGGGGCGGCGCTGCTGTATGCGCTGGGCCGGCTGGGATTCCGCGACCGGCCGCTCCGCATCCTGCACGGGGACACGCTGATCGGCGGCGTGGACCTGCGCCTGGATGACGCGGCGGCGGTGATGGACGGCGGCGACGGCTACCGCTGGGCCACCGTGCAGGTGTCCGGGGACGGCCTGGTCGAGGCCGTGACCCCGCCGGACCGTACCGGCGCCGGGGCGTCCGGCCCGCGGCTGTGCGGCTACTTTGCCTTCGGCAGCGCGGCGCGGTTCGCCGAGAAATTGGCGGTGTCGGAGGGGGATTTCTACGGCGCGCTGAACCTGCAAACCGCAGAAACCGCCTTGGAGGCGACGACACCAACCCCGTGGCTGGACTTCGGCCATGTGCAGACCTTCTTCCGCTCGCGCCGGATCGTGACGACCGAGCGGGCCTTCAACAGCCTGCATATCAGCGAGATGCGGGTGCGCAAGCGTTCCGCCTCCGCGGCGCCCAAGCTGCGGGCCGAGGCGCGTTGGCTGCGCGAGGTGCCGCCCGCCCTCGCCCCGTTCTGCGCCCGCGTGCTGCAGGAGGGGGAGGACGACGACAGCTACTTCTACGATAGCGAATACGAATACATGCCGACCCTGGCGGAGCTGTATGTATTCGGTCGGGTGACCCCCCCGGCATGGTCCCGCATCCTGGGGTCCTGCGCGGATTTCGTGGACGCCGCGGCCGCTGCGGGAAACGGCGCCGAGGTGGACGGGCTGCTGCGCCGGCTGGTGGTGGACAAGACGTCGGAGCGGCTGGCCGCCTTCGCCGCCGATGCCGGCCTGGACCTGGATGCGCCCAACACGCTGAACGGGGCGCCGGCGCCATCCCTGCGCCGCTGCCTGCGGGACATCGAGGCGGCGCTGGCCGGATGCGGCGACCTGCCCTCGGTGATGCACGGGGATTTCTGCTTCTCCAACATCCTGTTCAGCTTCCGCACCGACCGCGTGCGGCTGATTGATCCGCGCGGGATGGACGACCGCGGCGGGTTCAGCCTGCACGGCGACCGGCGCTACGACCTGGCGAAGCTGATGCACTCGGTTTGCGGCCGCTATGACCTCATCATGGCCGGGCAGCATTCCGGCGGCCGGGTGGGCGCGCAGGCGTTCGAGCTGTCGTTCCCGGCGGACCCGCGGCGTGCGGGGATCGAAGCGATGTCCGCGTCGCTGCGCATGGGCGGCGTTCGGCTGGGGTCGCAGGTGGTGTGGGCGGCGATGACCTCGCTGTTCCTATCCATGCCGCCGCTGCACGGCGACCGCCCGGACCGGCAGGGTACCTTCATCGCCAATGCGCTAAGGCTGCACATGGAGGGTCCGCCGTGATCGTCATCCCGATGGCCGGGCTGAGCCGCCGGTTCCGCGAGGCCGGATACGACCGTCCGAAGTTCATACTGGACCTGCACGGACGCAGCCTGTTCGCCCATGCCGTGGACAGCTTTCGCGCCTACTTTGACACCGAGCCGTTCCTGTTCATCGCACGGGACGAGCCAGGGGTGCCGGAGTTCGTGGCGCGGGAACTTGCGGCGCTGGGCGTCGCCGCGGCGCAGACGGTGCTGCTGCCGCGCCCGACGCTGGGCCAAGCCGACACGGTGCGGCTTGGGCTGCAACAGGCTGGGACCGGCGCCGGCACGCCGCTGACCATATTCAACATAGACACGTTCCGCCCGGGCTTCCGCTACCCGGCGGAGGACTGGATGGGACGCGCGGACGGCTACCTTGAGGTGATGCCCGGCACCGATCCTGGCTTTTCCTTTGTGCGCCCTGCTGGCGGTGGGGACGGCCGGGTGGCGGAGACGGCCGAGAAGGTCGTGATCTCAAGCCTTGCGAGCACCGGGCTGTACTGGTTCCGCCGGGCCGGGGATTTCCTCGACGCGATGGAGAGGGATGCCGCCCGCGCGCATGGAGAGCTTTACGTGGCGCCCTTGTATAATGCGCTGATCGCCGGCGGGCTGGACGTACGATACCACGCCGTTCCCGCGGCGGAGGTCGTGTTCTGCGGCGTGCCGGCCCAGTACGAGGCGTTGCTCGCGTCTTGACTGCCTGTCCCCGAGAACTCAGTCAGCCGCCTTCGTCTCCCGCCGCTCCCGTCATTGCGAGGCGCGCAGTGCCGCGGCAAACCAGGGGCGCCCAGCGCCGCCCTTGCCGCCCCTGGATCGCCACGCCGCAAGCGGCTCGCGATGACGAATCAGGAAGACCGGCGTCGGCGCAGCCGGCTTCTGGCACCGTGGGGCGCCAGCCATCGGCGCCGTTGCACCTGCCGCCTACTCCGGGAGGCAAACGATGTTGAATGGTTCCGTTATGTCGGCGATCGCCGTCACCTCATCACGCTCCATCCGCTGGCCGACCTGGTCGCCTTGGAGACGGTGGACGCTGTAGCCCAGCATCGTGAACTGGTCGTAATACTCCGTGGCGTCGCGCCCGGAGACGTGGCGGATGGCGCGGGGGAAGATCTCCGTCACGACGACCGGCCGGTGCCTGGAGAAAAACGCCGTCGCGCCGTCCATCATTACCGGCTCGAACCCCTCGATGTCCATCTTGAGCACCCGCACCGGGCGGTCCCCGGGGATCGGCAGGCTGTCGAGCGGGCAGACGCGCACGGCGCCGGCATCGTTCCTGGTGACAAAGGTGGAGCCGGGATTCAGCGGGTCATGGGAGGTGTTGAGGTCGGCGGAGGTTTCCTCGGACCCGAGCGCGACGTTGAACACGGTGCAGCGGTCCGCAAACCCATTGTCCCCGATGGACCGGGTGAGCATCCGATACGTGTCCGGGCGCGGCTCGATGCTGTAAACATGGCCGGCGGGTCCCACGGCCCTGGCGGCCTGCAGGGTATAGACGCCGACGTTGGCGCCGACGTCCACGAAGGCATCGCCGGGCCGCAGGCGGCTGAGGACGAAGCCGACCTCCTCGTTTTCCCAATCCTCGTGCAGCACGCCCCAGCCGACGTGCCCGTCGCGGAGGTTGACCCAGATGCGCAGGCCCCAGGCGTCGGTGCAGACCCACTTGTCGTGCGGCCATAGGGGCACTATGCCCCGGGCGTCCCACCTGTAACGCTCGCTGTTCAGCAGCTTGCGGGCGGCGTCAACGAGGTTGGAGGACGACCGAAGCTCGTCCACCGGCGTCAGGGCGTCCATCGGCCAGCCGAACAGCGCGAAGTGCAGCAGGTTCAATTGCGGCAGGGTCGGCGCCTGCCAGCGGTCATCCGCCTCGCCCAAGCCTCCGGCATCCTGGGGCGGCGAGTGGCTCGGGGGCGGTCTAGTGTTAGTCGTTGGCTGCGGTTCGTCGGCGCTGCGTTCAGAACCTTCGATGCTCACCCTGCTCTCCCGGACTCGTTGCAACGATAATCAGCGCGGGATGGCGCAGCAAGCGTGCCCACCCCTTCGCAAGCGGTGCAGGTCTGCCTGACACCACCGCACTTGGCGAACTCAGGCCGTTGCTCGATCCCAGGAACACCGACGATGAAGGCTGAAATGCCATTTTGGCTCCGCTGCTGCCGGATTCTCTCCCACAACTTGCGAAGATCATAGCTGCCGTTGCATCTAACATAAATCTTTCCATGTATTGGGTAATGTTGCTTTCGCAGATTTACAAACCTGCGAGCAAGCTCGCTTGGCTATGTTGTAGAGTAACCACATCGTATGTTTGTTGCAAAGCCTCCAGCTGATTGTTTCTCACTATCTTCATGTCCGTGGCACCGTTCGGCTTACGAAGGCTCACAAAAAACTCAAACTCCCCTACGGATGTCGGTCGAAAGCTCTCTAAGGATGCGTTATAAAATAACCGCATCATTTCCTGGTTTCAGAGGTTTGATGGTGTAGTTCCATTCGCCGTGGAACGGGTCGCGGTGGATGTTGAGTGCGGCCATGTCTTCGTCGGAGACGCG